>OGQN01000004.1_pt1 | contig 353640 bp, 293 predicted proteins | sample 1553231 | NCBI WGS metagenome assembly OGQN01 (sample SAMEA2579950, study PRJEB22360) | human gut metagenome | biome: human gut; feature: human-associated habitat; material: faeces | place: Denmark | collected 2008/2010 | reverse complement strand
GGGCCCCCGTCAATTCCTTTGAGTTTTAGCCTTGCGGCCGTACTCCCCAGGCGGGGCACTTAATGCGTTAGCTGCGGCACGGAGAGAATTCCTCCCCACACCTAGTGCCCATCGTTTACGGCTAGGACTACCAGGGTATCTAATCCTGTTCGCTCCCCTAGCTTTCGCGCCTCAGCGTCAGTGGCGGCCCAGAAGGCTGCCTTCGCCATCGGTGTTCTTCCCAATATCTGCGCATTTCACCGCTACACTGGGAATTCCACCTTCCTCTACCGCACTCGAGCCTGCCAGTTCAGGAACCGACTTAAGGTTGAGCCCTAAGATTTAAATTCCTGCTTAACAAGCCGCCTACGCGCGCTTTACGCCCAATGATTCCGGATAACGCTTGCACCATACGTATTACCGCGGCTGCTGGCACGTATTTAGCCGGTGCTTCTTCTGTAGGTACCTTCATACTTATTCCCTACTGAAAGCGGTTTACAATCCGAAGACCTTCATCCCGCACGCGGCGTTGCTGCGTCAGGGTTGCCCCCATTGCGCAAAATTCCCCACTGCTGCCTCCCGTAGGAGTCTGGGCCGTATCTCAGTCCCAATGTGGCCGATCAGTCTCTCAACCCGGCTACCTATCGCAGGCTTGGTAGGCCTCTACCCCACCAACTACCTAATAGGCCGCGACCCCATCTTCTAGCGCAAAAGCTTTCCCGGAGCTACCATGCGATTGCTCCGGAGTATCCGGTATTAGCACAAGTTTCCTTGAGTTATCCCGATCTAGAAGGCAGGTTGGTCACGTGTTACTCACCCGTTCGCCACTTTATAACCAAACCGAAGTTTGGGTTAATCGTTCGACTTGCATGTGTTAAGCACGCCGCCAGCGTTCATCCTGAGCCAGGATCAAACTCTCCGTTTAAAAGAAACAGACATAAGTCTGTTTAGAGTTTGATGTATCTGGTTTGTGTCAAAGTCATCCAGAGCCTTTTTGATTAGGTTGGATTGTCTTGACGGGATCATTTCTGACTTATATTCCTACTAATTTCTTAGTTTCACAGTATCCAGTTGTGAAGGTTCTTATCTAAGCCTTAGAAGTTCTTCCGAACTTCTGTGTCGCTCGCGGCAGGGCCGCTCGCGCAAGGAGATAATTTACTCTCATCCCCCATGCCTGTCAACAACTTTTTTCAATTTTTTGGAAAAAAGTTTTGGGATGGTATCAGAAATCAATAATGACCTGGTACTTTAAAGAATATTCTTTTTAAAACTTATCAATAACTCTTTTGTAAGTCCGACTACCAGATCGAAATATCCTCCTGGAATCTCTGCATGGATTGATGCTTGAAGCTTGTCTATCCACGAAAGAGGATGAGCTTCAATAAAGCTCTTATGCGCCACTACTGCATCTATTCCTTTAGAACAGAGTTCTGAAATATAGAGGAGCTCTATTCCTATATGATCCTCATACTGATTATTTTTATTGTCGAGCTTCAAGCCTATTTCTTGAAGCGCTTGCTTCATTTCAAGCGTTGCGTGACCAAAACCGTTAGTTATACCCTCTCCACGATAAAACGTTTCCCACGGATAGGCGCTTGGTCGCGGAGGCCCTACAAAAAGATGTGTAAACTCGACCGAGACTCCTGTAACTTTTCGTTGGATTGCCAGATTTTGTTGGGTTTCCAAATTTTGTTGAGTCCCCAGATTTCGTTGGATCGTCAGATCTTCCTGACTTTTTCGATCCTTCGCACTCTCTTCAATACTCTCGACGCCCTCTTTAGTTGGTAATCCTTTATAAGTTTTTGCCCATTCTGCTAATTTTTCGCAAGAAGCTCTCACATGCTGGTCTTCAAGAACAGAAAACTGTAGCCAAAAATCTGGCTCCAACCCTATCGCTGAGGTTTGACTCATGGGTGAAAGGAGGGAATTACCTAAAAAGGCAAAACGTTGAGCATAGCCTTCTAAGATTTCTTTTTGAGATGAAGCATCTACCAATTTGGGAGCCTGCCCAGAATCAATCTGCGCAGGCTCCTTTTCTTCACTCGATATTTCTCTGTTTATTGCCCTATTGCTTTGCATACTGATTACGCATCCACTCTTACTAAGGTAAAGCACATCGGCTCACAGGTCTTTTACTAATAGATCTCTTTATTTATTTGCCGCGTCGGAAACAAACACTTTCATCAGTATAGTAAGCGCCAAAATAGCAAGCGAAGTTACCCCAATAAAGATAAGAAGCTCAATAGGAGTCGGGAAGTAAAACCCTTCAACGCTCCACATACTTGCTACTCCTCCCACTGCAGCATTCTGAGTACCTAGCGTAATTCCCAAAGCACCCTCTACGTTAGGAGTAATAAAGCTGGTAAGAAGTAACCAAATTCGCTTGCAGAATACCCCTGCGATAACCAAGGCTCCTGCGCATACTACCAAAGATGTTTTCTCTCGATTTTTTGCAAACACTAAAATCAGGAAGGGCACCAGTAAGCCACAAATTATTTCGAACCAGAAGAAAGGCGCGGTCGCACCAGTAGTCATATGGCTTAAGGCAACCACTTCTTCACCACCTGGATAAGCCATGGTCAGAATCTCACAACCAATCAGAAATGCATCAACTGCAATGAAGGTGGCCAGAAGTCCCGCCAGCTTCTTACTGGTTTCCTGTGCTATATGGTAAATTTTCGCTCTTTGCATAATCGCAAGCGCAATGAGAATCAACGATAGCCCCGAATCAAGCGCTGACGCGATAAAAATCGGTGCCATAATCGCCGAATACCAGGCGCGAGCAGCCTGGAGACCAAAGATCCAAGCATCAACACAAAGCAGCAGCACGGCAACAGGCAGAGCAACACAAGCAATTTTATGTACTTGTTTTCCCTGTACCAAGAACACCAAGAATATGATGTTCACCACAATAAAGAGCGTTATGCCACACATATCCCAAAGGAGAGGGCTCGCAAAATTCGCCCCTACGATCATGCGCCAAATTCGTGGTAAGCCACCAATATCTAAAAGGATCGAAATGCCTCCGGCACATATCCCGACAAGCGCACAGATCAATGCAGGTAAGGTGATTGCTTTGAGCCATTCAATGTTGAAAACATGCGCCGCAGAAGCAACAATCATGCTGCCAGCAGAAAGTCCCACAAAGAACATAAACATCGCAATATAGAGACCCCACGATGTGGCATTATTCATGCCGGTTACCCCAAGACCCACAAAAAGCTGGTAGATCCAAGCAGCTACACCGACAACGGTAAGCACCGCCAGAACAGCAAGACCACCTTTGGTTTTTGAAGAAGACTGCACAACGGAGTCTTTTACTTTTTCGAAGAATTGCATCTGAAGCGCCTCCTACTGCAGATAAAACACTTGAGGATCCGTGCCCTTCTCCTCAAGAAGTATGCGGACATTGCCTTCACGACGCAGCTTAGAAATCTCTGAGTTAGGATCATCTAAGTCTCCGTAAACACGAGCTCGCGCTGGACAGCACTCCACGCACATAGGCTGTGCCTCCCCGCGGTCAATACGCTCTTTACACAGCGTGCACTTTTCCATTACTCCTACCGGCCGCTCAGGCACATCACGATCGCCATAATTAAAGCCTGTAGAACGCTCGGGTTCTTCCCAATTGAAAACACGTGCATTGTAGGGGCAAGCCGCCATGCACATACGACAACCAATGCACTTGTCATAGTCGATTTCAACACGGCCTTTTTCGTCCCGATAGGTTGCCCCTGTTGGGCACACCTTCATGCATGCAGGATTTTCACAGTGTTGACAAGAAAGCGGCAAGTAGGTGCGCGACAAATCTGGATACGTACCTTGAGCACCATCCATCACTTCGCAATCTTCAGTAAGAATACGATTCCACAGCATTCCATCGGGAACATTGTTGCTCATCTTGCACGCATTGGCGCAGGTGTGACAACCCACGCAGCGATCAAGTTTGATTGCTAAAGCTAATCTAGTCATGACTCACTCCTATGCTTTCTCGATCTGAATAAGGGTGTCAGAGAAAGGAGTGACCGGGCCACACATCAGACTATACCCACGTTCAAGCATGGTATCGTTAGTAACTGATTGCATATTCCCTTCGATCGTGAAATCACCCATTGCGAGCTCATACATACGAGCACATCCCGGACGAATAGATTCGTTGCCGTTTACATACACTTTAAATTCACCACGATCGTTAAATACACGAACTGCATCCCCGGTCTGGAGACCACGGGAGGTTAATTCCTGCGGATTCACTTCGATCGTTGGACGATAGTATTGTTTAATCCACTCAGCATTTTGGAACTGATTGTGAATCTGGAAACGAGTACGCACATTCGAAAGCTGTAGCGGATAAGTTTCACGCAGAGGATTGTCGCTGGTAATCTCTACCGGAGCCTCCCATGCAGGCAGCGCCTGACCGTAATCAACTAGAGAATCGTAATATACTTCCATGCGTCCCGAATCAGTTACGAACGCGTAGTCTTCCAAGACACGCCTGCACTCTTCGGCGCCTTCGATAGGCCAAACTCCTTGATTTTCAGCAATCTGATCAACGGTTAGCGTATTGATCGCCTCGTCTTCTGAGGTCGACAAAATAGCATCTACCCTCTCACGAGAAGTTGCGGGAAGGGCGTTCTCAAAACCAAGACGCTTTGCTAATTCGCGCTGAATCCATAGTTCTGTCTTCGCCTCGAACAAAGGATCAATGATTTTTTCCTGAAGCAAAATCTGGTTGTAACCATTTTTGATATTGCCGTATTCCTCGTCATTTTCAAAACGAGTTGTGCAAGGCAAAACATAGTCTGCCCATTTGCAGCCTTCAGTGAAATAGGGATCAATCGAAACGATAAAGTCAAGTGAGTTTGCCCATGCGGTTGACACATTCATATTGCCATAGTGCTGGCACAGATCATCACCTGCAGCAATGAGAACATGCGCGTTGCTTTCCTTGGTGCGCATGTCGTAACTTGCCATTTCATTTTCAGCAGCAACCATATCCTCAGGCAGTGCCCATTCTCCTAAAGCCGCCGTATGGCAATTGTAGGTTCCACCTACATACACTCCGACACCCGTACCTGGCTTGCCAACATTGCCAGTCAAGGCAACCAGAACCGCCGCGGCATGACCCGCGACATCAGCATTGGCGATTTTGTCGTTTCCGCCCCAACCAAGTGCAAGAGATGAAGGCCCTTCTGCATATAATTCTGCAAGCTCCTTAATCTTTTCAGCGGGAATTCCCGTAATCTCGGATGCCCAGTCAACCGAATAGTTCGCCAAAGAATCAAGCAGTAAATCATACACCGTGCGAACGGTGGCACCACGGAATTCAACCGTACCGCTCAAAGAAGGATTAGTGGTCTGTTGGTAAGGCACCACCGCCCCCGTTGCTTCGTCAATCACATAAAACGGATCAGCCTGACCATCTTCAGGAGCTTCATTGCCTTCTTCATCGACCACCATCTGCGGCTCGTGTTCGCGTATTAATTTGCCAGTTGCTACATCCACCAAAAACGGATATGACGTATGCTGCTTCATGAAGTCCTGATCTATGAGACCTTGCTCTACGATGTGGACAATCATGCCAAAATACAACGCCGCATCTGTTCCAGGCTCAATTGGTATCCATTCATCAGATTTGCTTGCCGTTGTTGAATAATGTGGATCGACCGTAATCATTTTTGCGCCCGCTTCTTTCGCCTCGAAGAAAAGACGAACCTGAGGCAAGGTTGACTCGCAGAAATTTGAACCAACTGTCAATACCAGCTTCGAATTAACCCAATCTCGTGCTTCGGGAGTACTCATAGCGTAGCCTCCGCCTAAGCCCATAGACGGATCTAGGCCGTTGCCATACCCAATATCGATTCCCGTATTGCCACGACCTTGAGCACCTAACATCGCTTGTAAAAATACGCAATCGGTTTCGCTTGAAGTAGTTACTACTACCGAATTTTTACCATAGGTATCCTGCGCTTGTTTAATATGACTTGCGATATCATCAAGAGCTTCTTCCCAGGAAACCTGTTCAAATTGGTTAGTTCCACGATCGCCTACTCGTTTTAAAGGCGCCTGAATGCGTCCGTCCCCATAAATGTGCTGCACTTCCGAGATACCCTTTAAACAAATAGTCTTAAGGCGATCCATCGCGCAGATATCATTTGGCTGAACCATCACCAGCCTACCATCACGTACGGTGCATTTTAAAGGGCACATCCCGCCGCAGTGAGCCTGATGATAGGTGTAAGCGACGCGCTCTTCCACTGTCTCTTCAGCGGAAGCTTCGCGCAACCATCCGCTTGTAGATGTCATGCCACTCAGACCAAGCCCTAGCGCACCCGCAGCAGTTACGCCCTTCAAGAACCCGCGACGCGTGATGCCACCGCTGGAACCATCTGTGCTAGACATTGCTCCTCCTCTATTACTTCCTCTATTTTTAACTCACCAAAAAAGAACGCCGCATCACGACAGACTACGGCTTAGAATAAACTTCAAAATCCCCCCTAGATAATGCTTTATGATCTCCCTAAAGGTATTGTCTGGCTAAATTAAGCAAGCTTCAACTCAAACGATTATTCTCATTGGAGGATAATTAGCATTTAACAAAGTTTTTTCTAGGAGCATATTCGTGGTAACGATTTCCGATGCCGAACACATTCTCGATAAGTTATCTCCTCAGACGCTCTCGCTTGACGCAGGGCGCTGTGTCTGCGTCAGAAATCACAATGCCTCCTGCACAAAATGCCAAGAGATCTGCCCTACCCAAGCAATCAGTAAAGAGAACAACCACTTAACAATAGATAAAGATCGGTGTAGAGAATGCGGCTGTTGCGCAAACGTCTGTCCCACTCAAGCAATTCAGACGGCAGCTCTACCTCTTGAACATTTTGCTTCTGAATTGCAATCCCTAGATGCACGTAATGCTCTTCCCCCAGATTTGTGGATATGCTGTCAAAACCATCCCCTTGCCCATGAGGCACTGAACCATCTAATCGTATTACCCTGCCTCGCACACCTTGATGAAGCGCATCTTTTACTCTGTTCCTACTACGGAATTTCGCTTCATCTCCTAAGCAATGAATGCAATCTCTGCAAAAACAAAACGGCACTTGCAACTATAGAAAAAACTCAAAACAGCGCACAGAACCTTGCGGCTCTAGGAAACGTTTTCTTTGTCTGTATCCATAAGATCGAAACCTCAAAAGAAGAAAGTTCATTCCCCTTCGACGAAAAATCGGACGGCCTTTCAAGAAGGGACTTTTTGAGCAGCGCAAGCTCGTCACTTAAACATATCGGATTTACCGTAGCATCCACGGCACTTGACTCGCAAAAGAGCTCAAGCGATATCGAAGAAACACCCGCTAAACGTTTTGCTTCAATCCCTGGCATTTTCGACACGTTCTATCCCTATCGAAATATGGTCCTTTTAAACGTCCTTTATCGCTTTCTTGATCAGACGTTTACGGCTCTACCTCTGCATATGGATACCAGGTTTTGGGGGCAAATAACGATAAATGATACCTGTCAAAATTGCGGTATTTGTGCACAGGTATGCCCTACTGGGGCGCTTGTCTATACCGGAGAATCTCCAGAACTAAAACTGTCTTTTAGTTTGAAATCTTCAGTACCCAAAGGACCTCATCATGAGTTTCGCTGTTCGGATTGCATCCAGTGCCATCTATGCGAAGACGTTTGCCCACAACATGCAATTACTCTTCAAAACACTATTTCACCTGCAAAGCTCTTTGATCTTGAACCCGAGCATCTAGGTAGTGAGAGCTCCCAAACTTCCTAAGACGGCTTAATCAAATCTTTTTTGCCACAAGATCTGTTTTGCCATCACAATAAACCACAATATGCAACAATATGACCAGATCAAATTAAGAGTCGAGGAAAGGGTCTTGATGACTGATACGTTGGCAGAAAACCAAAAAGATCAGAATTTACTACCTATTCCTATTTTGGAATCATCCTCCGCAGAACCAAATATGCACCTCTGGCTCACAGAAGCAAAGAAGGACTCCCTCGCCCCTTTTGTGGGGATGTATCTTACTCACAACGGCGTTGTACGCGCTACACCAAAAAGGATCGTGCGCCCAGAAAGCAGCACGAATAACGCTTCTGAAGTTGAAGAAGAATCCCGCAAGGTGGTAGCAGTTGATTTCACCTACGACAAACAAAAACTTGCACAAGCACTCCAAGAAGCTTGCACGTGGGAAGGAGTTTATTACGTTCGGGCGTGGCTTAATGAAGGAACGGTACCGGTAGGCGATTCCTTGATGTATATACTGATTGGAGCAGATATTCGACCCCACGCGGTAGATGCACTGACCAAACTCGTTGAGACCATAAAAACAAAGATTGTTACCGAGACCGAGCTTTATCATCTCTAAACAAAAGGTTTCATATGCGCGTTTTGAACCCCAATCCACAGCCCGTCATTCCTTCACCAGCACTAAGTTTTGTCGGCAGAAAAAACTCCGGTAAAACAACTTTGCTTGAAAACCTCATTGCCATCCTCACCAAACGAGGCATTACGGTTGCAAGCATCAAGCATCACGGTCATCCCGATTTTGATATAGACATACCAGGACGCGATTCATATCGCCATCGAATGGCAGGGGCACGCTCTGTAACCATTCTTTCAGATACGCGCTATGCGCAAGTAACAGAGCTAGATCAGCCTCTTTCTTGTGAATCGGTTATCTCTACCCTTTCTGGCTTCGATATCGTGCTCGTCGAAGGATTCCGAAAAGCAAACGTAGAGCACATAGAATTATTTCGTGCAGCTAATCCTCGAGATATACAAGTGGTAGATGACTGCATTTCCCAATGGAAAGTCTCGCCAAAAGCACGTCCTGTAGCAGTGGTTTCCGACATAGAAAAAGTAATCACCGCCGCAAAGCTACTCCATATTCCCTCGTTCACCTTCAGCGACATATCTTCACTTGCGACTTTTGTTCAAAACCATTTTGCACGACCACCTTTGAGCGTTGTCATTCAAGCAGGAGGTGAATCAAAGCGGATGGGAACACCCAAAGAAGCACTTAATTTTTTGGGCAAACCCCTTATTCAGCAAGCGGTGGAACGTCTTGTACCACTTGCAGATGAGCTCATCATTACTACCAATGCCCCGAAACGACTCCAGACCCTTAAACAGGAATACCCTGATATCACCTTTGTTGCTGATCTGCTTCCTGAACGAGGAGCTCTTCCTGGAATATATACGGCACTCTCATCTGCACATCATGATCTTGTTGCCGTGGTTGCTTGCGACATGATAGATATACCTGCCCCGCTTATTGCTCAGGAAGCGCTTTATATGCGACCAATCCATCAAAAATCTTATGATGTTGTTTTCCCGAAAACAGAAAACGGCATAGAGCCTTTCGCTGCCGTGTATCGAAAGAAACCTTGTCTCGCTACCCTTGAACCCTTTATGGCAAAAAACACCCGCCAAGCACGCGTTCGAGAATTTATAGCGCAGCTTAACTACGCAATGATCGATTGCACTCATCCGATAAAATGTGCTCGCTATGGGGGAAGTTTCCTTAATATCAATACCCCCGAAGACTTGACTCGCGCAGAGAAAATAATTTCCCAAGATCCCAACTGCCTACCGTAGCAAATAACACTACGAGTAGATTTCTTACGGGAAACCTTTTCAGTCGGCTTCTTCCAGAGCATCACTTAAGGCTTTTTGTGCGGTTTCTTGAAGAGCTTCAACCGTCTGTCGATATGCTTTTACAAGCCTTTTCGCTTCCTGCGTTAGAACTGAACCATGAGCTCCTTTTCGCTCAAGCAGAGCAATACCAAGAAAACTTTCAGTATTACGTATAATGCGCCATGCCTTGCTATAAGCCATGCCCATTGATTTACATGCTTTATTAAGAGATCCGGTTTCTTCTACTAACTCGCAAAGCTGCGCAACTCCTCTACCAAAAGCAGGAGCATGAGCATCGGTCGTTTTGTTACGTATGATGATATGTAAATCTACTTCTAGTGTTTCAAACCCCATAACGCCCTCCAGGCATACCCCTGTTGCACATAAAACGCATTATACCTGGTAAACCTTGCCGAATAGCGATTTTCTCCTGTACATTTTTTTTGTTTTATTTATTCTCGAGCCAGGATAATCTCAATTGAGAATAATGTAGACAGGGGGAAACCTATGACAGTAAAACTACATGCCAAACATATCCTCGCACTTGTTGCCTGTTTGCTTGTGGCAGCATGCTTGGTTGGATGCAGCTCACAATCCACAACAAGCGAAGATCAGTCTTCTTCTGAAGAAGTAACTCTGGAAATTTATGCTGCCAATTCTCTCGAAAAGGCACTCAACGAAGTTCAAGAGCTCTACACTTCTGAAAATCCCAATGTAACTTTTGCTGATACCCAATACGAAGCATCTGGAACGCTTGTAGAAAAGATGAAAGCAGGCGGAGAGCCGGATATTTTTATTTCCGCTTCTACCAGCAATATGAACAATGCCATTGAAAACGGTAATGTTTCCGATGGCTCTCAGTTCGATATGTTTAAAAACGATCTCGTTATTGTAACGGCGGAAAGCAACGACATTAGTGAAATCACCTTAGAAGACGCGGTCTCTGGCGACTACACCATCGCCATAGGTGACGCCAATGTTCCTGCAGGCAATTATGCTCGTCAATCTTTGGCTTCCGTTGGTTGCTACACCGATGAAAACGGCACCGATGGACAAATTACAGGCGCAATCGAAGGCTTGGTTCAAGAGGCAGATAAGGTTGGATCAGTATGCAAGCTTGCTGAATCGGGAGAGGTTGATCTTGCTTTCGTATACAGCTCTGACGTAGAACGCTACGGTGGCGTTAAGGTTGTTTGCACGGTGCCAGCAGATACCCATAAGGATATTATTTATCCTGCCGCAGTAACCACTATGGACGACTCCAATGGTGCTGCTCAAGCATTCCTTGATTGGTGTGTATCTTCTCCTGAAGCTCAGAAAATCTGGGGTAAATGGGGCTTTGAATTAGTGTAATTTGGTGCTCCGTTCTTAAGGTGCGCCCGGCAAATCGCTGAGCGCACCTTGCCTTTCGCGGGCTTTTTGGTTTTTGTATAGTGCTCTGTATTAAGAGTTTTTGGTTTTACTTTTCCTTCATATTCAAGGTGGATAACGTGAAAACTTTACGCGCCTACACTGCTTACCTCATTCTTTCAGTCGTGCTTATCTGTCTGACCGTTTTTGGTGCTACTCCTCTTTGGGCAGCCGAATCCGAAAGCGATCAGACAGCTTCGTATTCTGTAAGCGTGTCCTCTGAAGGGCAGAAAGCGATCGTAGACGATTCTCCTTACGCCGCCGATGAGTTTTCTCGTGCCAATAAAGGTACTAATCGAGAAATCGATGGCGTATATCGCGGATATGCCTACATTCAGCCCCACGACAATATGACCATACTGATCGACGTAGACTCATTTGTTGTTGTTCACGTTCCACAATCCCAGCTTGATGCATTGGGATTATCGCTGGAAGATAAACAGGATTGCGTACTTCTTGAAACGTTGCTTCGCGCTCTCGACGACAACGCTGCAGGCGGAAATGTGCAAATTGCCTCAGATATACCTTGGTATTTCACCAGTGAAGACGTCTATTCCGTTGAAGGCTTGGTTTTCTCCTTTAATCAAGTTGTCGACGATCGCAGTTACTCCTTCGTTATCGGAGCCGATGGCAGCGACGTGAGCGAAGCTGATTCCTCATTGGGAATTTCCTTAAATCATGCTTCTTATGCCGTACTTTCCTCAAGCGAAACAACTGCTATCACCCAAGCTGCGACCGGATTTGCTGCCCTTGCAGAATTCTTCCAGGATCTTGATTTTTCCCCTCTGTGGGTAACACTCAAAACCACTCTTACTGCCATTGTCATTATTTTTATACTGGGAATTTTGGCAGCATGGTGGTCTTTACGCTTGTCGGATCGATGGCAAAACGTCTTCGATGCAATTTTTACCATCCCCATGGTGCTTCCCCCTACCGTTTGCGGTTTTCTGCTTTTACTCGCCCTGGGTAGCAACAGCCCCATTGGGCAATGGTTTAATGCGATTGGTTTTCCGCTTATATTTAGTTGGCCTGCAACCGTCATAGCCGCAGTAGTAGTAGCATTTCCTCTGATGTACCGCAGTGCTCGAGGAGCATTCGAAAGCCTCAATCCCGATATGCTTGATGCTGCACGAACTCTTGGTTGGAGCGAATCGCGCGTATTTTTCAGATTAATGCTTCCTCTCGCATGGTCTTCTATTGCAGCAGGAACTATGCTGGCTTTTGCGCGCGCCCTTGGAGAATTTGGGGCAACCTTGTTCCTTGCGGGGAATTACGTTGGCATTACCCGCACAATCCCAATCGCAATCTACTTTGAGTGGATGGGCGGAAACACCGATGTGGCCCTTTTCTGGACTATCGTTGTTATCGTATTGAGCTTCCTGGTCATTTTTATCATCAATGTATGGAGCAAACACACTACTCGCTATCGTCGTAAAGAGGTATCCGATGAGTCTTAGTGTTGATATTTCAAAAGACTTCGGCGGCTTTAAACTTGATCTTGCTTTTGAAGCCGGCAACGAAACGCTTGGATTTTTGGGAGCTTCCGGATGCGGAAAGTCTCTCACCTTGCGTTCAATCGCCGGGATCGAAACGCCCGATGAGGGGAAAATTGTCGTAAACGATACCGTCTTTTTCGATAAAGCGTCGGGGAAAAAGGCTCGCATCAACTTAAAACCCCAAGAACGCAAAACTGCTTTGCTGTTCCAAAACTATCAGCTTTTCCCGAATTTAACCGTACGACAAAATGTTGCTGCTGGATTAAGTCCAAAGCTCGACAGCGCCAAACGCGAAGCCTTGATCGACGAACAATTAGCTCGTTTTGGGTTGGAGAAATTCGGAAAACGCTACCCCTTACAACTTTCAGGTGGTCAGCAACAACGCGTTGCTCTCGCCCGAATGCTTGCAGCCCAACCGGAAATCTTAATGCTTGACGAACCCTTTTCGGCGCTTGATGCTCATTTAAAAAGCGGTCTTGAGCAAGATCTTCTTCAGCTTTTTGAGCGATACGAAGGGTCTATATTATACGTATCTCACGACATCGATGAAGCCTTTCGTTTTTGCGATCGTATTGCTGTCGTTTCCGAGGGCCACCTCGAAGAAATAGACACTAAGGAACGTATTATTTACGAACCTCAGACGCTTGCAACCTTGCGTCTTTCAGGCTGCAAAAACACCACACCCGCCACCTATCTTGATCCTCATCATGCCTTTTTACCTGAATGGGGCATTACCGTAACTTCGGTTCAGCCCTTATCGGAAAACGTTGCCTTTTGTGGCATGCGGGCAAAATTTATTCATCATGCAGAAAAACCAGGAACCAATACGTTTTCGGTACGAATAAACCATGTAAGCGACTCGCGCTTTGAACGTACCTTGCTCATTTCTTTTGTTTCCGATTCCAAGTCAGAAACAAAACCGGAAACCCAAACTAAACTCCAAGAGTCTTTCGTAACAAGAGATAAGGAAGAAAAATACACCTCGCGCGAATCTAGTATTCCTCCCATGCAGTGGCATATAAACAAACTTACTACTACAAAACCATTGCCCGAAGTGGGTGAAGTCTGCCTCGTTCAACTCGATAAAGATGGCTTATACTTTGTTGACCGCTAACCTTTTTGAATCGAGAAGCATTGTCTTTTTTGGCGCAAAATACCACTCCTTGTAGGCCATCCGAAAAGGACGGTAGAACTTTGTTGTCAAATTCTCAATGCGCAACTTGCGCCCCTGTTTCAGCTGTTCTTCACGACAATCTTGGAAGAACCATAGATTATTTGCGCATTTCACTTACCGATCGCTGCAATCTTCGCTGCGTGTATTGCATGCCAGAAAATGGCGTGCCTTCACTTGACCACCACGACATTCTATCCTTGGAAGAAATTGAACGCATCGTACGCATTGCTGCTAAAAGAGGGATCAAGCATGTACGACTCACCGGTGGAGAGCCGCTTGTCAGAAAAGGTATCAGTGATCTGATTAGAAAGCTGAAGCAAATCCCTGAAATTGAAAGTATCGCTCTTACCACCAATGGCATTTTGCTTCCTACAATGGCAAGCGAGCTAAAAGAAGCGGGACTGGATCGCGTTAACATCTCGCTCGATTCTCTTGATCCTGCACAATATCACGCTATTACACGCCGTGGAAACCTCGATGAGGTTTTAACGGGCATAGAGGTCGCACTTAAATATTTCAATCCAGTCAAAATCAACGTTGTTGTTGTGCGCCATCTACAACAGGATCTGCTCTCCTTTGCTCAGCTAACACGCGAAAAACCTCTCCATGTGCGCTTTATCGAATACATGCCCATCGGAAACACGCAAGACTACCTACCTCCAGCCCTCTACCCTTGCCCTTGCTCGCAAAACACCATTCCTGAGTCAGATAACCTCCCGTGGACCGAAGATGATGTCGTACCCACTTCGGAAATACTGCAGAATCTGCGCGAACGCATTAAGGAAAAAGGTTGGGGCGATATTATTCCTCTCAACTCTTCGGATGACAATAAGGCTCCCTATGGATGGGGGCCCGCCTCATATATGAAAATTAACGGAGCTCAAGGAACTATCGGTTTTATTTCGGCAATGTCAAATCACTTCTGCGCCAGCTGTAATCGCATTCGACTAACCGCTGATGGAAAACTGCGTCCTTGCCTTTTTAGCGATACTGAGCTTGATCTTAAATCGGCACTCCGAAAGGGGAAAACCGAAGACGTTGAGGCCCTTCTTGATGAAGCGCTACGCATTAAACCAGAGGGCCATCATAATCAAAAAGGAACCAGACGCGCCATGAGTAAAATTGGAGGATAGGCATCCTGCTGATTTCCCCAAACCTGCTATCATTCAAACAACTTGGCATAGCTCCAAAATACGTTAACCGAAAAACGCACTGACTGCTTATTCTCTTGTTCTAAGGATTCCATATGACTGCTCATTTAACTCACATTAATTCAAACGGAGAAGCACACATGGTTGATGTTTCCCCTAAAAAGGAAACAAAACGCATCGCACAAGCAGAAGGCTTTATTTCTATGAAACCTGAAACACTTGCTTTAATCGAATCAGGCGAGACAAAGAAAGGTGACGTGCTTGCCTGCGCTCGAATAGCAGGTATCATGGCTGCCAAAAAAACTAGCGACTTGATTCCCTTGTGTCATCCCCTTATGCTCACCAATGTAGAAGTAACCTGCCAACCTCATCATCCCACCTCTCCAGATGATGCCTGCGGAATCCGCGTTGAAGCAACTTGTGCTCTTGTGGGTAAAACAGGTGTCGAGATGGAGGCACTTACGGCAGCAAGCGTTGCTTGTCTTACGGTATACGATATGTGTAAAGCCGTTGATCGCGGCATGGAAATACGAGAGGTTCATCTGCTTCATAAAGAGGGTGGAAAATCTGGTACATGGGACAGAAAAAGCGAAAACGTTTAATGTCCGCACCCTGCCATCATCGAAACCGCATGAGGTAAAACATCCACAACCCCATCCCAATTCTCACAGGCCGCCTTTTTGCTTCCAGGCAAATTGAGAACTAAGGTCGTTCCCCGCTGCATACACAATGCCCTTGAGAGCATTGCGCGCGGGGTTATGGTCAAGCTATAAGCGCGCATGCCTTCAGCAATACCAGGAACTTCACGATCGCAAACATCGCGCGTTGCTTCTGGTGTCACATCGCGCAAAGACAGACCCGTTCCTCCACAGGTAAGCACCACATCAACCTCAGGAATATCCGCTGCACGTACAAGAGCGGCAGATATCTCAGCACGATCATCGCGTACTAATTCATAAGAAAGGCACTTCCATCCTTTTTCAGCAATACGCTGCTTAAGGGCAGCTCCAGCGCTATCCTGCGCTTCATCTCGAGTATCAGAACAGGTGATAAGAGCAAATCCTAATGAGGGCTCTGATGATTCGCTACGAGTGCAAAATGCTGCGCTATCCATTTAAATTACAACTCCCTCATCCACATCGAGCAAAAGGCATTCCACTAACGTTCCAGCTTCAACTTTCTTGGAGGCTGGAACCCCTTCGGGCAAAATAGCCAAACAATTTCCGCTTTGGAAAGGGCTAAATAAACCAGAGCTTTGACTTTTCGCGGGACGAACCTGCAAACTGCCATCATCCAAGCGTTCCAACGTTGAACGCAAATAAATCCTTCGAGAATCTTTCTTTTTCATATCGCGCGACAAACGTGCCCAAACACGCGGGCGATCAAGGGTCGCATATCCCTGCATTTTCCGCAAGGCAGGACGCACTAACATCTCAAACCCGCAATAAGCCGCCGCAGGATTACCCGACAAGCCAAATACTGGAGTATTCTTCACTAAGCCAAAGGTTTGCGCTTTGCCAGGACGCATGTTTACGAAGTCCATAAACAGCTCTCCCTGCTCTTTTACCACCTGTTGGATGTAGTCAAAATCTCCGTTGGAAGCTCCCCCGCTGGTAACCACAAAATCACTTTCTTCGACCGCCTCAAGAACAGCTGCCACAAGCATATCTTTGTCATCGGGCACAATTGAATGCAGATGCGGAATTCCTCCTGCACGAACCACCGAGGCTCCGATTGCATAAGAATTGCCATCGCGAATTTGGCCTGGTAACGGAAGAGTATCTGGCTCCACTAGCTCACTGCCAATAGGAATAACTGCTACGCGAGGTCGTTTATAGACTTCTACTTGAGATAGTCCACAGCTTGCTAAAAGACCAGCACCCGCTGGACTGAGAGGTTCGCCCGCCTTGATAGCAACTTCCCCTGCTGCAATTTCCTCCCCTTTTTGACGAATATTATCGCCAGCAGAAGTAGGTGCACTAAACGCAACTCTCCCTGGAGCACGACCATCGTTTTCAAGATTAGTTACGATTTCGTACTTTACCACTGCATTCGCCCCGTCAGGAATTGGTGCACCGGTCATAATCCGAACACAAGTGCCTGGCTGAAGGACTTTATCGTAGTAGGCACCCGCAGGTATTTCATCGATTACCGGCAATTCGATCGGGGCTTCTGGAGTTGCATTGGCTAAGTCCGATGCAACTACTGCAAATCCATCCATTGCCGAATGATCGAAGGGAGAAATATCAATATCACTTGTTTGATTTTTTGCAGAAATGCGGCCCAATGCTTCAATGAGCGGAACCTTTTCAGTTTCAAGAGTATTGACCGTATCAAGCAGAAGCGCACGCGCCTGCTCCACGGGAATTAGTTCTTGCTTTGCCATATTCGCCTCGTTTGCTCACTAAAAGATCGATGTGCTTTTCGAAAGAAAGACCAGGTACAGGCCAAATAAAAAGCCTCTTTATTCTAACGTGAGAATAAAGAGGCTAAAAGAGTTAAAGCACTTCGTAATAGGAACCGTAGGCACAATTTCGGCAAAGTGTTTCGCCCTGAATGACAACTTCGCGCCCATCAGTTACCTGTTCACCACAACGCATGCAGGTTGCAACATGACGCGGTCGCCCAGGAAGGTCATTTTCGGTGATATTCACGCGCACCTGCTCGACCTTAAACAGATCTTCATCACTTCGCGCAGCAAACCATTCTTTTAGATTGCAATCCTTTGGGGCCTTTTCGCTCACGTTGGTCATGCGAATAGCCTTACCGCTTTGGATATCGTAAAACGTTGCAGCTTGCTTACCGAAATCAAGACATTTCATGCGACGTTTTCCAGGATGGCAATTCGTCACAACCATAATGGCATCGGTTAAGCAACGATCGCATTCGACAAACACGATAAGATCCCGATAAGTATCGGGATCCTCTATTCCAAAATACCGCAATGCATAACGAGCCATGCGCACGCCCGTTAATTGACCGCCGCAGAGATGCCCATGAAAGGAAATGGCACGTTCTAGATCTTCGTCAAAAGTACGTTTCATCCCTTTTATCCTTTCCATCTAACATTATTGAGGCTCGCTGCCTATAACTCTCGACGAGCTTCTATAGCACGACCTAGGGTTACTTCATCGGCGAATTCTAAATCTCCACCAACAGGCAAGCCACTTGCTAACCTGGACACTTTTACCCCAAGAGGCTTAATCAAGCGCGCCAAATAGCTCGCTGTTGTTTCTCCTTCAATATTGGGATTCGTCGCAAGAATTACTTCCGCGACACTCGGGTTATTCAAACGAGCAAGCAATTCTGCAATGTGCAAGTCGTCAGGTCCGATACCTTCCAGGGGAGAAAGAGCCCCTCCCAAAACATGATAAACGCCTGAAAAGGTTCCTGTTCGTTCAATCGGCGGAATATCGCGTGGCTCCGATACCACGCAGATAGTATTCTGATCACGCTTCGATGAGGCACAGATATCGCAAAGTTCGTCTTGAGCATAATTAAAGCATCGTGAACAAAAATGCACCGTATCTTTCACTTCGATAATTGCCTGAGCTAATCGCGTTGCATCTACACGGTCCTCGTTCAAGATCCAATAGGCAATGCGTTGAGCCGATTTAGGCCCAATACCTGGAAGACGTTCTAATTCATCTAAAAGCTTCTGAATTGCAGAAGTCGCATTCACTCACGAACACCCCACAAGAATACCGAAAAGCATCTCATCACATAAAAGAGGTGCGAGAGGATCCTCGCACCCAGACAAACACAGCACTGGTTTACTTTAGCGCAAACCAGGAATTCCTGGCATACCGCCGCCCATTCCGGGTAAGCCCATTCCGCCCGTTACGGCACTTAGGCGAGCATTGCTTTCTTCGTTAATGTTGCGAATTGCTTCATTTACAGCAGCGCAAACCATATCTTGCAGCATTTCAACATCTTCAGGATCTACTGCTTCAGGATCAATCGTGATGGACTCAACCGTCATATCGCCACGAACAACAGCGGAAACCATTCCGCCACCTGCCGTACCTTCTGCGGTCATGGTAGCTACTTCTTCTTGCGCCTTTGCCAGTTCCTTTTGCATCTTTTGTGCCTGGCGCATCATTTGCTGCATATTCATAAGGTTGTCTCCTTTTGGTCGTCTTGCTTTGATGCGCTATAAAAAGCGCACGCGCTTTAAGCATTGTACCGAATTGCAGCATACAAGCCACAAATCGCTTTATTAATACAGAAGCCTTTCAGTTATTCAGAAAGCTCTTCGAACTTTATTCCTTCCCCAAAACTATTTGTCAGAATAGTTTTTATCTGGGCGCTTTCATCGTTTCCTTCTATCGGCTGCATCGAGGGCTGCGGGGCAGGTTTATTCTCCTGCCCAACGTTAGGCTGATCGACAGCAGAAGGCAAAGAGACTTCTTCCTTCATTGAGCCGGTAGGGCTATCGCTAACAATAGCTGCGTAACTCGGATCTTCTTCTGCCGCGAAAGCATCGCCATATGCTTCAAGAGGAACTCTTTCTTCCTCATAAGAAGAAACTGAAATTGGCGCTGTTTCATAAGGGTAAGCCTGGGACTGGGCCTGAGCTTGAACCCGGGCCTGAGGCTGAGCCGCAGGTGCCGAAGGCGCTACTTGAGGCTGAGCTGAAGGCTGAGACGCCTGGCTTGTCGGCTGAGACTGAAGCGCTTGACTTGCCGGCTGAGGCGAAGGCTGGGTCGCCATCGGTTGAGCAATCGGTGCTTGATTTGCTGGTTGAGGCGAAGGCTGAGGTGCTTGAAAATTCTGAGTTGCCGCCTGACCAGATCCAGCCGCGGATTGCGCAGCCTGAGCAGCCTTTATTGCTGCACGAACGCGCTCTGCCTGAGGTGCCATCTGGTTTGGTTGGGCAGCCTGCGAAACATTTACCTGGGAATTCCCCATCGAAGAAGAATTCGAAGCTGCAGCAGAATTCGCAAAGGGCGATTGAGGCGATCCGCCCTCTTCAAGCATCAAACGATACGGAACATGGCCTCCTGCTATCGAGTCGATAGTTTGGGAAAGCAGTTGCTGCACTTCAGGTTTTTGCGCTGCAGTATAAGCAAAGCCATTATCCTTTCCGAAGGTGATTACCAGTCCACTTCCGTTTGATTCGCCGAAGATTTTCGCATTCATAAACAGTACACCACGCGCAGGATTTGCCTTACGCAACGAGGAAGTAACCGAATGCCAAAAACGCTGTACTGAGGCAGGGTTAGTCACCTCAATTGGTAAAGCTCCCGATGCTGCAGAAGTCTGAGTTGGCGGTACGCTTTCAACTCCAGAAGACATTCCCCCTTGAGATGCCGATTGCGGTGGGTTCTCCTGCACTGGAGCAGTAGCCACTGGTTGAGAGTTTGCCTGCAAAGAAGACACCTGCTGAGGTGAATCCTGGAAATTCGCTTGTTGCGGCATTGCCTGCGGCGCTGCTTGCAACGGTGGTGTTGACGCTTGAACTGCTGCGCCAACTTGACCAGAAGCTATCTTTCGTTCCAGCTCTTCAATTCGCTCCGCCAGCGCCTCTATAGTTAAATCGGATTCTGGCCTTACCATGCGAGTAAGGGCGATTTCAAAACTCAAACGAGGATTGCTAGACGAATGGAGCTCTTTCGAGAGATCGCCCAACACAACCAGAAGTCGGCTTAACCGATCCTGGCCGAAGTATTTAAGCTGGTCAACCATCGCTTTGCGCGTTGCTTCATTCACCGATATTTCAACCTCAATACCCGCCATAGAAAGCAGATACATATTGCGCACATACTCGGAAAGATCGCTTACAAACTGCGCAAGATCAGCGCCTGTCTCAACATAACGAGCAACCCAATTAAAGCATGCTGCAGCATCACGCTTTCCAATAGCGAGCACAATTTCAGAAAGATCAGTTTCGTCCAGAGAACCAAGCAGATTCTGTGCGCCTTCCAGCGTTACATGACCACCGCCGAATGCTATTAACTGCTCAAGTGAAGTGAGCGCATTTCGCATACCGCCATCAGCGCGGTAAGCAATCAGATCAAGCGCCTCTCCTTCGAAATCTACTCCCTCTTCGACGCAAATTGCCCCAAGACGAGAAACAATAGCTTCATTGGAAATGCGGTGGAAATCAAATCGCTGGCAACGAGATTGTATGGTGTCGGGAACCTTCTGAGGGTCGGTTGTGCAAAGTATAAAAAGAATATGCTCAGGAGGTTCCTCTAGTGTTTTCAGAAGCGCATTGAAGGCCGCATTAGTCAACATATGGACCTCGTCGATGATGTACACCTTCCAGGCACCACGCGTAGGCGCATAGTTGACGCGTGCAATAATTTCTTCACGAACGTTATCGACACCAGTGCGACTTGCCGCGTCTAATTCGTATACATCTGGATGAGTACCTTGCGCTATAGCCTCGCATTCAGGACAAGTTCCATCAGGTTCAACAGTAGGACCCCGTTCGCAAAGGAGCGCCTTGGCAAGAATGCGAGCCATGGTTGTTTTACCGGTACCGCGAGGGCCGCAAAACAAATAGGCGTGAGAGACTTTTCCCTGTTCGATTGCATTTTTGAGCGTTCGTTCAATATGCTCCTGACCCACAACATCTTTAAAGGTAGTGGGACGATATTTACGATACAGCGCCTCCATGATTTAGTTTTCCTCTTCGGACTTGGCATGTTTTGCGCGCGCTAAACGTTCTGCCTCAGCAGCAGTTTCCACCTGAAAATCGCGCGTACCGCTCTTGCGTGCAGAAAGAGCCGCTTTCACAGCACCAATAACGGCAGGTGCCACCGAAACCGCTACGATGCCAAGAACAATTACTTCAAAGTGCTCCTGCACAAAAGGAACACCACCGAAGAAGTATCCCACCAAAACAAAGAGAGACACCCATGAAATGCCACCAAGACAATTAAAGAAAGTAAACTTAGCGAAATTCATATGCCCCGTACCTGCAATAAAGGGAGCAAAGGTTCGGAAGAAGGGCATAAAACGCGTAATAACAATAGTCAGCCCACCGTATTTTTCAAAGAAGTGGTCCAGCTTTGCCATGCGCTCAGGCGTAAGTGCCTTGACCTTGCCCGAATCGATAATACGCGAACCAAATAAACGAGCAATCCAATAATTCGAAGTGTTGCCCAGAATTGCTGCGGCATAAAAAACGATAAGGGTCGCAGCCAGGCTCAGCCCACCCCCGTCAGCGGAAAACACACCCGCCGCAAACAAAAGCGAATCTCCTGGCAAGAAAGGAAAGAAAACTAAACCAGTCTCAACAAACACGATCAAGAAGAGTGGTGTATACACCCAGATAGGACCCAAGGCAATAATCCAGCCTGCAATAGCTCCACGAGGATCTTGAAGAAGGCCCAAAATAAAGTCGATGAATTCCATTAGACTCCCGTTACATTCGGTATAACCTTGCTCAAAACAAATTTCGCCGATCAGTTGGTGACCGGCGAAAGACTAAAGTATCCCGAAAAGGCCTGGCCGCTCGTCAGCGGTCCCTTATGGCTGCTTCCTCCCGGACCTGACCAGGTTCGAAACATGGCGCCGGCCAAACCCAATCGAGATACTTTTTCAACATGAGACAGTATAAACTAACCTGCGCAATAAACGAAAAACTCTTAGATAAATTAAGGAACCTTCCATAAACTTTAAATCTAACGTAATGTTCTCCCTGTTTTTCGGAGCGAACTTTAGTTTTCCGAATAAAGAATCCACTTAAAATCACTCTGGACGAGCAAGCGCCTCGGCGCCACTTAAAATCACTCTGGACGAGCAAGTGCCTCGGCGCCACTCGAAATTTCGGTAATTTCAGTTGTGATTGCATTCTGTCGTACGTGGTTATAAATCAGCTTCAAATCATCTAAAAGTTCTCGCGCATTTTCAGTGGCGTTATGCATAGCGATTTGCCGCGCTGCCTGCTCTCCTTCGGCAGAATTGATAAGCATATAATTCAAATAGCCGTTCAGATAATCAGGAAGCAATTTACTCAGCACCGCTTCCCTGCTCGGCTCGTAATTAATATAACCTTGAAGCTGCTTTAATTGAGGATCCTGATCGGCAATACCCTGAGCGTTACCCGCCATTCGTTGTTCGAAAAACATATTCATATTGATGGGCATTATTTTCCACATTGCGGGAACCTGCTCATACAAATTCTTTGAATGATTATAAAAGGCATACACCTCATCGATTGTTCCCGAAAGGTATGCATCGACAAGATAATCGGCAATGGTATCTGCCTCTTCCGGACGCGGATCACCCGATAAGTCTCGGAAAGCTATAACAGGTTTGTAGCCTCGATAGGTAAAGTAATTTATACCCACCTTCCCACAGGCAATAATTTCTACCTGACATTCTCTTTGCTCATACTTTTTTAGCGTACGCTGCGCTAATTGCAAAATGTTGTTATTAAATTGGCCCGCAAGTCCTCGATCTGAAGTAATGACAACTAAAACTACTTTCCTCACAGAATCATGCGGTGTTGCCAGTGCGACTGGCTCTCCGTTGGGATCAGAGAGAACCGTGAGCAACTTGCGCATCTCTCGCGCATAGGGCTCCGCCCTGTCGACCCGTCGCTTTGCACGCTTAATTTTTGTACGGGAGATCATCTCCATCGTAGAAGTTATTTGATGAGTTGCCGTGACTGAAGTGATGCGTTTTTGTATGTCGTGAAGCGTTGCCATAAAGCGTTTCCTTTACCCTCAAGCGCACACGCTCGAGAGTGCCTGTTTAATTTCTGCAATGCCATATAAGCTTCCACAACAACATATTACGTCGTGTTCATTGGCTAAGTTCAGCACCTGTTCTACCGCCTGCAAAGGTGAATGCGCAGCCAAAACCATGCAGCCGTATCCGTGATCTTCTTCGGGAAGTTTTGCAAGAGCACGAATCGCTGTTGCTGCCAAACTTCTCTCAGAAAGCGCTCGATCCATGGCAGGAGCATAGCACACGAATGCTTTTGCGAGAGGCGCATAACATTCCAGCATAGCCTCGTAATCTTTATCCGCCATTACCCCTATACAAAAGAGAATCCTTCGAAGCGGATAACGCTGCTCCAATTCAGAGACAAGTTGTCGAGCAGCATGCACATTGTGGGCGCCATCAATGATGATATCAGGACTCATTTGAACTACCTCAAAACGCCCCGACCACTGTACCTGGGAAAGACCGGCGTATAATGCGCCATCGGATATATCCCATCCTCGTTGCCGCAACGCTTCGCACCCCTCAAGTGCCAATGCGGCATTAAAGCGCTGATAACTTCCCTGCAATGCCACAGACAAGTGTTCATAAGTTTTGTAGGTAAAATCCTCCGTAGCGCCCTTCACTTGATCAGAGCAGACAAATCGAATTTGCGCCTGTTGATCCTGCGCTGTTTGGCGCAATACCTCTTCTGCTTCAATTTCCTGAGGTGCGCTTACTACTAAGCATTCAGGCTTGATAATTCCCGCTTTTTCAGCAGCAATTTCTGTAAGAGTGTTTCCTAAGAGAGCGCAATGATCAAAAGAGATAGGAGCAATAAGCGCCACTTCGGGTGTTTGAATGACGTTCGTGGAATCAAGACGGCCGCCTAAACCTACCTCTGCAACTACTATGCCGCATCCCTGACGTGCAAAATACAGAAAAGCAACCGCCGTCATAAGCTCAAATTCGGTAGGATGTTCGCTCATTACTTCTGCTGAATCACGAACGAGAAGCGTCACTTCACAAAGTTCTTTACGAGAAATAGGCTTTCCATTTATGCGTATGCGTTCTTCGAAATACTCGATATAAGGGCTCGTGAAAAGGCCTACTTTATAGCCCGCAGCCTGTAAAATGCTCGCCATACAAGCACAGGTTGAGCCTTTACCATTGGTGCCTGCCACATGCACAAAGCGCAAAGAATCCTGAGGATTGCCGAGACGTGCCAACAGCTCACGTGTTCGGTCAAGTCCTAAGCTCATCGTATGCCATCGAGGCTCATTGATATACGCAACCGGATCAAAATCGGGATCAACCTTGGAGTCAGCGCCATAGTCAACGTCACCAGCAGAGTCAACGCTAGAGACTGCATTAGAGACTACAGCGGAGGGCCGGATATCGCCAAGGTTAACGTCGGAGCCAACATTGAGATCAACGTTAAGGTCAGCGGCAGAGTCAACATGAGAAGGCTGGGAAACGTTAAGCATTATTGGTCCAATCCTTGCCCACTACCACTTGAACATCGGTCTTTAACGAGTAATACACACCCGCAGAAACAGTTCTTCCTGTTCCAAGTGTCTGCACAATAGATTCAGCAGCAGTTTTGTCTTTTTCTTCACGATAAATAACCAGCGTTTCATCATAGACAAATGATTCCGCATTGCCCGTTTCTTGAACCTGATAGCCGTTGCTCGTCAAGATTTCTGCCGCCTGTGCACTGTAGCCATCAATTCCTGCTCCGTTTAAAACGATGATAGAAACAGAACCCTTATCAACTCCACTGGTATCGATAGAAATATCCATATCCTGCCCGGACTTAAATTCCTCCAGCACCTGAGAAAGCGACGAATTGACCGACCAATACACGCCGTCACCTGCAGTAATATCACTTCCAGGAACTATTGCCGAATACATTGTTGCTTCGTTGTAGATTCCCGCAATGGAATTGAGCGTGTCGTAACTCATGTCGGTTTTGATTTTGCCGGCAATAGTATCGGCATTCATTGCAAAACCGATACCGCCTTTTGCCTGGATTGCATCGATAAGTGAAGTGAATATCTGATTTTGGATCGAAGAACGTTTTTCAAATCCATCGTTATAGTTTTTAGCACTTACATAAGTAAGAGCCTGTTCGCCATTGAGCGTCTGCTCGCCCGGATCAAGTACGATAGTTCCCACGGTAGGATCGTCAACGTAGGTGTCTACATTTACCTGCAGGCCACCAAGCGCATCGACAAGTGACACAAAATCACTATCCGTAATGCGAACATAATGATTAATATCCTGCTCGATCAGAGAAGAAACACGTCTTACCAGTTCTCCTTCATTTACCGCATAGGGCGCATCACGAAGCATGGTTGCGGATTCGGGAGCATTATCATATGTTTCCGAAATCGCACTAGGGATGTTCAAAATCGAAATTGTTTTGTTTGGCACATCTACTCGCATGACAGCCAAATAACTTGCGGTTTCACCCGCAGGATCAGAGTCTGAAATTCCCGCAAGCAATATATAGAAAGGATCAGTGTCCGAGGCTGGCGCCACAAGCGCATTGCTTACTTCAGAGTCATTTAAAGCCATTGAAGAAGAAACGGACCCTCGAAAAGCGCAGTTGCCCAACGTTAAAGCTATAGCAACGACCACCAGAATCACGAGTCCGATCATGACATAACGCATTCGATCTCGCCTGCGCATAAAAGTAGCTGTACGAGAACCGCCTGTTTGATGGCGAGCGGTACGCTCATCCACCGAACGCGATTGAAAATGGATCTGATTTATTTCCCCTGATCGAGTGTTTACCCGCTGAGAAGAAGGACGTCGATGAGCATTTGCCCCTGTAGGGGCACGATGAGTGTGCGTACCTGTTTGCCTGCGAGCATGCGACCCCACCACCGAAGACGACCAAGCGTCTTGACGGCGACGAGAAGATCGTCTCGAAGGACGTCCATGCATACTGTCCTTACGTTTTCCAAACATACCTAAGAGCTCCTAGCCCAACTCAAATTCAAACGCCCTAAGCACTAAAGCGTAGTGCGTTCGACCTGAGCACCAAGGGCACTGAGTTTTCCAACATAATCTTCGTAGCCACGATCGATGTGATAAATATCGTGAACTACCGTTTCACCTTCTGCCGCAAGACCAGCAATAACCAAAGCCGCTCCTCCACGAAGGTCAGGCGAAGAAACTGGAGCACCTTGGAGTTTTTCTACTCCCTGAATAAGCGCATGATGACCCTCAACGGTAATGTCTGAACCCATACGATTTAGTTCAGAAGCAAACATAAATCTATTTTCAAAAATATTTTCAGAAATTACTGAGTTTCCCTGAGCGAGTGCGGTAAGCAGCATAAATTGAGCCTGAAGGTCAGTAGGAAATCCGGGGTGTGGAAGAGTCTGGATATCAACTGCCTGAAGAGGTTTTTCACGATATACCGTAATGGAATTATCTGTCGTGGTTACTTCGCAGCCCATTTGCTCCAATTTCATAATGGCCATTCGCAAAAAGGAAGGATCAATGCCTACCGTTGTAACAGGACCACCTAAAAGTGCCCCAGCAGTTAAATAGGTTCCCGCTTCGATACGATCGCCAACCGTGGTGTGTTCGCAAGAATGCATTTCGGAGAGCGAAACGCCATGCACGGTAATAGTGGGAGAACCTGCCCCTTCGACATGAGCTCCCATTTCATTGAGCATGTTTGCTAAATCGACAATTTCTGGCTCTCGTGCTGCGTTGTCAATGATTGACGTACCCTCAACCGCTACTGCTGCCATAAGCATATTCTCGGTAGCACCAACGCTTGGAAACTCCAGTAAGACATCAGCCGCATGAAGCCCGTTGGGGGTTGATGCGTACAGATAACCATGTTCGTTCTTAAAATGCACACCCATAGCCTGCAGCACTTTGAGGTGCATATCGATTTTACGAGCGCCTAAGTTACAGCCACCCGGCATTGCCACTTTAGCGCAACCAAAGCGCCCTAGCAGTGGACCTAGTACCGAAATACTTGCACGCATCTTAGATACCAATTCGTAAGGAGTTTCGTGACCCTCTGCATGGGTGGTGTCCACCACGAGTGATTTGTCCTCCCAATACACTTCAGCACCTAAACTACGTAAAACAGCGCTCATTATATTGGTATCGGAAATGTGCGGAACATTATGTAAAACGCTTTTGCCCTGACCTAAAATCGAAGCGGCAATAAGCTTTAATGCAGAATTCTTTGCGCCACCTATCTGGACAGTGCCCGATACGTTTTTTGTTTCGCGCGCAATAATTACTTCTTCAGACATACCTATCCTTTCGAATAAGCTTTAAACTTTCCCGCAAGAGATCCTTGCTCTCCTCGCGATATGATTCATGCAGAGCCAAACTCATTCCTGTCGCGATGCGTTCCACGCGAAGTCGATTTACTCCTTCCGCGATGCGCCTCGTACGGAGTTGGGTTTACTCCTTCCGCAACGTGTTCCACGCGAAGTCGGATTTCTCTCTGTGATACGCTCCATGACGCAATCGAGAATTCTCCCTTCGCGACGTATTCCATGACGCAAACGGAAATTCTCCCTTCGCGACGCACTTCATGCGAAGCCGGAAAGCAAAAGCTTACCAAAGGTTTTAATACCTTAGCCGTTACTAACTATATTCTTTTGAACTCATTCATTATAAATAAGAGAAGGACTAATACTTCCAACCCCTATACAGGTTACATATTTATTGAATCGCGCTGGTATCGAATCGCTTCACTGATGTCGGATTGTTGCACTAGTGTCGGATCGCTACGCTCGTACCAAATTGTTGTGTTTTTACTTAATATCGGTTTTCTGCCACATTTTGGCTAGCCCTGCGAAAAGTAAGGAAATTTTTACCGGACAAAATTCTCTTTTTGTTTCACTTTTAAGGAGAAAATCGAAGAATAAACTCATTCGACCCTAAATTGTGTCATATCGTGTGAAAGATAACTCAATAAGTATTACGTATTTGTTCACAACTCCAGAAAATGTGTCAAAATCACCTTTTTTGAACCCCTTTAAAAGTTTGAGCATTTTTTAATTCTTTTAGAAATCACGAAAATCTCGAAGACCTTAAAACAAGAAAGATCCTGACGTTTTCGAAAACCTCTAACTCATCAATCCCAAAAATCTTTCCAAATTAAAAGAACATTAAGGTTGTTACACAAAAGGGTCGCACTATGTGCGACCCTAAAATGTGTTCTATGAAATGCTCTTTGGCAGACCAGAAGCGTTTAATCCAAAACGTTTCTCGATCATCAAAGCTTCTAATCGAAAGCCTCCTGCTCATCAAGCACAACTGATCGAGACCCTCATGTGCATCAAGCAAACTCGATCGAGAACCTCATGTGCATCAAGCAAACTCGATCGAGAACCTCTCGAATATCAAGCACGCTTGATCAAAAGCTTCTTGAGCATCATAAATACTTGACCAAACACCCGTTAAACACTAGATGTGTTTAACGGGTGTATTTAATCAAATTGCTGTTTTATTCACCCAGCATGAAGCGAGTGAAATCAACGATTTCGATGGTGGTGCCCAGCTGCTTAGCAACTGCAGCAGTGTACTGATTTACGGACTGATCAGGATCCTTTACAAAAGCCTGCTCGGTCAAGCAGCTTTCCTTGTAGAACTTCTCCATACGGCCCGTAGCAATCTTTTCCTGAATGTTCTCTGGCTTGCCAGATTCAGCAGCCTGAGCCTTGTAGATGCTCATTTCGTGCTCGATGATTGCAGGATCTACAGATTCACGAGTTGCGGCAACAGGGCTTGCAGCAGCTACCTGCATTGCGATATCGCGGCCATACTTCTTGAAGTCCTCATTGGTTGCGAAAGAGGTATCGCCCAACTTGAACTCAACAAGAACGCCAATCTTGCCGCCACCATGAATGTAGCTTGCAACAGCGCCTTCAGGCTGACCAGCATAAGCGAAACGAGCGAGCTGAATGTTTTCGCCGAGTGTATGAATAGCGTCGGTTACAACATCCTCTACCTTTTCGCCTTCAATTTCGGATGCTTTAAGAGCGTCCATATCTGCAGGCTTGTTAGCAATAACAGCAGTTGCAATCTTTTCTGCATATGCATGGAACTTTTCGTTCATGCCTACGAAGTCGGTTTCGCAATTCAGCTCAACCAAAGCGCCTGCCTGGCCATCTTCGGAAACAAGAGCCATTACCATACCCTCATTGGTTGCACGACCTGCCTTCTTAGCAGCAGCTGCAAGACCATGAGTACGAAGAACGTCTACCGCCTTATCGATATCGCCTTCAGCCTCAGTAAGAGCCTTCTTGCATTCCATCATGCCAGCGCCGGTCATCTCGCGGAGTTCTTTAACGAGAGCTGCGGTGATTTCTGCCATGTTCATTCCTTTCTTAAAAACCTTTGCGGATAGCCCCTTTAGAAAGGAGCAATAAGCCTATTTAGGAACAAAGTTACTCTGCAGCAGCTTCGGTTGCAGCTTCTGCAGCTGCCTCAGCAGGAGCTTCCTCGGTTGCTTCAGCAGTCATTTCTTCCACAGTAACAGGAGCGCCAGTACCTGCGATAACTGCGTCAGCGATGAAGTCTGCCAGCAAACGAACGGAACGAATTGCGTCGTCGTTTGCAGGAATGCCGTAATCTACGTCGTCGGGATCGCAGTTGGTGTCAAGCGTACCAACAATAGGAATGTTCAGACGATGAGATTCGTGAATTGCGATCTGCTCGCGATTGGTATCGATAACGAATACCATATCAGGAACCTTTTTCATGTTGCGAATACCGTTGAGGTTGGTCTGCAACTTAGCAAGTTCCTTGCGAAGCAAAATCTGCTCTTTCTTAGGAAGAACTTCCATGCGACCATCCGTCTCCATTGCTTCGAGCTCTTCCATGCGCTGAACACGAGAGCGAATAGTAACGAAGTTGGTCAGCATACCGCCAAGCCAGCGAGCGTTTACGTAAGGCATACCGCAACGGTTTGCTGCATTAGCAACAGACTCCTGAGCCTGCTTTTTGGTGCCTACGAACAAAACCGTGCCACCCTTTTCAGCGCAACGAGATACTGCAGTGTAAGCAGCGTCCAGACCGTAGAGGGTTTCCTTCAGATCGATGATGTAGATGTCGCCACGATTACCGAAGATATAGGGCTTCATCTTAGGATTCCAACGACGGGTCTGATGACCGAAGTGGGTGCCTGCATCAAGCAAGGACTTGATAGTAATTTTTGCCATGTTTTCTCCATTCGTTAAACCTCTGCGTGGGTTCATCCCCATTTCGCAACTAGGCAAGAGTTAATACCGCCTGCGCCCACTCTTGCTAATAGGCTCTTGCTGTTAAAGCCCAGCAAATACTTCAGGCGCATCAAGCGTTTTGTATCAAGCACTTCCTCTAGTCACTAGCGAAAACAGGTCCGCCACGCATGCGAAATACTTACGCTGCCCCGCATACAGCCCCTTGCCGAATGCAGTTTCTTGGCGAAGTGACTCTATGGCAAATGAGCACACTACGACAAATTTGCAGCCTTTGTAGTATAGCAAGCTGGCAAACAGGTGCAAGGTTTTAGACGCATTGAGAACGCGTTCTTACAAAACTCATACATTTATGAAATACACTCGATGCTTATGGATATATGTTCGGCAGCCATAAACAAATGCCAAATACCCCAAGATCTATAAGCAGTCGCTCGGGCGCTTATGAACGTAATTGCTCAGGATGCTCCAAAAACAATGTCGCGCATTTATGGACGCAAATCATGCGATTTGGGTAGAAATTGAAGCCATAAAGCAAGCACAGAGGCGGATAGGACGGATTATAGGATTATGGGTCGGATTATAGGACTCTGGGACAGGTTGTAGAATTGCAGGGCTATTGGACTAAAGGACTAAAGGACTGAAGGACTGCAGGGTTATAGGGTTGTACAAAAAAATTGGGGCGATGCGTTTATATGCCTCAAATGGACCTATATGCCCAAATGAGGTTATAGAAAAAATGCGGGCCCCTCATTAGGACCCGCAAACATAATTTGGACTTATTGGACTTAGTAGACTTGTGGACTTATTGGACTTAGTAGACTTGTGGACTTAGTGAACTTACTGGACTCGTTTGTTAATTAGACTGCAGAAAATTTGTTAAGGTGCGTCTCACTAGCAACGCTGGTTAGCAGTGTCAAGAGGATTAAAGCTAACCCACCAGCTCGTCCAAAATTAAGGCTAGCCCACCAACTCGTCCAAAGTCTTTGGACCACAAACCGAACCATCGGCCATTGCATCTTCGATCTGTTCGTCGGTATATCCCAAATCCTTCATAACAGCAACAGTAGAACTTCCCAACTTGTCACTCGGCGTATAAACCGGAGCGGGCTCGGATTCAAACTGAATAGGAACCGTAGGAATGTTTCGATCGGCTTCAGGATAATGAATCTTAACCAAGTAGTCGTTATCCCATACGTTTTGATCTTCGTACACATCCAAAGGCGTCTGGCACAGCTCAATAGGAATACCTGCATCCTTGAACAACTTCAAGGCCTCTTCAGCAGTCATCTTTGCGAGCGCTTCGTCCATAATGCCCACTACTTCAGGATTCAAGCCCGCTTCATTCATCTTGTTGCAATTAACCAGACGAGGTTCATCGATCAAATCTTCACGACCAATGAGTCCCATGATCTTGTTGTAGTCGCGATCGTATTCTGGATCACACATTGCCAAATATTTACCATCGCCAGTCATGTATACGTTATTGAAGGGGCAAATTACCTCCAAACGACTCTTGGGATATGGATTACCATACTGAGCAGAAATCATACCGGTCATCAGCGCATAGACACCTGCGTGCTGAAGCGCACAAGTTACATAATCGCCTTCGCCTGACTTTTCACGTCCAATAACGGCTGCACAAATACCTGCTGCCAAGAACATTGCTGCCTGCAAGTCGCCATAACCGTTAGTAGGGATCATAGGTGAATCGCCACGATTTACCGTAGTGCCAAATACACCACCACGAGCCATATAGCAAGTTACGTCGAACCCAGGATCGTCCTTTTCGGCACCCTTCTTCCCGTAACCAAGCCCATGACCCATGATCAAACGAGGATATTTTGCGTGCAAAGTTTCCCAATCGAGACCCATCTTGCGCAAAGACTTAGTACGCGTATTCGTAATGAAAACGTCTGCCTCTGAGAGCAGTTTATCCATTACCTCTGCGCCCACTTCACTTTTTAAATTAAGGGAAATAAAACGCTTGTGCAGGTTGCACATATCGAATGCGAGATTTTCTTCATCCGACATAGGCATGTTAAATACAGCTGCTTGGGTTACGCGCAGGGGATCACCCTTTGCAGCTTCAACTTTAATTACGTCGGCTCCCCATTCACCAAGAATGCGACCTGTTGCAGGAGTTGCCATGTAGGTAGTTAAATCTACAACCTTAATTCCCTCGAGCGGCTTCATGCGATTCTCCTCCCCCTCAGGCAAACACTTTTGCATCATGCGCTTTAGTTTTAGTCCCCTTTAACGCATCGCGTTACTCGCGCACCTGAGAACAATTGACTTGTAGCCCGAATAAGCTTATAGCCAGAATTAATAGTGTTCTTTAATTATAGGTATAGAAGGTATGAATCAAAAGCTTTCAACCATGACAAAAATACCGTTTATTCGCCTAACTATTAAAAGAGCTAATAGAGAAGAAGAGTGATCAAAAACACTAATTTATCGATCACGCATTGCTTTGAGTTTTGCCAGCACTTCAGGATTAAGACGATCAGCAACGGTGTTCTTGCGCGAAACCTGAAGATTACTATCGCGATCAGCCTCATCCGCCAAATCATCCATTTCGAGACTGAAACCGTTTGCACTCATACGATCCACGCCGCCACCAAACACCGCATCTTGAATAGAAGCATCGCTCGTAACCACCATCACCTCGACACGACGCTCGCGGGCATCATGGGAAAGTTTTTCGATGATCTTATCTGCCGAAGAGCCATATGGCGAAAACATGACTTTAACGCCGCCGATTGTTTGAGTTTTACCCGCAGATTCAGGATTATCAGCCGCATCAAAAACAATGATGGCTTTATATTCGCTACCTGCATATGCCGCAACATCGCTGATTAGCGCTTCGCGAACCATGTTGAATTTCTCGTAAGTGAAGTCCTCCCGATTACGCATATGAAGATAGCGCGAGCCACTACGTAGCACGTTATAACCATCAACAATAAGCAGCTTATTGCGTTTTTTAGCCACGTTTAAGCACCCTTTCAGATAGCCATTGCTCACACAGAGCACATGCGCACTCGCGAGAAGGCATTCGCCTTCATCTAACAACTAGTCGGTCGATTTATTTTGCTCGCGGCATTGACGCATCCATTCATACATACACGCCGTTGCCGCCTGCGCTACATTAAGCGAGCCTACTTGTCCTGCCTGTGGAAGCGCAACTAAAAAGTCGCAATGTTCTTTTGTTAGGCGCGAAAGGCCCTCTCCTTCACTACCCATTACAAGTACCAAGCGGCCAGCCATCGGCGCATCCCAAATACATTCCGTCGCTTGTTCAGAAGCGCCCGCAACCCAAAAATTTTCTTTTTTGAGACGCTCGATAGTTTGAGCAATGTTGCCAACTTGCGCCACTTTAATATAAGAGATCGCTCCTGCAGAGCTCTTATAAGTTGCTGCCGTCACACGTGCAGAACGTTTATTGGGAATCAGTATGCCTGATGCACCTACAATTTCTGCCGAACGCGCAATAGCGCCTAAATTACCCGCATCGGTAATATGATCCAAAACAATGATAAGAGCTTGCCCATTATGCTCATCTGCATGCGATTGAGCAGCGTCGATAACACCTTGGGCGCTTGCGTATTGATAGGGGCGCGTTTCCAACATAAGCCCCTGATGAGAACCGCGCTCTGATCGAGCATCCAAATCACTACGCTTGACCTGCTTTACCGAAACGCCCATCTTATGGCAGCGTTTGACAACATCAGAAACGACTTTATCTCCCTTAAGACCATCGGCAACATAGAGGCATTTGGCAGGAATATTTGCCTTTAATGCCTCTAAAACAGGTCGTTTACCTTCTACAAATTCTGCCATCGGCTTGCCTCCTGGCAACGATCGTCTCTTATCTTCATCACTACAGCACCCTTCGCGACACGCAATTTCGTCATTAAGCAAACTGATCAGCTGCCGCTGAATAACTCGAAAGTCAATCGGTGCCTTTATAACACTTTTCATACGCTATTATGGCGCTTTTGTGGGTGCGTTAATTGTATTAAAAAAGCGAGCTACAAGAGCTCGCTTTAGAAATTAATCCACCTCATCGGTTCGAATCCTGACCTCCAAACAAGAAGCAAGATAAGAGCCGAAACATTTTCAAACTGGCTGGGCCAGCAGGATTCGAACCTACATAGCTGGTACCAAAAACCAGAGTCCTACCATTGGACGATGGCCCAGTTTCGTTATTGCGTATTGCCCACCTTGTTAGCGCTTTCAAATTACGGAATAGTTTCATAACCTATCGCGCCAAACCAAAAGCAAGCAAGCAGAGCTAGATTATAACGGCAAATCAGGAAAAAGACAACGAGAAAACTACACGTTAGATCTTTATGGCATCAAGGCGGTAAGAGGAATTACATATACGTCATGTTCCGCATCATAGCGTGCGAAAGGAGAATTTGCAGTAATTACCGCCATAAACTCCGGCTCAGGATTTCTTGCCGCAGGATTAGCAGAAATTTTTTTGCGCAAACGATTGAGATTTTTTACTCCTTCGGGAACTTTATCTTCTCCGAGTTTGACTTCGATACCTGCCCATCTCCCATCGCGCAGTTCGATGATAAAATCTACTTCCAGCCCATCTGCGTCTTGATAGTACCTCAGCGAATCACCGTGGGCTCCCGGCAGCACCGACACAAAAACCTTAATGTCATGCATGCAGAGCGATTCAAATAGCAAGCCAAATAATTGACCATCTGTCAAGAGACGCTGCGGATTTGTCCCAAGTAAAGCTATCGCCAAAGAGGGATCTGAGAAATAGCGTTTTGGCTTTGTGCGTAACCGCGATTTAGAACGAATAGGAGCATCCCACCCTGGCAATTCTTCTATAAAGTACAATTCCTTGAATATATTGAGATATGTTGCTACTGCTGCTTCAGTCATCTGAGATCCATAAGCTGACCCCGCATCAGCAGCAAGAGTTTTGTAGGTTGCAGAGGTAGCAACGTTACGCGCAAGCGATTGAGCCATCCTACGCGCTACACGAGAATTGCCGTTTTTCTCTGGCACGCTTACTTCAAACAATGCTTCTAGATACTCATCGAGAGTTTCTATGGCATCATCCACATTACTACCAATAAGCGCTGGCCAACCGCCCACACAAAGCTTTTCTGCTAAAAAGGCCAACCCCTCTTCTTTGGTAGCAACAGGAGAAAAATCACCCTTGAATAAAGCAGATAATGACACACCGCCTTCCACGCAGCCTTCTTCCCATAACGTCATGGTGCTCATATCAAACCGAGCAATTCTGCCCGCGCCGCTATGTGATACCTGCTCCTTTTTTGGAGTAGAAGATCCCGTTAATAAAAACATACCTTTGCTATCTGGTTGGTTGTCTACTTCATGGCGCACTAAGTCCCAGACTGCTGGCACTTCTTGCCACTCGTCAATAACATGAGGCTGATCACCCGCAATCGCAAGAGAAGGATCGGCGCTTACTAAAGTTTTCATATTAGGGTTATCTAGATGAATAACACTTTCTGCGGCAGCCATCGCTGCCCAAGTTTTGCCACACCATTTTGTTCCCCTAATCTCAACGCCACCAAACAAACGGAGTAGATGACGAATACGCCCGTCTGCAATACGAGACTTATATCTATCTGGTTTTTGGGAGCCGTACACCAAAGAGTTGCCAGTAATCTCTGTCCCTGAATTAACAATCATTTTTCCCACATCAATCAACCTAAACAAGATTTTCGAGGAATATTTTATAAGATTTTCGAGGGAATTTTTTGATGTTTTTCGAGGATTTTTCTAATAGGTTTTCGAGGTTGTTCGAAAAGTCAACTCTAGGCGGCGCGCCTCTCCGCGCACCGCCTGACATCAATCCTTACTGAATACCCTCCAAATGAGGAATCATTTCAAAGCCAACAGCCAGATCCTCGTCAGTAGGAATATAGTCGGTCATCGAACCATCCTTGTAGGACATGTAAGCCGCCAGATCGAAATAGCCTGTGCCGGTCAGGCCAAACACGATGGTCTTTTCTTCGCCAGTCTCTTTACACTTCAGGGCTTCGTCCATTGCCACTCGAATCGCATGCGCTGACTCAGGGGCAGGCAAGGTGCCTTCTACGCGGGCAAATAGCGTTGCAGCCTCAAACACTTTTGTTTGTTCAACCGCACGAGCCTCATCAATGAAGCCATCATGGTACAGCTGAGAAAGAATGGGGCTCATTCCGTGATAACGCAAACCACCCGCATGATTAGGGGATGGGATAAAGGCAGAACCCAATGTGTACATCTTTGCCAGTGGCGTAACTTTACCCACATCGCAGAAGTCATAAGCGAACTTACCACGCGTCATGGTAGGACAACTTGCAGGTTCAACCGCAATGAAATACGGCGCATCCTTACCTGCCAACTTATCTGCCATAAAGGGAGCCATCAGACCACCCAGATTGGATCCGCCACCAGCGCAGCCAATCAAGATGTCAGCATGCTCGCCTATTTTGTCGAGTGCCGCTTTGGTCTCTAGACCAATAATAGATTGATGCAGCAGCACTTGATTCAAAACGCTCCCTAATACATAGCGACACCCCTCGGTCGAGACCGCCTCTTCAACTGCTTCAGAAATTGCTGTTCCTAGCGAACCAGAATTCTCGGGATCTTTTGCCAGAATAGCACGTCCCACATTCGTTTCATTGGAAGGCGAAGGAGTCACGCGAGCACCGTAAGTTTCCATAACTGCTTTACGATACGGCTTTTGCTGCGCTGAGCATTTCACCATATAAACATGCAAGTCTAATCCAAAGAAACCACATGCCATAGAAAGCGCAGTACCCCACTGCCCTGCACCTGTTTCAGTGGTCAAGCAGGTCAATCCCTGTTGCTTGGCATAATATGCCTGCGCAATAGCCGAATTAAGTTTATGAGAACCGCTGGTATTGTTGCCTTCGAATTTGTAGTAGATCTTGGCGGGAGTATCGAGCGCTTTCTCCAAAAATTCCGCATGTACCAAAGGAGAAGGACGATACATCTTGTAGAAATCGCGTACCGGTTCAGGAATAGGAATAAAACGATCGGTCGTATTAAGCTCCTGCTTGGCAAGCTCTGTTGCAAACACAGGTTCTAAATCCTCGACCGTTACAGGCTTTAAGGTTTTTGGATTCAGCATGGGTGCGTGATCGGTCTTCATATCCGCACGCAAGTTGTAATAGTGAGTAGGTAATTCGTCCTCAGATAGATAGGTCTTGTAGTCGGTGCTTACTCGCTTGTTCATAGTAGCGTCTCCTTACTTTTCTCAGGAGACAATGGCAATAAAAAACGCCCTGTCTCCTACCACTTACGTGCAGGGACAAGAGCGAAACTCCTGCGGTGCCACCACTGCTTGACGCTATACGCGTCCACTCATGAAATGCAATCACATTTCTGCTCTATGACGGGAGCGCCCGTCTTTTGCTACTGCGCGAATGCGTTTACCGTACGGCAAAACTGATCACTGATTCACAAAAGCCCTCGGAGGTCCATTTGATGATTCGCTTCCTGTCGGGATCCCAGCACCCCCGACTCTCTGTGAGTGCGCAACCACCGTTACTTCCTCGTCAACGGTTTGTTGGAAGCAACTATAACAAAACTTTGCATCTACTCAAGATATTTTTCCTTAATTGGCAAAATGAAAGTCTGAGAGAGGGGGTTTGATTTTTCTTTACTGTCATTTCCTAATTACCTATTGACTTAGTAGGTAATTAGTGATGATATATTCCTACCTTATTGGTAGGTTTTGAAAGGAACACTTATGACACGCCTTTATCCTTCTGTAGATCAGTTAGTCGGAAGCACTCCCCTTGTGCGACTTTCTCATATAGAAAAAGCCCAAAACATCCCCGCTACCCTTCTCGCAAAGTTAGAAATGTTCAATCCGGCAGGTTCAGTAAAAGATCGTATTGCGAAAGCCATGATCGAAGATGCTCAATCTCAAGGATTGCTCACCCAAGATTCGGTAATCATTGAACCAACCAGCGGAAACACCGGAATCGCTCTCGCGTCGATCGGTGCAATGAAAGGCTATCGCGTAATTTTGGTAATGCCTGAAACTATGTCTATTGAGCGCCGGCAGCTCATGAAAGCGTATGGCGCGGAGCTTGTTTTAACCGAAGGAGCAGCTGGCATGAAAGGCGCCGTAGCGAAAGCTGCCGAATTGGTGAAAGAAATTCCGGGAGGTATAACCCTTGGACAATTTACCAATCCTGCCAACCCAGAAATTCATCGCCGTACCACGGGACCAGAAATCTGGAACGACACCGACGGTGCCGTAGATTTCTTTGTTGCGGGTGTTGGAACGGGAGGAACTATTACAGGTGTTGGCGAATATCTAAAAGCCCAAAACCCTGAAGTACGCATTGTTGCCGTAGAACCTTCCGATTCAGCACTCCTTTCAACGGGCGTTGCTGGCCCTCATAAAATTCAAGGTATTGGAGCAGGCTTTATCCCTAAAACCCTCAATACTGAAATATATGACGAAGTGATAGCCGTTTCTAATGATGACGCATTCGCCACAGCAAAACTTATAGCACAAAGTGAAGGTGCTCTCGTTGGCATTTCATCTGGAGCTGCCCTCAATGCCGCAATCCAGATAGCTAAGCGCCCCGAAAATGCGGGAAAAACCATCGTAACTTTATTGCCTGACACGGGCGAACGTTATCTTTCCACCCCGCTTTTTAGTGAATAGAAAAGAGGAATCTTATGGAAATATATGCCGATAACGCCGCAACCACTGCATTGAACCCTCTCGCACTTGAGGCAATGCTTCCCTTCTTCGACCAAACGTATGCGAACCCTTCAAGTTTGCACGACTCAGGACAGCGCGCCGCCGAAGCACTTGCACAAGCACGGGAGACCATCGCGCAATGCCTGGGATGTTCTGCTCAAGAAATCTATTTCACTTCAGGCGGAAGCGAAGCGGACACTCAAGCACTTTTAAGCGCTGCTGCTCTTGGCGAAAAGAGAGGCAAGAAGCACCTCGTTTCAACCGCTTTTGAGCATCATGCAATTCTTCACACCTTAGAGGCGCTAGCAAAACGCGGTTTTGAAGTAACCTTGCTCGAAATCCCTGACACAGGAATAATTAGTCCCGATCAAGTTCGCAAGGCAATCCGTCCTGACACCTGCCTTGTTTCGGTAATGTTTGCGAACAACGAAATTGGCACCATTCAGCCCATTTCGGAAATCGGTGCTCTTTGTCAAGAAGCAGGTGTACTCTTTCACACCGATGCAGTACAAGCAGTAGGACATATTCCTGTTCAAATACAAGATTCCAACATCGATCTGCTTTCACTTTCCGGTCACAAATTCCATGGCCCAAAAGGAATTGGTGCGCTCTATGCTAAAAAAGGCGTCCGCTTACAAAACCTCATCTATGGAGGTGCCCAAGAACGGGGTAAACGCGCTGGTACTGAAAACGTTCCTGCTATCGTTGGCATGGCAGCTGCGCTCAAAGAAGCCTGCGCCTTACAAAAGCAGCATCAGCTCCATCTATGCGCCATGCGTGACAAACTCATCGAAGGATTAGCACGCATACCTCATAGCGCGTTAAGCGGAAGTGCTGAAAATCGTCTGCCCGGAAACGTACATTTTTGTTTTGAGGGTATTGAAGGAGAATCTCTTTTGCTGCTTTTAAGCGATAAGGGAATCTATGCCTCTTCAGGTTCTGCCTGCACATCAGGCTCTCTCGAGCCAAGCCATGTACTGCTTGCCTTAGGCAGACCCCATGAAGTAGCACACGGGTCGCTTCGTTTGAGTTTGGATGAATCTATTACCGAACAGGAAGTTGACTACTTAATCGACTCAATCACTGACGTGGTTACCTACCTTCGCAGCATCTCCCCGTTATGGCAGGAATTAGTTGCGGGCGAAAAGGATTTTATTCTCTAATCGTTTTTAATGACGCTTTTAATCCTCTGTCATTTTTTTGATTACGCCCTTTCGGCTTATCTTTTACCCATGTTTAGGAGTGAACACTCATGGCTTTATACAGCGACATTGTTATGGATCATTTTCGTAATCCCCGCAACGTGGGATCGTTGCCCGATGCTAACGGCATAGGTAAAGTAGGTAACGCTCAATGCGGCGATATTATGAAGATCTATCTAAAAATCAACAACGACATCATTGAAGATGTGAAATTCGAAACCTTTGGTTGCGCCTCCGCCATTGCCTCCAGTTCAATGGCAACCGAGCTCATCAAGAATAAGCCCCTATCCGAAGCTCTCCAGATCACCAATAAATCCATCGTCGAAACACTAGATGGGCTACCTGCTCATAAGGTTCATTGCTCGGTACTCGCAAAGGAGGCAATTGAAGCAGCAGTGAATGACTATTACGAAAAACAGGGCGAATCAAAAGCGCTAAACTAAAGCAAGGCAAAAACGAACAGCAGCCATGCAACTTACCTTGCCGACAATTGTGCGAGTAAACAACAAGCACAAATAACTTTAAGTAAGGTCGATTGACTAAAACAAATGCTTGGCTGTCTAAAACGTATAATTCGATTTTACGAAGGGAGGATACGTCATGTTTATTTCAACGAGGGGCCGCTATGCCTTACGCGTCATGATTGACTTGGCAGAAACCAGCAACGGCGAATACGTACCCATGAAAACCATTGCCGAACGCCAAGATATTTCCCTCAAATACCTAGAACGTATCCTTCCTATTCTGAAGAAGAACGGGCTTGTAGAGGGCATCCAAGGCAAAGGAGGCGGATATCGCCTCTGCCGAGCGCCCGAAAAGTACCCTGTTGGTGAAATATTGCGCCTTACCGAAGGAGATTTAGCTCCTGTAGCATGCCTCGAATGCGGTGCTGCACCCTGCGATCGACGCAATGAATGTCGCACCATTGGAATGTGGGAGAAGCTCGATTCCCTCATTAACGATTACTTCGATGGGGTTACAATCGCCGACTTAATGAAAAAATAAACAGTCAATAGGTAGAGCTTTACCTTTCGTTGTAGCTCGTATCGAAACGCCGCTTTGAAAGAATGCATGCAAAACGTCGCCCTGGATTAGCTCCCTCAATCTCTGGGATAGGACAAAACAGGTGTGCGACATTTTAGCGACGTTATTTGCATTCTTGAAAAGCGATAAAGTGTGAATCCGAGCTGAAACGAAAGATAAAGCTCTACTTTGTGTGTTATTTAGTTTCCTTATGGGCTTAGCCAACCGAAAGCAAACACTGACCAAAACGCTCAACTTCACCGAAATCGCCATGAAAATCTGAGCCACCGGTACATTCCAGCCCAAAGCGATCAGCTAATTCAGCACAGCGATCCCAGTCCGCCTGAGTATGGTCGGGATGAAAGCGTTCAATCCCCCAAAGCCCCGCATCCACTAACGCAGGCACCATATCGTAGCTGTCCAATTGTCCGGGATGCGCCAACACCGCCACGCCACCATCTTCAGTGATTGCGGCAACCGCATCACGCGCATCGACGTAGATGATATCGCGTTTACATATACCTTCACCTTTAAATAAGCTTTTATAGAGCGTTTGGTATTCCTGACTCGTAAAAGGAGCCATTGTGAGTGCTGCCATAAGATGCTGTTTGTAAAAACCTGTTGATGCCGCACGCAACTTTTTTAGCAGTTCATAGTCAAGACTATATCCTGCTTTTTCAAGCTGCTCTTGCTGCCAAGCAGTGTTTTCCGTACGAGCGCGCAAAGTAGGGCCACAAAGAGCAGCAATCGCTGGAGAGTTCTCCTTAAGACCAAAGCCAAGAATATGTACCTTGCGTTCTGAAACAGGATTCCAAGCACTAATTTCTATGCCAGAAACATAGGTAATAACCGCCGATCCCTCGTTACTCGGGACAGCAGAGAGCGCTTGTGCCGCAGCGGCTGCATCATCGAACCCCGCCGTTGTGTCGTGATTGGTTATCGCTAGGTGAGTCAGTCCTGCAGCTTGGGCCTGAGCCAACAACTCCGCAGAAGTAAAAGACCCATCAGAAATGGTTGAATGACAATGGAGGTCTGCGCGCAAGGGAGAAGCGCCATCCCATCCCAAAAGCTCTGATAAGGAAAGATTTGGTTTCATACTATTCCTTCAGTAAATATCCTAGCGCGCACCTTATTAAAAGGTACGCGCTTAAAATCTAGCGTACTTTACGCAACAATGCTTCCTTTTTGCATGTTGAATTCATGATCGCAAAGGCCTTCCATGAATTCTAAGTCATGGAAAATACCAAGCATGGTAGTGCCTTGAGCCTTGAGCTGTTCGATCAATTCACGAACCTTCATCTTTGATGCTGCATCCAAGGATGCCGTAGGTTCATCAAGAAGAAGCAAACGAGGCTGTTTGATCATTGCTGCCGCAATATTCAAACGTAGCTTTTCACCACCCGAGAAGGTTCGCGGATACAAAGGCCAGAGCGATTCATTGATATCAAAATGATGCAGCATTCGTTCCGTCTCCGTTTTTGCGCGCTCCATATCAGCAGAACCAAACGTTTCAAGTGCGCTTTGCAGCACGATATCGTATGCAGTCTGACGAGGCAGAGCATTCAGGAACTGAGAAACATATCCCATTTCATAAGCACGAATATGTATCATTTCTCGTTCCCCTACCGTGCACAAATCAACTTTTCCAAAACTGGCACTGCGATACCAAATGGAGCCTGACTCGGGCAAATTCGTACGATAAATGCAACGCAAAATAGTGGATTTACCGGAACCCGAACGTCCTGTAATTCCCACAAATTCGCCTTCTTGAATAGCGAGCGTAATATTCTGACAGCCTTTGATTTGACGATCCGCCATATGCATATAGAAAGACTTAGATAAGTTTTCTATGCTCAGTAAAGGCTCATTTTCTACTACAGATTCCACAGCTACCTCCTAGCGATCATAGCCTTGAGGCTGATCAGGATAGTGAGAACGATAGACCGAATTACCACCTACGAAAGCACGCGTGATTACTGGAGTGGTAACGGTTCCTTCAGGATTGCAGCCAATTTCGCGAACAAGCAGAATATCGGCGCGTTTGCCTACCTCAAGAGAACCGACTTCATTATCAATACCAACTGCTTTTGCTGGATTTGCGGTAACCAGCGCGAAAGCAGAAGGTAGGCTCATCTTGCATTCACGATGGAGGGTAAATACCGCATCGATGAGCGCCGCTGGATAATAATCGCTGCACAGCATATCAATCGCACCATTTTCGACCCCTTCACGTGCTGAAAGGTTTCCAGAATGACTGTGGCCTAACATTACGTTTGGAGCTCCTGCCAGCGTGAACATGCCATGTTCCTTTGCTTCGTGCGCCGTTTTCATATCAATGGGAAACTCAGAAATCACGGCACCAAGCGAATCCATGTATTCCACCTTCTCGGTGCAATCATCATCATGAGAAGCCAGTGAAATTCCTCTTTCATGAGCAAGGTCCGCCAAACGCTTCAAATCCTCAGGGCTGATTTTTTTAGCGTTTTGACGATCTTTAATAAGCGCATCAACCTCTTCGTCAGTCATGCCTTCACGATAGCCCTTCATGGTGTTGCTATACACCAACAAGTCGCGATACTGGCCCTGACCAGGAGTGTGATCCATAAACGAAATCAAGTCGACCTTGTCTTCTGTAAGGTAGTGTTCAATTTCATCTACGCGATCTACCGCGTCAAGCTCTACACGCAAATGCAAACGATGACGAATAAGGTGATCATGTTCTTCGCCTTCGCGAATTGCAGCAATTGCATCGAGCAGCTTTTGAACATTTTCGAAATTGCGGATAGGTTTGTGATCAAACACGTGCGAACCATACGTAGAAAGAGAATGGTAGATGGTGGTCACCCCGTGAGTAACCAATTCGCGGTCTACTTTATAAAGTGAAGTAGGCAAATCCATAACCACGCTCGGACGAGGAGATGCTACTGATTCAATATAGTCCGAATGAATGTCTACCATACCAGGCACTACATACGCACCACGCGCATCAACTACAGGCAAGCCGGTTGCAGCATCCACTACAAGCCCAGGATTACCTGTATCAGCAAAAACATCGGTTTCTCGAGTGCGCGCATTTGCAAGCGTTGGCTTAATATCAACAATTGTTCCCTGTTTAATAACAACATCATGATTGGGCAATATTTCGGTTTCGGTAACCACATTGCCGCCACGTATTACTAAAGAATTTGCTTCCATAGTTATCTCCCATACCTAAGTATTTATAGAACATCTCGTGTGGAGGTTGCCCGCTAGCCAAAGAGCACATACCAACCGAACGGACAACCTCCCAGAGATGAGAGAAAAAGGCCTATAAATCAGCACTTGAAATTCTTGATGTTCTGCAACCTCATCGCAGAGCTAGCCACATCGAAAGAACACCAGTACTTTCTCGCGCTTTGCCTGCTAGAGCAGCGAGTACACCAACTGCTGGGTATACGCATGCTGAGGATCTTCCAGAATCTGATCGGTCAAACCCGATTCAATTACCTGACCATTCAGCATTACGAAGGTGCGATCTGCCAACATGCGAATTACGCCCAGGTCATGACTAACCACCAGCATGCTTACGCCGAAATCGCGTTTAATCTGCAAAATGAGATCAAGTACGCTTGCCTGAACCGAAAGATCAAGACCTGTGGTTACTTCGTCAAGCAATAAAATGGGCGGATTATTGGAAAGCGCTTTTGCGATTTGTACACGCTGCTGCATACCACCAGAAAACTGCTTCGGTGGTTCACCTGCACGGCTGAGTGGAATATTTACTTTGTCCAGCAACTCGTTACCGCGCGCACGCATGGCCTCTACATTGCGGTTACCAGCCGCAATCATCTGTTCGGCAATGTTCGACATGGACGAAAAGTTCATGCGTAATCCCAAATAAGGATTTTGATACACCATGCCTAAAACCGTATTGCGAACCTTACGCTTATGCTGCGACGAAAGGGTGAGAAGGTTTTGGACCCCACCGTCAAAAGGAATTGCACGAACTTCGCCTTCCGTTGCTTGCTGATCGAAATACAAGCACTGCATGAAGGTTGATTTGCCGCTACCGGATTCTCCTACAATACCTACAATCTCGCCAGGATAGAGATTCATGCTCACGTCACGTACTGCATGAACCGTATGGCAGTGAGGGCAGATATTACGCTCAAGCTTTGCATCAGGAGAAAGGCAGTACTTGCACCCTTCGCCAAAACGTTTCGACACATGCGAAACGGACAAGCAAGGACTTTGTTCCATTTCTGGAATACTCATACTTATTCACCCTCCTGATTTTGCTTACCGGCTTCCTGCTTAGCGGCTGCCTGCGCCTCACAACGCACATGGCAATAGGCCGTATCGTTGCATTGGTAATACGTCTCGCCGGTTTCTTCGTCGATCAATTCGTCTAAGTACACGCCTGTTGCACCGCACAAACTACAATGCTTGCCTTCAAAGTTTTCTACCGAGAAGGGGTAATCTTCGAAATCCAGAGGCGCTACCTTGGTATAGGGCGGCACCGCATAGATTTTCTTTTCTCGGCCAGCACCGAGGAGGGTAAGATTTTCGCTCATATGCAGCTTCATCGTGTCGAAACGAGGAATAGGCGAAGGCGCCATAACATAGCGATCTTCCACTAAACAGGGATGATCAGCGTTGGTGGTGGTGTGCCCATAACGAATGATTTGATCGAATAGCCCCAGCCATGCACCGGTATAATCTGCTTCTGCGTGAAGCACCAGCGTTTTGGCTTCACTTGGTTCAAATTCGCGCAAAGGTTCTGGCATAGGGACTTGTAAAACCAGAATTTGTTCAGCCGATAAAGGCTGTTCTGGGATACGATGACGCGATTGAATAATGGTTGCCGCTTCGGTTTCTTCTACTACCTCTACGTCGGTTGTTTCCACAATCAGCTTTTTGATGTTGACTGCATTAACGCTATCATCAGCACCTTGGTCGATGACCTTAAGCACGTCGTCTTGGCCAATGAGTGACAAGGTAACCTGCAAACCACCGGTTCCCCAACCACGTCCAATAGGCATTTCTCGGGAAGCGAAGGGAATCTGATGACCAGGAATTGCGATACCTTTTAATACTGCACGACGGATTTCACGCTTAGATGCCTCGTCGAAGAAGGCGAAATGGTACAGCTGTCGCATAATCACTCCTTTTCTTCTTCAACGGCTGAACAACTTGCATGTTCGTCAGCGGCAGAATCATCTTCATCTTCAACCGTTGAACGAACGCTGGATAACTTAGATTGGAAAGTTACGTAGTGCGGCAACTTCAAGTGGGACACAAAGCCAGTCGCTTCTACGCCATCAACGTGGTACAAGACGAATTCTTCATCTTGGGTGGGATACTGCTTATCACCTTGATTGAGGCAGAAGTCCAAAACACTCATTGCAATGGCCTTGGTTTCCAGATGTCCCATAACTAAGCCATAACCCACTTCGAAAGACAGATGTGCCTTACCATTTTTGGTTGAATCAACGGAAAAGACACTTTCAACCTCGGTGACAGGAATGCTGCCAATGTAGTAAGAATCATCCTCGTTGTGGCCTTCGGAAAGCGGGTTGTCGATCAGGATCTCAAGAGTTCCTGCACGAAGTTCCCCTACCGTAGGATGCGAAGGGCCAAAACCACGAATAGCTGCATAGCCAAGAGTGGTTACACCCTGAGTCATACCTCGCGCAAGTGTTTGCAAACGAGCAGAACGAGGAGCAGGGAACGTCAAGGGTTCCATGGTCACGTCAACAGGCTCGGTGTCGTCATCTTCATAAACCTCCGACAGACCCTCTGAACGCAAGTAATCCATAACCTTTGGCAACGAACCCAAAGAAGCAAGAGCTTCTTCGCTTGCACCACCGCAAGCCTCTTCCAAATTCGCTAAGAACTCTTCGCGAATTCGAGCCTGATCTTCGGGGGTTTCGGCTTCTAAATCAAAGTTGATCAAACGATGAGAGTAGTCGCGCGTTACGCCTAAAAGCTGACCACCTGGCACGTCTTTAAAGGCAGCAGAAATACGACGCTCTACCTGCATTTTCTCCGTATCGATCACGCGCGAAACATAAGGACGCTCCAAGGTCGACCTGAAAGCACGCAGCAAAAAGACTGCTTCTTCTGGAGATCCCTGCGCTTGCTTGAGTGCTAATGCTGCAAGGCGAGGAGCATACAGGGAAGCTTCTCCCATAACCTGCTCAATAAGACCGGGGAAGGTTATTTCGATTTCTTCAACCGTTGAAGTATCGCCATGAGCAACCCGCTCGTATTCAAGCAGTTTCAAGCTCTCTTCGATGGCAAGACCGCCACCGCGAACTGCTACATATCCCATGCTGCACCCTCCTTTTCAACCGACAGAATTTTGGTTGTACGAGGAATGCCTACCACATGACCTTCAACGTCCACCAGGACAAAATCGACACCGCAAGGATACTCATCGGCGCGATCGCGACGTGCTTCAATCCAGTCGCTACGATCAACATAAAACGTATGGGTATCTTTGATGCCAGGACCACTTACCACTACGCGATACACTTTATCGCCTTGAGGCACAAACTCTTCAGCGGCGCTTGACGCAGAAGATCCAGGAATTGTGTTGCCCGCCAATGATCCGCAGTTAATCACAATCGTTGCCCCTTTTTCTGGAGCAATCAAGGTACCTTCAAATGCTTTTAGAACAGCATCGCGACAAGCAAAAGAATGCGCCACATCGGGAATCAAAATAAAATCTGCCTGCTCCAATTCAGCGGGATGCGAATGAGTATTAAGGACCACCCACTGAGTTGCTTCTTGCTCCCGCGTTCCGGAAACCGCAAAGGTCACCGCCTGGTCAACCAGGGTCTTAACAACAACTTCAAAATGAGCGGGCAGAGGATTTTCTTCTTCGGCACCTGCACGCAACACCTCGACTTCACCAAGCCGCCCTGGGCGTGCAAGCGCATTCATGATATTTCGAAAAGCACGTTGCAGTACGTGCGTTTCAGCATTATTTGCAATCATAACTACACTTCCATGGTCGAAAAATCTACTTGCGTTCTTAACAGCGCTTCGTTGCGCTTGCGCTGTTTTGCTTGAATGCGCTCATCTGATTCAGCAAGTCGCGCATTCCATCCTGCGTTTTCGCACGAAACGGGATCAAGCGTGTAGGCAGCATCTACTACTGCCAAGTCGAATGCTTTGTCGTGATCTTCTCCCATGACCATGCCGTATCCATACGCATCACCAATACGTACCACGCATGAAGTCATAAGCGCTTCCCCTAAATAGAATTGGGAGCGCTGCGCACTTTCGCGCACTCGAAGCATGACAAGCTCTTCGGTTGGCTCTTTGACAAGGGCAACGTCATGCATCTGTTCGATTTCACGCGCAAGTTGATCGAGGACAGTGCGATCCCCCTCGACCAAAATGCGCGTACGAACCTTTCTTTCCATTTCCTTTTTCTCTCCTGATTTTTCTCTCTAGTTTTGAACAATGAAGCGTTTACGCAGCTGGGTAGCAATAATCTCCAGCACAATCGCAACCGCCAGACAGAAGTACACGATGACGCCTACTTCATGAATATTGAGATAGAAGCTACCTGCCAAGAACAGCTGATAACCAACGCCACCAGCACCAGCAACTGCTCCTACTGCAACCGCGTTAACAAAGTTGATTTCAAAACGAATAAACGTCCACGAAAGCATTTCGGTAATCTTTTCGGGCACTACTGCCGAAAAAACAACCTGCCACCAAGAAGCACCCGAAGCGCGGAGAGCCTCAATGACCCCCGGATCAACTTCTTCGAAACTTTCCGAATAAGCCTTAACCAAATAGGCAACGCTATGGAATAAAAGACCGGTCACTGCAGCTTCTGGACCAAGACCAATAGCTACCGTAAAGATAAGTACCCATAAAATGGTTGGCACCGCACGAAAAAACGACATGATTGCCTTGATGACGTTTGATACCGCTTTGTTAGACAAATTCATCGCAGCAAAAAGACCAAAGAAAAAGGCAATCACTGCGCCAATGAAGGTCGTCAAAGCTGCCAGTGCAAGTGACTGGAGCGTACCAACAATGACATCTTCCATCGTAAAGTGGTTCTCCAACCAAGGCTGAGTGAGCATGGTGGCAAAGTCTTCCAATGCAGCTGGAACTGCTTGCAGCATCGGGATTTTGCCGTAGTCCATAATGATGAACGTGAAAACAGTAACTGCAGCTAAGATACCCAGGGTGATCCACAAAACGGTATTGGATTTATTTGCCAAGCGCGTTTTAATGCGTCCACCATGACTTCTTTTGATGCCAAGTGTCGTATCATCAAACTGTTTTGCTTCAGCAATACGCTCGGCACTTGCAACAGCGCTAACCGAGGGACTCATATAATCTGCCTCCTCACGTAGTTAGAAGTAGCTTCGCAGGCAATTACCACCACAATGATGAAAAGCAAGATGATTGCTGTTACGTCATAGTCGAAGCTTTTGTAATAGATGTTAAAAACGAAACCGATGCCCGTACCGGTCAAAATACCGACCAACGTAGCGTCACGAATGTTGGTCTCTACCATGTACAAAAGCCAGCTCACTACCGAAGTGATCGAAAGAGGAATAACTGCCTGAGTAACGATCTGTAAGTAGCTCGCACCTGTAGAACGCAGCGCCTCAATAACGCCACCGCTAATTTCGTCGAGCGTTTCCAAAAAGCAGCGTGTTAAGTAACCGAAACTTCCTAAGAACAAAACAAGAAAGCCGGTAAATTCGCTTTGATTAAAAGAGAAGAGCAGAATAAAAGCCCACGCTACTGCAGGAATATTACGAAACAGCGAAGCAATTGCGCGAACGATAAGCGAGGCAGGGCCACCAATACCTACCGAACGACATCCCAATACTGCCAAGACGTAAGCAAGGATTGCTCCAGTTACACTTGATGCCACTGCAGAAAGAATAGTGGAAAGCAACGCATTGAGAATTTGCGGGATTTTTTCAAGAGCCTCTACCGTGGGAACAAAATTAGTTGCCATCCACACTACCGCAGACGGAAAATCTAGAACTGCGGATACAAAGTCAAACTCTACTGCAGCCCCCGAAAGCGCATTAATAGCAATAAAACCCAAGGCAAGAAGGACAATAAAAATGCTGCGCTTACGAAAGAATTTTCGTCCTTCAGGCGAATTGGGAAGAATCACTTTCCCCGCATCGGCAATATCAACTGTGCCGGGTCCTTCGGCAGCTTTGCGATTCAAGAAAGAAAACGCACTCATAAGGCAGCTCCCGTGAAGGACTCTTCTTTCTTGACCTCAGATTGAGAAGTAGACGAAGCTTCCTTTGCAGATGCTCCGTTTTCCACTTGTGCTTCAGCGTCGTTTACCACAATGCCAGGACGATCAGGTGCCTGATTTACCAACTCGCCCTCTTCTACGCCATCAGCGTGTTCGCGTACATAAGGCGTACCATAAATATAGGAAATCACCTTGGCATCCAACTCGTCAGGAGTGCCATCGAAGACCAGCTTGCCACGACGAAGGCCAATGATGCGATCGGAAAATTCTACTGCATAGTCAACCTGATGCAGATTTACCAAACAGGCAATACCTAGCTCGTCGCAAGCCCAACGAAGTTGCTCCATTACCGTACGAGAAGAACGAGGATCCAAACTTGCAATAGGCTCATCGCACAGCATCAACAAGGGATCCTGTACCAAGGCACGCGCAATACCAACACGCTGCTTCTGTCCACCCGAAAGCTGATCAGCGCGCTTATAAGCAAACTCCGCAAGACCAACTTTTGCCAAAATATCAAAGGCTTCCAGTTTTTCTTCCTCAGAATAAAGGCCCAGCGCACCAGCAAGGCTTGATTTGTAACCCAAACGGCCTTGCAATACATTCTCGATAGCGCTTGCACGATAAACCAAGTTGTAATGCTGGAAAATCATACTGATGCGTCGACGTACCCCGCGAAGCTGACGCTTCGACATCTTAGTAACGTCTTCGCCGTTGAAAACAATGCTGCCTTCAGTGGGGTCAATCAAACGATTAATGCATCGCAAAAAGGTTGATTTACCAGCACCGGAGCAGCCAATAACACTTACAAATTCACCGCGACCTACCGTTACATTAATACCGTCAAGAGCCTTGCTCTTACCGTTGTAACTTTTGGAAAGGTCGTCGATAACCAGAAGATCTGAATTAGCCATAATTCCTCTCCGTTAATCAAACAAAAGACTTTATCTCGGTAAAACAAAGATCCCGCTGAGAAGACCTCAACGGGATCAGTGTTATCTTGCTCTCTTAGCCGAGGTTACGAATGGGGTCATACCAGGAATCTTCTACAGCTACAAAGGTAGTCTTGTCGGATTCCTTCTCTACCAAACCAGTTGCGTTTTCATCTTCGCCGTCATAGAAGATTGCGGAATTAGCAGCGGTGTCAGCAGAGGTCATAGCATCGGTAATAGCCTTCTGCTCATCCTCGCTCAAGGTATCGGTGTTGTAGCAGAAGGGAGCATTCAGAACAGGAGTAATACCAATAATGGTGAACTGTTCGCCACGTACGGTATCAAAAGGAGCTTCTGCGTCATCCTTTACCTTATAAACAGCACCTACGGTATTAGGCTCGCCCGATACTAGGTCAAAGTACATATCAACGTCGATATCGTCGAATGCAGCAGCTTCAGCATTGCCGGAAAGCAGGTTTACCGCAGAACCCTGGTGGGAATCGCCGAACATAACCGAGCTGAAGAACTTACCATCTTCAAGAAGCTCATCGGAAGATTCCAGGCCAAACTTTTCAACGATGGAGCTTGAAGGAATAGCAAAGCCGGAAGTAGAAGTTGCTGATACGAAGGAGAAGCTCTTACCCTTAATGTTGTCGATGGAATAAGTATCGCCATCCTTGTACTGATCAGCGTTTTCAGTCTTTACGCAAATGCGGCTGTAGTAGCAAGCTTCATCCAGAGTGCCGTTAGCGTCGCTTGCCGTAAAGGCGCACTGAACTTTGTCGTTCTTTTCGTTTGCCTGAACATAACCTTCAGCGCCAAGGTAGCCCATCTGAGCCTGACCAGAAACCAGAGCCTCAATTGCTACGTTGTAGTCGGTCGTGGTCATGATTTCAACATCGCGGCCAGTAGCGTTCTTGATGATCTCAGCAACTGCATCACGGGAGGCTTCCATATCTGCAGAAGAATTATCGGGCAAGAATACAACCGTAATAGGATCACTATTTGAAGAACCTTCATCCGAATTAGACGAGCAACCTGTCGCAAGCAACACGGTGCCGAGTGCGAGCACAGCAGTAAGGAGAACTGCAAGAGCACGCTTTGCGGTAGATACACCTTCCATTTGTTTCTACTCTTCCTTTCTTTGTTTTCTCTTGTCATAAAGCGACACGAGGCACTATATCGAAGGAAAATATTGAAAAAAACGGTTTGAACGTGGTTCTAAAACAGGTTTAAGAAACTCTGGCGTAACTTGAAATATCCGTAACGTTTGTAAGAAAAAATGAGAAAAATGAGTTTACGTTTAACCCCAATGACACGTTTTATTAAGAAAGTTCTAAAGAAGTTACTCTTGCATTTAACACATGCCTCTACCCTTTTTATGGGCTCATGTCAGAACGCGCGAGTTCGCGCCCGAACGCAGAGGTTTGTATAGGATCTCAGATCGAAATTCACTCGAAATATCTTTCCGGTGGCTTTAAACACTTTTTATTTTCCACAGGACAACATCCACAGAACGGCATGGCCAAAACAGAAAAAGCTGGAGGCAGTTGCCTCCAGCCCAAGTATTGCTCAGCTTATTACTTAACCTGGCCAAGCTTTTATGCAGGCTTACTTTAAAGCTACCTAGTTATTCTTGCACTTGTTTATTCTCCCAAGTTACGAATAGGATCATACCAAGAGTCTTCTACAGGAATATAGCAACATTTATCAGATATCTTTTCCGCTAAACCTGTTGCGTTTTCGTCTTCTCCATCATAGAAAATTGCTGGATTAGAAGCCGTTTCGCTTGAGCACATCGCTTCGGTAATAGCATTCTGCTCATCTTCGGTTAGAGAATCAGTGTTGTAGCAGAAAGGCGCATTTAATACTGGAGTAACTTCAAGAATGGTGAACTGTTCGCCGCGAACTGAATCAAAGGGAGCTTCTGCATCGTCCTTTACCTTATATACCGAGCCTACCGCATTCGGTTCACCAGAAACTAAGTCTACATATTGAGCAATGTCAACATCATTGAATGCTGCAGCTTCAGCATTACCGGAAAGTAAATTTACGGCAGAGCCCTGATGGGAATCACCAAACATGACCGAGCTGAAGAACTTGCCGTCTTCCAGCAGTTCATCGGAAGACTCCAAACCAAACTTTTCTACAATGGCAGTCGACGGAATGGCAAACCCAGAAGTAGAAGTTGCCGATACGAAGGAGAAACTCTTGCCCTTGATATTGTCAATGGAGTAAGAATCGCCATCCTTGTACTGATCAGCGTTTTCAGTCTTTACGCAAATGCGGCTGTAGTAGCAGGCTTCGTCCAGAGTGCCGTTAGCGTCGCTATTAGTAAATGCCGCCTGTACCGCATTGTTCTTTTCATTTGCCTGGACGTAGCCTTCTGCTCCAAGCAAACCTACCTGAGCCTTGCCAGAAACAAGAGCTTCAATTGCTACGTTGTAGTCAGTAGTGGTCATAATTTCCGCGTCTCGACCAGTAGCATTTTTAATGATTTCTGCCACGGCATCACGAGAAGCTTCCATATCTGCCGATGAACTATCAGGCAAGAAGACTACGGTAATGGGTTCACTATTAGATGAACCTTCATTCGAATTTGATGAACAGCCCGTAGCAAACAGCATCGTACCAAACGCCAATGCAGCAGTAAGCAAAACTGCCACAACTCGCTTTGCGGTAATAGTGCCTTCCATGTTTTCATTTTCCTTTCTTTTCACGCACAAAAACAAAGACACTATAGGCAAGCAACGTAGCTATTCGATACGAGAAAATAAAGGCTTTAAACAGTTTAAGATTGAATGCGTTCTTATAAATTCTTGGCAACATATCGCAAATTTTTGAAAGACGCATTTTTTATTCTCTTACAAAAATTAAACCATCCTTGTGCCCAAAAAAGGTAGCTCAGCAAACGCTACGGCAATTTAGTAGGTTCGTAGTTTCAAAATGCCACTACCTTAATAGCAAGCGGTTAGCGGCAGCCGGTTTATTTCGTGCTAACGGATTCGCAATTCCCCAACACACAGCACTGTCAACAATTAATAGTCGGATTATTTGACATCAACGCGCGCGTAGCTCCCAGAATGCCACAGCGCTAGCGGCAGCAACATTAAGTGAATCCACCCCGTGAGCCATGGGGATTTTCACCGTATAATCACACGCCGCTATAGTGTGATCAGAAAGTCCATTCCCTTCCGTACCCAACACCAAAGCGAGTTTTTCGCACTGCTTTAAACAGGGATCATCAAGGCTTACCGAATTATCGCTAAGTGCCAATGCTGCAGAGGTAAATCCTAAATTACGCAGCATTTGTAGGCCTTGAATAGGCCACGCATCACTTTGAATAGCTTTAGTGTCGCCTCCGTCGATGCGATCAAAGCTTAAAGCAGCTGAACGTTTATCGCCAGAGCGCTTGTTGTCGACGCGGCTATAGACGTCGCTGCCCAATCCAATATCCATGCCGATGCGCGTCCAAGGCACCTGAAATACCGTACCCATAGACACGCGAACTGCCCTTCGATACAAGGGGTCACAACAAGCAGGCGTAACTAAAATAGCATCCACGCCCAAAGCTGCTGCGCTACGAAATGCAGCACCCACGTTGGTATGGTTGGTTATGTCTTCCAAAATAGCTATACGGCGCGCTTTGGTAGATTCTAGAAGGTCGCGCACTGAAGGCAAGGGTTTGCGTCGCATTGCGCACAACACTCCTCGCGTTAGTTCATAACCAGCCAGTTTCTCTATTTCCTCTGCAGGGGCAACAAATACAGGAAGCGACTTATTGTTTTTTAGCTCTGCCGCAAAACTACCAGAAGATTCTTTCAAACAATTCGAACTAATTTCACCGTTGTTGCTAGAAGGCGCAACTTCAACATCACTGCTAGTATTATTCGATTCACTATGAAAACGCCACCACGCTGCCTGAGCGCGATCAATAAGTCCTCTCATAGCATTTAGCTTATGGTCGGGAATTAGCAGCGATAACGGTTCGTATCCTGCGTCAAAAGCGCGATCAATTACTTTATCGGATTCAGCAATAAAAATACCCTTTTCAGGCTCTAGCTTATTACGTAGTTGCACTTCAGTTAAACGTGCGTACACATCCAGCCGTTCGTCATCCAAAGAAGTGATTTTCTCTATCACGTTAACACCGCTCTCAAAAAACTTACACCACTAAAAGTGCTATTAACGGCAGCGTTATTACCGAAAGAACAGTAGTTAAAAACGTCACGCGTGCAACCGTTTTAGTATCGCCCGAATACGCCAGTGAAAGCATTGTGCCATTCGACGCGACAGGCATTCCTGCCAAAAGAACCAAAATCGCCAAAATAAAAGAGTCATGCACGAATAGCCCGAACACGAAGAAAACCACTAACGGCACTGCGATCAGGCGGATTGCAGTGGTTAAATAGCTCCATCCGTCAGTAAAAATATCATGCAAGGGCATTTTTGCGATGGATGAACCCACCACAAGCATTGCCGCAGGTACGGTCATCCCGCCCAACAAATCACACGCTTGCTGTATTGGACTCCCAGGTGCATTAACTTCAAAAATCGCCAATACCGCCGCAACACTTGAAGCGATAACCGCCGGCTTCAAAAGGGCATGCCCTACTGCCCCAAGCTGCTTTCGCCAACCGCGCCGCTCGTCATCCGATTCCACCGTGCCCGATATAAGCATTACTCCAACAGAAAAGATAACAATATTGAAAATGATGTTGTAGATAGCAGCATAAAGCACTGCACTTGGATCAAGCACGGAAGCCAGTACGGCATAACCAATAAAACCAGTATTTCCGAACACCATCATGAATTCGTGAGCGCCACGCGTCACCTTAGGCATCTTGCGATAAATCAATCGCCCAATTATGAGACTCAAGGTAATGGTTAAAACGAAATAAAGCGCCGCATATAACAAAGTAAATCCTATGTCATGCGCACTTGGCAAAGACTCGCTCGAAAGAACAGAATTTAAAATAAGCGCAGGAAGCGTGATGTTGAAAACCAACTGCGAAAGCATCGTGTCGAAGGTATCATTCATCAGCGATTTTTTACGTGCAATAAAACCACAAATAACGATAACCGCCAAAATGAACATCTGAATTGCAGTATGCTGGAATACTTCCACGCCTGAATAACGCCCCTTTCTGCTTTTTCTTTCGGCGCTATAAAAACAAACCAGCTAGTTATTCTAGCGCTCATAGAATAAAGTGCCTTAGTAATCAGGCAGTCTTCCTATAAAAAGATCGTATAAGGCGCACCGAAACATGCGTAGGTAATATTGCTTCGCTAAGACGCAGTATGACCTTATCTCGTTTTGCAATACGATTTCATCTTTCAGAACATCGCTTCACTTTCAAAGGAATGGCTCTACAGCTCTTCAAGTTTTGTTCCTATGACTAGATGCTTTGCTCGTATGGCTAGGTTTTTCGGACACTTCGCGTCCCCAACGGTCTAAAGCCATAAAAAAGTGGCGCCCACTGAGGACGCCACAGAAAAATCTACTTGCGAAAGCGACTTACATCATGCCCATTCCGCCGCCGGCACCAGCGCCTGCGAGTGCAGACAGATCGGGACCTTCCTTAGGAATCTCGTTGATGGTTGCCTCGGTAATGAGGATCAACGCAGCAACGGAAGCAGCAGACTGCAATGCGGTACGGGTTACCTTAACAGGATCGTTGACACCCATCTTAATCATGTCGCCCTGCTCGCCGTTTGCGAAGTTGATGCCTTCGCCCTTTGCGAAGCCCTTTACCTTCTCAACGATTACGGAGCCTTCGTAACCAGCATTGGTTGCGATAGCACGCATAGGAGCTTCCAGTGCCTTGCGGATGATGTCGATACCAACCTGCTCGTCGGTGTCAGCAGCCTCGAGCTCATCCAAAGCAGAAATTGCATTGATCAGAGCAACGCCGCCGCCAGCTACGATACCTTCTTCAACTGCAGCACGGGTTGCCTGAAGAGCATCTTCGATGCGAGACTTGGTTTCCTTGAGTTCGGATTCGGTAGCAGCACCAACCTTAAGAACTGCAACGCCACCGGAAAGCTTGGATAAACGCTCCTGGAGCTTCTCACGGTCAAAGTCGGAATCAAGACGATCGTATTCAGCGCGCATAGAAGCAACACGAGCATCAACAGCTGCCTTGTCGCCAGCGCCGTCAACGATAACAGTGGTGTCCTTGGAAACCTTAACGGTCTTAGCGGTACCCAAAGCATCAATGGTTACGTCAGCCAAGGTCATACCGAAGTCCTTGGAAACAACCTTACCGCCGGTAACAACAGCAATGTCTTCCAGGATGCGAGCACGACGATCACCGAAACCAGGAGCCTTGATAGCAACAACATTCAAAGTACCACGGAGCTTGTTCAGAAGCAGGGTGCCCAGAGCCTCGCCCTCAACATCTTCAGCAACGATAAGCAGAGAACGGCCAGACTTCATGATCTGCTCCAGCAGAGGTACCAGATCCTGGATGGAGGTTACCTTGAGGTCGGTAAGCAGAATGTAAGGATCGTTAAGTACAGCCTCCATACGTTCAGTGTCGGTTGCCATGTAAGGAGAAATGTAGCCGCGATCGTACTGCATGCCCTGAACAATGTCGATGTCGATGCCGAAGGTCTGGCTTTCCTCAACGGAAATTGCGCCGTCCTTACCAACTTCGTCCATTGCTTCAGCGATCTTCTCGCCGATTACTGCGTCACCAGCAGAAATAGTACCTACGTTTGCAATCTGATCCTTAGTGGTGATCTCAGTTGCGTCAGCCTTGATAGCCTCAACTACCGCATCGGTTGCCTTAACGATACCGCGGCGAATACCCAGAGCATCAGCACCAGCGGTTACGTTGCGCAGGCCTTCGCTTACGATAACGTCAGCAAGCAAGGTTGCGGTAGTAGTGCCGTCACCTGCTACATCGTTGGTCTTAACTGCAGCTTCACGAACCAGCTGAGCGCCCATGTTCTCCACGGGATCTTCGAGTTCAACTTCACGAGCAACCGTTACACCGTCGTTGGTAACAAGAGGAGCACCGAAAGAACGTTCGAGTGCAACATAACGACCCTTAGGGCCAAGCGTTACCTTTACGGCGTCTGCAAGCTTCTTGACGCCTTCGGCCATACCGCTACGGGCATCAGCCTCAAACTTAATTTCCTTTGCCATAAAACAATTCCTTTCAAGAAAGTGTTACTTAAGTAGTGCGTGCAGATGACTTCTGCACAAACCCCGTAAGCGCGCTATCCTTTGCTGTCTGCCTTACTTCACTAAAACGTCTTAGCTCGCCCGCGAAAAGCAAATCCTAACTAGCATGCGCACTTCAAAAGAGCTGGGCTACTCAGCAAATACTGCGTAAATGTCGTCTGCGCGAAGAATCATTACCTTTTCGCCATCAACATCAACTTCGGTTCCGCCATATTTGCCATAAAGAACGCGATCGCCCTCTTTTACTGGCATGGGAAGATGATTACCTTCGTTGTTTACCTTGCCTTCACCTACTGCCAAAACAACACCTGTTTGTGGCTTTTCCTTGGATTCAGCAGCGATGTACAAACCGCCTGCCGTGGTTTCCTGAGCCTCGTCCTGCTTGACGACGATACGATCACCAACCGGCTTGAGATTCATAGCGTACTTCCTTTCTTAAGGTCTAAATCGCATGATGGTCTAACATCTATGCGTCTATTACCAAAGTTGTACTCGAAAGATCACTGCAGACGATGCTTACCCGAGTTATATAAGCGCCGTTCATTATTATCTTTCGTTAGCAACTTAGCACTCAGCACTTTGGAGTGCTAACGCCTATACATATTAGCAACTTCTTGAGCGAATGCAACCCATCGTGAAGAAAATATGAGTGTCTAACACTTAGATTTTAGTGAAGGGCTACTCAAGGTAATCCATGGGACGAAATTGATGCTTCAACTGGACTTTTAGAAAAACAAAACAAGACGTACCCCCAAATAATTGAAAGCACGTCCTCTAATTGATCAAATCTTTTTCCTATTTGTTACTTCTTTGTTGTTTAAGCTGTCACTACAATGCAACTTCTTCCACGCAGTCAAGCTTCATCTCCACACAAAGATTTACGAGCTTCTTATCGAGCGAGAAGAGTGTTCCTGCACTGCGGCGCACCAACGTTAGATAGAACATATCGTATACCGAATGATTCTGGCGTACCGCTTCAGCGAATGCTTCATCAGCGTTTTCTTTTAGAGGGACGAACTCGTCTATAAGGCTAATTCCTTCTTCAATTTTTTTTAGAGCTTCTTCCTCAGATAAAGACCCTGCTCTAACAAATTTCCAAAACGTATTCCTAATTTCAACTAAATAAAATTCAGAGGTAATAACATCCTCATTTTCGAACATAAGAGCTTTAAGTGCCTGCCCCTCAATCGTATTACGCAGTATTGCAACTGCGGCGCAACAATCAAGAACAATCATTTCATACCACCTAGCGCCGCAAAAATCTGCTCATCTCTTTCTTCCCGCATATCACGAATCATTTGAGCGATATCGGAATATTCCTCGGGGAGATCAAAAGATGGGCCCTGTTCAATTTCCTCGAAGATCTTCCTGCGCCTCTCTATGCGAGCCTGACGCTCTGCTTCAGTAGCCGTATCGCAATAATAGGACTCTCTTTTTGGAGAGGAATGAGCGCCGCCCCCTAAAACAGAAGTTTGCACCTCAGTTTTAGGAATCACCATCCAATCAGAGCGTCCCGCCAAGCGCTTATACGCTTTCAAATATTCACGCAAAATATGCACGGTTTGCTGAGAAATACTACGATCCTCTTCGGCAGCACATCTCTTCAGTTCAGCGTACAAGTCATCAGGAAAATCTCTTACTTGAAGTGCCGGCATAGTGTCCTCCTTTTTAAAGATTTCAAAGTATAAGAGCTTTAACCAACTTACGCATGGCTTCTTAAACGGAACAGAAAGCACCCCTTCAACCGACTCTTATCGTCGCCGCTATTACCTTAGCATGCAATAATCATGTATTTTTCATGCGTTTTAACAGCTATATTATAGTTCACCAATAAATACCAGATCAAGCGTTTGTTTTGCGCGAAACAACTAATGGATACACGCCATTAGCTGGCACGTACCCTTCGCCTCCTATATACAAGTAGGACCCAGCCTTAAAATAACTGGGTCCTAACCTTAATACTGAAAAAGCCATAGACGTGGTTGTAGGTTCACAAAGAATGCCTCAATGGTCTATAGGTAGGAAAAGAAAGCTCTTGACTACCCTTTAAGAAGTTCGGTCATCTCTTCCATGTAAAACGGAATATCTAAAGCCTGCGGGCAATCAGCACAACATATCGACACGAAGTGCAAAGGACCAGCAAACCCAGGCTCGGTCTGAGGCATTCGCATAACACCCATTCCAAGCTGCGAGACTGAACCAAGATAATGCGTATGGAGCATAGCGATTCCTAGAGTGCGCGAATTTGTTCAGCCAACCAGCTCGCCCAAGCTTCTACCCCTTCGCCATTTGTCGCCGAAATAGGGAAAATAGGAGCAGTCGGATTAAGGTTCTTGATGTGATCGTAGAACAAATCCTTATCGAAGCTAAACACAGGAAGCGTATCAATCTTATTCAGCACAATAGCTTTAGAAGCCTGGAATACACCGGGGTACTTCAAGGGCTTATCGTCGCCTTCAGGAACACTCAGAATCATTGCCTTCATGTTTTCGCCCAGATCGAAATCAGTTGGACATACCAAATTGCCCACATTCTCGACAATAATCAAATCAAGATTGTCCAGATCTAAAACATCCACCGCACGACGAATCATATCGCTTTCCAGATGACAAGCACCACCCGTGTTGATTTGCACTGCAGCAATGCCCTGCTCTTTTATCTTCTCGGAGTCCACCGAAGATGCAATGTCGCCCTCAATTACCGCGATATTAAATTCATCCCGAAGCGCTTCAATGGTAGCTAAAATAGTAGAAGTCTTACCGGAACCTGGCGATGCCAACAGGTCTAACACGAAAACCTTCTTTTCTTTAAACAATTCGCGATTAGACTGAGCAAGCTTGTCATTTTTATCAAGGATAGGCTGTTTTAAATCAATCTGCATGAGTTGCCTCCACTTCCTCATTTTCGTCAGGAATGTCTACTTCAATAGAGTCAATGCGTAATTCTTTCCCTTGCAAAAGCTCCGAAAAAACACTCCCGCATTCCGGGCACAACATGTGAAAACGGTCGTGTTCATATTCCGCGCCACATTCCAAGCAGATGCTTTTAGGTGGAATCATGGTGATTTCAAGCTCTGCATCTTCGCACATGGTGCCTTCTGCGAGCGCTTCAAACGCAAATCGGAGCGCATCTTCAATCGCTTCTGTCATTTCGCCAACCGAAAGACTGATTTTCAAAACCCGTTGCGCTCCCGCATCATTTGCAGCCCGCTGAACGGAATCCATTACGCCACTCATAATCCCTAGTTCATGCATGACGTTTACCTCTTTTCAGCCATGTCGGCTTCTTTGTCTTCGCTTCCCCAAAGATGCTCTTGGAACTTTCTTTTTGCGTATTTCAATTCCGCCTTGGCTTCCTCTGCCTCAAGCTGCTCTTGCTTGCGAGCTTCTTCTTGGCGTTTGATGCGACGACGCAAGCCTACACGTGCCGCCAATAAACTTACTTCATACAGAACTACCATCGCCGCAAACATAAGACCCATGGTTACAGGCGAAGCATCTGGAGTCACCATAGCAGAGAAAACGAGCAGTCCCACATACACCCCGCGCCAGCTTGCACGCAGTTTTTTGTACGGAACCACTCCAAACATTACCAAGTAGAACACTACAAGAGGCATCTCAAAGCCAATACCAAAGCCCAGTTCAAATTTGATAATAATATCAACCCATTGGCTTGCCTCTGGAAGAATAGTGGCAAATCCTGTTGCTTGGTCAGTTAACCACTGAAACGCCGGGTCCAAAATGATGCAATAGCAAAATATCGTTCCACCAATGAACAGGCACAAAGCCGCAACAAAGGTCGGAACAAACCATTTGCGTTCTTTAGGTTTTAACGCTGGCAAAAAGAAAGCCAAAATTTGCCAAAGCGTAATAGGGGCAGTTGCCACAAGCGCCGTCCAGAGAGCCACCGTAATTCGAACCGAGAATGCGTCAAAAGCACCGAAAACGTTAAGCTGAACCTGTCCGGATTCATCAAGCGGCATATATTGAGAAACAGGAGCAAGGAGAAATTGCACTACTGTATCGGTTCCTAGATAGAACACAAGTGTCGCCACAATGAGGCACACCACGATACGCACAAGACGCATGCGCAATTCGCCTAGATGCTCCATAAGCGACATACGAGCTGGTCCGATTGGCATATCTATTCACCCCTTTCAGAGACAACAGCCTGGGCTGATGCAGCCTGCACAGATTTAGTTTGGGCTGATGTGACCTGGGCTGATTTAGGGGCAGGTTTATTTTGAATTGGCTTTACGCCGAATAGTTCTTCAGGTGTCAAAGAAGGCTTCACGCTCGGAGTGGGTTTGCTTACTGGAGCCTTGGAAGAAGGCTGAGCGGGTATTCGCGTCTCAGATGCTTGTTTTGCCGATGATTGGTTCGCGGACACGTTCGTCCCAGATACGCGCGTCTCAGATGCTTGCGTCCCAGATGCTGTCTTCACTGCCTCTCGGGCATTTTTAGCTGCTTCTTCTTTCATTGCCCGCCTATTTGCAGCAATAGATTCCTGCTCTTCTCGCGCTTTACGTTCTGCTCGTTCTTTATCGTAGCGAGCCTTACGCTCAGCAAAACTTTCTTGAGTAGCAGTAGGAGCAGGCTTGGCTTTTGCGGAGGCAGAAGAAGCTGCTGAAGAAGATTTCTTCGCCTGGCTACCATCTACATCCAAAACTTCGCCTTTGATAACTGACTCCATTTCGGCCTGCGCTTGTTTAAATTTGCGCAATGCCGCACCAAGAGTTTTTGCCATTTCAGGCAACTTGTCAGGCCCAAAAATCAAAAAGCCGAACAATAAAATTATGAACAGCTCAAAGCCGCCGATACCAAACAAGCTAACTTCCTTCTCTTATAAAAACCGTTTCGAAAGTTCCCTACCGTTAACTGACGATTAACCCAGCTAACTGACGATTAACCCAGCTTGCCAGCTAGCCTTCAATGAGCAAACTGACGAATCCTACAACGACAGGCATCATCCAATGATCAAACGAAACGGCGACATAGCAATGTTAGTTACCTCCCAGAAACATGAGTCCCATAGTTGGAAGAGATAATGCGAGAATCAAAATAACACAAACCGCAATTACAAAGATGCGCCACAAAAGTGCCTTGCGAGCTGCTTTTTCCTGAGCTTTACGCTGTCGTTCAAGCGCACGCTCCTCGCGCTCTTTAAGCTGCTTTGCTGTCATTTTTTGTTTCTTATTGGCCATAAACCAAAACTTCTTTCTCGTTGTGGGAAACCATAACGCAGAGCAAGCGTTCTCTACCCTAGGATTCGACCAGAGGAAAACTTAGGAACGCAAACGCCCACGGACTTCTAGAATATGCGCAATAACCTTTGTTGCACCTTCTCCTACATGAAGTCGGCCCTCTTCGTAGAGAATCTTGCCGTTCACCATAGTCATGATAACGTCGCTATTGCTTGCAGAACCCAGCAGGGCAGAAACCGGATCCGTAGTGGGTGTTTGATGGGATCCAGACAGATCAATTGCAACGATGTCTGCTAATTTGCCCACTTCAAGCGAACCGACCTTGTCGTCAATACGCAATACCTGAGCAGCACGAAGAGTTGCCATTTCAAGAAGAGTTTGCGAGTTCAAGAATTCGCGACTCAATGCACGCTGAATCATCAACTCGAAACGCATTTCAGAAAACATATCGAGATAATTTACTGAAGCAGGAGCACCAGTGCCTAAGCCTACGCGTAAGCCTGAACGCAAATACTCACTTACCGGCGCAACACCCATACCGAGCTGAGCACTTAAACTTGGGCATACTGCAACAGCTACATCGTAATCACGCATATGACGAATATCATCTTCGGTGACACAAACGCCATAAAGCATCATCACATTTTTAGCTTCAAACAATCCCCAGTTCAAAACATAATTAACGGGAGTTACCGCAGTGGGCAACCAAGGCGGAACCTCCACAAATCCACGATGGTCAACCGTGCTATCAAGACCAGCCGTTGCACCGTCCCTTACAAAACGAACTTCCTCTTTGCTTTCAGCAAGCTTTAATGAAACAGGCAGATCGTTATGCTCGGCAGCGTATTGTGCTACATTGCGATACATCTCTGGATGGCATTCATAGACCGGATCGGGAGCTACGCCAAGTATGATCTGATCAGGGTCTACCATCTGAGACCATTTTTCCAAATCGCTATCCATTTTCTTCATGGCGTAGTTAACAAGACGCTTATCGATAGCGCCCACTTCTCGATAAATCACTCCGCGCAAACCACAATCTCGAGTAGCAAAAACAGCTGCACCGGTTGAAGTGGTGTCTGCAATCGTAGTAACACCAGCCGAAAGTTCTTCAAGACAACCTAAGTAAGCCGAATCGTAAGCTTCAGAATCGGTGATTCGGGAACGAAGATCGTTTATATTCTTGCGCCATTCAACAAAAGGCAAGTCTCGTACAAGGCCACGAAAAACGCCGTCTTCAACACGTGCATGCAAGTCAATAAAACCAGGAGTGAGCGCCGCCATTCCAAAGTCTTTTACTTCCTCATCAGGATAACGAAGTCGCATCATTTCCGTTGTGCCGATATCGGCAATAACACCATCACGAACAAGAAGCGCACCGTTTTCCATTGGCTCGGATGAAACGGGAACAATATATTTAGCGCACAGTAACATGCTTTCCTCCTGACCCAATAATTCTTAGTCATGATAGCATTGAAGCGTTTTATTCTAAGTTAATTCATTGCGATTCACAGTACTTGGATATGTGGATACGGCAAAGGGCGCTAAAATATGCGCATTGTATGGACACAGAATAGGAAACCCGTTTTTTATGACTATAGATTCAAAAGAGACTCCTGAAGCGTCTGCAAATGAAATCTCACAGACCCAGGTCCCTCAAAGCAGCATTTCATCATCTGACGGTAAGCAGGTATCCGAAAACACTCACTCTATCGATACCGCCACCGGCGAAGATGCTCCTGCCGAACTTTCTTCAAAACGCGTTAAGCAAATTTTTACCGATATCGCTTGGAAATATGAGCGCTTCAATGCATTGTCTAGCTTTGGGCGCTATCGCAGCTGGTTGCGCACCCTCATCGACAAGTCTCCTATTACCCCGCAATCACGTCTGCTTGATATTGCAGGTGGCACGGGTGATGTTGCTTTTACCGCCTGCGCACAAAAACCTCCTGCATCTATAGTGCTTTCCGACTACACACCCGCCATGCTCGAAGTTGCCCAAGCTCGACTTGATGAAGGCGAAGCGAAGGGGGTTCCTGTCGAGCTTGCCGTTGTTGATGGACAAGACATTCCCTACGAGGACGAATCCTTCGATATTCTTACCATGTCCTATGGCATTCGCAATATGCCTGAACGCGAACGCGCGCTGTCGGAAATGTATCGCGTATTAAAACCTGGCGGTGCTTTATGCGTGCTGGAATTTTCTACCCCGCCTAACCCCCTTATGCGCTTGGGATATCGCATCTATTTGCGTTGGGGTATTCCTGCTTGGGGCAAATTGGTTACGGGTGACGCCTCTGGATTTGTTTATCTAGCAAAATCAATTAAAGCCTTCCCAGACCAGGAAGGCTTTACGAAAATGCTGAAAGATGCTGGATTTTCGCGCGTGGAATACACTAACGTAACCTTTGGCGTAGCTGCGGTACATATTGCTTATAAGGAGTAAAGCCATTAAATAAACAGATCAATTTCACCTCGCAAAAACGCTTCAATGCTACAATCCGCAGAACCAATAACGATTGAATGAGCGTTAGGGTTTTCAACAAGAAACTTCGTCATGCCACTTGTAGACTTTACTCGTCCACTTTTTACCTCGATGGCAGTTACGGCGCTTTTATCTGCAATCACAAAATCGACTTCATCGTTACCTTCGCGCCACCAATAAACCGTAAACCCTTCGATTATTGAACGGTTTATAAGATAAGCACCAACTGCACTTTCAATTAAATGACCTTTAAGTGATTTACTCTTACTATTGAGCGCTGATATGCCATTTTGCAATTCCTATCTCACAATTTTTATTCAGTATCTCACAAATTTTATGAGATATCTCACAAAAATAGCACTGTACGACACCGCTTAGAGCCGCTGAGTTATAGCCCGCTTCCGCCTGACATAAGCACAAAAACCGCAATAGCCAAAATTACTGCACACGAAATAAGACCAGCAATGGTTCCCTGCTTGTTTTCCATGGCTAATTCACCGCCTTGGTGCGATAGCGATAAGGAAGTGCTTTGGTACGCTTCTTTTCAGGAAACATTCCCTCAATAAATACCAGCACAACTGCAATCGCAAAAAGTCCTATCATTTTCTTCATTGATACGTTCATAGTTGCGCCTTTCTTCCAAGCGAGACGAAGGCTTGAAGTGTCCGTGAGGCACCTCGAGTCCCTCACGAAATCCTTCGTCCACTTCCTTCTTTGACGGTTATTACGATACGCGCGCAACCTAACAACAACCTTACTGGTGTCTTACCGTTTCATGGAACTTCCGGACAACGAATGCGAAAAACCGCGCAATTATTCAAAAGAGGTGCAAAGTTTTCGATACTATGAAGAAAACCAACAAAGTTTCCTTTTAGATCGAGCTAATTAGATGAAACTCTAAACAGCATGATCTAGAGAAACACATTAAAAGACCCGGAAAGGAGCATCGCCTATGAAACGCATGATTGATCCACTCGAGCACGCCACCGAAATTCTTCAAGGTGTTCAAAAGGGTGTTTTGCTTACCACCAAACACGGCGACCGCGTAAATTCCATGACTATTAGTTGGGGAACGCTTGGCATCGAATGGGGCAAACCGCTCTTTACCGCATTTGTACGTCAGCATCGCTTCACTAAAGAATTCCTGGAAGCAACCGGTGAGTTCAGCGTAAATATTCCCGTAGGTGAATTTGACAAAAACATCATTGCGCTTTGCGGCTCAAAATCCGGTCGCGACATGGACAAGATTGCTGAGCTTGGCCTGACTTTGGAAGATCCTGAAGTGGTAGCGGCACCAGGTATTCGAGAGCTTCCTCTAACTTTAGAGTGCAAAATTCGCTATGTGCAGGACCAAGATTTACGCTCGCTCGATCCAGGTGATATTGAGCGCTGGTACCCAACCGACGAAACCGGTTTCCGCGATTTCCATACGGTATTCTGCGGCGAAATCGTTGCGGCATACGTGATCGAGTAGCTTATAGTGCACGTATAATGTAAACAGCATAAGGCAATAAATGGTCGCAGGAGAAACGCGATGGGCGGAATTAGCATACTGATGATCCTTGCCATGATGGGCGCTGTTACTCTTGCGATCATTGTTGCTATAACTTTATTTATTGCAGCAACCATAATAAGTATTGTTTTCGCAGCGCAGAGAAAGCAACGCCGCGAACAAGGCAAAAAACTCGGAGCGCTTATCGCGCTTCCCATAGCACTCTACACAGTAAGCATCCCTTTACTAATTGTCTTTAGCGCAGCAATCTTTATTCCTTTTTTCCAAAGCAGCACTACCATCACCTACGAAGATTGCTCACAAGCAATTATTTCGCACGACTTCGAACAGCTAGAAAATTGTCTTGATACGCCCGAATTACAGCTGTCATCCGAAGGACCCGCTTCGTATCAAAGTCTCCTCTATACTGCACTCGTCTATGAAGACGAAGATTGCGTACGTACACTGCTCGAAGACGCCAGGGCAAACAATCAGCCAATCGACCTGACCCAGCCTCTTATCAAATACGATTCAGACAACAATCCAAAAGATGACGACTATGCATTATGCCTTGCAACCTCAACTTCATTTGCCTCGCTTCAAATGATACAAATGTTGCTCGATTATGGAGCAGAGGTTAATAGTGCGAATGAAGATGGCTTTACCCCGCTGCATAACGCTTGCGATGATATGTGCACAACTGCGATTGCGTCAGATACCAGTTCTGCAAGCTTAGATGAAACCGATGCCGCGATAGATCTTTTACTGACCGCAGGAGCCGACATAAATGCTCGAAATCAATTAGGCGAAACTCCCTGGGATCTCTATTGCGAAACCATTCAAAGATACGTAGATGATGGAGTACTAACCGAAAAAGAAGCCTCTGCCCACCTTGCCGAACGAGCAAAGACGCTCAAACCTTCCGAATAGGGCTTTATCCATTAATCTATTTTACCTGATGAAATGGGTAAAAATTTCTTTATTAACCTAGCATGTTAAACTTTTCTTTGATAAGCCCAGGTTCGAAAGCTAACGAAGCACCTATCAGGTAATTTATAAAAAAGACCACTTAATCCTGAATTAATACTCTTCATCCAACGAAACGTGCGCTGCTACATCGCAGTCAAGTCCAAAGAACTTACCAGCCTTGTAACGATCAAGCGCTACCAATGCAATCATCGCTGCGTTGTCGGTGCATGCCGAAAGTGGCGGCATAGTTAGGCGCACACCCATTTCTTCACACATAACCTCATAAGCATGACGTAGTTCAGAATTTGCTGCCACGCCCCCACCAAGACAAAATTCCTTTGCGCCGGTTTGTTCGAGCGCCGTTTTTGCCTTCGCTACTTGAACGTCAATAACTGCCGCCTGAAAACTTGCTGCAACATCTGACTGGTTGATTTTTCGTCCTGCCTGCTGCTCTTTCTGCAAATAAGTCATGACTGAAGTCTTTAGACCCGACAGCGAAAACTGCAAATCGCCTGAATGCATCAGTGCACGAGGAAAACGAATTGCTTTAGGATTACCATCTTTCGCTAGTTTCGAAATAAGAGGGCCACCGGGATACCCTAGCCCCATTGCTTTAGCTACTTTATCGAAAGCCTCGCCTACCGCATCATCCAACGTGGAGCCCATGGTTTCATAATCGCCCCAATCTTTCACGTGTACCAACATAGTATGCCCGCCCGAAACGAGCGACACCACCATGGGAGGCTCAATGTCGGGACATGCAAGCTTATTCGCGTAGAGATGCCCCTCTAAATGGTTGACGCCGATAAGGGGTTTATCAGCCGCCCATGCAAGACCCTTCGCGAACGCAAGCCCTACCACCAAAGCGCCAACTAAACCAGGAGCATACGTAACTGAAACCGCTGCCAGATCACACCAATTCAGATTTTCCTGACCAGTACGCAAGCGAGCTTGATGCAAACACTCCTGCACCACACCACCGATAGCTTCGATATGCTTTCGACTTGCAATTTCAGGAACCACACCGCCGAAGCGTGAATGGAAATCAATCTGAGAGGCTACAACATCAGCGACAATCGTGCCCGCCTCATCAATGAGTGCTGCCGCCGTTTCATCACAAGAAGTTTCGATAGCCAGAATAAGTTTTCCTTGAACAGCTAGGCTTCCGCTTTGCTCCGAGCAATTGATAGATTCTGCATCATTTAAGCGTAGCTCCATCCCTGCGACATCATGCTCAGAAAGAGGAAGCGGTCCTGTGTAGATGACGGCATCTTCCCTGTCGGAGTAATAGTGCGGACGAACTCCAATTCGTTGCAACCCCAGTCGTTCATAAAAGGCATGAGCGCCCGTATTGGTGGCACGAACTTCAAGCGTCATCTCTGTTGCCCCCAGATCACGCGCATCGCGCGAAACGTGCGCCAGAAGCTCCTGCGCAATACCCTGCCTACGATACGATGGGTCCGTAGCAACCTTCAACAGCTGGACCTGTCCATCCACGATCCAACCACCCGCATATCCAATAAGATGAGCGTTTTTTGGTTCAACCACTCGCTTGGAAGAATCCTCCATTTCAAATGCCGCCCACCAGGTACGATCTGCTCGTGGAAGTTCGTCAAGAATTTGCGAGGCGCGCCACGCGTCGCTACCCATAGTGCGTGCCTCCAGCTCTTCCACTGCATCTACCCACACTGCTTCTAGCGGTTGGTAGCGAATGATGGATCCGCCCTGAACTCCCGTTGTAAGGTCTTTTTCCTCAAGCACGCCTTCGAGCGCGTTTTCTGATTCATTCTCGAGTTCGTTTTCCAGATGATTTTCAAGCTCGTTTGAAAAAGCTTCCTCAAACAAGGCCGTTTTGCCTTGCTGTTTATTCAACAATGCTTGCTGCGATACCTTCACCTGAGAATTCTGTTTTGGCTTACGTTCTTCAGCTTGTTGCTTTGCGAACTTAGCGCGCTCCGCCTCTTCGGCATCTGAAAGCCGCGTATACACAGGAAGCAGCACACAGGGATCGCCCAGAATTATATTCTCGGGGTCGAAATCGCCCGCCTGCCATAACGCTTGAGCTGCAAGCAACAATCCCTTTCCTGTTGGATAACAATATTTCTGCGAAAGAACACCTTTCCCTTCGCAAAAGCCCGCATATTTCTTAAGGCCATCACCCGTAATGGTTGTGGTTGCTATTTGTTCTTGCGAATCGTTGCCAAACCACGCAGGCAACTCTGCAGCTTTCATCACGAAATCTGCGTTTAAGCGCTCGATTCCCGCATCATCTAATGCATAGCGCACTGGATATACCTCTTTGCGCATAGCATCGCCAATCACCACAAGAGAACCACGTACACCAGCATCCCATTGATGCCATGCTTGGGCATCCGATGTCGAAACCCCAAACAGGGGCACGCCAAGTCCTATTGCGATTCCCTTCGCACTTGCCATACAGATACGTACACCCGTAAACGAGCCTGGACCACGTCCGCACACCACGCAAGCAATTTGGTTACGTGCCACGTTTTCCCGTTTTAAAAGCGAATCAATTTCAGGCAGAAGCTTTACATTTGAAGCTCGAAAAGCCTCCGTTTCGCTTGATGCGACTATTTCTATAGCGTGCACCTCTCGGTCAAGCTTCCCCAGGCCAATCGAGATCATTTCGTTTGCGGTATCAAAAGCAAGTACAAAATCTTTCATGCAAAGTCTTTCATATGGTTCCATTTTTGTTTTCACGCAATACCATTATGCAGAATTACAAAATCATGCAACGGTATTTCTCAAAACTAGCCTAAAAGATTTTACGCCGATCTTTCGCGAGGCGACCAAACTGATTTCGGGCTAATCCCCCGACGTGCAGGGTTGGCGCTATTCCCGCAGCGTGCAGTAATTTTCTGATTTTTGACACATTTTGCCGAGTGCTGCACAAAAGAATTTTAGGGATTTAGGCTTTTATTAAACATATTTCACTAGATTGTTTAATAAATACCAAAAATAGTGAATTTAGTCCCTCATTTCACGCTGAAATGTGGCAAATGGTATGAAGAATTGCTTAATTAGTAACACTGCTTTATACATAACTAGCCTAAATGTGGCAGAATTCGATTTTTTGCTCCCCGACTTCCAAAATGCTAACGCATTTCGTGTAGTCCCGGCTATTCCATAGATGCAAGCTGATCAAAACCCGATGCCGCGCTTTCCATCGATGCAAGCTGATCAAAACCCGATGCCGCGCTTTTCATCGACAAGCACTCTTTGCTGATTCCCATGTTTTGTCATCAAAAACCGCTCTTTGCTAATGCCCACGGATTTCGGGCATCATCCCACTTGTTCCTACTTGTCATTTGACGCACATGCCTGCTGCCAAAAATCAAGCAACTGCGCTGCTGCCCCATAAGCCCGCGCTTTTATCCGCCGCGAGTGTTCGTTTATCACCTCAAGATACACTTCAAGCCTGTCTTCGGGCATTTCATCAGGAAATTTTGAAGCCCATTCAATACAAGAAACGCCCTGACCCTCAACGATGCCATAAAAATCGATATCTTCCAGTTCTTCAGCATTATCTAGTCGATAGAGATCAAAATGATATAAGGGCAAACACCCATCTTCATACACGGAAACCAAATTAAAGGTTGGACTAGTAACAGGACCTTCAATATCCAGCTCTTCTGCCAAGCCCTGCGTAAACTGGGTTTTACCAGCACCCAAATCACCATCGAGCGTAATTACTTCACCAGGACCGACCACCATAGCGAGTGCTGCTGCAACTTGCTTAGTTTCGCTAGCCGATTCAGTTGTAGCAATTTCAACCCATTGTTCGTCCATATATTACCTACTCGTTTCGCTGAAAAATCTGTTGTTTTAATTATTATCCATTCGCACAGCGGATGGTTTATCGCTTCGGACGCTTCGCATCCTCAACAGGCTGAAGCCATTAAACAAAAGTGCCAAACCTAGGTTTGGCACTTTGAGTGTAGACCCATCTTCGCTGTTACTAGCGAATAGTTTTTTCTGCCGCTGTCACTACATGCTCCATCGTAACTGAAGTAGTGACCGAACCTAATCCACCAGGAACAGGTGTGATTGCCTCGACAAGTGGCTCAACCGAATCATAATCGACATCACCACAAAGTTTACCGTTCTTGTCAAAGTTAATGCCAACATCCAACACAACCTGACCTGGCTTGAAATAACGCGCATCGTAAGCACGCGCACGACCTGTCGCGCAGATAACAATATCTGCAGTATGAGTAATTTCAGCCAAATCAGAAGTGCGAGAATGACAGATAGTCACACTTGCATTACGACGAAGAAGCAGCATAGCCACAGGCTTGCCCACTACCAAACTGCGCCCAACAACAACTACATGCTTGCCCTCTACCGGAATGTTGTAGAAATCGAGCATTTTCACGCAGGCTTCCGCGGTGCAAGGTGCATATCCTTCAACCGCATCAGTGAAAACCGCACCGAGCGAGGACGTTGAAATGCCGTCAATATCTTTCGCCATGGCAAGCTCATCGCTAACTAGCTTCTCTTCCATATTCTCCGGAAGAGGACGGAATAGTAAGCAGCCATGGATTTTGGAATCACCGTTGATGCGACGCAGCTGCAAAAGCAACTTTTCTTGAGAAGCGGTTTCTGGCAAATCAAAAACTCGTGTTGTAATACCCAGCGATTCAGCACGACGAACTGCCGTACGCTCATAGCTCAAATCATCCGGGCGCGCACCCACACGCACCAGAGCAAGCGTAGGCTCGATACCTAAAATTTTTAAACGCTCAATTCGATGAGCTAAATTTTCCGCAATCGCTTCAGTTACGGGGCGGGAATGCAAAACGTGAGTCATTGTAGTTACCTGATTTCTTCTAACACGTAGTTGTAAATCTCGTCCGCGCGACGACCACTTTCCGCTATAAGTCTGTCCGCTTCATCAGTATACCTCGCAGCCATGTCTCGGTCGTCCAACATTGCGGCATTTACGTATACATTAAGTGCAGCACCTTTAAGAGCGCCCTGCGCGAAAGAAACACCCGTTGCCACATCAGAAATAGCACTCCGATTTCCATAATGCGCCAAGAAATCGCTTAAATCGATAACTCTATCGCACGTATTCATAATGGCGAAAGGAACCGAAATAGCATCAATAAGAGCCTCTTGAATGACTCCGTGACGATACGTTTTTTCCTCATCGGTGTCGCGAGGAAGCTTAAAAGCATCTGCCAAAGGAGCAAAAGCAAGTGCATCCTTTTCAACAAGTTCAAGAAGTTCTTGTCTCACTTCCTCGAGTTGTTTCAAGTGCGCGACAACTTCGCTTTCTACCTCTGCGTATTTTTTCTTTCCTGTGGTTAAGTTACCAACCATAGAGAGAAGCGCAGAACCAAGTGCTCCGCAATAGGCAGAAGCACCCCCGCCTCCCGGGGTTGGCGTTCCTGCAGCAACTTCAGAAATAAATGTTTGATCTACCAATATCGTACTTTCTAAATATTACGGCATCTCTGCAGAAAGAATCTCAGGTTCTCAACGCCTTCGCAGCGGTGATTTTTCCCGACACTCTACCACTAGAATGCCTCTGTTTTCTTGTGGCGCTATCCATTTTTTGGCGCCTCATTAAAAAGGTGCATCACATTATATATGAATGAGCACAATAAAAATCGCGCTCCCGATGGATAGTTACCTGAAACCACCGAAAGCGCGAAACCTAAAAACCTTTACGCAATGCCCAACGTATAAGAAGGAACCAAGCTAGAACAACTAGAACAAGCCAGAAATCTTACCACTCTCATCAACGTCGATCTTGAAAGCAGCAGGATTCTTGCCCAGACCAGGCATTGTCATTACGTTACCCGTAAGAGCCACTACAAAACCTGCACCAGCGGAAACCTTAACTTCGCGAACCGTAATAGTGAAGTTGCGAGGAGCACCAAGCTTAGAAGCGTCATCGGAGAAGCTATACTGCGTTTTTGCCATACATACAGGCATATGCGCAAAGCCCATTCCTTCAATCTGGGCAATTTGCTTTTTAGCAGCAGCGGTGAAGTTAACGCCATCAGCATGGTAGATTCGCTTAGCAATCGCCTCCATCTTTTCTGCAAGACCCAGATTATCTTCGTAGGCAAACTCGAGGTTGCTAGGCTGCTCACACAAACGCAGAACTTCTTCGGCCAACTCTACGCCGCCTTCGCCACCTTTTGCCCAGACCTGAGAAAGGGCCACATTAGCACCCAGCTCTTGGCACTTTGCACGAACCAGGTCAATTTCTGCCTGCGTGTCGGTAGGGAATTCGTTGATCGCGACCACGCAAGGAAGCTTGTATACCTTGGTAATGTTTTCAACATGCTGAAGCAAATTAGGAAGACCTGCCTCAAGCGCCTCAAGATTTTCCTCATTGAGTTGATCCTTAGGAACGCCACCATGATTCTTGAGCGCACGAACCGTTGCAACAACCACTACAGCATCAGGCTGAATGCCTGCTAAGCGGCACTTGATATCCAGGAATTTCTCTGCGCCAAGGTCTGCACCGAAGCCTGCCTCAGTAACGCAATAATCACCCAAAGCAAGACCCATGCGCGTTGCCATAATGGAATTGCAGCCATGTGCAATATTGGCAAAAGGACCACCATGAACAAAAGCAGGAGTTCCTTCAAGAGTCTGAACCAAATTAGGCTTCAAAGCATCCTTCAGCAAGGCGCACATGGCACCTTCCGCATGCAAGTCATGTGCTGTTACCGGCTCATCGTTGCGAGTATAGCCAACTACGATGCGGCCTAAGCGCTCCTTTAAGTCCGTAATGGAAGTTGCCAAGCAGAAAATAGCCATGATTTCTGAAGCAACCGTAATATCAAACCCATCTTCACGCGGAACGCCATTTGCTTTACCGCCCAAGCCGCACACAATATTGCGTAACTGACGATCATTCATGTCGACAACACGCTTCCAAGTGATGCGACGTACGTCGATATTCAATTCGTTTCCATTGTGAATGTGGGCATCAAGCAAAGCAGCTAAGAGATTGTTTGCTGCTCCGATCGCATGAAAGTCACCCGTAAAATGAAGATTGATATCCTCCATTGGAATAACCTGGGCGTAGCCGCCACCTGCAGCACCACCCTTAATACCAAATACAGGCCCCAATGAAGGCTCGCGCAAAGCAATTACAGTTTTCTTGCCCAAATGGGAAAGAGCATCGCCCAAACCTACGGTAGTAGTGGTCTTTCCTTCACCAGCTGGAGTTGGATTGATAGCAGTAACCAAAATAAGCTTGCCTGGCTCATGAGTCTCATTGCGAAGCAAGTTATAATCCACCTTGGCTTTTGAACGGCCGTAACACTCCAAATATGAAGGATCAATTCCTGCCTTTTCGGCAATTTCGGTAATGTCACGTGGTTCGGTCGCTTGTGCAATTTCGATATCGCTCAGCATTATGTAAGCCTACCTTCCTTCGCCTGAATTCATCTGCAACCAGTTTATAAACCTGCTGCAATCCATCATGTAATGCGCCTGCGAAAACGCAATCTTCAACGTGTCTGTTTGGATATTGTTCGGGCACACCATTTGACACGCTAAATATAGCTTTTAGCGCACTTGACATGGCTTTAGTGCGCCTTGCAAAACGTCGATCTCTCTGAACTTTTTTCTCGAGAGACAACCGCTTTCACGTACAAAGTTTAGCGTGAAAGCTCGTTATAAATCATTCGTAATCCTTGTAAGGTCAATTCGAGATTGATTTCGGTAATAGAATTTGAAAGTGGTGCAATTCGATGCGCTAATCCACCTGTTGCCACCACGGTTGCCTCATATCCAAGCTGCTTGAATACGCGATCGACCAAGCCATCGATACGAGCTGCCTCGCCGTACATGATGCCCACCTTCATACATTCAGCGGTATTAGTGCCAATCGCAGTGCCTGGATCCTCTAATTCCACCGAACGGAGCAACGCTGCACGACTGAACAACGATTTCATAGAGGACTCTACACCAGGAGCAATGATGCCCCCTACAAACGTGCCCTCTTTGTTGATTATTTCGATATTGGTCGCCGTACCAAAGTCCACCACAATGACAGGAGATCCATACAGATGCTTTGCCGCTGCCGCATCAGCTACACGATCAGCTCCCAATTCAGGAAACTTACCCATGTCAACATTGATTAAGTGTCCTGCACTAGCTGCTGAAACCACAAGCGTGTCGACATTGAAGGAGCGACAGCATGCTTTTTCCCAGTTATGAGTAAGAGCAGGTACTACCGAAGCTAAAATCGCTCCATCAATATGAGAGTACTCAAGACCCTCTGCCATCATGAGCGTATGAAGCTTGATTCGAAGCTCATCGCTCGTATGATCCACATTAGTAGCAACACGCCACATATGAACAAGTTTGTCATTGTCATAAATTCCGAGGACGGTTTGCGTGTTTCCCACGTCTATTGCAAGTAACATATTTCTGACAGTCCCTTTCAAAGTATGCACTACCTGCGAATGCTACCATACTATTGAAGGTGATATACACGAGCTTTATTTTTGAAGCGTTTAACAATACTAGCTGGAGGGTGATCGTATGGAAAATACGCCTGCTCGCATTCTGATCGTTGACGACGAGCCTTCAATTACCGAATTTGTAAGTTATGCCATGCAAAAGGAAGGCTATCAAACTGAGATAGCTTCCGATGGCGAAGAAGCCTTACGCAAAATAGAGCAACAGCATTTCGACCTGTTTATTCTCGACATCATGTTGCCTGGTATCGATGGCTATGAGCTTTGCCGTCGCATTCGCGCAAAAATGTCTACTCCTATTCTCTTCCTTTCGGCACGCGACACCGAGCTCAACAAAGTTGTTGGCCTTGAGCTGGGCGCAGACGACTATTTGGCAAAGCCTTTTGGTGTTAGAGAGCTTCTTGCACGCACCCGAGCTTTACTTCGGAGAAGCCAAGGTAATGAGATGGTCTCTGGAAATGAAATTTCTGCAGGAGGTATAACCCTCAACGAAGATACTCATGTTGCGCAAGGCGACAAAGGTGCTATTGACCTTACCCCTCGAGAGTTTGAGCTTCTTGCTTGCCTCATGCGCAATGCAGGTAAAGTAGTTTCGCGTGAAGACTTACTCCATGACGCATGGAACTGGGAATTTATTACTGAAACAAAAACGGTTGACACCCATATCAAGCGTTTGCGCGATAAAATTGAATCTGCAGGATACGATCCCAAACTGGTCGAAACCGTCAGAGGCTATGGCTATCGTTTCAAGAAATAGTCCTGAAGGATGCATTTAGAAAACCGCATTTTTAGGAAGCTATTTTTGAAAGCCTCCTGCGAAAACGATTTTCGTACGTGATCTTTTCGTTCGTATCCAATTTATATCTATAGGAATGCTACTTAAAAGAGAAGTTGAGTAATGCCACGATCTGCCGAAACGCCTCGCGCTAGCCAACAACGAGAAGAAAAACCTATGCGTCTTTTCACGCATATTTCTTTTCTTGCTACCCTCTTGGCAATTTTGGCCTGCGCCATTATGGCGCTCGTGGCAATTTTTGTTTTCGACTGCCCCTCCACCCTTCTCCTTACCATCATTCCCGCAGGATGCGTATGCTACTTTTTGAGCTTACTCATTGCGCACTTTATCAGCCGTCCCCTTACCGAACTGGTCCGAAAAGTTCAATCCTCCAAGGCGGGCGACACCAGCATCACATTTGCCCCGTCTGGAGTCATGCGCGAAGTTGACGATCTCTCCGAAAGTATTAATGAGTTTAATCGCATCTATATCACACGCGTAGAAGAGCTAAAAGCGCTCAACGAACGTCAAGATACCTTCGTAAGCGATGTAGCCCACGAATTTCGTACTCCCCTGACCGCTATCAGCGGCAATGCGGAGTTGATGCTAGATCCCGACATGCCACAATCGACTCGCGAACATTTTTGCGAGATTATCTTAAGCGAAGCCGATCGTCTTAAGAAGCTTACTAACGGCTTACTTGCTTTACAGCACGCCAAAGAAGGAGTGCCTGCCTATGCCCTTAAGCGCTTGAACATCGAAGAAGTCGCACGAGATGTAGTAGACACGCTCGAGCCTATTGCGCAAGATAAGAATGTCTCGCTGAGCATAGAAGGCGCTGCACCCGATATTTTGGCGAACGAAGACCGCTTAAAGCAAGCACTTATCAACTTGGTCGATAATGCTATTCGTCATGTCGAAGAAGGCGGTCATGTACGCATCCTGCTATCTGGCGTTAATGACAACTCAGTCGTAGCAGTTAAAGACGATGGCTGTGGTATCGGGAATATTGATCCGGTACTTCTTTTTAAGCGCTTCTACCGCGGCGATCTATCCCGCGCACGTAACAGCGGCGGAGCAGGATTAGGCCTGGCGATCGTAAAAGAAATTGCTGAAGATTTTGATGGAACCGTAACGGCATTTAATGCGCCTGAGGGCGGTGCCGTATTTACTATGTCGTTCCCTTCAATGCACTAAAACATTAGAACAGCAAACGATTCCTGATTTTATGATTACGGTTGAACTACGGCAGGCAGCCATTCCTCGCTCTACGCAACTACGACTAATTAAACCCGCTATCAAATAAGCCCTGGCTTTACCTTATTGCCAAATCCGCCTGATTGCCAGCTTTACTTGATTACCCAATCTGCCTGATTGCCTGCTTTACTTAATTACCTTAGAAACTGCCTGAGCGAGCAATACTGCTGCAAACATCTTTATCGCATCAATAGGGACAAAAGGAGCAACTGCCATCACAAAAGCTGCTTCAGCGCTCAGGTTGCCCATATAGCTCAACCACGCCCAACCAAAGGCGTAAAGAACAAGCAGGAACACAACACCCATCACGAGGTTAAGCGCAAGAGTTCCTACCGTAATCGAATTACCCAAAATTGACTTAGATTGATCTGAAGAAAAAATCCCTTTTCCCTTGATCAGACAGCCAACCGCAAGCGCTACCGCCCCGGCAATCAAAAAGCCTACGATAAAGCCACCCGTTGGTCCTACCAATGCAGCGATACCTCCCCTAAAGGAAGAAAACACTGGTAATCCAAGGGCGCCTAAAATAAGGTAAACCGCAATTGAGGTAAGTGCCTCTTTGGGTTTTAGCGCAAACAAAACAAACATGACCGCAAGGGTTTGCAAGGTAAACGGAATAGGCCCAAACGGCACGGTAATCCAAGCTGAAACCGTCATAAAGGCAACTGACAAACCGCAAAATGCAATTGATGCTGCACTACCATAAGCTCGAGAATGCGATGTAGAAGCGTTCACTCCTGTTTCCTTTCCTGTCTAACTCTTTTAGAGACGACCAACATGATGAACACACATTTTAACAAACAGGAAGAAAGTATCCCTTAGAAATAAATTCTTTTATCGTTTGGTAACGTTATGCGTTCTTTTTCCCAAATTTCGCCTGAATTGTCCCTTCTTCAATTCCTTTTAAGCGCTTCAGTTCGAAAAAGATAAAGATCAACGAAGTAACTACAGCCAGAATATCTGCAATGGGAACTGCAAAATAGAGCGCATCTAAGCTGGTAAGCGTTGGCACAAGGTGCGGCAATACCAGCGGAAGCACAATATAAAGGGGGATAAGGAACAATACTTGACGAGTAAGCGAAAGAATAACCGACTTAATCGGCTGTCCTGTTGCCTGGAAATAATTCGAGGTGACAATCTGCATGCCTACCACAGGCAAAACCAACACCTGAACGTTGAGCGCAAAAACCGTAAATTCGCGCAGAGCATCATCACGAATACCGAAAAAGGAAACGATATCAAAGGCAAAAATATGAAGCAGCGCCCACATTATCGTACCCATTATTGTTGCAATCAGAATGCCATACCCTAACGTACTTCTTACACGAGAGATGAGACTTGCCCCATAGTTAAAGCCCAATAAAGGTTGGATTGCCACAGCAATGCCAATCAAAGGAAGCACCGTAAACATCGCGCAGCGTTGCACAACGCCGATAGAAGCAAGCGCTGCTTCTGCCCCTAAAGGAGACTGCCCGCCATACAAAACAAGAAGGTAGTTAACAAGGAAATTAATAACGGACATGGCAAGCTGCATAACAAAACTTGCCGCACCTAGAGAAATAATTAAGCCAACTACTTCAGCTTCAAGTTTCAGATTAGCGGCATACAACTTAAAGGCAACATCTTTAGTGAACAAGAAATACCACAGTACGCAGACACATGAAATCGCCTGGCCAAGCACCGTAGCCAAAGCGCTTCCTACTACTCCCCAGCCAAAAACTAACACAAAAAGATAGTTAAATACGATACAGGAAATAGTACCAATAACCATGGTTGCCAACGCTCGATTCGGAGCACCAGCTGTACGAATAAAGTTATTAACGCCCATACCAATGAGCTGGAATATAAAACCTAGGGCCAGAATATACATAAAGGAATACGTATAATCGCGAATTTCAGGCGTAACGCTCGACAACGTTAAAATCGCTTCTACGCACGGGGGAATATGAATAAGCACTGCCACTAAGAGTGCTGCAATAATTCCAAGACAAACGGTATTGCCTAAGCTCTTTTCAGCAGCAGTTTTATTGCCTTCGCCTAATCGCAAAGCTGCAAGAGCATTTCCGCCATTGCCAATAAGCATGGCAAGCGCCATAAATATTGTCATTAACGGCATGGCAGCCGTTGCTACCGAAAGACCAATTTCTCCCATAGCCTGACCCAAGAAGATGGAGTCAATGACGTTGTAAGCGCCGTTAACGAGCATTCCAACAATAGAAGGAATAGCAAATTCCATAATTAGTTTCGGGATCGAGCCCGTTCCCATACGTGCAGTACGCGCATCACCTTTTTTGCTCGGTTGAGCAGAGCGCTCTTCTCGCAAAGAACCCTTTGAGAAGGTTACGGACTTTTTATCATCCTCGTTTTGGGTAGGATCCGCTTCTGAAGCGAGAGTTGATTGGGTATCATCGAAACGATTACGGTCGAATCGATCATGACAAATATGAGAGTCTTGTTCTTGGTTAGTCATTCCCTATCCTTCAAAATACCGTATATATGGTAATTGGTAGCCCTCGCCCTTCATCTCCCCTACAAGCACGCGCTATTATCCCACGGCACTAATTGAAATGCTACTAAATTTAAAGCAAGGTGCTAAAAGAGCGCGAAAGGTCGGCACTTACTCTGATCCCTCTTTAATGTCGCTTGATTGACTCAAGCCTCCCTCTTCAAAATTGCTTGATTGTCGCAAGTGCCTTTCTCTTCAATGTCGTTTACTTGTCGCACATTCCCCTCTGTCTTGATTTGACGTATAGTAGTCAAACTGCGAAGAGAGGACATTTGTGACCATAACCGAACTTGTGCTGCTTGGATTAGCACTTTCTATGGATGCCTTTGCGGTAACCATTTCAAATACCTTTATTTATCAGGGCAATTCTAGAGCTCGAAACATTCTCATGCCCATAGCCTTCGGACTTTTTCAAGGCCTCATGCCTTGCATTGGTTATGTCCTCGGTCGCCTTGTCAGCGATGTAATATCGCAGTATGCAGGCATTATCACCTTTGCTATTCTGGGCTTCATTGGCGCCAAAATGATTTGGGATGCACTCCATGAAGAAGCAGAAAGTGACGAAGAGTTCGCCCAAGAAGGCAGTTCGGACAACTCTGCCCACTCAGGTCAGATTCTTACACTACCAGTACTCACACTCCAAGCAATTGCAACCAGCATTGACGCCCTTGCGGTTGGTGTGAGCTTTGCGGCGCTTTCCGTAAATGTAGCATTTGCCGCGGGCACCATAGCACTCACCACTGCACTAACGTGCGGAATTGCGTTGGTGGTAGGAAGACGCTTTGGTAATGCCTTAGGAGAACGAGCAACTATTATTGGTGGCATTGTTTTGATTTTAATTGGCTTAAAGTCTCTTCTTTTTTAATGCAGTGAGCGGACATGTACTTCGTTAATGTCCAACGAAGAAGCATACACTTCGACGTGCGTTTCATTAATGCTCTAACGGATGTGCATTTTGCTAACGTTCCAATGAGCGTACATGCATTTCACCCGATTGAGCCGCTACCAGTTTCCCTGGAGCGGTTTCTAAGAGCAATTGACCTTGATCGTCTATCCCCGCGATAGTTCCCTGAGCAAATACAGTGCCATCAAGAGCCTCAAGGGTTGCGCGAGTGCCTCTAAAAGCCATATGGGAACGATATTCATCTTTAAAGGGCTCAAAGCCTTCAGTGCACCACTTCAAATAACAGTGCTGCACTTCGTGAAGCATGTCGAAAAGAATCTGCGTTAATACCTTGCGCTGAATAGAAGTAAGATCGTCTTCTGTCGTTTCTGATGATTGAGTTTCTATATAGCTTCCTGTCAGTTCCTTGCCTTCGGCAAAGACTCCAGTTCTGCCCTTTCCTTCAACAACAATATCTTTTTCTTCAGAGCTAAGGCAGTTCAACTCATTGCCAAGATATGAAAGCGAATACTTCCCTATGGATTTTGATGCAGCATCTTGGGAAGCAAACACATTGATACCTACACCAACGCAAACCCCGCCTGAGATCGCTTCAAGTGATATACCTGCAATTTTGCCCCCGTCAAAGAGCAGATCATTGGGCCACTTAATAGCAAGCTTAGAAGCATCACACCACTTACTCAAAGCTCTTCGCAGAACAATCGACATCACAAGGCTAACAAGCGGCAACTTATCAAGAGAGACCCCATGATGCGACGGGGTCAAAGCAAAAGAAGTGTACAACCCCCCGAGAGGGCTTTCCCACAGACGTCCCTGACGCCCATAGCCTCCACTTTGTTTAAGCGCTACCGCGCATAGCCCCTCACCAGAGCCCTGCGCCAGCGCATCCTTTATGATGCGGTTAGTCGAATCTACGCAACCATAGCTTTGGATACGCCAAAACGAAGTATCAAAATTGGTTTTATCCGAAGGAACAGCAAGAGGCGCTAACACTTCCATGCCTTACCTACCGCTACCGTATCCAGCGTAACTTTTACCCCATTTGCCAGCTCATGACGGGGAGCAAGCTCCAACAGAGGCTTTACCACGAAGTCGCGTTCCTGAAGCAAAGGATGCGGCAAGGTAAGAATTTCGTGATCGCAAACATATCCCTGATAGTCAAGAATATCCAAATCGCAAGTTCGAGGTCCATTTTCCTGTTCGCGCACACGGCCCAAGCTTTGTTCAATGGCCTGCAAGTATCGAAGAAGTTCTTGCGGTGGCAAACCTGTTCGCAAAAGAACTACCGCATTGACGAAAGTGTCCTGATCTTTGAAATAGGCAGGTTCGCTTTCGTAAAAACTCGATACATCAATGATCTGGGAATCGGGCAACATACACATATCGGAAATAGCCTGATTAAGCATTGCCTTTTTGCCTTCAAGCTCTTCTCCTTCATCGGCAACAAGAGCCACGTTGCAACCCATGCCAATAAAAACATAGGGCCGTAAATTCTCTTCTACTGAAGTAACCGTAAGAGGCACATTATGAGTTCGAATCACCGACGCACCAAGCTCGCAAGCCAAAAGGGCTTCTGCCGCTGAAGCGTCATCTCGTTGCTTTGGATCATCAATGTGGTAGGCATACCCTATATAGCTCTTTCGCGAAACCGCCACCATAAGAGGATATCCCAAACGAGCAAATTCCTGGAAATTTCGCATAAGCTGAATAGTTTGCTTGGCTGTTTTCCCGAAACCAGGACCCGGATCAAGACAAATTCGCTCACGCTCAACCCCCGCATCTTGCAGCATTTCTGCGCGGTTTTTCAAATAGGTTGCCACTTCATCAACCACATCGTCATAGCAAGGTTCATCCTGCATAGTGCGAGGATCGTCGCCCTTCATATGCATAACCACTAAACCTGCATCGCATGACGTGGCGACTTTTACCATTTCAGGATCACGAAATCCTGTTACGTCGTTAACAATGCTAGCTCCGGCCTCGATGCAGGCTTGCGCAACTTCAGCATGACGCGTATCAACACTGACACACACGCCTTCTGCGGCTAGACGACGAACCACTTCTTCAACTCGCCGTAATTCTTCTTCTATTGATACAGGACTTGCCCCAGGGCGGGTAGATTCTCCTCCTACATCAACAATAAGAGCGCCTTGCTCGACCATGGCAAGCCCTGCTGCTACCGCTTCCTCGACAGAAGCGTACGATCCCCCGTCGGAGAAAGAATCTGGAGTAACGTTAAGGATCCCCATAATGACAGGAGTTCGAGAGTCAAACGAATAAGAACCGCAGCGCCAAATCATAAGTCATTCCTCCAAAAAGCCCCGAGCAAATTGCTCGGGGCAAACACAGCAAACAAAAAACTTCCAATACCGTTATGTTAAGAAAGCTTCATTGCGCAACTGGCTTCCTTTATGCAACTAGCACCATCGCGCAACTGGCACCCTATACGCGAGGCGTATTGTTATTTTGGTCGTTTCCGCCCTGAGCGTCATGCGACCCAGAAACCTCACGAACAGATTGCGGAGTAGCTGGTTGTACAGGTTGTGCAGGTTGCACAGGCTGCGCTGGTTGTACAGGTTGTGCAGGCTGCGCTGATTGCTCCGTTGCCATCGGCTGAGTAGCAGACTGGTCTACCGGAGCCGATTGCTCAACTTCTTCATGACGGATCGTTACCAAGTCGATCGGCATAGGTCGTCTTGGACGAGAAGGATTCGTCGCTGAAGGTGGCAATTGAGTAGGATAGCCAGGCTTGCTTACAGACTGCGCCGAATCAGCCGACGCAGGCATCATAGGCTGATCGCTTTGCGTCGATGCTGGTACCGTAGGCTGGCCCGTAGGAGCAGGGAAATCACCAGAACCAGTCGAGTCGCCCTGGTTTCCGTTCTGGGAATTTTCGGCAGCGCTCTTAAGCTTCTTTGCCTCAGCTTCTTCCTTTTCTTTCTGAAGATATTCATCCCAGCGATTATTGAGCAATGCCTGGCAAGCATCTCCATCGATAGTTTCACGCTCAAGCAATACAGAAGCCATCAAGTCCATCTGATCGCGACGGGAAGACAGGATCTTCTCTGCACGATCGTGAGCTTCTTTCATGATGCGCGCAACTTCGTCATCGATTCGACGAGCCGTATCGTCGGAGTAATCCTGCGTATTGCCATAATCACGTCCCAAGAATACTTCGTGATTCGGCTGTCCAAACACCTGAACGCCAAGCTCTGAACTCATGCCATAATTGGTAACCATAGAGCGCGCCATCTTTGTCGCACGTTCAAGGTCGTTGGAAGCACCCGTAGTGATGTCGTCACAGAACAGCTCCTCTGCAACGCGGCCACCAAGGAATACCGCCAATTCATCACGCATCTGGTTGCGGCTATTAAGAACCTTATCCTCGTCAGGAATGGAAAGGGTATAACCTAACGCCCTACCACGAGAAATGATCGAGATCTTATGCACAGGATCAGCGTTTTCAAGCAGGTGTCCCACCAAAGCGTGGCCCGATTCGTGATACGCAATAGTAGTACGTGTTTGCTTATCCAAAACACGACCTTTGCGCTCAGGACCAGCGATAACACGCTCCATCGAATCCTGAACTTCTTTATTAGAAATGATGCGCTTATTGCGACGAGCAGTAAGAATCGCTGCTTCGTTAAGTAAGTTAGCAAGATCGGCACCAGAAAAGCCAGGGGTCAGCTTTGCCAGACTTACTAAGTCGACATCATCATCTAAAGGCTTATTGGCTGCATGAACATTCAATATCTTTTCACGACCCTTGACGTCTGGAACGTCAACAACAATCTGGCGATCAAAACGACCAGGACGCAAGAGTGCAGGATCGAGAACATCAGCACGGTTGGTAGCGGCAATCAAGACTACTGAATCGTTAGCTTCAAAGCCATCCATTTCTACCAGCAACTGATTCAAGGTTTGCTCACGTTCATCGTGGCCACCACCAAGACCAGCACCACGCTGGCGGCCTACCGCGTCGATCTCGTCAATGAAGATAATAGAAGGCGCAGCCTCTTTAGCCTTCTTGAATAAGTTACGAACACGAGAAGCGCCTACACCAACGAACATTTCTACAAAGTCGGAGCCAGAAATGCTAAAGAATGGCACCCCTGCTTCGCCCGCAACAGCACGGGCAAGCAAAGTCTTACCGGTACCCGGAGGGCCTACCAGCAAACAGCCACGAGGAATTTTTGCACCTAAGGATTGGTACTTGGCAGGATTTTCAAGGAAATCCTTAATTTCCTGCATTTCCTCAACTGCCTCATCCACGCCTGCGACATCAGTAAACTTAACGTCAGGATGCTCTTCAACGTAGTCTTTAGATTTTGCCTTACCAAAGGACATCTGAGAATTGTTTGCCTTGTTCATCTGGGAGAAGAAGAACAAAAGTAAGCCTGCAATAATCAGGATGGGCAAAATCGAGGCAAGAATTGAGCCCCAAGGAGAAGCAAGGCGCACGCTGTATTGGATCTCGGGATTTTCTGCCATGAGTTGTCCCAAGGAATCCTGTCCAACCCAGGTCACCGTGTAGTTATGTTCCGAGCCCAAATTAGCTACCGCGAGCTGCTGCGTTTCTACGATATTCAAACGAGCAGATCCATTATTCATGGTGCCGAGCTCAGAATTCAACGCATCAAACGCTTCATTGAACGCATCCGCAGAAGCACCGCCTGCGGTGGAAGCAGGATAATAGCTACCTGTAATGGTATAGGAGCCCGTATCGTATACCGCCGTGCTCACTCTTCCCTGCTCTACTGCCTGCATGAATTCTGACGTTTGCAGTTCGTCGGTCTGCGTAACACCAGTAGCCGAGGTCATCGTGCGTGCCATCATGAACATAAAGAAGATACCAATAATGATAAAGACCACTATGGTAACCACGTTGGTCCGATTAGGCTGTTTAAACCCTTTCGGATTATTCCCCTTTGGTGTTTTGGGGGTCTTCGGATTGGGAGTTTGCGACATAAAGTACTGTATTCCTTATCTTCCAATAACCATTTCTATAGTTTCTTTAAAGCTTATACTGAAGGGCAATTGCAAGCGAAAGTCCTAATCAGAAACGTATCTGCAGCAATCACCTTGTCAGCCATAAACCGTTATCTACTAATCATTGCTGATTTTACTCAATAATCCCTGGTTTCAAAACTCCAATACAAGGTAAGTTTCGATACCGTTCCGCATAATCAAGACCATATCCCACAATAAATTCATCTGGACATTCAAATCCGATGTATTTACAGGGAATATCTGCCTGATTTGGGGTGTCTTTGCGAAGCAAAGTGGCAACTTGAAGCGAAGCGGGATTGCGCGATTCTAAGTTTTTCATCAGATAACGAAGGGTAAGACCGCTATCCAAAATGTCTTCTGCGATGAGCACGTGCCTGCCTTCAATCGAGCACGTTAAATCCTTCAGAATACGCACCACTCCAGAGCTTTTCGCTCCATTTCCATAAGAGGAAATAGCCATGTAGTCCATTTCAATAGGCAAATGAATCTCACGAACAAGATCAGCCATAAAAATAGCTGCACCGCGAAGCACTGAAATAACTACGATACTTTTACCAGCATAATCTTGGGTAATGCTCGTACCTAGTTCTTTAACACGATTACGAATTTCTTCTTCTGTAAAAAGAACTCTATCCAAATCGGGATATTGCTCCACGATAGGCCTCTTTTCCACCTCAAGGCAATTTGTCCACAAATACACGTCGCTTAGTGTAACAAAAGCGAGCTTAACACGTTAAATATGAAATACTGCTGTTATCGTTTTGCAGTAAATCTTCACTGTTCTACCACTTATTCAGCTTCTGCAACTTCTGCTTCAATGGTTTCCTTAAGGATATCGGGGAAGTTTTTCAATAAAGCGTCCACAGGAAGCCCCACAATGTTGTTGTAATCCCCCTCGTACTTTTCCACCAAAGCGCCACCCTTACCTTGGATGCCATAAGCGCCTGCTTTATCTATGGTCTCACCCGTTGCAACATACGCATTGATGTCTTCTTTAGAAAGCTCTTTGAAGGTCACATAGCTCGATTCAGTAAAGGAGCGAAACGCTAAAGAAACTTTACCGTCGCCTCCTTTTTCTTCGGTTTCATTGAGAAGAATCATCCAAACTGAAACACCCGTAATGACTTCATGAGTTCGCCCTGAAAGACGGGCAAGCATTTCTCGAGCGTGATCGGCACTGTACGGCTTGCCATACATTTCACCATCCAAAACCACCGTAGTGTCTGCCCCGATAATGATTCCTAACCCCACAGGATTTTGGGCTAAGATCTCCTGCACCACCGCACCAGCTTTACGTTCGGCAAGCTTTTTTACTGCCTCTGCTGGCTGCGCACGTAAATCTGGCTCGAGCGATTCATCAACCTCAGACGAACCCGTAAACACCGTGAACTTAACGCCCGCTTCTTCGAGCAATTGCTTGCGACGAGGACTTTTTGAAGCAAGTATTACATTTACCGGGATTGATACGGTTGCCATAGGTACTCCTTATACATATAGACATTAGAAAGCTGTTAGGAAAAGCGACTCTGTTCGAGCTTTTTTCACCAGTTAGAACTCAGACATTTTTGCTAGCTTTTTACTTTATCTGGTTTACGACGAGCTCGAAATTGCGCCATGGGCTCAACAAGAACACCACGCTTGTTTGCACTTAGTGCAAGATCGCCTTGAATATTAGAAACAAATCCGCTTTTTGGATTGCCCTCTTCATCGAACGCTGAAAGCAGAGTTTCTATTGCGAAAGATTCGATCCGCGCATCTCGTCCCGCAAACACCTCTAGCACTGCCAGAGCCACACGACGCTGCAAAGGGCGTGCGATTTTTCCAAACGAAGGCTTGAACAAACAACCATCCCACGAATCTTTATCTGGTTGCCCTATCCACTCAAGATGTTCTTGCGCCACATCACGAGCAAGTTCGTCTAAATAATCATCTTCGTCAGCGATGAGATTCATTGTTCGACATAAAGTGTCCAACAGATGAGCATTACGAGCTTTTGCCTTAGGAATAATCTCGTGACGCACATAGGCACGGAATCGATCCGTGTGGGCATTGGTTGCATCTTCACGCCAACGGTGCCCTTCATCATCTAGCACAACGCTTTCCTCAGGAAGAAGCCCAAGATATTCGCGTAACTGATCACGCGAAATGTCCAAGCAAGGCCGCACGATAGATCCATTACGGTAGAGCATCGAGCGAAACCCTCCAGGACCCGTACCTACAATTGAGCGCATATAAAAATTCTCTACTCTGTCGTCTTGAGTGTGCGCAGTAACAATGCGACCTTCCGAAATGGGAACCATTTCGTGTCGACACAGACTCTCCAAAGCCTGTTGAGCAGCAACATAGCGCTCGCTGCGACCTATAGCCTCTATATTTCCACCTGTTTCTTGCGCCAGAGCAGCAACATCAATTTCGCAAGCAAAAAAAGGGACGCCAAGTTTTTCTGCAAGTTGCTGAACAAAAGCCTGGTCTTTATCTGCGTCCAAACCTCGAAGCTTGTGATTTACATGTAAGATTGCAGGTTGACCAACTAAATTACGTTGATGCAAGTCATGCATCAAATACGTAAGCGCCGTAGAGTCAGATCCACCCGAAACCATCAGGACAACAGGAGTTGCTGCCCCAAAGAGCTGGTATTTTTGAACCGTTTGCTCGACCGTAACGATCATGCAATGCCTCTCTCTTTTACTAACTAGCAACAATTGCTCAGGAACCGTTGCGAAAAGAAATAGTTCTTTGATAGCGTACTTATTGTAAACGAATGCCTAAAAAGAGGAGTTTCTCCATGCAATTCATTCTGCGTACCATAGCTATTTTTGTTGCAGTTGCTGTTGCAGCTTGGCTTGTTCCTGGAATTAATGTAATTGGGGCAGGTGCAGCATGGGGATCAATCCTTATTGTTGCGCTTGTAATTGCGCTGCTCAATATGACGATAAAGCCCATTCTGCAAATACTGGGACTCCCTATTACCATTATTTCTCTTGGTGTATTTTACCTGGTGATTAATACGTTATTGCTCTACATTGCTGCAGGAATAAGCAATACACTTTTTGGTGCAGGTTTAGAAATTGCCTCATTTGGTTCAGGATTCGTGGCAGCAATAGTCATATCGATAGTTTCCACAATCATGAATGCCATTTTAGGCGCCAACGATTAAACGAAGACCAAACAAAGACAAAAGCCGAATCTGTAAGACAGCGGTTGCCGATAAGGTATCAATCACCAACACAACAGCGGTTGCTGATAAGGCGTCAATCACCAAAACAAAACCAAGCCATTCGATTTGATTTTCTCTACATGAATTACTGCAGGAATTACCTTTGTGTGCAGGCTAATGCAGGGATTATCTTCATACGCGGGTTACTGCAAAGATTGCCTTTATGTACGGGCTACTGCAGGAGCGACCCTTATGAGCGGACTACCTTTTGCATGGGCTACTGCAAGAGCAACCTTTATGCGCGGGTTACCACCTCAACAACAAACCCTAATTCATCAAGAGAATCATAATAGGTAAATCTCGCCTTAGGATTGACGAGCGACTGGCCTTCCATCCATATCCCAATGCCACGCTCGCTCATCAGTTGAGTGATGCGATCATTGTCGTCTACATCAAAGCGAATATGATGCAAGCCGAACTGTCCTTTATTTAGATAATCGCGCCAAACAGTATTAACCTCACCTACTGGCTGTAAAAATTCCAGCTGTATATTGAAGAAGTTATAGAATGCAGAAATTACTGGTGCATCAACCGTCTGACTGTCTGTTCGATAGAGGCAGTTTTGATACAGCGATTCTCCACCCGCATCAGGCTCAAGACCAAAGATAGTTCGCATACCCTGCTGAGCTTTCTCCATGTCTTCTACCACAATACCGATTTGCACTATAGTACCGAGCTCTTTTGCAAGAGCTAACTTTTCTTCGGTGGATTTCGGTGCGGTTTTGCCTTCGTTATCCATAACTGCCTCTATCTCGGTTTTTCTCCCTTTTACTGATTTACATCAGTTATTTTAAAACCAATTTGAATTTGCCCTTCGTTATCCCTTCGTTATTCCTGTTTTTGTCTCTTAATTGACAGATTGCAAATACTCCGTCAATAGACAGGTTGCGAATACTCTGCTTTTAATGGGCTTTTAATTTTATTCAGCAGAAGTTGCAGGGGTTGTGGTTCGACCGGCATATTCCTGGTCAAGGTCATAAAGAGCCTTAGCATCAGAGCCAAAAAGCTTCATCTTGGTAACCATTTCTTCAGCGGTTGTTTCCTCTTCGCCCTGCTCTTCAATAAACCAATCCAAAAACTTCATGGTACGGAAGTCTTTTACTTCATAAGCTGCCGCATAAATATCGTTGATCAATGAGGTAACGTACTTCTCGTGCTCAAGCCCTGCTTCCAGTGGTTCGAGATAAGAAGAAAACGTCTTATCGGGAGCTGCAATTGCATCAAGAACAACCTTGCAACCATTGTCATGCAAATAGTCGCGAATCTTTAGCGCATGATCACGCTCTTCGGCAGCTTGAATCATGTACCAATTTGCGAAACCTGAAAGACCCTCCTCCTCGTAATAATCGGCGAAGGAAACATACAGATAAGCAGAATAAAGTTCCTTGTTAATCTGATCGTTGAGAAGTTCATACACTTTTGCGTCCATGGTTTTCCACTTTCTCTCGAAGATACTTTTCCGAAAGAGGGAAGAGTTCTCTACAAAGAAAACTTTCCTTATATCTTTCTCAAAATTGATACTAATAGTACTGAAGCTTTATAGGTTTCGGAATTCAAAAATATTGAAGTCTTGTTACAATTAATCCAGTCAAATTTTGGGTAAACTACCGATATTACCTGGGGAAAGAAGGGATTTCTCACCAGAATGGTCACACAGAGCACCAACAAAAAACCTCGCATCGTCGCAACTCCGACGATAGTCACTCCATTACACGCGATAGTATTATCTCTACCGCGTTTGACCTGTTTCGCGAAAAGGGTTATGCCAAGGCTTCCATAAGCGAACTTGCCCGTCGAGTCGATATGGATCCTTCCTCGGTGTATTATTATTTCCCTTCAAAAGAAGCCCTCTTAGCTGAAATTTCCGAACCCGCAATAAACGTTCCTACTTTAGAAGAGCTTTCTTCTTACACCGATAGCCGTACCGTACAACTCTACGCTCTCATCATGATGGATGTCGTACAAAAATGCGAACTGCCTCTTGATTTCATTGATGTAGAAAGTGCCGCCCGAAAAAAACCTGCACGCTTTGGGTCTTTCTACGATCGCTATAAAACGTTCTATCACACCCTGCTTGCGGTTATAGAAAAAGGCATTGAAGAAGGAGAATTTTGCGAATGCGCCGCCGACGAGCGTGCCGTTACCATCTTGTCCATTAATGAGGGCCTCCAGCATCATTTTCATGCCAAAGAACGTGGCGAGCTCTTGCTCTCTGATTCTGGCTATACCGCGCATAATCATTCCCCTGAAGATATTGGGCACATGAGTGCCCTTTCGGTAATACCTGCCCTTATTCCCGCTTCGATCGACTTTGACGAAAAAGCCCATGAAGGTCGAAGGCTTTATGCGCAGATCGTCAAAGCAAGCTATTAATTTGATGGTGCCATCTGCGGGGTAAGTAGAAAATACTGGTCGACGAAACCGAAGTTCGTGCTTACCGTCAATCGGCGAGGCAAGGCTGCGCGCCTACTGCCGATTAGCGAGACAGAAGTTTGCACCTGTTATTAGTCGGGAAACCAAAGTTTGCGTCTGCCGTCGATCAATGAAACCAAAAGCACCTACCGTCGATCGGTAAGATAACGCTCTCATCTAATTATTGAGCGACAAGAAAAAGTCGCCCTTCATGAATCGACAGCTCGTCGAGACGATTCACTGCAAAGATGCTTGCTTTTCGGATTTCAGCAAAAGCTTTCTCCGAGCCGCTTTCGCCTATGCCGATGGTCGGGAATTCTGCTAAACCAAGCGTCTCGAGCGCATACAATGAATCATCAATGCCCCAGGTTGTTGTACGTTCTGTACCTAATGCTGTTTGCGCATGTTCGAAGATAGCTGGCTCTCGTTTGGTTGAATCGATATCCTCAACCGAAAAAATGTGAGAAAAATAGTCAGCAATACCCGCGCTTTTCAAACCTGCCTGCAAATACCTTTGCGCACTGGACGACACAACGCACATGCGCACGTCCGCCGATGCACACGTTTCCAAAAAGGAAACCACACCAGGAAGAGCTTGGGCTTGATGCGAGTAATATTCCATCATGTAATCATCGATAAAACGTATTACCGCATCAAGATTTGAAAACAATCCAAAGTGCTCATGAAAATAGCGAGCGACTTCAGGAATGGTGAAAGTCGCAAACTGAGCACGCTCTTCAGGAGTTACTTTTACCCGAACCGCCTGCGAAAGCTCCCCTTCTAACCCTTGCCAAGCATTGAGAGAATCAAGCAAGGTGCCATCACAGTCGAAGATGGCACCGGTAATTCTATTTCCTTTATTCATAGCTTTTCTTCAGAGCCTCAAAAGCGGGCATAGCGTTTTGGATTACCTCTTCAGGAATGCAATAGCTCACACGCACCCATCCGCCAACACCAAAACTGTCTGACGGGACCAAAAGTAATTCGAATTCTTTTGCTCGATCGGAAAACGCCTGCGCGTCTTCTTCAAGAGCTTTCATCCACAAATAAAATGCCCCATCAGGCGCAATGTAGTGATAGCCCAGTTTGTCCAATCCCGCAGTCAACAATTCACGATTTTTTGCATAGGCTTCAGTGTTTACTGGCTCGTCAACGCACCTTTCAATAACACGCTGGAAGAATACTGGCGCACAGATATATCCCAGAGCACGACCAGCGCCAGAAATTGCTTTTTGCACTCGCTCAGCATCCTGCACCTCATCAGGAACCAGCACATATCCGATGCGATCGCCCGGCAAAGAAAGCGACTTTGACCATGAATAGCAAACAAGGGTGTTGTCGTAGATGGCAGGCACCCATGGAACCTCGATATTGTCGTAGACTAATTCGCGATAGGGCTCATCGGAAATAAGGAACAATTCTGAACCAAATTCTGAACGCTTCTTGCGAAGCAGCATAGCAAGATTTTCAAGCGTTTCGCGTGTATAAACCGCACCTACAGGATTATTAGGAGAATTGATAATAATTGCCTTGGTGCGCTCGTTAATGGCAGCCTCCATGGCATCGATGTCAATTTGGAAATTGTCACTGCGTGCTGGCACTTCTACGCAAACAGCCTGAGCTTGCTCAATCCACACCCTATATTCAGGAAAATAAGGAGAAACAACAATAACTTCATCGCCCGGAAGAACCGTTGCATGAATACAACAAGAAAGGCACGCTGCAGCTCCCATAGTCATATAGAAATTATGAGGCTCATATGAAGTGCCGTAACGACGATTCAGATTGTCTGCAATTGCTTGACGAGTTGACTCTAGCCCCACAGAAGCAGAATAAGCATGAAGCTCTGCAGGAGGCCAATCAGCTAATTCATGCATTGTTTGGGCGACTTTCTCAGGAGCAGGAACACTGGGGTTGCCAATACTGAAGTCAAATACCTTGTCTTCGCCAATTTCTGCTTTACGTGCCATACCGTAGGCAAAAAGTTCACGAATAGCAGAAGGTTCAGCACCTAATCCATACATTTTTTCGTTGATCATGAATGGGTCCTCTCCTACACAATACTCAAGCAAAACTTCTTCAAAAACTTAAGCTCATATGCTTTTTCATAAAAGATAACAGCTTTGTATTATGAAACTCAGCAAACAATCGAGCAAGGACATTGCGGTTAGACACCTCCCAACCAGGATATTTGGTCAAGATGCTTACTTACAAAATATTCTTGGCGTTTTAGTGATAATTAGGTATAATTCATTTCTGCGCCGGAGTGGCGGAACGGCAGACGCGGCGGTCTCAAAAACCGTTGTCGAAAGACGTGCGGGTTCAAATCCCGCCTCCGGCACCAGTTGAATTCGAACCCTGTCTCATTTGAGGCAGGGTTTTTTAATGCACCCTTACAAAAGGCCCGCCAATTCGACAATCAACACCGCAAAGCAGGACCAGACGATTGCAGGCGCAAAAGGAAAGGTTTTCTGCTTCTTTATCACCTTGCAATACAGCGCCATTACCGCACCTACAATGGCTGATAAAAACAGGAAAATCAACCCACCCTCAACGCTTAAAAACAAACTGCACAGCGCATACAGCTTTACATCTCCCAAGCCAAGCGACTCTTCTTTTGCGCCATATTTGTTAGTTAGTTGATTCGTGATATAAGCAACACCCTGGACAAAAGCACAAATTATAAACGCCATTGCGACAGAGAGCACAAAGGAGCGAATCCCCCACTGATCGACAGAAAAGCCTAAAACCGATTCAATCTCAAAGCAGTATTCGGCTATAAGAGCTATTGCGAGTGTCACAATACGCAGACAAACCAACGCAATGAGATCACGTCTAAAAACTAGACGCACTTTAACGTCTTTATAGGTAATGTGAGCAAATATTAAAGCAAGCAACCCGAGAAGAATAAGCATAAAACCCCAGTTCTCACAACTGTTATTGGGTAATTCTACCCCACGTAATGCTTATAAAGAGCATAAAGCGTATAGTTGCGGAGCGCTTCTGTCTACTTGTCCTTGCGAGAAGCTTGTCTCGTAAAAAGTTTATTCCCGCAAAGAGTCATCTATTCGTCCTGCTCTTTTTCGCTAGCGTCCGAATCAGATTCAGGTTTAGCAAGTAAGCGAAGATTGCTTCTATCGGCAAGCATGGCAAAATTAGGCCCCAGCCAAATGCTCGTTTCACCAGGACCTAAAACCAATGGCATTCGGTCGTGTATTAAAGCCATTGTATTGTTGGGTGTTGTGGTGACTATTGAAAACCGTCCGTCCTGAAAAACTCCCGCCATGAAGAACGCCTTTACACCATTGAGCGAAACCCGATATTGCTGTTTGATAAGCTTGCCCGACTGCTGCTTATTAAGCTTACCTGCCTGTTGCGGCTTGTCCATCTGCCGTTTATCCGACCGTTCCTTATCTGACCGTTCGCTGTAACGCTTGTCTGCTTTGCGATTCTCATAAAATGCACGAGTTGGAACCAGGCATCGGCCTTGCTCGATAGCCTTGCTCCACATCCCCTCGCCCGATACCAGATGACGCAAAGCAGTATCGAGCCGCGTATTGAAAATAAGTTTCTTGCCGTCGGCAGCAGGAAACCCCCAGGTTGCCTCCACCAGAACCAATCCGCCTTTACTGTCAGACAAAAACACCGGTGAAGTCTTACCAGGAAACACGTCATGTTTTGCATCATTGATATCTTTGTCCGGCAGGCGAATAGGTTTACCTTCTGTAAAAGCATCAAGAATATCCTGAGCCTCATTGTGGCTAAGAGGGGTAAAACGTTTGCACATGTAAGGCTCCTTCTGTTTCAGGCTTTCGGAAACTACCTTACTTCAAGTTAACCAAAATCGCACGCAACATCATTAGCTACCCGGCAAAGTTTGAGTCGGCTCATTTAAGCCCGTTACGCTAAGCGTCGCTCTGGGTTTCCTTCGCCAATCATCCCACACACAAAACAAATCAGGCCCGCCATAAAAGACGAGCCTGATTCGAAATGCCTATGCGCGATTGGTTGATTCAGCCTAGCGCAATAGAAATCAACATTAGCGGCGCAGCATCTTCTTACGAGTAACAAGTGCCGTCGCAGCACTAATCAATACAATGCCTGCCATAAGCGAAGCTACTACACCCAAAGGATCACTTGTCTGAGGAGTAGCGTCAGCTTCCTCAGCAGCTGCCTCTTCTCCATTTTCTTGTTCAGAGGAACCCTGCTCGCTAGATTCACCCACGTCGCCGCCTTCACCTGTGCTAGGATTTCCCGGTGTGAGCGTAGGAATCTCCACTACATCCTTATAACCGCACACTTCACAAGTACGCTCTTTGGAACCCGCAGTTTCCCCAGTAGGATCAGCAGTTACCGTCCAATCGCCAAATGTATGCTCTGCTAAGTCGAGGCGATCATCACAGTTCGCACATGCGTGCCAATGTCCCGATGCATCTGAGCTCCATTCGCTTGCTGGCTGATGTCCAGCACCAGGGATGGTGCGAGTTTCTTCGTAATTACAAACCGTGCAATAACGAGCCTCAATACCATCCGTGCATCCTACCGCCTGCTTTACCTGCCAATCGCCAAACGTATGGGCTGCCTCGTCCGCTACCGCATCACAACGAGTGCATTCATGACGATGACCGTTAGCATCGCTTGACCAATCAGCGGAGAAGTTGTGACCAAGTTCATCCACTGCTCGAGTTTCAGTATTGCCGCAGTTTTCACAAGTGCGCGACTCAACGCCTTCTTCGGTACAAGTAGGTTCAGTAGTTACTATCCATTCTCCATAGATATGGCCAGTTGCTGGAATAGTTTGGGTTTGTTCGTATCCGCAAGTAGCACATGTGCGAATTTCAGTACCATCTGTTGTGCATCCTGCAGGAATATCTACCGTCCACTCTCCAAAATCATGAGCCTCTACGTTAATTTGGTTGCCGCAATCGGTGCAAAGATTCCAATGGTTTGTCCCATCGAAATGCCATTGCCTATCAGATACATGACCGGTTCCAGGAATTTCTGCTCGCTCTTCATAGCCGCAGACCTCGCACGTGCGAACCTTTTCACCCGGAGTAAATTCACCCGGCTCTGTTACCGTGATCCACTGTCCAAAAGTATGGGCTGCTTTGTCTACTTCGGCTTGGCAGTTCTGGCATACATGCCAGTGATCGGTTGCGTTGTGAGACCACTCATCTGAAGGCGTATGCGAAGTTGCAGGAATAACTTCTGTTTCCTCCCAGCCGCAAGTCTGGCAAGAATGCTTTTGTTCGCCATCTTCCGTGCAGGTAGGCTGTTTGGTTACCGTCCAGTCACCATAATTATGATCTTCGTCAATAACGCTCTCCCCGCAATGGATACAGTCTTTCCAATGGTGGGTAGCATCAGAATTCCACTCATCGCCTACTTCATGATTCAACGCAGCGATTTCTTTAGTTTCCTCATAACCACAGGTTGGACAAGAGCGTTTTTCTTCACCAGGTTCGGTGCAGGTTGGTTCTTTTGTAGTAGTCCATTCGGTTAACACATGACCAGCATAATCTCCCTTGGTGCCGCAAACACCACATGCATGCCAGTGTCCAGAGGCATCCGAAGTCCAATCAGTTGAATAGGAATGACCCTTTGCAGGAATAGTTTCAGTTTCCTGATAGCTGCACTTTTCACAGGTATGAACTTGAGATCCTGCTTCAGTACAAGTAGCTTCCTTAGTTACCTCCCACTCGCCAAAGGCATGATTTGCAGTAACCGTATTGGACTTCAGTGACGAAGTATACTTTCCGGATGCGTCAGTAACCACGCAATAGAAGCTTTTTCCAAGAGAATCCTCTGGAATAGTAAAGGTTACAGAATCAGTGACTTCAGAAACTTGCTGATCATTTGATGCATCAAACCACTGATAGCGCAGTTGTGCGTCATTACAAGAAGCTTCCAAGGTCGCTGTTGCCTTAAGTGTAACCCCTTCGCAAGGATCACCTGCGATAGCTACCGTACCAGCGAGTTCAGAAGTTTGAGAGGTTACCAACTTACGGTTGTCGCCAGCCCAGTCGTAGTTAATGACGTTGGAATCAGTGCCGTAATAGTAGGTTTCCAGAATGCCATCTGAATAATTACTGAATACTCCTTCTTTCGAGATATCCGGATTAGAGCCAAAATGGAAATTCACTGGGATAGTAACCAAGGAACTGCAGCCTGAGAACAAATACCCCATATAAGAACATTTTGGACCGATAAAATTATCAGGAATTACGACATTTGAAAGCTTAGAGCACTCAGAAAACATTGTACCCTGGCTTTCAGCATTGGAAGTGTCCCAACTAGAAATATCAACAGAAGTTAGACTTGAGCATCCCGAGAACAAATTATCAAAATTAGCCGTATTCGAAACGTCTAGATTTTCAAGCCCTTCTATCTCCGTAAGAGATGTTAAGTTTGCAAAAAGGCTTGAAACGCTTTTACCTGCACTGATTGGTTTCGGAATTACAATCTTTGTAATATTTTGAGCCTCTGACTCCCATGGGCTGTTCCATTGATAGCTTTTCATACTCGGCAGGACACCAGTCTCTCCATCATTAATGGGACGAATGGTTAAAACTCCGTTTTCGATTCTCCATTCACAAGTTCCAATCTGGGTCCATCCCTCAGAGGTAGGCAAGATAAGCCTTCTATTATCTCCGGCCCAATCATAATTCAGTACGGCCTCATCTGTACCATTGTAGTAAGTAGGTAGAAAGCTCTGATCGCCCGTATACACAAAAATATCATCTTCGCTGCTTATAGACAGAGAACCGAAACTGAAATTCTCAGGAATCGTTTCTAAAGAATTACATCCATAAAAGATTCGACTGACACCGTAGTACTGATCAGCAGAATTCCCTATAAAATTATCTGGAATTCGCACATCAACTAAAGATGTGCAACCTGCAAACATCTCGTCTAGTTCCCTACCGTTAGACATATTGAAATTAGAAATATCTAGGTTTAATAAAGAATTACAACCTGCAAACAACCGCTGAAAGTTAGTAATTTTCGAAGTATCAAAAGAGGCGATATTTAGAGACCTCAACGATGAGCAATTTTCGAACATTCGCTCTATGCCTCTATAGTCATTTGAATCATTTGAATCCTCTACATTACTAGTAGTAAAGCTTGACAAATCAAGCTCCGTAATGGAACTGCACCCAGAGAACATCTCAGCCATAGATTTTGCTCTCTCTGTTTCAAACCCCGAAAGGTCCAGTTCTTTAAGGGCGTAACAATTTTTAAACATGGCACAATAATCTTCTACTTTTGACGTATCAAAAGTAGAGACATTAACAGTCTGCAAGTTATCACAACCAGCAAACATACTTTCCATATCAAGAGCTCGAGACGTATTAAAATTACTAAGATCTAAAATTCGAATAGCTTTACAGTTCTCGAACATACCTCTAAAAGTTTCACCAGACGAGGTATCAAAACTTCCAATCTTCAGTTCTTGCAAGCTCTCGCATCCGCTGAACATCTTGCTAAATATCTTAACTTTTGAAGTATTGAAATTACTTAAATCCAAAGAAGCAAGAGAAGAGCATCCCTCAAACATTCCTCCCCCACCAAAAAGCTCATCTTCTTCACCCATTACTGCAACATTTTCGGTATTGAAGTTTTTCAAATTTAGATTCTCTAACCCCGAACATCCTTTAAACATGGCTTCAAAACTAGTCGCAGCTGCTGTATTAAAGCCATCAAGGTTAATCTGTTTTAAAGTTGAGCAATCGCGAAACATTGCCTTGAAAGAATCCACATGAGAAGTATCGATGCCAGTCAAATTAACATCTGATAACGAGGAGCATCCGTAAAACATATAGCTCATATCTTCAACATTTGAAGTGTCAAATGTTGAAATATCAATAACTTTTAGGGAACTACAGCCATAGAACATTTCGCTCAAATCTAAAGCGCTACTCGTATTGATATTGGATAAATCAATTTCGCGAAGAGATGAACATCCCATAAATAAACCTTGCAGATGCAGGGTTTCTGAAAAATCTATATTTTCAAAACCATCAATTGATTCCAGATACGTTAAATTTGCAAACAGCTCTTCAGCACCTATTTTATCTGCCTTTATGAATTTAGGGATGCTAATCTGTTCGATATAAGGAGCTTCATCCACCCAGGGAGCATCATATATCCCATATGCTTCCCCAAGCGTTCCAGTATCACCATCATCGACCGGGCGAATTGTTAATATATCATTTTCGATCTGCCACTCGCACGTGCCCCACTCATTCCACCCATCAGTTACGGCATACGCCTTCTGGGTTGGCATAAGGGCTGCGGCACAAAGTAGCAATGCGCACATTGCAAGAATGAGCGCTGCAATTCGGGAAAATCTTCCCACGAATTGCCTCAAACTCAATTCCATTTGTTCTCCCTTCATCAGTAGACAATGTCTCACCTTTTAGGTTTCTGACTTATTGTCCACCTGATCAGGGATTATTTGTTGCGCAACATTTTTGATATTAAGAAATGCTTTGCGAGCATCAACCCAGCGTCAAATCTTTACGATGAGTCTTGTTGTGGCACAAGACAAGCTATGGGATCGCCGGCCGCAAGCCCTCTACATCCCCATCCAGCCTTCAATCACGGCAAATACCGTATCATCTGCAAGATGCAATTCATCACCAGGATGAATTACTACCGGCTTCGACTCCAATTCTTCCATTCGCTCGTCTTCAGGCAACTCAACCACAATCTGCTGGTGATCGACACCACTCACCAACACCGTGCCATTACTTGAGCCCAAACCCTGCGCAAACCAACGTTCGCCTTCGCGCCAAATACGCAAATGCTGAGCCGAAACATGAGAGCCCACATCATTGATAGCGCCTTCCGCCAAAGTCAAAGCACCAATTTCAGTGCCCTCATAATCAGGTGAAAGCCAGTAGGGCGATCCCACAACATACCCATCAATGATTCGCAACAACCCCAACACGGGCTCTTCATCCAAAATACTTTTGCGAACACGCTTAGCTTCGTCCGCAGGAACAGGCGCTGTAGTTGGCGTGGTCAGCCTACCAGCATGAGTAGACTGCGCGAATTTCATCGTGTATTCAGCAGCTCGACGAACATCCGCCAAACATCCCACAGAAACAAACAAAACCATAGCGGCTTCAACGCTTTCATCGGCTGTCAATCCCGGTCCATTTACCACGCGATCCATAGTATTGCGATACAGCGTGACATTCTGATGGCACAGCTCAAGCGCCTTTTCCATTCCGTGAATTTCATTGGCCCTCACCAGATCCATAATTTGCTCACTCGACAGCGCTTTACCAGTACGCGCCTTAAGTCGCGCAATAATGCGCAACGCACTTACGCTAAAGTCGCAAAAATATCGATCCTGTAATGACCCCACCGGCGCATGCACGATAAAACGCGACACCCATGTTCTGTCGTTAATACGACTCACAGGGCTTCGTCCATCAGATAACGGCTTTCCTGAAAGAATAAGTCCAGCCAGCTCTTTATAACTAATGCCGCCCTGCTTTTTCATTGCTGAAAACAGCGCCGAGCAAGGAGTTATGTCATTTGCCATCATGGGAAGAATCCTTTTCTTCGTCGTCATCAAGCACTTCAAACGTTATTTCTTCGTCATGTACTTCCGGAATTTCCGCTACACCAGAGCGCATCTTCTCGAAAGATGGTTCGCCGGGGTGGACTCTTGATGCGGCCGCTTCTTCAATACTTATGCCTTCAAGCATCGAATCAGCTTTTTCTATTTCATGCGCTCCACTTTCCAGCGCATATCGCTCTGCTGCCGCCTTAAGCATCTTTCGCCTTCGGGCAGGCATCGCTGCCAACGCAAAATCAACAACCAACGGACACCAAGCCGCCGCTGTAGAAGCAAACAGCGCTGCCGCAAGACCATTCGCTATTCCCTCAGAAGCAGGATGCAAAAACATACCTGCACCAACAACGGCCGCAACACCAACAAACAATGCTGCGCTACCACGAACAAAACCTTTTAGTGAATGGATTTCTTTACCGCGAACTACCAAACCAAGCAGCCCCGGCATAGCAAGCGCACATGCAACCAACACACCATTTACCTGAGCTGGAGTTGCAGCGTCACCTAACCCCCAAGTTGCATCTGCGCCATTTACCAAAATGCCTGTTGCCACCACCGAGACCAGCCACACCGCAGCCGATGCGGCCTTTCCGATAGAACGAAGTAAGTTGCGCAAACGCAGGGGCGACCCGCCAAAACCACTTGAAGGATTCCCTGACAAACACGAAACCAGCGGCTCTCCGCGCAAAGCCCTTCCTACGTTATCCGCATACTGAAAACAGAAAGTAGCCAATGCGTCTCGCAAAGCTCCCGCTAAAGGACGATCACTCTGTTTCACTTGCAAGCCCGAATCAATAAGCTCCTCAAGCTGCTCATCAACAAGCGCAAGGGATTCTCGCACTTCACCCGCATCAGGCGCAAGCGAAAATTCTGCCGCAGCCATGCTGGCAACAACCGCGACTTCGGGCTCGTACGACAGCACGGTTCCAATTTCCTGCGCCGCACGATGCGCCATAACAATTTGATCGCGTGATTTCTTTGTTTTGATTTCATAGGTTAAACGCGTGTGCGACTACTGGTTTGTAGTTTGCTTGGTCGCAACGCTTCCATCGCCACTCATGCATTCTTCTATATACGACTGAAACGGCACTCGTCCGCAAACTAATTCGAATAGTACGCTTGATGCCGCATATACATCCAATAAAGGTGACGTGCGAACTTTTTCTGACTGTTTAGGTGCACCCTCCAGTAGCTCGGGTGCCGCATAGCTTGAAACCGCACCACCATTCGCTAATGGATCCTGCAGCGCACCTTCGCTTTTCTTGGACTCGCCGAAGTAAACAGCCGAACCGAAATCAATAAGACAGAGATCAAACACTCCCTCTTCGGCCTGTTCGTTAATTGATAGATGAGAAGTACGCACAAGAATATTGGCAAGCGAAATATCGCGATGCACGAATTCGCCCGCCAACGCATCCATTCGAGAAAGCAAATCGAACAGATCGCGCCCTATGCGCGCTGCAGTTAGAGGCGACAGGCGGCCTTCATCATCCACTGCGAGCGATTGACATGCCTTCGACAACGTAACGCCTTCGATCCACTCCATTACGATAATCGGATTGCCATCAAGCTGAGCCCAACCATATACCTGAGGAATCCCCTTCAAGCCTGAAAGCGATCGCTGAATCTCGTATTCGTGACGCAGACGCTGCTCTGCGTTCATCTGAAGCTCTTGCTCCGCATCTGCGTTTTCGGCATCGGACTCCGACTGTCTCTTTGCACCGTCAAGTTTTTCATTAGCAGTTTTATTAGAAAGCTTATGAGGAAGGCACATTTTCAGCGCAAATTGTTCGCCACGCGAATTTAGCGCATAAAGCACCTTTCCGTTGCCACCCCAGTAGGTACGAAAATCATCCACAAAAAGCGTCGCGAATCTTCGCGCGTAATTAGCGTGTGCAGCAGCACTCATAACGAATGGTGGTTCAAATTCTTTCAAGTGAACTAAACGAACACCATGAGGCTCCCCTGCAAGAACATCGGAGGATTCAAAAACCTGAACACCGCTCTTCGGGTTTTCAATCGAAAAGCCGGAAGCTCCGCTGCTGTTATTCATTTCTGGTTCTACGTAGCTCATAGTGCAGCCCCAACCTGCGGCTTAAGCTGCGTATAATCCGTCAGGTAATCAATCTCGCCATTGACAATATGCTCTGTAATAGGCTGAGACCACTCTTTCTGATAAGGACGCGGATCATCGAGCGGAAGATTAAGAAGCCATGCACGCTGATAAAGGTATACGGTTGCCGTTAAATCTTCATAAAGTTGATTAACCCCCTCAGCTGCTGAATACCAGCGAGATTCCTCTGGAATGCGTAGATCGCTCACTCTCATCAAATCATCAGCGGTGCCTGCACAATTTTGGAAACAAACATAGCGAGTATCCGACGAAAGATTCAGGCATTGTTCATTGAATTCCTGAATAACACCTTGAACAGCCTGTTCGTATTCTGACAAGTTGTTATACTCCTGCACTATCAACGCATGATACTGGGCTTCTTCGGCTTCAGTAGGAGCCGTTGGCTCTTCTGGCTCTTCGGGTTCTTCACCAGAATTGCCACCTCCACCTTCGCCCGAAGATGGAGGCATAATTCCGCCAGACGAATCAGAATTGCTTGATGAGTCGCCTGCGGAATGTTCTGCTGAATCAAATTCAGGAGAAGATAGATCAACACTATCAAAAGTCCCAGCAGAAGCATCAATGCCAGATGAACTAAAAGCCTCACCTGAAAGCACGCTTGTTACTGCCTCCGGCACGCCCGATTCTTCAACCGCCGTTACAACTGTTTGCACGCCAGGGCTCTGCTGGATAAGAGATGGCACTGCTGCTAAATACACGCCAGCACCTAAGGCGACTGACACAAAAGAAAAGGTTACCAAGCCCACAAGAGTAGGCGGTAAAGGCGAACGCATCGCTTGATTCCATCGAAGTCGACGCTTTATTGATGTTTTGCGAAAGCGTTTTGGCGTACCCACCTTAACCTCATTACTCCTACTAATTATTTGTACACATTAGCGACTCAACGCGCAAACGGTTTCAATCAGATAACCCTGGTTAGGCAACTTCGGTTGAGCTGCTCCAATCAAGCAGCTTCAGTTGAGCAGCATCAGTCAACCAGAAAACATTGGATTCTTGCAGATGCTTCCATAATCGCCACAACACAAAACGTTCGTTACCAATAACCGTTGGCTTGTTACGATCTTGCGCAACTATCATTCATTATCCTATTTTCGCCGATCAAGAGCCTGTTTACATGCGAAATTTGATTATACGAGTCCTGATTTTGAATTTGTTGCGCAACAAATTCGAATTTTCCGATTATTCGCTCAAGAGCCAATCGATTCTGTTACTGCCTTTTATACCGTTTCGTGAACTTGGAAATTCGTCTAGAAACAACCCGTATTTTGGATAGTTGTCTGAAAGCAATTCGAGTGCCCCAAATTCGCGATTCTTCGTTTCAAAACACAAAAGGCGCTGCCCGCACCATACGAGCAGCGCCTTTTATAAATTTAGTCTCTAGACTAGGCTCCGAAAATCAGTTGCCATTAGGCAACCGCAAATAGACAACCAGTCTACGATGCAACCCTACAGGCTGAATTCCTTTTCTCCACGGAATACTGCCTCTGCGTCTTCAACGCTCCAGTCGCCCAGGGTAATAGCAGAAATTGCATTGCAAAGACGAATTGCTTCGTCGTCGGAACGCATATGGATGTTACGACCTGTTGCATTACCGCAAGCGCCACCAATGTGAATCTGGTCATGCAGCTGCGTGAGGAATACGTTTGCATCTGCCTTAGAACCACCAGCGCATACCAAACCAGTGCGACCAGCAGCCATAGATGCAATCTTCAAGCTTTCAGCAGAAGTCTGGCCCTCAACATCATGAGGTGGGTTAACCTTTACAAAGTCTGCGCCCAAGCACAGTGCAACACCAGCAGCACCAGCAATCAGATCTGGATCCTTCTCATCGGTAACAGCCTTACCACGAGGATAAATCCACAGAACAACAATCAAACCAGCTGCGTGAGCCTCTGCAATAAGCTCACCTGCTTCAGCCATCATAGTTGACTCATATTCGGAACCCAGATAAATGGTGTAGCCAAGACCAACAATGTTTACGCCAGCCTCGCGCATTGCCAATACTGCTTCCAAATCATAGAGCTGAGGGCTGTAAGGATCATCCTGAGAGCCCTTTACCAAGTTAGTCTTGGAATTCATCTTTACCAGATAGTTAATCTCTGGATAGTCTGCTGCATACTGAGCAATCAAGCCACGCTGACCAGCAAGAACGCCAATGGTGCCCTGAGAGCCAATGCGGAACAGATGCTCTGGCTCTGCGTCAGAAATATCAATGCCTTCACCATAGAAGTCCTTGTTCAGGTGTTCGATCTTCTGGTCGCATGCGAAGAGCATCAGACGACCCGTACCACGGGTTGCTTTCATATAGTTATCAATGTACGTTTCGCGCGCTTCAGGCATTACGTCCATAGGAACCTTTACCTGATCACGAGTAATGGTGGGCATAATCTTCCTCCTTATTGGCATACATATGCACGAACACAAGTCATTATAGCGTAAGGGCCTCGATACGAGGCCCTTTGATGCTTAAAACCATTCTCTCTTGTTATATATATAAAGTCGTTCAAACTCGCTTTGTGACTTTGTTAGATAAACTATACCTTCCACAATACCGATAATCCAAACAACTCCCATCACAAGTCCAAAGGATAGCAACCCACCAATCAGCGCAATGGAAAGCATAATGAAGCCTTGCGTGTTGTAGCCCAAATAAAACTTATGAATACCCAAAAATCCAAGAAAAATTGCGAGAAGACCTGCAGCAACATGGTCTCGTGAAGCGACGGGTGGAGCGTAGTGAGGTTGCACCGGAGGTTGTTGCGAATACTGAGAAGCACTCTGCTGCGCCTGAGAATAACCTGGCTGCTGATACGGCGCTTGCTGGCTTTGCGACTGCTGGTTTGGAATCTGCTGATCTTGCGTCTGTTGCGCTTGTTGATATGACGCTCGCTGATTCTGTGCTTCCTGATATGAATCTTGCTGGTAAGGAGCAGCACTTGGCTGCTGGTACGAATACTCCCCTGCCTGCTGATAGGGAGCTTGATAAGAATCCTGCTGTCCAACCGGAATTTGCTGACCAGCTGACTGAGCAAACTGCCCCTGAGCCGTTTGCCCCGAAAATCCTTCGCCCGAGTTAGCTGCATTGGCAAACGGCTGAGTTGCTGGCTGCTGCGGTATACCTTGAGGAGGCGCATACTCGCCTGCAGCAAAAGGCTGCTGCGCGTCAGAAGGCGACTGGCTTACTCCTTGTGCATCTTGTGTCGAACTTTGCGCCACCGTGCTGTAACCGTAGGCAGCTTGCTGAGCTTCAGCGAGTTTTCTTTCTGCTGCCTCAAGGGCAGCACGCGCTGCTTCTAGGCCTTTTTCCGCGGCAGAAAGCGCTTCGTCTCTCACCGCATCTCCAATCTCTGCACGCTGCTTCTCATTGGAGTCACAAGAAGAACAACTTGAACTTTCCTCTTTTTGTTCAGCCGAAAAGCCCTGCTGGCTTGCCTCATCCTGCTGGCTTGTCTCATCCTGAGGCTTTGCCTCACTCTGGCAGTCTGCCTCTAGGGGCGCTGAAGCATTTTTTTGTTCGTCTGTTTCTTGAAAAGTCTCTTGTTGATCTTTCACGGCTTCTTCCTGTTTATTGTTTTGAGGGTCGTTCTGTTTTTGAGTCATAATGCAACGCCTCACTTCAATATGTTGATAATTTCGACATCCTAAGAATAGCTTCTTGACTCTTTAGAACGATGTTCCGTTATGCTTCCGTAACGCAACTATCTCCATGTAAGCCCTCTGTTTTTTATTGTTCATATTGCCGTAAGGCAAAACACACTTGCCTCGACGCCCCGTTAGTGCTCCTTATCTAGCGTTCGCTCTGATCTTTTCGCTCTTTATCGCGTTCACGAAATGCTTTCGCTGTGCCCAGCACCCGCATGATGCGATTACGAAAAATCAAACACACTAAAGCAATTGCTGCCGCAACGCCAAAGATAATAAGGCTTGTGGTAACTTGCCCTTCGGCAAGTCCCGCAGCAGCGTAGGTCGATACCAATACGCCCGGAATTCGACCAATGGTCGCCAAGATCAAAAACGTGCGCATACGCATATTGGTCAGGGGAACTAAATAGGTAAACACATCCTTGGGCATTGCGGGAATAAGAAACAAAATAAAGACCACGACATTGAGTTTGCCTGACTTTTCAAATTCATAAAACTTTTCTAAGTGCTCTTTGCTAACCATATCGCGAACAAACGGCGCACCCAGTCTATGAACAATCACATAAATTACGGCGCTCGAAACAACACAACCAAACAAAATAATCAGTGAACCAAGCCATGGACCATACAACATTCCCGCAGCAACTTGAACTACCTCTCCCGGGATGAATGCCACAACCACTTGCAAGAATTGCAATCCTAGCAACATAAGGACCCCGAAAGCTCCTTGGCTCTGTATGCTCTCTATTACTCGATCCGTCCCATTGGGCTCGAAAATCTGCGAAAGACTAGGCCACAGAGCAATGACGATTCCCGCCGTAATACCAATAAAAGCCAGCAGTCCCAGTAACTTGAACAGATCAGCAGTTCCTACCTTGTGACCAAAAAGAGATACGTAGCTCGATTCTTCTTTTTTGAATTCTTCATTCTTGGAATCCTTTGACTGTCTAGCGTCTTCGCAATGAACATCTTTTGTTTGAACGTTGTTTTTATCTAAATTGTTCATTTTTCCTCAGTATCTTCGCCATGGCGAGCACGGTTGTATTCTTCTTTAAAAGCAGCAAACATACCTTTGGTTTTTGAAAGCTGTTTGCCCACCGCGTAGGCACCTTTATTTACTGCATCGCCGGTCTTTTGGGCGACATCCGAAGCAACAGGTTTTGCTTTTTCGAATGCCTGTGATGCTTTATGACTCACCACCGCACTTGCCTTACCAGCGCGCTCTGCTAAGCCACCCTGTGCTTGAATTGCAAGTGCTTCATCGGAAAGAATGATCGCGCCCTGCAAAAAATCTTCCTCATTCGCTGCCGTAAGCTTATCTCCCACACCAAGCTTAAAACCCTTGATGTAGCCAGCTGGAATCTCCGTGGCACCGAGAAGAGCCCCTGCAGAAGCTCCTTTATCAATAAAGAGCGACTTAACCGACCCGTCTTCTGTGCTGAAGCGAACATCGCCTACTAAGCCACAACGCTTCCCTTCCTCACTCATCAAAGGGAGACCTTGCCATATAACGCATTCGTTCCAAGAAACCCCGAGACGCTTACATGCAGCCGAACCAGTGGTTCCCTTAGATTCATCGATAACAATGGTTCCTTCTTGAATGTCGAAGCCATCAAAAGCAACAAAGAGATCGGGTCTGTGCATCATTAATGCAATATCGGGACGCTTCACCGTAAAACCTACGACACGGCGCTTGTGCGGATGAAAAATAAAGGAATGAACCTTACCAATGCGTTTTGTCTTTTTACCTACGGTATAAACTGGCGCACCTCTTAATTCACTAATAAGATATTCGCTCTTTTTCATCAGTTTGTCCTGCCCACCACGTTAGCTATTTTTATCCCACTACAAGAAGTGGCGACTAATAAGCCGCCACCATACGAGTCGAACCGATAATAATTCAAGCACACTACTAAAGCTTACGTGCCAAATGTGTTCGATTTGTTGCTTTTATTTACTTATTCGGCATCTTTCTTTTCACCGGAAGGGTTAATTTTTGCCGTAACGCTTGATGCTGCTCCTGCCACAGCGTCTTTTGCCGTATTAGCGGCACCCGCAACAACCTGTCCCGCATTTTGTGCTGCACCCGCTACTGCGGCACCTGCAGTCTGGGCAGCGCCTGATACTACCTGACTAGCATTTTGTGCTGCAACTTTTGCATTCTGAGCAGCACCCTGAGCAGCATCAATTGCCACGGGAATTTTATCTACTGCAGCATCACGAGCAGCTTCTGCGTTCTTCGCAACCTGGGTCGCAATACGCTCACGAGCAGCGTCGATCTTCTGACGAAGTTCGTCCCCGTTATCGTTAAATGCCTGAACGGTAGGATTCTGATTAACGCGAGAAACAACATTCTTGTAAGCATCAGAACCGTTGTCTACCACGGTATTGATAACTTTTTGCGAAGTAGAAGCAGCTGCCTCAACAAACTGACCAGCTTTTTCCTGAACTCCAGCAGGAACTTCAAGATTTACCTTTTCGTTGAAAGCCTCAGAAACTTTGGCACGATTTTCTGCACCCGTACGAGGTGAAAGCAAAAGACCAGCAGCTGCACCAACAATGCCGCCGATTAAAAACGTAGTAAATTTACCCATCTTGAACACCCTTCCGACATCATAGGTACGATATCTAATGTCTTTATTATACGTGCATGCCCTGCTGCTTACCCCGAGAAACCTCAGGGAGCTCTACTTGTTTCCAAACAGATACGCAATACCTACAGTTCTACCAGATGGTTTAACACCCCTTCAATCGAAAGACCAGCGGTTTTGCATGCTACCTCAAATGCTGAACCCTCAGCAAAAGAAGGCAGCGCTTCAACTTCCGCCATACGCACCTGCGCACCATCCCAAACAAGTCTTACTAAGGCAAAATCGCGCAAGCCGAGTGCCAAACATACCTCAAAAGCACACCGTTCAATTTCTGAACGAATCGCTTGAGCAACTTCGTCACTTGATGAAAGAGCAGCCAAAGAAACAGGAGCGTTTTCCGTTTCGTCGATAGGAGGCAACACATGAGCATCCCAGCCCGTCCCTAGCACCGCAACACTCACACGAATTCCTTCAACCCATTGGCGCACTAAGCAGCCAGTTTTTTCGCATGCTTTAAGGGCATCTTTGAACTCTTTGCTATCCTGAACCGTAGTAGTTGCCGTTTTTTTAGGAGCTAAGGAGCGCACCTCATAAGGATATCCCCCAGGAATACGTTCTTCACATACCTGGACAATGGTATCCAGCTCTGATGCGATGAGTTTCGCCGAAAACTTAAAGCTCACAAGTGGCTCGACCGCAAGCTCTTCCTCTGCTGCTTCGACGTACCGAAGTAGCGAAAACATACTTATCTTCTCGTCAGCGCTAATGCGGCAAGACTCAGACCCTGATCCCAAAAAAGGAATTTGCAACAATTCAAGCATTTCCTGCAACACACCTGTATCACCTTCGGTGCCTGCAGCAATGCAGCACAAGTCGGGACGTTTCGCCTTCAGCGTTGCCATAATTTGTTGATCAACGTCATAGATTTCTACGGTATGATCGCCTTTTTTTAAAGCCTCCCTGATCGCTTCAGCCTCTTTTGAATGATTTTGGCTATCAGCAAGAACTGCAATGTTCATTTATTTCACCTTTCAGTTGTTAGAGGTGGGCAGAATTGTCATTGTTGCGTCCGTTTATTGTGGTGCCCACTTCAATACTCACAAGAAGAATAGTGTTAAGTAAGGCCACGCACTGGTTGAGTACTTCCAATGCCACCAGATCATCTTCATAGGAAAAAGCCACTAAGGCCACGAGTGGATCTTCTCGGCTCCATTGAGTTGTCCCGGTAAAAATGCGATCTTCTTTCTGTGCTCGACGCGTCTGTCCATCAACAACCATATGCTCGAGCAGATGCGGAATTGAAGTATGATTCATCACGTCGGCAAATAAGCGCCCTTTGTGATTGCGACAAGCATGCATTCCCAACGAAGGAAAATGGCTTAAAACCTCCTCGATTATTTGGTTATTCGTGTAGGCAAATTGTTCACTGCGTACCCTGATAGTCACTTCCATTCGATCAGGACGAACTTGTATATGCTCTATCACGAGAGGATGTTTCGACGCCGATTCAGTATCACAGGCAAGCGAATGCTTTGATATCGAGGTGGTACTTCGGTTTCCTGACGAAGCTAAGCCTCCTGAAGCTAAGTTTTCTGACGAAGCACGGTAAGAATTTGTCATTGCTTCACCAATTTAGTTGATACGTTTTCTCCCGTATCGGCATCGGTTTCGGTGATGACAAGCGTAGTTCGCTCAGGTGAAAAAGCATAAGACCCTGAACCGTTGTACTGCTTGAACGAAAAAGAAATAGTTTTTTGGAAGGTATCAAGCGTATAAGGATACGAAACATCTGCAGTCATCACGATATCGGTATCGGTAATAGTGATAGTTTGACTGGTGCCATCTATTACCCAGGTCCCTTGAATATCGGCATTGTCGTCGTAGCGCAACCACTGATTCCACGCTAAAAGCCCCGTGCCAATAGCTAGCAGCACAATAACTACCAGCGATCCAATAAGAAAGCGACGTGAAAGCCCCTTACGTTTAGCAGAAGAGCTCTTGCGCTTGACGCCAGAAAAACCTTTACGTTTGATGGTAGAGGGATCTTTGGATTCGCGCGCTTTCTCTGCTTCGGGCATAGCATGTTCGCTGCCTGCCTCGTGCGAGTTTTTGAGCACGCCATGTTCACTGCGTGCCTTGTGCGAGTTATTGATCACCTCATGTGAATTTTTAACCGCACCTTGCGAATTCTTTACCGCACCATGCGAGCCCTTAGCCACATCGTGCGAGTTTTTAACTGCATTATACGAGTTCTTAACCACGTCATGCGAGTTTTTGACGAGCCGCGGCGTCCCCGTACTCGAACCTGACGACACTGTTCCAAGGCGCGATCCTTGAGCTACTTTTTTCCCAGCAACAGATGGGCGCTTTTTTTGAGAGCGCCCATCCGAAGAAAATTTATCTGTCTTTTTTGCTACCATGCAGTGCGTTATATCCTTGAGCCGTAATGTTCTCGCTTTGTTTGAATCTTTAAGAATAGTATCAAACCAGAACGCAAAGAACTGAATCGGTCACAATTCGCACAATTTAGCGAATTACCTCAATACCGCCTATATAAGGAACAAGCACTTCAGGCACCTTGATAGAGCCATCTGCCTGCTGATAGTTTTCCAACACCGCAGCCATGGTGCGGCCAACCGCCAAACCAGAACCATTCAAGGTGTGGACAAGACGCGTACCCTTAAAGTTTTCAGGATCGCGATATTTAATATTTGCGCGACGTGCCTGGAAATCAACGCAGTTCGAACAAGAGGAAATTTCTTTATAGGCATTATAAGAGGGCAGCCAAACCTCTAAATCGTAAGTCTTTGCCGCAGAGAAACCGATGTCACCCGTGCACAAAGAGATGACACGATAAGGCAAGCCCAGCAATTGCAAAATGTTTTCCGCATCTGCCACCATTGCTTCAAGATCCTCGTAGCTTTCTTCTGGCTTTGCATACTTCACCATTTCAACTTTATCGAACTGATGAACGCGGATAAGGCCACGCGTGTCACGACCAGCAGAGCCCGCCTCTTCACGGAAGCAGGGGGTAAAAGCGCAATACTTTAAAGGCAGATCTGAAGCATCGAGAACTTCGCCTGAATGGATATTCGTGAGCTGAACTTCAGCAGTAGGAATCAGGTACATGCCTTCGCGCGTTTTAAATAGATCATCTTCAAATTTAGGAAGCTGACCAGTCCCCGTAAGCGTATTGGCATTTGCCATTGCAGGGCACCACCACTCCTTGTATCCACGAGAAGTGTGTGTATCTGCCATAAAGTTAATAAGAGCGCGTTCCAGACGAGCACCTAAACCACCCAGCAAAACAAAACGGCTACCTGCAAGCTTCACCGCACGTTCTGCATCGATAATGCCCAAATCAGCACCGAGATCCCAATGAGGCTTCATCTCGATTCCTTCAGCCTCAAAATCACGCGGGGTGCCCCAACGACGAACTTCGGGATTGTCGTTTTCGTCTTTGCCTACGGGAGTGGAATCAGCAGGCATGTTTGGAGTTCCCATGAGAAGATCATTCAGCTTGTCTTCAACTTCAGCGCGCTTGGCACTAAGCTGAGCAATACGATCCTTAAGCTCCGTTACCTGGGCCTTAGCAGCTTCGGCTTCCTCTTTTTTGCCCTCGCCCATCAGCTTTCCGATCGACTTGGAAAGCACATTGCGCTGATTGAGGAGTTCCTCTTCCTGACCAATTACTGAACGCCTTGATTCGTCCAACTCTTGGAAGTATTCAGAGTCCCATGAATGGTTGCGGTTCTTCATCGCAGTGGCAACTTCATCAAGGTGTTCGCGGACGAACCGGATGTCTAGCATAACTGTCCTTTCGACGTACTTTACTTGTTGAAGAATGTCAGTAGCGTTAGTATACTCTTAATTGCTAATCTTCCGCGCTATCACTCGGAGGGTTGGCGTAATGAACAGAAAATCGCGAAAGGTACCCAGGAAAGACCGTAGAAACCTATGGATTTCGCCGCAGTTTATCATTTCCTGTTTGAAACCATGCCAGGCATCGGATGTTTGGTTCTTGCGTTTTTAATCGCGTCAACCCTGATCGCAGCAATCCTGGAGCGTAGAACCCGCAAGACCTTTAAGGATCGCGGTAACGTAGAAGACGACGATTGGAAATTTGAAGAGGAAGAAGAAACAAAATGACACAAACCGTTTTGTACGATCGGAAAGCCAATCCCGACTATATCCCCCGCGTAGCTGCCGTACATGACCTATGCGGCTATGGCAAATGCTCTCTTGGTATTGCTATTCCTGTTGTATCTGCAGGCGGATGTGATGTGTGTCCCGTTCCTACTGGATTATTTTCGTCTCACACTGCTTTCCCAGGTTGGTATATGCACGACACTACCGATATTTTGTCCGACTATTTAGCTGCATGGCAAAATATTGGTGTGGAAATTGATGCGGTGTATTCAGGATTTTTAGGTGCTCCAGAGCAGGTTGATATCATTCGCAGCTTATACGAGCGTTATCCTAACGCTTTGCGCGTTGTTGATCCCGTTATGGCTGATCACGGAAAGGTTTATCCCACATACACTCCTGAGCTTTGTGCTGCAATGGCGGACTTAGCTTGCGATGCTGACATTCTGACACCAAACTTAACTGAAGCCGCCATCATTCTTGGTGAAGAATGGCAGGGCACCAATATTAGTGATAATGAAGCAAAGCGCATTATTGATGCTCTTATTGCAAAGGGTGCAAAGAATGTAGTACTTAAAGGCATTCAGCGTGATGATGGGGTAATCCGAAACTTTGCAGCAGGGGTAAACATCGACTTCTTTGAAGCATCTAACGAGTACTTGCCCTATATGCTTCACGGCACGGGCGATCTGTATTGCTCCTGCCTCTTGGCGGCTATTATGGCTGGACGTTCTCTTCAGGAAGCAGTTGAATTCGCTGGTGATCTCACCCACGACGCCATGATCGTTTCCAGTAAACAGCCAAACTTCAAAGACCGCGGAGTAAGTTTCGAGCTTCTGATTGGGCGCATCGCAGATTTGCTGCAAAACTAGCTTTTTTGGCAAAAACTGTTCTTGTCGGGTCGATAATCCCCTATTCAGAGCTTCTAAAAGTCAATAAAGCATGTGAATAGGCTATGGATCCAAGTCTCATATTTACCAATTAAATACGTTTTGGCAAATTAACGCTTTATCGGGTTAAAATTGAGCAACACCATGAAAAAGCCCTAACCCGATAAAGCAACTTTTTGCCAAAACAGAAGCTTATTTTGACCTATCGCTTTTTTTCGGCATGGCGCACAGAAAGCAAAAGCCCACAATAAATAACACGGCAATAGAAAGCACGCCAAACGAAGCATTACCAGCAATCTGAGTAAACACGCTGACCAAAAACGTTCCCATTACTGCTGCATATTTTCCGAAAATATCAAAGAATCCATAGTATTCGTTCGATTTATTCTTTGGGATTAACTTGCCATACTCAGAACGGGAAAGCGCCTGAATACCACCCTGAAATAAGCCTACGCAAATTGCCAAAATCCAAAACTCAGTTGCGCTTTTCAGGAAAAACGCAGCAAACATCACGATGCAAAAATAGGCAAACACTCCAACCATAAGCATATGACGAGTGCCGAAACGTTTCGCCAATCTACCGTAGGCAATTGCAGAAGGAAACGCCACAAACTGAGTTACCAGCAAAGCCAATACCAGCTGCGTAGAGTCAATACCCAAATCGGTACCATAGCTCGTAGACATCTTGATAACGGTATGCACGCCGTCGATATAGAAGAAAAAGGCTACTAAAAAGAACAGCAAACGCTTGTCGTGAATGATGCTTTTAACAGTGGTAGCCAAACTGGAAAACGTCGTTTTAAAAACATGAGCACTTTGCTCTCGAAAGTGAGTTTGCTTCACGTTTTTAGCAAGAGGAATCGTGAACACTATCCACCACAGCGCCGTAATAACAAACGCAACCTTCATGCCCGTACCCATATCCAAACCAAAGGAAGGGCCACCAAGCACAACCGCCAAACAAGCTATGAAGGGAATGCACGAACCAATATAACCCCACGCGTACCCATGCGAAGATACCTGATCATAACGATCCTCTGTTGTTGCGTCTATGAGAAAGGCATCGTAAAAGACCATAGAACCATTAAGCATAATAGCGGCAATTACATACACCACCAAAAAAGCAAGAGCATGCTGAGGAACACCTAGCGCAGCACAAGCAACTGCGCCAGTGCCAGCAAAACCAACCAGAAATTTTTTCTTATTGCCCGCAAGATCTGCCAAGCTTCCCAATAAGGGCATAAGAAGTGCCAAAATAAGTGAAGCTACCGTTTCGGCATAACCCCACGCCACCACAACAGAAGACCCTTCTTCTGCCAAAGACGCAAAATAAACCGGGATCAGCGCCGTTGATAACATTACAAAGGCCGAGTTTCCCACATCATACAAAACCCAACTTACTTCTTTTTTTGTCAGTCCAAATGCCATTACAGCATGGTCCTTTCCAGCAAGAACGATCCGTTTCGAAGTTTTCTCTTGAATGAATCGTTAAACACACTCATTATGAACGGAGAAAAGTATACGTGTCCGATGCGTCTTTAAAAGTAAAAAACTGTAAAGAATGGAAGATGCCCTATGCCGGCAATTATTACTCACGATAGATTCGCTCATGAAATGCTTGAACTACCTGCTACTTCCTTTATTTCAAGTACGGAAGAAAAAAATGCGTTTCTTCTGGGAAGCCAAGGGCCTGATCCTCTTTTTTTCTGCGTCGTGACTCCTCATCTTGCCCCCTATCGCAATTTAGGAAGCTTGATGCACGACAAAAAGCCCGCTGATCTTTTGCATTCTATTTCGCAAGTGCCCACAAAGTGCCCTCCCAATACCCAACGTGTGGTTCGAGCCTTTACTGCGGGATTTCTTTGTCATTATCTCCTTGACCGCGCCGCGCATCCCTTTGTATATTCCCAGCAATTCGCCCTTTGCAATGCAGGAATAGAGGGATTAACCGCAAAAGATGGGCACGAAGTTCATGCGGTTATAGAAAGTGAACTCGATGAGTACATTCTCTACACCCACACCGGGCTGACTATCGCAAGCTATAAACCCTACCGAGAAATACTAAGAGCAAGCGAACAGAATCTTGCTGCACTTTCTCATGCGATATGCTCTATTCTTTGGGACACTTACGAACGCCTATCTCCTGCAAATCTGTTTTCTTTAAGCGTCCACAACTACCGTCGAATACAGTTTGCGACCTATTCCCCCCGCGGAGTAAAACGCCGTCTTTATGGAGCGGTAGAACGAAGATTTAGGAACCATTCGTTTGCTCAGGCATTCTGCCATAGACCTCTCAAATTAACCGAAAGCGCTTTCGATAACCGCGAGCATCGAGTATGGGTAAATCCTTTCACAGGCGAACACAACACCTCGAGCTTCGATGACATTTTTGAAAATACCCTCGCTGAAGCAAACGCTCTTATTCCCTCATTCATTGAAGGACTGAATCTTGAAGATGCCTGCGAAATGACAAAACACATCAATTTTTCAGGCAAAATAGTGGAATAGATCCAAGAAGTTAAGACCTTTAGAACAAGATTAAACAACATTATTTAATCGAAGAATGTTGCTGGATCAATTAATGCTGCAAAGCGAATTAATGCAACAAGATGAATCAACCCATCAAGGTGAGCAGCCAGACAAGTTAATGTAGCAAGGCGAATCAGCCCATCAAGGTGAGCAGCCAGACCAATTAAGCTGGCAAGGCCAATTAATGCAGCACGACTAATTGATGCTGCAATGCCAATTTATGCTGCAAAGCGAATTAATACCGCTGCGTTCTTTCCGGAAGCGCCACACTAGCAAGTAATACTCCTAATGCACACGACCCAATTAAAGGACCCAGTGCGCTTGGATCGGTTAAAAACTCACGCCCTAAGGTGTCAAGCAATGAACCAGCAAGTAATCCCGATACCAACAAAACACCCGCAAGGATCATGCCCACAATGCACCAAACACGTCTACCCGTGCTACATAAAAGAGAACTTACAACCGAAGCAAGCACCCAAGCCAATATCATAATCCAGGTGGAAGGTTTCGCTATAAGACCCAACACTACGTCACTGTAACTCGAATCGATAGGCATAGGTGCAAAAGTAATCGCATCCCAACCAAACAAGGATCCCGAACCCAATCCTGCAAGTATTACAGCAACACAGGCTGCATATAAGGTGGCAATAAGCGCATCGCGCACAGACAGGAGAAACCCTGCCACAAACGGAACAAGAGGTGCCAGTCCAATAGCGCCAAATATCACACCCGCCATACCAGCGTTGCTTGCCTCAACCGAAAATCGAGCGGAGTAAAACCACCACGCGCCCGTTGCTGCCATAAAGACAATGCCAGGCAGCGGAGCACCGCAGGCGCAGAGCGCAACTCCAAACGCCTCGCCCACCACGAGAACCCCCCATGAAGGCAGCGCGGCTGTCAGCCCAATGCAAGCCGCCAAAATACCCCAAGCAACAGGCTGAGTTCCCCATGATTCAGGCCCTAAAACTGAATGAATTTCCAGAAAAGCAAGCAATCCAGTACTGAGCGCCGCCCAAATTCGCATACAAACTGAGCGCATACGTGAAGACATACGCCAAGGCTGCTGTGAAGAACCATAGGAAGCTCTCTCGTAGAGGCCGTCTTCACTATCTGGAAGCCCTCTACCAGAGACATCCTCAGCACTCAAAGTGTCGGTATCATCAAGAAAATCTTCTTGGGAAGATAGTTCTTCTCCAGAACCCGTTAGGTCCCCCGCGCTCACAAGACGCTTGAGTGCGTTTTTCCCTTTACGCGTACTGCCAAGACAAGGCTGTAGCTGTTCAGCAAAATCCTTTACCGAGTCGTATCGCTCCTGAGGATCAGGGTCAAGAGCGCAAAACATGATGTCGTCGATGTCCTCATCAAGCCCCTCCATACAAAGCGACGGAATGACGAGTTCGGCATCATAAATTGCATCTTCCGCTTCTGCGAGTGTTTCAACTACAAAAGGATTAACCCCTGCGATCATTTCGTATGTCAAACTCGCAAGCGCCCACTGATCACACCGTTCGTCCAGCTCCTGCTGCGTCATTTGCTCAGGCGGCATATAACCGATCGTGCCGCCCGCCGCAGTACCATAGCCAGCTTCAGTGGCAAGTCTTGCAAGGCCAAAGTCGGTTACCTTTACCTGCCCTTGATGATCTATCAGCACATTTTCTGGCTTAATATCCAGGTGAAGTACGTGACGCTTATGTGCCACTTCGAGCGCATGGGAAACCGCTTTAAAAACCGCAGCCACTATATCGGAATTGATTTCTTGAGGATATTTCGCAAGAAGATCCGCCAGAGTAATACCATCAACATATTCCATGATGAGGTAGGCCATATCTCCAGCTACCTCAAAATCATAGATTGAGACAATAGAGGCATCAGATAGTTTTGCTGCTGTACGAGCTTCTTCCAAGCCGGCAATCGAGGAGGTATCGAAAGGACGATTATCCACCAGGATGCTACCCCTATGCGTAGCAAGAACTCCTGCGGTGTCTTCGAGAGGCATGCATTTTATCGCGACACGACGTTCAATGCGCGTATCCCAGCCAATTACTACCGATCCAAAAGCTCCCTGCCCGGCGTCGCCTAAAACCGCATAACGATCTAGAAGAAACGATTCTGGATCTATTTCTGATTCCATGCCCGTATCGAAATCGACCTCAAGGTCAGCATACGAATCGTCATTTGAATCATCGTAACCCGCTCTGCCTTTATATTCCCCGTCCGATTCAGCGTAAAACGTACGTGTTTTATCTCCTGGCAACGCCATATTTTGGAAGGCATCACGCTCATCGATGTCTTCCTCAAAATATTCGCTTTTCTTTTGCCAGGGGAATTTCATTATTGAGATAATTTCACTCCAGGTATTCTTAAAGCTTAGTCAACGATTTAAGCACTTCATTGTAAAGCGATCTAGAACGCTCCAATTGAAACCATAGGCGCAATCTAAACCGCTTTAAGCATTAAAAGAATTCTAAACGAAAAAGATCAAGCAAAGAAGGGAGCCTGCCGCAGCGGAATACCTACTGTAGCGGGCTAGACACCTTCTATTCAGTAAATGAAGTCACAAAATGTTTAATAAGCGCGGCGGAAGTGGGCGTTACTCGCTCGCCCTGAAGTCGCGTTTGTGCGAGCGGAAGGCCCTCAATGATAGCGGCAGTTGCAGGAGCAGGCAGAGAAAGTACTCCATGAGCACATTCAATTTCTCCCTCTCCTGGCTGTATGGCGGTTGCCGTAACGCTTTGGGGTGCTAAAACATAAAATGCAGCGCAAATAGCCAAAGCATTGCGGATTCCGTTTGCATTCCCCACCTCATGAAAGTGAGTTTCTTCCACTTTGCATCCATGAACCTTAGCTTCTGCTTTTGCAAGGATTTCATACACCTCATGCAGGTCGTTTTTTACCCGTTCGGGAACAGTGAGAGCATCGATGCTTTCGCGAACTTCAACAATAGAATGATGATGCTTATCGGGCACCACCGCATGATTCATAATATAGTCAAAAGAAGTACGCTCCTCTTCGCTCATCGCTTCCAAAAGCGTGTCTAAAATTTGTGAGCGCGTTGCATTTTCGTGAAGATCAAGATGTATCTGCATGTTAGTACCTCCGCTTTTTGTAGCGTACAAATTCTTCAATTACTCTTCGTGCTGCGAGGATTTCCCTGGCAGATGATTAATAAGGTGCGCTTGAAATGCTGCGCCGAAACCGTTATCGATGTTTACTACGCTCACACCACTCGCACAAGAATTCAGCATTGAAAGCAATGCCGCAACTCCATTAAACGAAGCACCGTATCCCACGCTGGTAGGTACTGCGATGACTGGGCATGAAGCCATGCCGCCAATAACGCTTGCAAGCGCGCCCTCCATGCCGGCAATAGCAACAATCACCTGCGCGCTCATTATGTCGTCCATATGCGCAAGCAAACGATGAAGTCCCGCCACTCCTACGTCGAACAGGCGAACTACTTCGTTTCCAAGAACCTCTGCCGTCAAGGCTGCCTCTTCTGCAACAGGCAGGTCACTCGTACCAGCGCACGCTATCACTATACGTCCGTTGCCAGTAGGCTGAGGCATACTTCCAACGATGCCTACCTCGGAAAGCTCATGATAATCAAGAGGAATTGATGTCCGAAGAAAAGCCGCGGCTTCTGGCTTCAAGCGAGTGATAAGCACCGTCTTTTCACCGCCATTTTGCAAAGAAGAAACAATGCCCGCAATTTGTTCGGGCGTTTTTCCTGCGCCATATACCACTTCTGCAGCGTTTTGACGAAGCGCACGATGATGATCAACTTTGGCATATCCCAAATCAGTAAAAGGTTCTTTTTTAAGCAGAAGAAGAGCATCTTCGACCGAGCAAGCCCCTCTAGATACTTCAGTTAAAATTCGTTCAATTTCTTCTGAATGCATACAACCTCTTTTTTCGCTCTTAAATTATCTTCACGGTAGCAAAGAAATGCGCCTATATCTTCAATCCGACGATATAAACGCATTTCCTCTTGTTTTGACAATTTAATTATAAATGACGCAGCGAAATTTATTTAGCAGAAAAGTAACTCACTATTAGTAAACTGATCTAAAAAATTACTAGCTCACTATGCAAATAAGAACCGGCTTTTAATACAATCTCCCACCGAAACTACTTATCGGTGTTAAGAAGTTCATCAACCTTGGGCAACCACTCACTGATCTTGATGTGCTGAGGACAAATCTCCTCGCACGTTCCGCAGCTTGTACAATGTTCCGCACGACGACCATAGCTCGTAACTTCTTCGGCATAGAACTTTTTCGCAAGATCCATATCATCGTACAAAACGCCCATGTTATACGCTCTGAAATTGTAAGGAATCGCGATCTTATTTGGACACATATCAACACAGTAATTGCAGCCTGTGCAAGGGATTGCCGCTTTGGCATCAAGCGCAGCTTTTGCCGCATCGATGACGGCGTGCTCATCGTTAGTAAGCATGCCGACCTTTGCGCGCTTCATATAGGAAATGTTGTCGTCAAGCTGTTGCATGGTGCTCATACCAGAAAGCACGCACGAAATTTCGGGCATATCCCATAACCAATCGAACGACCATTCCACATTACTGCGCTCAAATGCTGATGCATCAAAAACTTCTTGAACGCTCTTGGGAAGATCAACCAGCAAGCCGCCACGCAAAGGCTCCATTACCACAACGCCCATACCGCGCTCTGCTGCCATCTTGGCACCTTTTACGCCTGCTTGATAATCGCGATCATAGTAATTCAGCTGAATTTGGCAGAAATCCCAATCTGCTGCATTGAGAATCTCCTCAAACAGCTCCAGATCGTCATGAAAGGAAAATCCAATATATTTGACCTTGCCTTCTGCCTTTGCACGAACCATAGACTCAACTGCATTGTTGCGTACGCTCTTCTTCCAACTACCGCCATTCATAGAATGAAGCAGGTAAAAGTCGATATAGTCCATCTGCAAGCGTTCGAGCTGTTCGTTGAGAAAACGATCAAAATCCTCAGGAGCTTTATACAGCCATGCTGGAGATTTCGAGGCGACATACACCTTTTCTCGATAACCATCCTTTAAAGCCTGACCTAGAATTACCTCCGAAGAACCCGCGACATAGTTATATGCCGTATCGAAGTAATTAACTCCCTCATCAATTGCATGTCGAATCATGGCAATTGAAGTGTCCACATCGACGTTATCGATCGTCGTATCATTCACCGTTTTACCGCCATTTTTCAATGGCAAACGCATGACACCAAAACCCAAGGGTGAAAGTTTCACTCCTGTTTTCCCCATTTCACGAAGCTCCATGAATGGCCCCTCCTTCGCAAATGCGACAAACCTCTGTGCGTTATCGCATAACATGTCTACATGTCTTTTGTCCTTTAAAGAAGTTTAGCACTCACTTGCCGAGCGATCCTTTAAGAAGTCATGCAATAATCTCGAGCTTTGCGTGGATATCAATTTGGATTTGTTATTAATTCTTTGGGCGATTGATGTGGGTCCAGCACAGCTAAACCATACTCGCCTCACATCAATCGAAAAAGGAAAACGAGCTTTAAACGTTGAATTTAAAGTGCATGACATCGCCATCCTGCACCACATAGTCTTTGCCCTCTTGGCGAAGCTTTCCAGCTTCACGACAGCCTTTCTCGCCGCCAAGTTCAACATAGTCCTCGTAGGATGCAGTTTCAGCCTTGATAAAGCCGCGCTCAAAATCAGTGTGAATAACGCCTGCTGCCTGAGGAGCTTTTGCGCCAACAGGAATAGTCCAGGCACGCGTTTCTGTTTCGCCACTCGTGAAAAAGCTCTGCAAGCCTAAAAGCTTGTACGCCTCACGAACCAAGCGCGCCAAGCCCGATTCATCCAACCCTAGCTCATCCAAAAACATCTGAGCCTCTTCAGGTTCAAGCTCTGCTAAATCAGCCTCAGTCTTAGCGCAAATGGGTACTGGCTGCTGTCCATCTATTTCAGGAAGTTCCGCATTAAGCTGACTTTCGTCAACATTGGCAATATAAAGAAGCGGCTTCATGGTAAGCAGGCACAGTTCCTTAATGGAATCTTTTTCGTCGTCGGATAAATCAAGAGAAAGTGCTCGGTGCCCTTCGTTGAGACCTTCAAATACTTTTTTCGCCGTTTCGAACTTAAGCACGGCAGATTTATCTCGCTTTGCTTCCTTCTCCAAACGAGGCAAAGCTTTCTCGATAGTTCCCATATCTGCCAAAACCAATTCGGTTTTGATGGTCTCAACGTCACTTTGCGGATCAACTTTGCGCGATACATGCTCTACGTTTGGATCAGTAAAAAAACGTACCACTTCGCAAATTGCATCGGTTTCGCGAATATTTGCCAAAAACTTATTGCCCAATCCTTCTCCCTGAGAAGCACCTGCAACTAAACCAGCAATATCAACAAATTCCACCGTGGCGGGGATAATCTTTGCGGGATGATCAATTGAAGCAAGCCCTTCCAAGCGCTCATCGGGCACTGGAACGATACCTACGTTTGGCTCGATTGTGGCAAAAGGATAGTTTGCAGCAAAGCCGCTCTTTTTGGTAAGCGCGGTAAATAACGATGATTTACCTACATTAGGTAACCCAACGATTCCGATTGAAAGAGACACGTGTTTCTCCTTGATACCTACTTGTTATCTGCGATTCGTAATACGTTGCATTTTGAGTCACAACGCTTTTTATGCGAAGTCCATAATACCACCCTCTCCGCATACATGCCGAAACCTAGTAAAGCTTCCCAGAAAAGATCTCTACTAGAAAGGGGACCCTATTTAGGATCCCCTTTTACGAACTAACAGTTAGATACTGCATGATTGATATAGTGCGCCTTCAATCCCAGACTCTATCAGATCAGCCTACCGGATCAGCCTACCGGATCAGCCTACCGGATCAGCCTACCGGATCAACCTATCAGATCAGCCTGCCTGACAGGCAAGCCTACCGAACCAGCCTACCAACAGGCAAGCTTACATGGTAAACAGGCCCATTGTTTGCGCAACGTATGCCACCAAAATAATTACGAGAACAATTGGCGCAATGAACTTAATCATAAATGCCCAAACTTTGCGCAGCTTAAATTCAGCAGAAAGCATTACTTCTTCTTCCAAAGATTTCGTGCCTACAATCCAGCCGATAAAGATACAGGTAAGTAACGCTACCACAGGCATCATGACAGAATTCGAAATGAAATCGAAGAAGTCGAGCATCGTCGAGCCTTCACCCAGCGGCTGAATAAAGGAAAGCGCTCCAAAACCAAGGTTTACGATCACGCCCATCAGCGTAGTCCAAATGATGGTTACGATAAGAGCAGTGCTACGTTTGCAGTGGGTAGCATCCTGGATAATAGCGGTACAGGTTTCTACCAAGGAAATAGAGCTTGTCAAAGCTGCAAACAATACCAATATGAAGAATACGCCGCCGATGATGGGTGCCATATCGCCAAGGCCACCAAATACCTGAGGCAAAACAACAAACATTAACGTTGGGCCAGAATTCTCTGCAACTGCCTCGCCGGAACCCATAGCTGCAAAAGCAGCAGGGATGATCATCAGACCTGCAAGCAGGGAAACGCCAAATGTAGTGCCTGCAATCTGACCAACACTTGAAGTAAGTTTGGAAGTCTTATCCAAGTAAGAGCCATAGGTGACCATAATGCCCATCGCCAGAGACAAAGTAAAGAAGGTTTGTCCCAAAGCAGAAATTACCAGCTCAGGAGAAAAAGCGCTGAAATCTGGCACGAAGTAGTACGATAAGCCTTCGATAGCACCTGGCAACGTGAGCGCATAAATCGCAACTCCAGCAGCCATGATGATTAAAGCAGGCATCATGACTAAGTTTGCTTTTTCGATACCGCCCTTAACCCCTCGAGATACAACGAAGTAAGTCAGCGCCATGAAAACCAGCATAAAGATGATGCTTTCAGGGCCACTTGCGATAAAGGCGCTAAAGTAATCGCCGCCATCCGTAAGAGAAGCAATATCTCCCGTCACATAGCAAGCGAGGAATTTCGTAACCCAACCGCCAATAACACAGTAGTAAGGAACGATAATAAAAGGTACCGCCGACATCAAAATACCAATAAAGGCATACTTTTTACCGTAGGCTTTAAATGCACCAATGGAGCTCTGCCCCGTCTTACGACCAAGCGCGGTTTCAAGAAGCAAAAGTGCAATACCAATCGTAAATACGAACACCAAATAGGTAAGCAAAAACGTGCCGCCACCATATTTTGCTGCCAAATAAGGGAAGCGCCACATGCTTCCCAAGCCGACAGCAGATGCAGCTGCCGCTAATACAAAAGCAAGCTTACCGGACCAGGAAGCACGGCCTGCCTGCTGAGCGGATTCTGTTGAAGTCATAAGATCTTCCTTCTTCGTAAACGTTATTGAGTCCCACCTATAAAAAGAAAGCTAGCGTTCAATCTCCCATTGACACAGACTAAATAATCGAAGTAGAAATCCGTATCAATTTTTCTCAAAGTTCGCCAAGATTTTCTTTATATACGTCAGGCAATTTACACAGGGCAAGACTATAGCAAACTATTACAAATGTGTTAAACAGAATCCGAAAGAGTGTCACTTCAGCGGAGCAACGGATCATGTACGCGCTTTCCTTCGTAACTTACGCGCCAAAATACCAAACCTTGGGCAGGAGCGTTTTCGCCCGCAGCGCTTCTGTTACGCGCTTCAAGTACTTCGGAGATCCATTCAGGCTTACGCTGTCCTCGCCCCACTGCAACAAGACTACCCACAATCGTTCGAACCATAGAATGCAAAAAAGCATTACCTTTCACGGTAATAACAACAAGCGATTCGCCCCAAAGCTCTTCAGGCTCCACAGTGATGCTGAAAACATTTCTCATAGTGGATTTGCCTTCTGCCGAAACCGCCAAACAAAAGCTTTTAAAATCGTGCTCTCCAATAAGGTAAGTAGCTGCCTGGCGCATCGCCTCAATGTCAAGTTCTTTTGGTATATGCCAGCTAAAGTTCTTCATGAGGAGAGGAGCCGCTTTATCGACGCAGATGAAGTAGCGATATTCGCGCATAGTGGCAGAGAAACGTGCCGAAAAGTTGTCCGCCCGTCGAGCAATGGAACGTACCGAAATTTCTTCATGTGTTAGCGCATTTAGCGATCGCAATAGCTTATAGTCATTGCGCTGCTCGTATTCTTCCCGAGTCACACAAAAACTAACAATCTGTCCTTTTGCGTGCACGCCTGAGTCGGTACGACCCGCGCACACCGTTTCTACAGGATGTCTAAAAATAAGAGCGAGAGCTTCCTCGATGCTTCCCTGAACGGTTAACTGTCCAGGCTGTCGTGCGAATCCTGAAAATGGTGCGCCGTTGTAGGCAACCTCTAGACTTAATATCGCGAGATTGGAGTCACGTTCAACTTTTGATGCGAGCGCAAATTTTGATTCACTTGCAACTTTTGATTCTGCTGCAACACTTGGCTCATTCGCAAGTTTTGATTCGTTTGCAATATCAAACTCACTTACAACTTTTGATTCGGTTGCAAGTTTTAATTCACTCGCATTTTTTAATTCAGACGTAAGCTTTGATCCTGCTGCAATATTTGACTCAGTTGCAACGTTTGATTCAGTTACAAGCTTTGATTCAGGTGCGTTTTCGTTGGTCTTCATTGGTCTGTCTCTACTAAATCCCAGTCCGTGGATGAGTTTTGCTAACTCTGGCACAGATCTCCAGTTATGGCAATTTCCAAAAAATAATAGTACCAAGTTAAGCAACGTTTAATAGAAAAGCGTTGATTGGCTAGCTCTAAAACACTTTCATCTACCACAACCGTAAATTTCTACCAAGCTACAATAATTTGCAGCAATACACTCCTTTTTGGCAAATTCTTAGCTTATCGGGCAGGATAATTCGGAAGTATCCCTTGTCCGAGCTAAAAAGATCACCCGATAATACGTGAATTTGCCATCTTTCATACGTTTACTATATATCTAAACGCTATATATTCTCGTTCCGAATACCCCAGATGAACATCGAAACCCGATAAGCTCAAAAATTGCCAAATCCACTACTAAACTTAACGGAACCTGGTTGGTGCGGAAACTGTAGGAGCGAATCTGGTCGGAGGGCAAATTGTTGGAGCGGAAATTGCAGGAGCGAACCTAGTTGGAAAGCAGATGGTTGAAGAGCAATGGTTGGAGCGAACCTGGTTGGACCGCAAATGACTAGGGCACAAATGGATGAAAAGCAAGTTTTTGGAGAGCGAATGGTTGGAGGGCAAACAACTGAAGCGAACCCGATTGGAGCGCAAACCCCAACCAGATTAATCGGGACGCTTCCCTTTATTCCGCGAAGCGTCCCAAACTAGTTGCCAAAACCTTAACGAGGTATCAAACGAGACATCTGCCGCATCTGAAACATCTATCTTATCTGCCTTCTAAGCAAGACATCATTGAGGCATCTGAGACATCTGCCGCGTCTACCTTCCAAGCAAGACGCTGATGAATCACTTGCCAAATCCGAGGCACTTGCCGCATCCGAGATATCTGCAACATCTGATCCCTCTATCTCATCCACCTTCTAAACAAGACACCGTTTAGAGTCTCGCAAGCGTTTGCTTAACTACGAAGCTTTCCAAACAGGTCGTCCAAACAAATCCGCCAAATGCGCTTTGAGGTGCGAATTGTTCGAATCGGTAGTAAGAGGCAACTCCGCCCTCATTCGTTTGCCATTTTCTTCGTTAATGTACAAAATAACCGGATCTTTGCCAGGATGCGCTTTCAGGATACGCATCAGCTTATCCGAAGAAACCGAGTTCAATTCCCGTGTTGCAAGCGTGAGTTCTAGCTGCATTGGTGCAACATTCATATCCGCTTCAGAAAGCTCCAGCGGTTTTGCTTCGTACACCAGAATTTGGCTACCACGATCATTTACTTCAAATTTACCCTTGCAAGTAATAATGGCGTCTTCCTGAATTGCTGCCTGATTTTTTTCGTAATCAAAACATACGCATTCAATATGTCCAGAAGTATCTTCCAGTGTAAAGCTCGCCATCAAAGTACCACGTTTTGTACGACGAATATTTGTTTCCGAAACCATACCTGCAAACGTGGCAGATTTAATGCCCTCTTCCCTGTCCATCAAATCACCCAAGGTGTATTTCATCGTACGAGAAAGATAGTTCTCGTAAGGGCGAAGCGGGTGGTCAGAAACGTACATCTTCAAGATATCTTTTTCGAAAGAAAGCTTCGTACGACGATCCCACTCTATGCCATCAGGTTCTGGAATATCTTCCTTGAAAGAATCATCCACGTCAGCAAACATGCTAAACATATCAAGCTGACCTGCATCCTTGTCCTTTTGACGCTTAGTAGCGCTTTCCAGCATAGGAGTTTCGTCAACAAAATACATGAGCTGTTTGCGCGTATACCCCGTAGAGTCAAAACCACCTGATTTAATTAGTGCTTCAAGTGTTTTGCGATTGTAGGCAGAAGAATCAACGCGGTTTACAAAATCGTGCAATGAGGTATAGGGGCCGTTTGCCTCGCGCTCATCAATGATTACCTGCGCAACTTTTTCGCCTACACCACGAATGCCCGCTAAACCAAAACGAATTCCATTATCAAGAGGAGTAAATTCCAAGTTAGAAGAATTTACGTCAGGCGAAAGCACGGGAATACCATTACGGTTACAGCTCGCAATGTATTTAATTAGGCGATCAGAGTTGCCCATATACGACGACAAAACTGCCGCCATATAATCATTGGGATAATGCGCTTTTAAGTATGCCGTACGCATAACCAAAATAGCGTACGCTGCTGAGTGAGACTTGTTAAATGCATACTTAGCGAACTTTTCAGCATCTTCCCAAATCTTTTTAGCAATCTCTAAGCTAAAGCCATTTTCGACGGCACCTTGATTCCAATCTTCTTGGAGTTGGCGCATTACATCGATCTTCTTTTTACCCATTGCTTTACGCAGCTTATCTGCCTTACCTGCAGAAAAACCACTCATGACCATGGAAATCTGCATGATCTGCTCCTGGTAAACCATGGTTCCGTAGGTTTCTTCCAGCAACGGACGCAAGCGATCGTCATAGTAATGAACAGGCGTTTTGCCGCTCGCAACCATAACATAGTCATCAACCATGCCAGACTCCAGAGGGCCCGGACGGTTCAATGCGATCGAAGCAACAACATCAGAAAATCTATGAGGAGGTAAGCGACTAAACAGACTTACATACAGCGCACTTTCCACCTGGAACAGACCATCCATATTGCCGCTGCGTAAAAGCTCGAAAGCCTTTTCATCATCGGTTGGAATTTCCTCAGGAATGATTTCCACCCCAAAACGGGCTTTAATATTACGGCACGCACGTGAGAGTACACCTAAGGTTCGCAGGCCCAAAAAGTCCATCTTCAGCAAACCTAAATCAGGCGTATAGTGACCGTCGTATTGCGTAATAATGCCGCCACCCTTGGTATCGCGCTTCATAGGCACATGATCACTCATGGGGTCACGGCAGATGATGGTAGCACATGCGTGCACACCTTCACCACGCACATGACCTTCGATAGAACGTGCCGCATCAATTACACGACGAACATCTTCCTCGGTGTCGTAGGCTTGCTTAAGGTCAGGATTCTTTGCCATCGCATCATCGATCGTGATGCCCAGCTCGTTACCAATAAGCTTGGCTACTTTATCACCTACCGCATAGGGGTAATCCAACACGCGAGCTGCATCGCGCACGGCATTTTTTGCCTGCAGCTTACCAAAGGTAATAACGCCTGATACATGGTCCTCGCCATAAACATCTTTAATATGTTCAATAACCTCTTGACGACGTTCATCTTCGAAGTCAACGTCGATATCGGGCATCTCTACACGTTCTGGAGAGAGAAAACGTTCAAACAGTAAGCCATTTGAAAGGGGATCAAGGTCAGTGATTCCCATAGCGTAGGCAACAATTGCACCTGCCGCCGAACCACGACCAGGGCCTACACCAATACCCTGACTACGCGCCCACTCAATATATTCCTGAACAATAAGGAAGTAAGCAGGGAATCCTTGCTGAATAATAACGCTCATTTCGTAATCAGCACGCTCTTGAACTTCCGCAGGAACAGGATCTCCGTATCGGCGTACCAGACCTTCCTGTACACGCTTTCGGAAATATGATTCTTCTGTTTCTCCTTCAGGTAAGGGGAAACGAGGAAGAATTGCATCGCGCTCTAATTCCACATTACACTTTTCTGCCAGTGCAACGGTGTTATCGCATGCTTCGGGGAATTCCTTTAGTGCGGCGCGCATTTCCTCTTCAGTCTTCATATAGAACTGATCGTTTGGAAACTTAAAGCGCTTTTCTTGAGTTACGGTAGAGTTGGTGCCAATGCAGAGCATAATGTCCTGCGCAACCGCGTCCTCTTGCGTAAGGTAATGAAAGTCGTTCGTTGCAATAGTTTGCAAGCCAAGCTGGTTAGCAATTTCGGTGAGCTTGCGATTCATTTCCAGCTGAGTCATACCACCGTTTGTGGTAATACCTTGGTCCTGAAGCTCAATATAAAAGTCGCCCGGCTCATACAACGCCGCAAATCGCTTTGCCCACTCAACCGCCTGGGCGAAATCGCCGTCATCAATACAACGAGGAATAACGCCTGCAATACAAGCACTCGTTGCAATAAGCCCTTCGGAATACTTTTGAAGCATTTCAAACGTGGTGCGAGGACGATAATAGAAGTTATCAACATGCGATTCGCTTACCAGTTTGAGTAAGTTGTGATAGCCCGTATTATTTTTTGCGAGCAAAATCATGTGATGGAGCCGACGTTTTTCTTTTTTAAGCTCACTATCGGTTGTGAAATATATCTCACAACCAAAGATAGGCTTTACCCAAATACCGGTTTCCTTCTTTACCTTTTCACAGGCATCAGCCAGCTCAGGCACACCACTCATAACGCCATGGTCGGTAATAGCAACGGCAGGCATGCCTAAATCAGCTGCACGTTTAACCATGTCATAAATATGCGTTGCGCCGTCAAGTAGGGAATACTCCGTGTGATTGTGAAGATGAACGAATGCCATAAGCTCACACCCTTACGTCATGTGCCAAGAAGTACTGTTCTCGTCTCTGTTCCAATATTTCGGGTACTCATATTAGCAGCATTCGCGCTTAATGAAAGCGAACAGTTAGTGGATTAAATGCGAAGTTTTGTTAACGGCTCGCTATACGGCTTTGTTAATCTTTGCCGAACGACTCTTTATATTCAAAGGGCAATTTTCCTTCGAGTGCTTTCTTCTTTGCATTGTACTGAACTTGAAGCCACCGAAGTTTTCGACGAAGCACCGAATTAGCTATGAACTGTTCATGACTAAGCGAAGAGAGACGCTCTTCCAATTCCGGAATTGCCTTTTCTAGAAGTTCAAGTTTGATATCTTGAATTTGGCGCGTCTTGTCACAAAGAACTATTACGCGACTCCCCATTACTTGAAGATAGCCACCCATATTCGCTGCAGCTATAACTGGACCTGACTCAGAAGTTTCTCGGCCCCAAATGACCCCATCTTTAAGCGCAATAAGCGCTGGAGAGTGATTTTCAAGCACCCCCATATAGCCCTGAACACCAGGAACGGTTATCGAGTAGAGCTCCCCTGAAAAGAGCATCCTATCTTTAGCAACCACATCACAATGCAGCACTGACATATAGCTCTCCTTTGAACGTCCGTAAGAACGCCCCCATGGTTTACTTGAGAAACCTCTCCCCTTGTTCCTCTTCAGCAAATAACTCAAAGTGAGTCATTGGGGAGGAATGCTATCAGCCTACCCGTATTTTATCCACGATTTTTTAATAAATGCGCCAAATAGTCACACTTGAGTTATATATGACCGACTTCAATAACTTTTTCAATAGCTTTTGCTATAGAAGGTTATTTATAAACACCCACAAATAAATCCCTGTCTTACAGACTCATAAGTTCACAACCGAGTCCAAACCCTCGCAAAACAAAACAACCCCCTCCAAAAAGGAAGGGGTTGTTTGAATGCTGGTACCGTCGAAAACCTAATTTCGTCCGGAGGAATCGTGGAAGAAACCTAGACGTACTGGCTTTCCTTTTCCTTGGCAGCAAGTTGCACTTTGCACCAGCGAAGCTTTCGAGCAAGAACGGAACGAGAGATAATCTGATCCTCGCGAAGGTTAGCGATACGCTCTTCAAGCGATGTAATATCCTTGCGAACCTTATCCTCGTTGATACGCTTGATCTCACGCGTTTTATCACAAAGTACAATTACGCGTTCTCCCAAGCACTGGACATAGCCGCCCATAATAGCCGCACTCAACGTGGTGCCGCCTTCGGGCTTGGTGCGTGCCCAAATAACGCCATCATGAAGAGCGGTAACAAAAGGCTCATGGTTAGCCATGATACCAAGCTCGCCTTCGCTTCCAGGAACCATTACAGAATGGAGTTCACCGGAAAAGAGAACCTTATTCTTGGCTACGACATCACATTTGATAGTGGACATAATTTACTCTTCTTCCTGCTTCTTGATCTCCTCGTAGGCTGCGTAAACATCCTCGATGGTGCCCTTATTACGGAAGCAAACCTCAGGAATTTCGTCGCAGTTACCGCTGAGGATCTCCTTGAAGGAGCGAATAGTGTCCTCCAGCTTAACGTATACACCGTCTTGGCCGGTGAACTGCTTTGCAACATGGAAAGGCTGACCCAAGAAGCGCTCGATCTTACGAGCACGATTTACGATGATCTTCTGATCCTCGGAAAGTTCTTCCATACCCAGAATAGCAATGATGTCCTGAAGGTCCTGATAAGTCTGGAGAATCTTCTGTACACCAACTGCAACTTCATAGTGCTCTTCACCAACAATTTCTGGATCGAGTGCACGAGAAGTGGATTCCAGTGGGTCAACTGCAGGATAAATACCCTTTTCTGCGATGGAGCGGTTAAGAACCGTCTTAGCATCCAAGTGGGTAAAGGTCGTTGCAGGAGCAGGGTCAGTCAAGTCGTCTGCAGGAACATAAACTGCCTGTACCGAAGTAATAGAACCAGTCTTGGTAGAGGTAATACGTTCCTGAAGGTCGCCCATCTCCGTTGCCAGAGTTGGCTGATAACCTACTGCGGAAGGCATACGGCCGAGCAATGCAGATACCTCAGAACCAGCCTGGGTGAAACGGAAGATGTTGTCGATAAACAACAGTACGTCCTGGCCCTGGTCACGGAAGTATTCTGCTTCGGTAAGACCGCAAAGACCTACGCGAAGACGTGCTCCAGGAGGCTCATTCATCTGACCATAAACGAGGCAGGTCTTGTTGATAACACCCGCATCGGTCATTTCGATGAACAGGTCGGTACCCTCACGGGTACGCTCGCCTACACCAGTAAATACAGACGTACCGCCATGTTCCTGAGCCAAGTTGTTAATAAGCTCCTGAATAATAACGGTCTTGCCTACACCAGCGCCACCAAAGAGGCCGGTCTTACCACCCTTGATGAAGGGCTGAATAAGGTCAACAACCTTAATACCAGTTTCATAAATCTCGGTTGTGGTAACCAGTTCTTCGTATGCAGGTGCAGGACGATGAATTGGGTAGAACTCTTTAACTTCAGGCATTGGCTTGCCGTCAACAGGTTCACCCATAACATTCCAAATGCGACCAAGGGTCTCTGGGCCTACTGGCATCATCATAGGATTGCCAGTGTCCTTTACCTCAAGACCACGCGTAAGGCCATCAGTAGATGACATTGCTACTGCGCGTACCAAATCACCAGGAAGGTGAAGCTGGACCTCGAGGAGAACCTTGACGTCGCCAGCGGGGGTATTAGCTTCAACGGTCAACGCGTTGTAGATTGCGGGGATCTGGCCCGGAGCAAACTCAACGTCGACAACAGGGCCAACGATACGGACAATATGACCGATCGCACCACCCTGGTTGGCCGCAGATGTAGTAATTTCTTCAGCCATTTAGTCCTCCAAAGCTGCGGCGCCACCAACGATTTCGTTGATTTCAGTTGTAATGGCACCTTGACGTACACGGTTATAAACTCGATTGAGTGTTTCAATCATTTCATCGGCATTATCCGTCGCGTTTTTCATTGCGTTACGACGAGCAGCCTGCTCTGCGGCAGCCGACTCAATAAGTACATAGTAGAAATAACCACTTAAGTACTCAGGAAGCAGCTGGTTGAGAACCTCTTCCTCACCAGGTTCATATTCAATAGAACCGGGCAAGTCATCCAGATCTGCGTCAGGCTCCATGATGCCACCAAACTGGAAGCGTTCGCCCTCAGGAACAAACGATTTCAAGTCAACGGGCAAAATACGATGAATCGTAGGAACCTGCTCAGCTGCATTCTTAGCGTGATTGTAGATGGTGATAACCTCATCGATATTGCCATTGAGATAATTTTCAACGCAATAGTCGGTCATGGTTTCAGCTTCTTCAACACGCGGATCGGCGGAAAGGTCGCGGAAAGCAAGTACCGGATCATGTTCGCGATACTTGAAGTACGCAATCGCTTTCTTACCGCAAGCAATAATGGCAACGTTTTTACCTTCTGCCTTACGATCCTTCATGATCTTTTCAGCACGACGCAAAATGTTTGAGTTAAAGCCACCAGCAAGACCACGGTCAGAAACAATAGCTACGATAAGCGTAGTTTTAATTTCGTCGTGTTCCTTGGTCAGTTCAGCATTACAGCTGCCCATACGACCAATATTGCCGAGCAACTCGCGCATTGCATTAGCAAATGGAGTTGCTGCATCGCAACGCTCAGTAGCGTGGCGAATCTTTGCAGCAGCTACCATCTGCATGGTATGCGTAACCTGCTTCGTCGATTCGACGGATTTAATTCGTCTTTCGATATCGTGAAGGTTCGGCATAATCAGACCACCTTACGCGATGAACTGAGACTTGAATGCTTCGATTTCAGCATTAAGCTCATTTTCAATCTCGTCGGTAAACTTCTTGCCTTCCCTCAACTTAGCAATCGTACCAGCATGGTTAATACGCAGGTAGTCAAGCATTTCGCCACGGAAACGTACGATGCTTTCAACCGGAATATCATCCAAGTAACCCTGGTTGCCAGCATAGATAGCAATTGCCTGCTCTTCTACGGGCAAAGGAGTATAACGAGGCTGCTTTAACAGTTCAGTCATGGCAGCACCACGAGTGAGCTGTTGCTGGGTTGCCTTATCAAGGTCGGAACCAAACTGAGTAAATGCTTCCAACTCACGATAAGCTGCCAAGTCAAGACGCAAGGTACCTGCTACAGACTTCATGGACTTAACCTGAGCATCGCCACCTACGCGGGATACTGAAAGACCTACGTCAACAGCAGGACGCTGACCCTGGAAGAACAAGTTGGTCTTCAGGTAAATCTGACCGTCTGTAATAGAAATTACATTCGTAGGAATGTATGCACCTACGTCGCCAGCCTGAGTTTCGATGATAGGAAGTGCGGTCAGCGAACCAGCACCATTTTCATCGGAAAGCTTAACTGCACGTTCCAAGAGGCGTGAATGCAGATAGAAAATATCGCCAGGATATGCTTCGCGTCCGGGTGGGCGACGAAGGGTCAATGACATCTGTCGATAAGCAACTGCCTGCTTAGACAAGTCGTCATAGATGCACAGTACGTGGCGTCCTGGATTGTCTGCTCCTGCAGGCTTTCCATCTTCGCCCGTGTACATGAAGTATTCACCAATTGCTGCACCAGCCATAGGAGCAAGATACTGCATAGGAGCAGGATCAGATGCCGTTGCTGCAACAACGATGGTGTAATCCATAGCGCCGCGACGTTCGAGGGATTCTACAACAGTAGATACGGTAGAAGCCTTCTGACCAATTGCAACGTATACACAGATCATATTCTGACCCTTTTGGTTCAGAATCGTGTCAATTGCAATAGAGGTCTTACCAGTCTGACGGTCGCCAATGATAAGTTCACGCTGGCCACGTCCGATTGGAACCATTGCGTCGATAGGAATGATACCGGTCTGCATTGGCTCGTGAACAGGCTGACGCTCATGAACGCCAGGAGCCTTAAATTCGATTGGACGATAACCTTCAGCCTCGATTGGGCCCTTGCCGTCAATAGGCTCGCCGAGTGCATTAACAACACGGCCGATCATGCCCTTACCGGAAGGAACTTCGAGAATGCGGCCAGTGGTACGACACTGGTCATTTTCTTTGATTGCAGTGATGTCACCTAGGAGTACGGCGCCGACCTCTTCTTCCTCAAGGTTCTGAGCCAGACCATAAACGATCTTGCCACCCTCGCCGGTGAACTCCAAGAGTTCGCCCTGCATAGCACCCTTAAGGCCATCGATACGAGCAATACCGTCGCCAATTTGTACAACAGAACCGACTTCGCGAGATTCAACGCTGGTATTAAGGGCATCAAGCTGCTTGCGCAGTGCTTCGTCGATAGACTGTGCGGTGATTTCAGTCACTAGCATTCACCTCCATCTGTCTTTTCTTTGAGAGCAATGCGGGCACGATCAAATCTAGTGCGAACGCTTGCGTCCACATAGCGACCACCCGTGCTCATAATGATGCCGCCCTGAATGGAGGGGTCAATGTGCTCGACAAGCACGCATTCCCTACCCAAGTCGGATTCGGCCTTTTTAGTAATTACAGTTCGCAAGTTGTCATCAAGCTCTACAACCGTCGTTACGTCAACAACGTTGAAGTTCAGCTTGGATTCAATGAGCTCTTCATACTTGTGATAAATGCCGCGAAGCTTGCCCATATCGCACCTAGATGCCATAACGCACAGCAACGAAACAAGAATCTCGTTGTATGAACCAAACACTGCCTTCACGATGCCTTCGCGCTCTTCGGGGGTATAGCCCTCGTCATCACACGCAAGACGAAGATCAATGTTCGAAGCCATGAAACCAAGGATCTCCAGCATCTGGTTGCGGATCTCAACGACCGCTTCCTTACCGCCAGCGGCATTAGCGCCATCGATTGCAGCATTTGCGTATGCTGCGATCGTTTCATTGATGACATGACGATTAGGCATTTAAGCTACCTGCCTCTTTTACGTAGCGTTCGATGAGCTTACGATGCTCTTCGTCGCTGAAATCTTCGCCGATCAAGCGAGATGCTACTGCGATAGACGTATCAGCCATAGAATCCTGAAGTTCCTTCATAGCTGCACGCTTTTCTGCTTCAATAGCAACCTTTGCCTTCTCGATCATTGCGTCTGCTTCCGCACGTGCGCGATCGGCGATTTCCTTTTCAAGAGCTTCACCGGACTTCTGTGCATTGTTGAGCATATTCTGAGCCAAAGACTTTGCGTCTTCGAGCTGCTCTTGATACTCAGCCAACAGACGTTCACTTTCCTGGCGAGCTTCTTCAGCTTTTTCCAGGTTAGTCTTGATCGTATTCTCGCGCTTTTCGAGCATGCCCTCAAACAGAGGCCAACCGAACTTAGCAAGAACAATCCATAAAATAATGAAGGCAACGAGCATTGGAATGAACTCTTCCATCTGAGGAAGAATTGCTTCAATTCCTGCTCCACTTTCTGCGGCGAAAGCGGACATTGGGCAAACTGCGGACGCAGCAGCAAAAGCGAGAACACCGCTTGTGCAGTTACGTACATATTTGCTTACAGTTGCGTTCAATTCGCTTGCCTCCTTTTCTTCTGATCGGAATTTCATCAACTCTCGTTGGATTTACTAGCCGATGAAGAAAAGAACCAAGCCGAGCAGTGCCAATGCCTCAGACATTGCAGCACCGATGAAGAAGTAGCCCATGAGCTGACCCTTCATTTCTGGCTGGCGAGCAGCGGATACGCAGAGACCGTAGGTAGCGATACCGATACCAATGCCAGGGCCGATTGCTGCGAGGCCATAGCCAACGACCTTAAGCGCAGCGATAGCGAGTGTAAGTTCCACGATTACCTCCTTTATTGGGATGAGAGCCTATCCCCCATCCTTATTACCTTTCAGCTGTAAGTTCTTATGTACCAGCTGTAGTACCAAAATGATGCGGCAGCTTACCAACCCTTGTTAAGCTGCCAACGCCCGATATTCAGGCGCAAGCCAAAACTGTTTCTTCTTGATCAGTGAGGATGGATGGCCATACCGATGTAGGAAGAAGACAGGATGGTGAATACGTATGCCTGCAAGAATGCAACCAAAGTTTCGAGAGCATACATAAAGAACAGTAAGAAGAACCAAGCTACTGCAGGAAGTGCGGTTACGAAGTCCATATTGAATACCGCAAACTGCAAGAAGATGGTGGTTGCCAGTGAGAATACCGCCAATACCATGTGGCCAGCGAGCATGTTGCCATAAAGTCGAACAGCAAGGGTCAGAACACGGATGACCATGGAAACAAACTCAAGGAACCAAATAACAGGAACCATTGGTGCGGGAACGCCGGAAGGAGCAAAGCTTTTCATGTAACGGAAAACGCCCAGCTCTTTCAAGCCATAGAAGTTAAAGTAAATAAACGAAATTGCCGCTAAAGCCCAGGTAATAGAAATGGTACCCATAGCTGCCTTAGCGCCAGGAATCAAACCAATAACATTGGCAATAAGGATCATAAAGAACAATGTTGCCAAGAAAGGAATGTGCTTCTTAAATCCTTCACCGATAACATCGGCGCCTACGCTTTCACGAATAAAGTTGTAGCCATATTCAACTGTAGCCGTGAACTTCTTGTGGGGGATCAATTCCAGTTTGCGTCCGCTAATAAGAACAATTAGCAGAACCAAAACAAGCGCGATGAACATATACAGTACATACTGTGATACATCCCATCCCGCAATGGAAAAGACCGTCGCCGAATCAAATGAGGACGAAAGATGCTGTGCCTCCTCGACGAACTGTGAAAGTGCTTCACCCATCTTGATTCCTTACCTTTCCGTTGCCTTATTTCTTGCGTTTAGCAAGGACGTTTTTATAAACGACATAAAGAGATGTTGACACAATAAGTGCCGCAATCTCGGCTATACCAAATGGAAGAATGGATTCACGTGCAACTTGAGCGCAAATGATCATGGCGACTATCACGATGATGAGGGACACAAACGTGCCCGCCAATCCATACAGTCCCATGCTCATGGCAGAAATACTATCCGAACGCCTAGCAAGGCGCAGAGAAATAAACAATGGAAGAAATCCAATGATTCCTGCCACAATTCCTGCTGCTATAGCTGCGAGCATGCTTTCCTTTCCTTCGGTAGCGGGTCTTTTTGGCCCTTAAACCACATGAAGCATACGTGCCTCACGCCAGTTTAATTAATCATTTTCGATAACGTGCAATATACATGGGCGAATGGTTACCGAACCATCACAAATTACACGGTATCTTACCTGTTCCTTAGTTTTTGGTGACCAGTTTTCACCTGGCCAAAAACATGCAATGAACACTCTACCTTACGAACATGTTCTAAGAAACACCTTGTTTTGAAATAGATGGTTAATATTTTTATTTTGTCCGTGAATGGTTGTGAATATTGCCTTATCTACTTCAGGAGATTTTATTTATTGCCCTAAAACCTTCTCTATTTGACCAACATATTATTCGGTTTGTCCATCAAATATCCGCATTTTTATCCCCGATTCCTTCAAAAGCTCCATCGAAAGTTCATCAGGATACGGATTTTGATAGATGATTTCACTAATTCCTGCATTAATAAGCATCTTGGCACACACCACACACGGCTGCGTGGTGATATAGATTGATGCTCCCTCGATATTGATGCCATAGCGCGCCGCCTGCAACAGTGCATTTTGCTCGGCATGCAAACCACGACATATCTCATGGCGCTGACCCGAAGGAACCCCGAGTTGCTGACGCAAACACCCAGTGACGTCGCAATGTCTTAAACCAGTTGGCACTCCGTTGTATCCTGTTGCCAAAATACGACGCTCCTTGACAATCAAAGCGCCCACACCTCTGCGCAAACACGTAGTGCGTGTCGCCACTTCATTGGCAAGCTTCATAAAATACTCGTCCCAAGAAGGACGTTCATGTTTTTCCATAGAGCAAACCTCCTCTACTGCGCAGGCCCTTCGCTCGTCACTGGAGTTCCCGTCGTTTGGAAGATACGATCCCCCGCATCGCCCAATCCAGGAATAATATAGGCATTCTCGTTAAGCCCTTCATCTAAGGCACAAGTATAAATGCGTACGTCGGGATCAGCATCTAACACAGTGCGAATACCCTCAGGTGCCGCCACGATAACCATAATTGTAATATCTTTAACTCCGCGATTTCGCAGTGCATGCAAAGCCGCGCATATGGAACCACCTGTAGCGAGCATGGGATCTACAAGCAGCACCTGACGTTCAGCTATATATCCTGGCATTTTTGCATAGTACTCGATCGGCTTATGAGTTGTCTCATCGCGATACATACCCAAATGAGCCACGGGTGCAGAAGGAATAACTTCAAGCATCGCATCAAGCATTGCAAGTCCCGCACGAAGAATAGGCACAATAACAGGCTCCTGCTTTGCAATGCTCTTGCATACACATGTAGCAAGCGGTGTTTTTACCTCTACCTCTTTAGTAATAAGATGCTTGGTTGCTTCGTAGCATTCAAGTAGTGTTATTTCATGAACGGTCTGTCGAAAAACCGAACTAGGCGTAATTTCATTGCGCAGTACAGAGAGCTTATGATCGATTAGCGGATGGTCTAGCACCACCACACGATCCCCGAACTCATGATTTTGCACGATAATCTTCCTCCCTCAACTATGCGAAAGACGCCCTTTATCCTTGCGTACCTTCACTCTATCGACATACAGCACGACACTGATGCGATGCAAAAGAACTCCATTCAAACAGAGTGCCCTCTTCTACAAGAGGGCACTCAAGATGTTACTTAAATTCTATTGAAAATTAGGATACAAAGGATGCTTTGCAAGCATTTCGCTTACTTCGCCCGCAATTTCCTGAAGACGCGCTTCATCACTTGCACTATAAACGCTTGCTGCAATAAGTTGTCCGATTCGGGTGAATTCATCCTTAGTAAAGCCACGCGTAGTTGCCGCAGCAGATCCAACGCGAATACCGCTTGTTACAAAGGGTGAGCGTGTCTCGTTTGGAATAGTGTTCTTATTTACCGTCAAGCCTACGCTTTCAAGCACCTTTTCGGCATCCTTACCAGTAATATCTGCAGGAGTGAGATCCACCAGGCACAGATGATTGTCGGTACCACCCGACACTAAGCGAAGACCACCATCAACCATGCCTTCACCCATCGCAGTAGAATTTTCTACCACATTATCAATGTAGGTCTTAAATTCAGGCTGCAAAGCTTCACCAAAAGCAACCGCCTTAGCAGCAATAATATGCATCAAGGGACCACCCTGAGAACCGGGGAATACTGCCTTGTCAATCTTTTTGGCGATTTCCTCATTATTAGTAAGGATAAAACCACCACGAGGACCACGCAGGGTCTTATGACTGGTGGAAGTTACCACGTCAGCATAAGGTACCGGACTTAGATGAGCGCCTGTTGCGACCAAGCCAGCAATATGTGCCATGTCGATCATCAAATAAGCGCCTACTTCATCAGCGATTTCGCGCATACGCTTAAAGTCAATTACGCGAGGATATGCTGATGCACCTCCTACAATGAGCTTAGGCTTGCATTCTTTTGCGATACGCTCCATCTCGTCGTAGTCAATCAGTTCGGTTTCTGGATTAACGCCATACGCTACGATGTGATAATCCTTGCCTGAAAAATTAACGGGAGATCCATGAGTTAAGTGACCACCATGATCAAGAGACAAACCCAAAACCGTATCGCCAAGGTTTACTAATGCCTGATAAGCTGCCAAGTTGGCATTAGCACCACTGTGGGGCTGAACATTAGCGAACTGGCAATCGAACAATTGTTTTGCACGGTCACGAGCAAGGTCTTCGACAATGTCCACTTTTTCGCAGCCGCCATAATAGCGTTTTCCGGGATAGCCTTCTGCATATTTATTGGTCAGGACTGAACCCATTGCCTCCATTACCGCAGGAGAAGCAAAGTTTTCTGAAGCGATTAATTCGATAGATGAACGCTGACGTGACAGCTCCTGTTCGATCGCATCGGCAACTTGAGGGTCTTCAGCGGTAAGTTGGTTGAGGAACATAATCGTGTTGCTCCTTTCAAGCAAGGTTCCTAGTTTTTTCTATTCGTCACACCTTAGCACATAGGATCGCAAATAAAGAAGGACGGGCATTAAACCCATCCTTCTGATACAAGCTTTTTACTTAAACGGCGAATTCTTATGATTAATTCACTTCTATGATTAATTCATCTTAGAGAGAATAATCGCCAATCATTGCATCCATCAAAGCGGTCTGATTTGCAGCGCCCTGATCAAATACCCAATTGTTTCCATCTTTGTTTACTTCAACCGTTACGGTAGTCTCAACAGGAGATGCATTGTTAATTTCGTCCATGATGGTCTGCCCGGCATAAGCATAGATCTCATCCATGGAGGTAAATCCTTGTGCGGTTGCATTTTCCTGGAAGTTTGCCTGCCAATCCATCATGATAGGACCAAGCTGCTTAGAAGTAATGGTCATTTCAGCAGTTGCCGTGTCGCCATCTACCGTAATGGTACCAATGGTGTAACCAAAACCATCAATCCAAGACTTAACCAATTCCGTGCTATCGATGCCCATAGAGTCAAAGGTGCTGCCAGCGCCCGAAGTTGCTTCTTCGGCGAGCATTGAAATGGTCTCATCATCAGGCTCGACAATAATGCTCATCTCTTCATCGATAGCTTTCGTGATAAGCTCCTCGTCTGATTCGCCAGCACAACCCGAAAGCGAAAAGCCCAAAGCAAGCGCTGCAATAGCGGCAACCAGTGCAATCCAAATCCTTCTTGTTTTCGTTGTCGACATAACTTCCTCCTTTTACCCCTCTTAACTTTGCGTACCCACCCAACACTCTTAATAAGTATGGTCGGTCGTAGCTAAGATCTTTTAATCGAGCGCATTTATCTTTGCGACACGATCCGCATGACGACCACCCGCAAATTCAGTTGCAAGAAAAGCGTCGACTATGCGCTCGTTTTCTTCAATAGAAACAAAACGGCCAGAAAGCGTGAGTACGTTAGCATTGTTGTGCTCGCGGCAAAGCACTGCAAAATCTTCTCGAACAATATTGGCAGCACGAATACCTGCCATCTTATCTGCCGCAAGCGCCATGCCAATACCAGTGCCACATACTAAAATGCCTCGGTCGACAAGCCCTGATTGAACATCCTTGGCAACCGCAACCGCAAAATCAGGATAATCAACGCGATCATCCGTATCGGGGCCGCGATCTATTACCCAAAATCCTTTTCGAGCTAAATAATCCACCAACTGCTGCTTTTGCTCGAACCCGGCATGATCAGAAGCAAGAGATATTTTCGTGACCAGGGAGTTTTCCATTAGGCGCTCCTACAAAATAAATCCACAAAATTCAATTAAAAATGACAGAAAAAACATGGTTTCATTACATTTCTCAGTATAGCGCAGCTAAGCACCCTCATGAGGGACATTCTTCTATCAGACGTTAATTTAGTTTTCTTGTGCTTCTGTCTTTAAATCCTGCAAGGCAATCTCACGCAAGATTGCATGCTGAGTAAGCCATGCTTCCACATCGGAATAAACGGTCATTTTTCCCGATTCGTTAAGCACTTCATGACGCATACCTGGATACAAAACAACCTCTACGTCTTTTACTCCTGATGCCCGATAGCAACGAGCTGCCTTTTGCACTCCTTTGCCTTTAGAGCCCACAGGATCTTCTTCACCCGCAATAAAAAGAAGAGGTAAGTCATGCGGAGTAGCTTCCGCGCAATCCTTTGATACTGCCTCGGAAACGAGATCGGTAAGAGTTGCATACCCGCCTGCGCTAAATCGAACACCAGAGAGCGGATCCGCACAATACTCATCAACCACTTTCGGATCAGTACTCAGCCAGTCAAATTCCGTTCTTGGATCATCAATCGCCGAAATAAACGACCCTGACACCAGCGAATAAAGAAGAGGTGATCGATACTCTTGGCCCTTAACAGCAGCTACCACCCTCGACAAGATAGTGCCAATTTTAGCGACAAAAGCAGGCTGATTTCCCGCTCCGCACAAAACAACTCCCGCTGTATTCTGGGGGTATCGCGCCGCTATCACCCGCGCGATATAACTTCCCATAGAATGACCAAACAAGAAAAGGGGCAACTCAGTATGGGAGGACTGAGTTTCTGTTGGCTTCTTTGGTGAAGCGGTAAGAGAAGAAAGCTTCAAGCCACTCTCTTTCAAGAAAGCCTCACGCACCCGCAAGACATCCTCTACAAGGATATCTTTACCACCCTGCAAAGGTAAGCACCCTAAATCATTTGCCGAAGAGGCACTTTTGCCATGACCAATATGATCATGTCCGAATACGACATATCCCAATCCCGCCAAAAAGCGGGCAAAATGATCGTACCTGCCAATATGCTCAGACATACCATGAATAATTTGCACTATGCCTCGGCGTGTATAGGTAGAATCAGGAAGCCATATCAGCATTCGCAACCAAGAATGACCATCGCTCGAAAGCGTTGAGGTTTCACGCCGCACTACGCCATAGGAAGCATTCATAACTAACCTCCTACACCAAAGAACTCTTTGCAAGCAAGCTTGCGATATCGGATTCTGTTATTGTTCCTTCCCGCAGAAGAACAGGATGTTCTCCCAAGGAACAATCCACAACTGTAGAGGCAATCCCCCGCTTCACTTCTCCATCAGAAAGAGCAACTGCCACCTTAGAGAGAATTTCCGGCTCCAGCTCATCAAAGGAACATGCATTAGCATGTCCGGAAATGTTTGCCGAAGTGGCAGCAATAGGACATCCTAATCGCGCAATGAGGTCAGTCGCAATTTCGCCACCCGGCATGCGCATACCAACGGTACCCCTTTCGGAAAGAAAGGCATTCGCTCCCTTCTCGTTAGCTTTCACAATTATCGTAAGGGGGCCAGGCCAAAATGCCTTAGCAAGGACATAGGCAGAAGAAGGAATATCTTTACCATACGTATCAAGAGCCGAAATGCTATCAACCAACCAAGCAATAGGTTTATGTTCGCTGCGCTGCTTTATCTGATACAAAATTTCCGGAGAGGGAGCATGCTGTACCGAAACTCCCAATCCGAAAACGGTATCGGTAGGAAAAATTACCGCTTCACCACGCATAAGCGCCTGTAAAGCCAATGTAGAAAGAGAGTGCGTTTGAGTCATGGATATCACTTCTTATAGGTACAATTTGGGACTTTCCATGATAACGCCAACTACAAAACTACACACCATCCCGCAAGAAAATCGCACTATCTGGTTACAAACAAAGCGAATCAATGATTGAGCGAGCAACACGCAAGCCATCACAGGCTGCCGACATTATTCCTCCCGCAAAACCGGGACCCTCTCCGCAGGGATACACGCCAGTCCCCATTGCGTCAGCCTCCCTCGCGTTACAGTCCGCACTCTTTCCATAAGCCTGCAAATCTTTTCCTCGCTTAATACGCACCGGAGAAGATGATCTCGTTTCGGGAGCAGTCATAATCGCGCAAGGATCGTCGAAATGAGGCAATTTCTTTCCCATTAACGGAAGAGCCTGTGCAAGCGCATCAGAAACAAAAGTAGGCAAGCATTCAGCTATAGAAGCATTAAAAGTTCCACGTCCGTATGAGGGACGAACCTTTTTGCAAACTGAAGATTCTAGCGAGGGAGCCTTTTTATTAGCAATACTAAGAGAACTTACCGTCAAAGGTTTTACTTCAGAAGATGAAGAAGGAGCACTTTCTGCTTCTTTCTCTTGCAACTTTTCTTGCGCAGCCCTCTCTGCCAAAAAATCGCCTACGCGTTGACAAGGCGCCTGGTACGGTAGGGCGTGATACTTTTGCGCCATAGCAAATGCAGTCTGTTCGATGTGGCGCTGCAGATTAACTCCCGCCAAAACATCATCGCTACCAAAATCGCGAGGATCAACATTGACCAGCAAAGCAGCATTTGCGTTTTCTTCTGCACGCGCATAGCGACTCATGCCGTTAGTAACTACGCCGCCTTCTTCACTGGCAGCCGCAACCACTTCGCCACCTGGACACATGCAAAAAGTGTAAACGCTTCTGCCATTCGGCAGATGAACCGCAAGTTTATATTCTGCCGCTCCAAGTGCAGGGTGATTGGCGGCTTTTCCCCATTGTGCGCTGTTGATAACCTTTTGAGGATGCTCTATGCGAACGCCGACCGAAAAAGGCTTTTGTTCCATAGCGAAGTCACTGCGCTTGCAAAGGTCAAAGACATCACGCGCTGAATGACCACAGGCAAGTACCACCTTGCTGACTGGCTGAGCGTAAATCGTTCCCCCTTCTACCTGCTCAAGACTGACTGACGAAATAGCTCCTTCTTGAAATTCCCAATCTACCAATCGCGTCCCAAAACGCACTTCTCCGCCAAGCTCTATAATCTCATTTCGCATGGTTGCCACAATCCCTGGCAATTTATCACTCCCCAAATGGGGATGGGACTCGATAAGAACGCTTTCAGGAGCTCCTGCATCGGCAAACCAATGAAGTACGTGTTTCGCATAAGGGCTTTTTATATTTGTTGTTAACTTGCCATCCGAAAAAGTACCTGCGCCCCCTTCACCAAATTGAATATTTGAATGGGGGTTAAGCTTTCCTGCTTGCTCAAAAACTTCCACATCTCGCGCACGTTTTTCGACCTCAAAACCTCGTTCCACCACCACGGGACGAAGTCCGCAACGTGCTAAATACAAAGCGGCAAAAAGTCCCGCAGGGCCCATCCCCACAACTAAGATTGGAGCGCTCGGAGGAGTGCACGCAGGGTACTCAAGAGGGCGGTATGGTTTTGCTTGCTTTACCTGAAGACCTTTTGGTGCCTTCTTAAGCAAACGCAGTTCCATATCTTCCGAAAGTTGACAGGAAAAGGTAGTCGTAAAGTGGATTTTGGTCTTCTTTCGCGCATCAACGCTGCGTCGAAGAAGAACACACTCTTCTAGTTCAGCTGACGATATGCCAAGGGCGCGAGCAACCTCTTTTTCCTGTAAAGCCCTTTTTTCAGGGAGCATAGCATCAAGCGAAAGAGGAATCCCCGATACTTCAATCACGCTGTTTCTCCTTTTACTTCCCTGTACTCACTTAGTCCCTAAACACACCTTGGGCTCTGCAAGATTAGCAGACCCTTTACTTTATGTAGGGTTCGCAAGCGCACTCCCCGCCAATAAACCGGTCGTCCACGCCCAATGAAGATTGTATCCCCCGCAGGGGCCGTCGACGTCCAGGGCTTCACCTAGCACAAAAAGCCCTGGACAAGAACTGATCTCTAAAGTAGAAAAGTCCACTTCTTCGGGCTGTACTCCCCCACGGCGCACTTGGCAGGTGCGCTCGTCAGCTATCCCCTGCATTTCAAAGGGAAAAGCCTTACAAACGGCAACTAGATGATCTATGTCAGAACTCAGCAGCTCTTTTTCACCCTCGATTCCCGCCGCTTGAAGCAATGCTTCGGCAAGAGGGTCAACAACAAACCCAACAAAAAAGAAACGAGCGACGGCATCCCTTTGCTGCTCAAGGCGCTTAAGGAACATCTCGCGAAGGACTTCGGCGGTAAAATGCGGCATCAAATCCAGCAACAGAATATCGCCTGGTTCGGCATAACGCGACGCGTTAAAAATCACGATACCCGACAATCCATAACTTCGGAAAAGCACTTCACCTTCTTCTTCAAAAATCGCCCGCTCTTTTGCTTTTGCATCTGAAAGGCTTCTGTAGAGCTTGACGTTTGACTGCACTCGAATTCCATCAAGAGCGCTCAAATCAGCATGCAAAAGCGATTTTGCCTGAACCGGCCCCAGAATTGGTTTCGGATTACAATAGCTAATCTGCCTGTTTGGCAAGATATTCTGCGAAGTAGCACCACCAGAAGCAAGTACCACCTTTCGTGCTGCTATCTCAAAAGACTGGTATTCGTTTTCTCCCTTGCAGGTTTTTCCCCTCACAACAAAACCGCCAGTTTCTTGTGAAGAGCAAACGGCTTCATGCTGCTCGGATGTTTCGTCTCTGTCCATTGATAAAGAAGATACCGAATGGTCACAAGGTGAAATAGCCAATACCTCTGACATTTCACAGATTTCAACACCATAGGCATCAAGTGCTTTGCGGAGCACGTCGAGTACCGAATTGGCTTTTTTTGAAAAAGGATATAAAAGACCCTCAGTTCCTGGCGCTTCTTCCCAGACCAACCCCAACTGCTCAAACCACGAAAGCACCGAAGGGATACTACGATTTTCATCCAATGCCGAAAAAACTTTTTCAACAAAAGACGCATGGTGATATCGAGTCACCTCAAGTGAGCTATTCGAAAAATTACAACGCCCATTCCCGCTCCTCATGATGGAAGTTCCAATGCGTTTTCCCGCTTCCAGGATCACCATACGCAGACGGGCTGTTTTTGGGGTATAAACAGGATTTCCTGTCTCGTTATTTCCCGTATCAATGCCTGCCGTATCACTATCTCCCGCATTGCCATCAAAAACGCTTTGAGCCTTCAAGTTCGCATCGCAAGAGACACTCTCTGAAAAGGATGATTTACGGTTCGATGATTCGCGATTAAATGGTTCACGATTCTTTGATTCGCAATTTAATAACTCACCATTCATTGATTCGTAATTTGACGATTCGTGACCCCATGGTCCGCAATTCAATTCTTTATGATTGAGCAATTCGGGCTTTGACATCTTGTTAGAAGATTGATTACAAATTGCCTGTGCGTACGAAACCGCACAAGCAAGGCCCGAAGCACCACCGCCTACTATCACTACATCATAGGCACCCGTTGGAACCTTAGCAGAGAAGGAAGGCTTCTTTGGTTTCTTCTTATTTGATCTGTTTTGTTTCTTTGACATATTCCCATAATACCAACGAAGGGAAGCTTTCGCTTCCCTTCGAAGAATACTTTTAATGTTCTTTGTTTTTACAGTTCAATTTTCCAGAGACCATGCAGATTGCAATATTCATACACTGCAACTGCTTCCTCGCCAGGAGCAACGGTAAAATCTGCAGCAGGTGCTTCACCGGGATTGAGCTGCTTTACCTGGAAACCATGGGTGGTCTCCAAGACAATCATGGTAATGAAATGCTCTTCTTCCATGGGATGAGCAACGCTACCAACCTCAACATGAATAACATCGCCCTGAGTTACCACAGGAACATGCTTTTCCTGAGCGGCATCTGTAACGCCAGCCTCGAGAAGCTGCATCTTTTCACCGCAGCAAACAAGTGACACACCCTTATCGAATACTTTCACTGCGACATTGCCGCAATGCATACACTTAAAAAATTGAAGCTTACCCATGAGAATCCCCTTCTCTTAGTCTTGTCTCTTAGCAATTATATAGTTCTCAACAGCACCTTACGAGCACCGTTACGATTCTGTATATATTATGCTACTAAACTAGTAACAATTTACACGCCTTTCAGAACTATTCGGTGAAATACCTAAGATTCCTCGATTCCGTATCGAGGCCCTTCTTGTGGGTGTTTTGTTTTCCAGGCATACACAAGCAATCCTATTCCCACGAGAATAAGCGGAACTGAAAGAACCTGCCCCATCGTCAGCCATCCGCCCCACAAATATCCAAGTTGGACATCGGGTTCACGGATGAATTCCACCATGAAACGGCAGATTCCATAACCAAGCATAAACACGCCTGAATAGGTGCCCTGAGAAAATGGTGGTTGTTTTCTTGACAGCACAAACAAAATGACAAACAGAACTATTCCCTCAAAAAACGCTTCGTAAAGCTGGCTTGGGTGACGCGGTTCCATTCCTGCCGCTCCACCAAATACTACGCCCCATGGCAAATCGGTAGGCGCACCCCAAAGTTCACCATTAACAAAGTTTGCGCAACGACCAAAGAATAAGCCAATCGGAACACCGATCATGGCAAGATCAACCAGCGATAAAAAGGGCATCTTAATGATTCGAGAAGCAACAATGCCCGCAATAAGAGCTCCTACAAAACCGCCGTGAAAACTCATACCTCCACGTGAAAAATTAAAAATAGCAAGGGGATCTGCGGCATACATCTCAAAGTTATAGAACAAAACATAGCCAAGCCTTCCACCAACAATGACACCGATCATTGCACAGAGCAAGACAATGCAGAGTGAGTCAAACGTAAAACGCATCTTCCAGCGCTTCCCTACCACATACATTACTGCTATGGCGCAGAGAAACCCCGCAACGTAAGCCAAACCATACCAGCGCGCTGAAAAAGGACCTATTGAAAACGCAATAGGATCAAGACTTTGATAGATATCGTTGAGCATATATTCCTTACTTTTCAGATACCGATTCTGCTTCTGCAGGTGCATGCGAAAGGAAGAACTCGCAGAAGCTGCAGATGTCCTTTACATTAGCATTTCGATCGATATCGGTACGAAAAAGTAACTCAAAATTTGAAGTTACCACATGGGTTGGCCTATCACAGGATGCATAATGACAATCAGGTGGGCAATTATCATTCGCCACCGCATGAGGACACCGTGACTGCATTTCCTCATCACATCCACGAATTTCCCAACAATGTGCCATATATATCAGATCCTTTACTGATCAACCACCAGAGCAAGAAACGCTTTCAAGAATACTGTCGGAAAAGTAACTTGCCAGCCAATTCTAATAGTTCCTCGATAAAAGGAAGCTACCGCACCTTGGTAGGCACGATAGCTTCTTCTAATTGGTAGATTTGTCTAAAAACAAACTTTTTGCCAAAGAAATGACAAATCTTGTTGTCTCAATTGGATATATGAATCCAACACCTTTACGAATTACTATTGAGCAGGTACAACGCGGGTAACACCTGGTACGCGATCCTTCAAAACGCGCTCAACACCATGAGCAAGGGTCATCTGAGACATAGGGCATCCCTTGCAGGCACCCTGAAGCTCTACAGTTACTACGCCCTCTTCATCCACGTCAACCAGTTGAACATCGCCACCGTCAGCCTGAAGAGAAGGACGAATAAGTTCAAGCACTGCGGCTACATCAGATTTTTCTACCATTGGAATCTCCAATCTTTTCTTAAGTACGCTCAGCTATTCTTCTGAGTCGTCTTTGTCTTGTTCCTGGGCCATTCTAGCACGCACAAGCGCACCAACCTGTCGAAAATCCTCAAGGAGCACATCTCGCTTCGAACGGTCATAAATTGCTGCAGCAGGATGAAACACAGGAAGCACCACGAAGCGCCCTGCTTGCTGCACCGTCCCTCGCAATCGAGTAATTCCAGTACCGGTACGCAAAATAAACTGAGTAGCAAAATTACCCATCGTCACAATAATCCAGGGATCGATCGATTGGGTCTGCTCTCGCAAAAAGGGTGCACAGGCTTCAATCTCATCTGCCTGAGGATTACGATTCGAAGGAGGACGGCATTTCAGCACGTTGGCGATAAACACCTCTTCGCGCTTCAAACCCGCTTCTTCGAGAAGCTCATCGAGAAACTTCCCCGCAGCTCCTACAAAAGGTTTTCCTTGAAGATCTTCATTCTTCCCTGGCGCCTCTCCCACAATTAAGACCCGTGCATGAGGATCGCCATCGCCAAATACGATGTTGGTACGCGTCTCACAAAGAGCACATGCTTGGCAATTTTCCACCTGAGCCCGAATTGCATCCAAAGGAAGTTTTTCCACCTGCATAACGTACTCCTATCGATAAAAACGAGGCATACGACGAGAGAAATTGCATACCAGTTCGTATGGAATAGTGGCAGCACGATTTGCCATCGTATCGACGGAACAATCTACAGTCTCATGTGGGCCTGCGATCAGCACTTCGTCTCCTATTTGAGGATCCAGCGTTTTGATGTTGGCACGTGAGCGTAAATCCACTTCAAACATACATTGGTCCATACAGATATTACCCACCTGATGAACCGCGCGATTCTGATAGGCAAAATCGATTTTCCCCGACAACAAACGCATAAGACCATCAGCATATCCCACGGGCACCGTACAAATTTTTACGCTACCAGGACTACGATAATTCATCCCGTAGCTCACGCCTTCGCTCATCGGTACCACCATTACATTGGTGATGCGCGCATGAACACTCATTGCGGGACGCAGGTCAATCAGACGATGTGTATCAGGAGCTGGCTGATATCCATACATAGCAATGCCTAAGCGCACCATATCGAAATTGGTTTTAGGGAATCGATAAGTCGCTGCAGAATTATCGCAGTGAACAATTCCGGGATTAATACCGGCAGCCTCGACAGCACGCATTGCTTCCACGAAGTGATTGATCTGAATTTGGAAATCGAGCGTTTCAAGAGAATCTGCCGTCGCGAAATGGGTAAAGCAACCCTCGAGTTCAAGCGCTCGATGAAAGCTAACTTGAGATAAAAATTCCACTACGTTATTAAAGCGTACCCCGATGCGGTTCATACCAGAATTGATCGCGAGATGATAAGGAGCTTTTATTCCTTGTGCATCAGCAGCTTCAGCATATGCGATCGCAAATTCGGAGGTATATACCGCAGGACGAATTTGGTAATAAAGCAAAAGCGGAATTGCTTCAGCGGGAGGCTGCGAAAGAATAAGAATGGGTTCGCGCATGCCTGCTTCACGCAGCTCAATGCCCTCATCCACCGTAGCAACACCAAGATAGCTTGCTCCTGCACTGCAGGCCGCCTTCGCTACCTCCAGCGCTCCATGACCATAGGCATCAGCCTTGACCACCGCCATAAGACGGCAGCTATTAGGGAGGAGACGCTTTGTTTGCATTACGTTGTACTGAATAGCGCTTCTATCAATTTCCACCCACGCCCATCGACGATCGCGCTCATCGATGGCAGCAAGTTCTTCTTTGGTGGGAGCATCAGTTATATTGCTTGGACGCGAAGTGTGCGAACGGGAATACTGATAGTTGGATGAGCCCTTTATAGCACTCCCCGTAAAGGCACCCGATTGACGACTGGATGCATGATTTGCCGCAGAGGCATTTCTATAACCCGCTACCGAATTTTTTGGGCGATTCGCAAAGCCCGTAAACCCATTAGGTAAGTCTTGCACGAAAGTTCCTTCTTCCTGAAGTTCTTCCTGAAAAGCTAGTATCCTTTTCGTAAAAACTGTTACCTTTATTGCACAGACAAAAGCTGTGAGTAACAGTTTTTATGTAACTAGAGAAGTATAGCGCGAAAGAAGGCTCTGCATGCATTGCCTTTCTAAGCGTCGCACAAAGCACAGTACTTGGCGTTATTTGTTCATAACGTCGATTATTACCAAAACAAAAGGACCCTGTTATGCCTTTCTCGATAGAACGAAATGATCTAGCCTCTGTATCTGCCGATGTCATTATTGTCGCCGCAAATGAGGATTTGCAAATTACTGGCGGTGTCGGAAAAGCTGTTGCGCAAGTGGCGGGATTTGAAAAAGTGCAAGAGGCGTGCAATGCAATAGGACACTGTCCCACAGGCAGCGCTGTTGTGACTCCTGCCTTTGATCTTCCTGCTCAAGCAATCATCCATGCAGTAGGTCCTATTTGGCAAGGTGGCACGCACAATGAAGTAGCTTCGCTTCGCAGCGCCTACGACGCTGCCCTTTCTCTTGCTGCAGAAAATAATGCCTCCTCTATCGCCCTGCCGTTATTGTCTGCAGGAGTATACGGATTTCCTGTAGATATATCTCTTTCTGTAGCGCAAAATGCCATACACGATTTTCTCGATTCGCATGATTCCGAAATTCGTTTGGTGTTATTTGACCGCAGTGCACTTCAGGCAGGTCTTTTGACATACGACCGCATCAAGGAATATATCGATGATGTGTACGTAGGCGAGCATTCCGATACCCGTCAGAGGACGCGCAAAGCCGATGACGAGGTTACTTACGTAGCAGCCCTTGCTGCCGAAACGTTTGGCCAATCTCCTTGCCTCTCCGAATTGCTTAGCTCATTGGATGCCTCTTTTTCCACTACCCTACTTTCACTTATCGATGCCAAGGGTATGACCGATGCGCAAGTTTACAAACGGGCAAACATGAGTCGCCAACTCTTTAGCAAAATTAGGAGCGATGCGCTTTATAAGCCAACAAAGAAAACGGTGCTTGCACTTGCTATTGCTCTTGAGTTAGATTTGGACGCTACCGAGGACTTACTTCGCCGTGCTGGATTTGCGCTTTCCCACAGCAACAAGGCAGACATTATTGTTGAGTATTTCATAACGAATAATCAGTTCGATATTTTCGAGATTAATGCAACGCTCTACGCTTTTGATCAGCCTCTTTTGTAGTTATCTTATTTCGCGTTTATTATTCGCCATGCTTCTCCTTCGTTAAGGTCGGCCACCTAATACCAGTCCTCCGACGTCAGCCATCTAATGCCAACTGTCTAATGTCAACCACCAGTTGACCTACTCAAGCATTACCGCGCGTATTCTTCTTCCTGTAAGCAGACAACGTAACAGCAGGAGGGTATATCATGAAAAAGGATTTAACTGAACTGGTTTTTCTCGTTGATCGCAGTGGCTCTATGAGTGGTCTTGAAACTGACACTATAGGAGGATTCAACGCAACCCTCAAAGCCCATCAAGAAGCAGATGGTCAAGCAGTTGTCTCGACCGTGTTGTTCGATCACGAGACTAAAGTCTTACATGACCGAATGCCAATTGAAGACGTTTCCCTAATGACGGAAAGAGATTACCAGGTTCGTGGATGCACTGCACTTTTAGATGCAGTAGGCGGTGCGATTCACCACATTAGTACTATTCATAAGTATTTACCCGAAGAATATAAACCAGAACACACTATCTTTGTTATTACAACCGATGGCATAGAAAATGCGAGTACACAATACACTTACCAACAGGTAAAACACCTTATAACCGAAAAGGAAGAAGCTGGCTGGGATTTCCTTTTTTTAGGCGCAAACATTGACGCAGCAGCAGAAGCATCCAAGATTGGCATTCCTGTGGCTCGCGCAGCCACGTTTATCGCGGATGAAATTGGGAGCAAAACTATGTTTGGCGCAGTTTGCGCTGAAACTATCGACATGCGAACAGGATGTTCACAGCGGGATGAGTCTTGGAAAGGCTTAATCGAGCAAGATACGGCTGCTCGTAAATAACGAGAACAGCTAGCACCCAATAAATAGCGTTAGGCGAGGAGCTCCAAGTAAATAACCCACAGCAATAGCTAAGCAGCCTGCGCTATGTAGATAGCTCAAGACAGCTAACACCGAGCCAAATAGCATCAGGCAGGAAGCGAGGAAATAGCACTGAGCAGGCAGCGCCCAATAAATAATCCACCAGCAAATATCGTTAAGCAGACAGCACTAGGTAAACAATCCCACGAAAGCATTGACGTACATAACGGGATCTTACATGGATGAAATACATGCAGTAGTTGTCACGCCAACATGCGACAATACCGCGATGAGCTAATACACTCACACGTATACGACCACACACATCCGACAACACGCATACGACCGTACGTATACGACCGCACGTATTTCCGCAATAGATCAAGGCGCCCGCAAAGTGAATTTTAATTTGCTTTGCGGGCGATACCAGCATACACAAGCAAAGCAGCGTAAATAAAGCAACCGATAGCTGGGTAGTCTGACCCATAGGCGTAAGTCAAATCGCCCAAATACCGAATGCCAGGATTAAGGATTACCAGAACTGAATAAATGAAAATAATACAGCTGATTACGAAAGCGACAATCATTACGACAACTCGTTTTTCGCTTGGCGTTTTCAGCAATATAACTATCGACACCGCCAAAAACAGAGCAAACAAAAACATTGGAGATTTAGCAAAAACATAATTTAGAATCATTCCAATAATTTGGTTATGCATAGCCATCTGCACAGTCATATCAAGAAAAGGACTATCAAATCTACTGAGTGACTCAGAAACATAGCTTTCATACAGAGGAATTACTAAGCATGTCAGAATAGGCGCGATTATCGCAACGAATATAAAGGGTGTTATAGTGCGCTTCTTTTCTTCATTTGAAACAATCATAGGAATGCCTCCTATCAAGCATTGTTTTTAACATAATGCCTGATGAGACCCTTATGCGCAAGTGTTATTGCGGTAATATCGTTGTGCGGTACATCGCACCGCGGAATCCATAATTCCAAATTAAAATCGAAGCTGTTCACAAAAAGGACCCGAAATGGCAAATTCACGCCTTATCGGGTCGCCAGCAGGAATAAAAATTCCTCTTACACAAAGAAAAACAGCCCGTTAAACCTTAAATTTGTCCACTTTCATGCATTTTCTAAATATGATGTATGACAGTATTTGAATTTTCAATACATCTTTTAGTGAAAGCAACCCGACAAGGAAAGTTTTTGCCAAAACACGCTCATGAACTGAATTTTTCGCCTTTGTGTTTGGGCAAACTGTTAAAAAGGCTCGGATTATGCTTAAAGCACACTTTTAAAAAGGCTCGGATTTTACTTAAAACCCCCTTTCTATAACCCATTTTTTATAACTTACATTTGGATGCTAAACGCCGCACTTACTAAAAACGCCACCCCCGTTATAGGAGTGGCGTTAAAAGTCAAGTGGATGGATACAGAGCCATTACGACTCTAGCAATTTTTGCCGCATTAGTAACTAATATATAGCCGCGTTAGCATTGCCGCATTAGTAATCAATTATTGCCGCATTAGCGATTAATATTGTAGAACGCTTTCATGCCCGCGTACTGACCTGCATCGCCCAGCTCTTCTTCGATGCGAAGAAGCTGATTGTATTTCGCCACGCGATCAGAACGGCAAGGAGCACCCGTTTTAATCTGTCCAGCATTTGTAGCAACTGCTAAGTCAGCAATGGTTACATCTTCGGTTTCACCCGAGCGGTGAGACATAATGCACGCATATCCTGCTTGCTTTGCCATTTGAACAGCTTCCAACGCTTCGGTCAAAGAGCCGATTTGGTTTACCTTAACCAGAATTGCATTAGCGCAACCAAGCTCAATGCCCTTAGCAAGACGCTTAGGATTAGTTACAAACAGGTCATCGCCAACCAGCTGAACTTTGTCGCCGATGCGATCAGTCAGCGCCTTCCAGCCATCCCAGTCCTCTTCTGCCATACCATCTTCAATGGAAATAATAGGATACTTTTCAACAAGTGCAGCCCAGTACTCGACCATTTCTTCGCTGGTTAATTCGCGATCTTCGCCTGCCAAAACATATACGCCACGTTCTGCATCATAGAATTCGGTAGATGCCGGATCCATAGCGAACATGATGTCTTCGCCTGGCTTATAACCTGCTTTTTCGCAAGCCTCAACAATGTACTTCAAAGGTTCTTCGTTGGTGGTGAAGTTAGGAGCGAAACCACCTTCGTCGCCTACGCCGCCGCCAAGACCAGCCTCATGAAGAACCTTCTTCAAGGTGTGATAGATTTCTGCACACCAACGAAGCGCCTCGGCAAAAGACTGAGCCCCTACCGGCATAATCATGAACTCTTGGAAGTCCACGTTGTTGTCAGCATGCTCGCCGCCATTGAGAATGTTCATCATAGGAGTTGGCAGCATATTTGCATTTACTCCACCAACATATTTATAGAGAGGAAGTTCTGCAGATTCCGCTGCCGCTTTAGCTACCGCTAAAGATGCGCCTAAAATTGCATTTGCACCAAAGTTACCTTTGTTTTCCGTGCCATCAAGAGCAATCATTTCTGCGTCGATTTCGCGCTGGTCTTCCGCTTCCATACCAATCAGAGCATCGGCAATGTCCTCGTTTACATGAGAAACGGCCTTGAGCGTGCCCTTACCAAGATAGCGTTCAGAATCCCCATCGCGCAACTCAACTGCCTCAAAAGCACCCGTAGATGCACCAGATGGAACCGCCGCACGACCCATTGCGCCGTCGTCAAGAATTACCTCAACCTCGACCGTAGGATTACCGCGGGAATCCAGAATTTCGCGACCAAACACATCGATGATGGTAGCCATTGAATTTCCTCCTTGGAGAGTGTTTTACCAAACGCATCAATGATACCACGCCTCTTTAAGTCGAGTTTAAAACTTGCTTTTTTCTAAGATGTTCCGCATCAAACGGCGCGTAGAAAAGAATGTACGGCTACAAAAACAGAACAAACAGTACACAGCAGAACAAGGAAAAACCCAAAAAAATGATTTGAGGAAATGACAGACTTTTACCGTAAAGACTTGTTCGCTTTTTTGCCCCATAGCATCGCGCGTCCATTGCTTGCCCCAAATTTCCAGCCCTTCTAAACATTCCAACCACTAAGGGAACAAGGACCACACGCCAAGATAGAACGCGAGTCAGTAAGCCACCCTCTTCAAATCGAGCACCCCGTGCCTTTTGTGCTTGGCGAATCTGTGTAGCCTCCGATGCCATCATAGGAATAAAACGAAGCGCAAGAGCAAGAATCAACGCGATGTTATCTACGGAAACGAATCGACGCAAACCCGAGAAAAGCGAAGAGAACGCATGAGTAAGTGCTTCTGCAGTAGTAGTAAACGAAACCACATAAGTTGCAAGCAGGATCAGGAAAACGCGTGCAGCGTACGTAAGCCCAATCATGCATCCTTGCGGATTAAAGCCAAAAGTACCCCAAAGAGCAATTGGCTCCCATCCCACCATAAAGCCCGCAAATCCACCTGACGCGTGAGAAACTTGCGTTATGTCAAAGGTAAACGCATTGCAAATCCAGATAAAGACAAGAAGTACCAGCAGAGGAAGAGACATCTTCACAAAACGCAAAAGCGGAAGTTTTGCAAAAAGAATTGATGTGGCGATCACCAAAGCCCCTAGACCAATACCCCACCATGTTTTAACTAGAAATAAAGCAATCGAAAGAAAACAAAGGAGCAGAAGTTTAATGCGTGCATCGCAACGATGTATACCTGAAGTTCCTGGTATGTAGAGAGAAAACACTGTGCTCATACGTTATTTCGAAGCTAAGTTTATGCCTTACCTTTAGGAAGCCTCATGCTTTTTCTAAGAACAGACCAAAAGGACAAGTCGTACGCTTTCGTATCAAAGCCCACCCTAGAGCAAAAAAGCAAAGTTTGACAGATTTACAAACTTAGTAAATCATACCCTTTCGCAGTGGATCCACACCTATGTGTTATCGCTCTGGGTCCGCATCTATGCGTCTTTGCTTTATGCCTGCATCCATCCGCTTTTGATTGAGACACGCCGCCTATAATGCTTTCGTTTGCATCCCGCATTATCAAGCCGCATCGTTAAACCACATCGTTAAACCGCATTTCGCTACAACGACGCTCCGCTTTGCACCCAGCCATGAGTTGCATAATTAGTATCGTCATTCCAGAGACATACCGAACCTTTCGCAAGCGTCGAAGGGACATCGATAATTCGCTGGTTTCGCGAACCACGAAAGCGCAGCGTTATATCATGCTCAGATTCTATATAGGGACCATCCACCAAAACATCAATATAGGTCAAAAGCTCTTCAGTTACTTCGGTATGTCTTTTTGATTCGGGATTAGTCAAATCCTCGAATACATCACCGGTATAGCACCAGATTGTTTTTTCAGGGTAGGCCTGTTTTACCGCACGAACAAAAGGGAGCAATGCACGCTGATTTTCTGGCTCCATAGGCTCCCCTCCAAGAAGTGTTATTCCATCAACAAACGCTCCTGAAAGACTGGCGATAATCTTTTGAGCTACTGCATCGGTAAATTCTTCTCCGTAAGAGAAACTCCACGTTTCTGGTTGAAAGCAGTTTTTACAATGATGAGTACACCCTGAAACAAAAAGCGTAGTGCGCACCCCTTCGCCATTCGCAATATCGCAGTATTTTATTTCAGCGTAGTTCATAGCCCTTCCCCATATTTATCTACCATGTGCGCGAAAAATCAAATTCTGGCACAAAAGCTTGAATCGTGTACTGTTGTGAAGTCTTTTTCAGTCATGTTATTCTACAAAATCTAATTATTTGTAGAATAACATGGGTTTTTAGCCTTAAATGAATCGACCAATCAGCAAAAAACTATGCACATAATACCTTTTTGTGTCAAAATCGCGCTTTTAACGACGCACACAGCAGTTGACATCAGCCACAATTCGAAGTGCTGTGCACGAATGCTTTACACGCGAATGTTTACAAGACAATTCATCAACGATTCATGCAGTACATCTCGGATATCAAACACATTGAGACCAGAACGTACGACGAATTGTACAAATGCTTAATCCGTATTTTGCCCGTTTAAACGAGAGGCACAATGTAAGGATTATACATAATGCGGGTTTTATGCGGGACGTCTGCGCAATACAGGTTTTATACGGGACCTATACGCAAGGCAGGTTTCGCACGGGACCGCAATGCTGGTTTTATACGAGACCCCTACGCAATGCAGGTTTTGCACGGGACCTCTCCAATACCGCAAGTTTTCTACGGCCCTTTACGATGCTTGCCGAAACATCTAAGCAAATTTCAGCTTAACGCCTCAAATTATTATTCATCCGCATAGCGGATGAATAATCGTTTCGGACTCATTATCGTTTCAGACGCTTCGCGTCCTCACCGAGCTGAAGCCTCAAACAAAATCAGTGAACTGATGCAATATCAGCCCGCATAAACTAATCGCATGTAAGCACAAAGCGTTTTTCGAAGCAAAGATCTCTACGAAGAAATTCTACAGATGCAAAACGCGATCGCGGATTTCTTCAGTACGTCCCTGATTCCAGAACTGAGTGCCAATGTAACCACACGTACGACGTGCCACGTTAAGCTTTTCCTGATCGCGATTACCGCAATGAGGGCATTCCCAAACCAGTTTTCCATCGTCTTCGACAATTTGAATTTCGCCATCGAAGCCACAAACCTGGCAGTAGTCGCTCTTGGTGTTCAGTTCCGCATACATAATGTGATCATAGATAAACTGCATGACGCGAATAACGGCCTTCAAGTTGTCCTGCATGTCGGGTACTTCGACATAAGAAATTGCTCCACCCGGTGATAACTGCTGGAACTGGCTTTCAAACTGAAGCTTAGTGAACGCATCAATTTCCTCAGAAACATGAACGTGATAGCTGTTCGTAATGTAATTCTTGTCTGTTACATCAGGGATTACTCCGAAACGACGCTGCAACGCTTTTGCAAACTTATAGGTAGTAGATTCAAGCGGCGTACCGTACAGCGAGAAGTCAATGTCGGTTTCTGCCTTCCATTCAGCACACTTGTCGTTCATCTTCTGCATTACTGCCATAGCAAACGGCGTTGCCTGCGGATCGGTATGACTATAGCCGGTCATGTACTTCACGCATTCATACAGGCCTGCGTATCCCAAGCTGATGGTTGAATATCCACCATAGAGCAACTTATCAATGGTTTCGCCCTTTTCAAGACGAGCAAGCGCACCGTACTGCCACAAAATAGGAGCTGCATCGGAAAGCGTGCCCTTCAAGCGGTTGTGACGACACATCAAAGCCTTTTTACAAAGTTCCAGACGCTCTTCGAAGATTTCCCAGAACTTGTCCATGTCACGATACGACGAGCAGGCCACATCAACCAAGTTAATGGTTACCACGCCCTGATTGAAACGACCGTAATACTTAGGCTTGCCCGGTTCGTAATTGCCCGCATTTGCCACGTTGTCATATCCATTGCCTGAACGGTCTGGCGTCAAGAAAGAACGGCAACCCATGCAGGTATAGCAATCGCCTTCACCTGGCTTTTCACCCTTGGAAAGCTTAAGCTCGAACATCTTCTTTTCAGAAATGTAGTCAGGAACCATACGCTTTGCCGTGCACTTAGCGGCAAGCTGAGTAAGGTAGAAGTATTCCGAATCTTCGCGAACGTTATCTTCTTCCAGCACATAAATAAGCTTGGGGAACGCTGGCGTAATCCAAACACCAGCTTCGTTCTTTACGCCTTCATAGCGCTGACGCAAAACTTCTTCAATGATAATGGCAAGGTCTTGCTTTTCCTGCTCGTTGCGTGCTTCGTTCAAGTACATAAACACCGTAACAAACGGAGCCTGACCGTTGGTAGTCATAAGTGTTACTACCTGATACTGAATAGTTTGAACGCCACGACGAACTTCATCGCGCAAACGCTCTTCAACGATGTTCGAAAGCTGTTCTGCTGAAGGCTCCACACCAACCATATTCAATTCATGAATTACTTCGCGACGAATCTTCTTGCGGCTGATGTCCACAAAAGGAGCCAAATGGGTAAGCGAAATGGACTGACCACCATACTGGCTGGAAGCAACCTGGGCAATAATTTGCGTTGCAATGTTGCAAGCTGTTGAAAAGCTATGCGGCTTTTCGATCATGGTGCCAGAAATTACCGTACCATTTTGCAGCATGTCTTCCAAGTTCACCAAGTCGCAGTTGTGCATGTGCTGTGCGAAGTAGTCGGAATCATGAAAGTGAATGATGCCTTCTTCATGGGCACGAACCACATCTTCAGGCAACAGAATACGCATAGCCAAGTCTTTAGAAACCTCGCCTGCCATATAGTCGCGCTGAACCGAGTTAACCGTAGGGTTTTTATTGGAATTTTCCTGCTTTACTTCTTCGTTATTGCACTCAATAAGCGAAAGGATTTTATCGTCGGTAGTATTGGAATGACGCTTCAAGTTCTGAACATAACGATAAATAATATAGCGACGCGCAACTTCAAACTTGTGTAGCGCCATAATTTCGTTTTCTACCAAGTCCTGAACTTCTTCAACAGAAACGGTATGACCGGCTTCTTCACACTTGTCCGCCACATTATGAGCAGCATAGTCAATCTGACGAGCGGTAAGGCGCTCGCTTTCAGGAGATTCGTCACTTGCTGCTTTAATAGCATTGGCAATTTTAGTGATGTCGAACGTTACTTCAGATCCATCACGCTTAATAATTTTCATCCGCGTAACCCCTCCCGGTCAGGCATTTAAAAAGTATTCAGAAAAACGGTTATGTTCTAATCGTGTTTACTAATGATTAGACGTTAGATGAAAACGTCTTGCTGTTTTAACCAGCGATAGATACTATACACAATTCAGCACAAGATATTGTGACAATTTAGAGGTTTTCCCACAATTTGTAGTAATTAACGGCTAAATGGTATTTTTTTAGTATCATTTCTCTATAAATCGATATAAAACGAGAATTTTTCCTCTTAGGGTTATGCGCTGCCGCCAATCATCATCTGTAAATTATCTGCCACGACCAATCAACACCTGCAGATTATACGCCGTTCCCAATCAAGTAATTTTCCCGGAACCTCAGCAGTTTCATTACCTTTAATCCTGCCCCCTAGTCCAGCGAGCAACCTGTATCCCACTAATATTTTGGGATTTAGCAGTATTTATCGAAACAATCATGACACTGTCTACTGAACTAATAGGTGATTCAGTCTCGCTAGGATTTCTTTTCTACCTTAGTGCCACACTTGGGGCATGTTACTAAAAGTTTGCCCTTTCCTTTAGGAACATTGAGCACGGCACCGCATCCTTTGCATTTAAAGTACAGCGTAGTGTGACGATTTTCATAACGCTTATTGGTCAGACGCCACCAAGCCTTTGGTTTTTCCATAAGCTGCTGGTACTTCTGTAATTCACGAACACGAGCCGGATAGTTACGTGACATCATGCGGAATATGCCTAACACAAAACAAGCAAGTGAAAGCAATGATAATAGTTCGATATGCACAAAGAAATTAACTACCACTAAGGCGCAGCCAAAAATCATCAGTCCTTGCGTGCACTCGTCAATACCATAGCGACCTTGCATCCATTGTGCTGATTTCATTTGCCAGTTACCCTGTCCACTTCTATTACCACTTTTGTTCCCACGCATGAATTCGCTCACATTCTTTTTTCATTTTACGAGCATCTATAGTAGCGGCGATACCATACTTATCACCCAATTTAATCCAAACTTTTACGCAACCCCTACGAAAGCATCATAAGAATTCCAAGTTTCAGAGAATCGCAAGATGAACCTTGTAAAACCGGACTACACGAACTACAAGAAGCGGAGCGCCTTACAAAAGCTAGCAGAGAGACTTAGGCCGCAAGAAGCGGACCGCTTTGTTAGTTTTATTGAAAACCAAGCCCCAAGACTCAAACCTTACAACAATACGAAAGGACCCCGGAATATCCGAGGTCCTTTCGTATTGCGGGTTACGTTCGCAAAACTCACTATAAAAGCCAAATACACAGCCCTACAACAAGCGTTGTCGTTCCGTGCTGGTTCGCAAAACAGACACTACAGCTCTACGCGGCAAAATCTACTACTCTACGCAGCAAGCAAAAATCCTGCCACCAGATACCCAACGGTAGTAATGCCCGCCACAATACCGATGTAGGGCAACTGCGCAATGGCATAATCCACGTTGTTGATCTTACAAGCAGACGCGGAAAGCAATGTAACATCCGAATAGAAACACGCCTGTGCACCAAAGCATGCTGCAGAAATAATTGCACCCATGGTCAACGCCACATCGGCACCCGTAGCGGCTGCCAAGGGAAGGATGATAGGAGTACAAATTGCAGGGATACTCCAAATGTTCGCCGTCGCAAAGCAAACAGCACCCACCAAAATAAAGGTAATAACAGGAATAAGTGCCGCACTCATGTACGGTGTTGCAACCGCAATTAAGAAGTCAGTCAGTCCAATAAGCTCAATTGCGTCGCGGAAGAACAGAGATGCTACCAGCACCACCGCAATAAAGAGCATATCCTCCAAACCCTTATAACAGGCATCGCAGAACCTGCCTAAGCGCATAATCTTGAAAGGAATATACAGAACAAAGCACACAACAATGCCACAAACCACGCCATACAGAATATCGCCCAGCACAATGGTTACCACAATAACCACTGCCATCGGAATAACAAAGGTCCACAAACGAGGAGCAACTTCTTTTTCATCCTGTTTAGACGTGTCGCTGATGGCGCCCATTACTACACCAAGTTCACTATCTTGGTTTTGCAAGTCACTGGAATCAGGCCACAATTTTCCTGTTTCTTCTACACGCTTGTAGGCTTTCTTCATGCCACCGAGTTTTGGCACAATGCCAAAAATAACCAGCAGAACAAACAGCACACACAAGAACGGATAGAAGAAATACGGCATGATGCTGTAATAAATATTCATTGCCGTATCGCCCAGTACGGCCGCTTCAGGCTGTTCGTAGAAAATACCCGAAAAGAATACGACCCATGCAGAAATGGGGATAATAAGGCACACCGGCGCTGAAGTGGTGTTGATGATGTAACACAACATTTCACGAGGTGTTTTATGCTCGTCTGCAACAGGCAGTACGCAATTTGAAGTAACCAGGATACTCAGGTAATCATCAATAAAAATAATTACGCCGCATATCCAGGTTAAGAACAAAACCTGCTTCTGAGACTTAACATAGCGACGAGCCCAATTTGCCACTGCTTGTGCGCCATTAGACTGACGAAGAAGCTGCACGAAACAGCCAAACAGCAAACAGATCAAAACAATGTAGTTATTGTCTTCATCGCAACACGCCGAAAGTAAACCATCTACGGTCGGCATGAAAAAATCTGGTCCATAGTAGAGCAAATACCCCAATATGCCAGAAAGCAAAATGCTAAAAATGCATTTTCGCGTTACGAAAGCAAACACGAAAAAGCTGAGCGCAGGAATAAGTGTTAGTATTCCTAGGCTTCCTCCATCCACTCTTTTCTCCTAACTAAAACCGACAATCTTCCCTTGAACAGGTATTCTCAAAGGTTTTTCGATGTGCCACCACTACTATTGACTAACTTTTCCTCTCAGTTTTGGCAATCGTTAAGCCCTGTGATCACACTTGTCCTAATATGCCTACCTGCCTTTGCAGAGTATGCTCAAAATAGGTGCGAATTTCTTCTATTCGCTCATCGCTTGGTGCTTCGAATTCTTCTTGAAATCCCCCGATATTTCGTTGTTTTTGAATGCCGAGTCCGTGATACGGAAGAAGATCTATGCGCTCAATGCCTAAATCACACAAATAGGCTCCAACGCGCTCAATCTGTTCTTGCGAATCGTTGACACCCTTTATAAGCGGCATGCGAACGATCACCTTAGCTAGACATTCTTTTTCTTGTGCAAGTGCCTTCAAGTTGGCAAGAATATGCTTGTTATCCACGCCCGTAAATTCCTTATGTATAACGGGATCGATACTTTTCAAATCGTACAGAATGGTGGTTACGCTAGGTTTTCGCGCAAGCGCAAGCAAGTCTTCCCTTTTGCCGAAACCGCAGGTGTCAAGACAAGCTGAAATACCCTTCGATGCTGCCTTATCAATTAGCTCTGACGCAAACAAAGTGTGCAGCAGCAGTTCTCCACCGCTTATGGTGATGCCGCCACCCGTGTTGTCGTAGAAGCCTTTATCCTGTTCGGCAACAGACAGTATTTCCTCAACACTCATGGGTTTGGCAACCCCGCGTAAGGCTTGCGCATAACATACACTCACGCATTCCAGGCACCCATCACATTTCTCCCAATCTATTGCTACGCCACGCTCTTCATCGGGAGAGATAGCCTGGTTCGGGCACGCCTCAATACAGCACCCACATCTGATACAGTTTGTAGGCGACTGAATAAGCTGCTGATTGGGATTGATGAGTTCTGGATTATGACACCATTTGCATGACAGCGGGCAGCCTTTTAAGAAAATAGTTGTACGAATTCCCGGACCGTCTTCAACCGAAAATTTTTGAATATTGCCCACTAAAACTCGCTGCGGTTCTAGGGATGCATCGCCTGCAATGTTGCTTACCGCGTCACCTGCCACGGCATTTGCCGCGTTGCTCGCAGTATCATTTACCGAATCACTTACTCTATCGCTCACGCTTTACCTTTCCTTAAGCACTTTGCGATAGATGAGCAGTGCGACGAATAATGGTATCTTGAGCACTTTTATCAAGCTCGGTAAAGTAGGCCATATACCCCGCCACGCGAACCATAAGACCTCGATATTTTTCAGGTTCTACCTGGGCTTTTTTAAGGGTTTCGTTGTCAACTACGTTAATCTGTATATGCTCTCCACCCTCTTGGAAGAAGGTTTTAATAACGCCCTCTATGATGTCACGACCCTTTTCACCTTGCACGCCCTTCGGGTCAAAACGCAAATTAAAAAGCGCCCCTTCCTGCAAATCGGGCTGATCAATAGCAGCAACCGAGCGTACCGTTGACGTAGGACCATGAACATCACGCCCCATCATAGGAGACGATGCATCACATAAAGGCTCGCCAACCAAACGTCCATCGGGAAGGGCACCTACTACCTTACCGTGAGGGATATTCATCGTTTGCGAATCGATGCCAAAAGCGTAATGCCCGCCACGTGCATCAGGCCACTTTTGTACATTGTCGGCAACAAAATGCATCATTTCGCGGTAAATGCTATCCACATGTTCTTGGTTGTTGCCATATTTTTCTGGCTTATTCAAAAGAAGCTGACGCAAACGTTCCTGACCTTCAAAGTTGCTATCGCAAGCAGCAATAAGTTCATCCATCGTAAGATCATGGTCTTCGAATACGCATTTTTCCACCGCCGCAATACAGTCCGCCAAGTTTGCAGCACCCGTTACATACAAGCCACAGGTCGAATAATTAGCGCCACCTTCTTGCACTGACTTGCCGCGCTCAACGCATCCTGCCGTAACCATAGAAGCAAAAATTACCGGATAACGATTCATGTGAATGCTTTGCATGAGGTTGTAACCTATGCGAATTTGATCATACGCATGGAGAATCTGCTTTTTCAGCGCATCCTTGAATTCTTCGATTGTTTTAAATTCACGTGGATCCCCTGTTTGCAAACCCAGAGTTTTCCCGGTGGCAGGATCTACTCCGTTATGCAGAACAAATTCCACCATTTTGCCCATATTGACATAACCCGCATCGGGAGAACCATCGGTTCCGCCACCGCCAGGACCAGCCTGAATGCAGCCCACAATAGTCCAATCGCGCGCTTCTTCTAAGGTTCCGCCTTTGCCAAGGGCCATCTTGATGGCGGTTTCATCATTGAAAAAGCCTGGGTTTGCTTGGCCTTCTTGAACCATCTTGCAACCAAAGCGGATAAGTTCGCGTGGGGTATCCTCGCACACACGCAGCGCCATTACAGGCTGGGTTGTCTGGAGTTCATCGGCTGCCTGCAGGCAAAGCAACGACAAATCATTCGAAGCGTCTTTTCCTTCGCGGGTTTGACCACCCACTACAAGAATTTGCCACATGGGATATCCCGCGAAAGCCGTAGCGTACCAATTGTCGCGGACTTCATACACCTCACAGCTTTTAAGATATAAGCATTCAAGCATTTCAAGCGCTTGTTCGCGTGTAATAGTTTTTTCATCCAGTACATCTTTTTTATAGAAAGGCCACATGTACTGATCGAAACGGCCAAAACCGCAAGCGGTCGTGCACACTTCGATATGGAAATATACGTGTACAAACCACACCATTTGCAAAGCTTGATAAAACGTTTGTGGTGGATTTTCCGGAACCACCTGGCAGTTATGCGCTATAGCTAACAATTCCTGCTTGCGTTGTTCATCTTTACATTCATTTGCCAGACGGAGTGCCTCTTCAGCCATACGATGGGCATAGGTAATTAAGCCTTCGCATTGAATAATGCAGGCATTCCAAAAATCAACTTTTGCGGCTTCTTCTTTAGTTTGGGGAAGAGTATTCGCTATATTACGCTTACATTCTTCAATGTAGCCACGAAGTCCAACTCGCAATATTTTTTCGTGATCACAGGTTGTTTCTCCTGAAACGCCGTTTTCAAGACCTACACACAATACATCGTCCGCCTCAAGTTCTTGAATGTAGGCAGGCATGACTTGATCGGCATAATCTTCCATCGACTTGCCTTCCCAATAGGGAAGAGTCTTACGAATAATTTCTTTATCTTCCGGGGAAATGTAATACGGGTCTTTGCTGCGCGTAGAAAATTCATCCAAATCGCTTAAGTACCATGAACTGGACTGAAATTCCGGATGAAGATTTGCGCCCCTGTAGGCGTTTGTTGCGGTACCTACGATAAGTTCATCATCAAAGATAAGCGTTGTCATGCGCTCCATAATGTATTTCACAACCTTAGCGCGAAATACAGGAACCGCATCACCAGCAAATTTTTGATAGGCCTCTGTCGCTAAAACAAGTCGTTCTGAAGTGATAGAAGGAATGGTATTAAAGTAGCGCTCTCGCATTCGTTCTATTCTTGGTGTGCGCATTGGTTGCTTTCCTCCATAACAACAAAAAGGCAGCCACAGAAGAGGCCTTCCATGGCTGCCAACTATAGCGTCATGATAGCTCTCCACAATACTGTGACAGTACGACGGATGTTCTCCGCCGTCCCAAGAGCAAAGCCCGAATCACAACTCTACCCTTTCGGCTTGCGGCCTTCTCCTTGTTGCGGTAAAGGTGATTCGCCCAACCCACAACGAGAATACCTACAAGCGGCCTCTATCGAATATATTGGTGTAATTTCTTTGTAAACAAACGTATTGTAAAGTAAAAGAACCCCGGAATATCCGAGGTTCTTTTTTCGTTTCATCAAAAAGACCAATAAGCCCAGATGAAGTATTTTACTTAAAGTAGTCTACACAAAATTACTACTTTTCTGCTTTAGCTTCTTCCTTGTCGGAATCCTCAGCGGCTTCTTCAGCCTTTTCAGCTACCTCAGCAGCCTCTGCAGCAGCTTCTTCGTCACCCTTGGCGTCAGCCTTTTCCACTGCTTCTTCAGCTTCAGCTTTTACTTCTTCCTCTTCGGCCTTCAGTTCAGCAGCTGCTTCCTTAGCTTCTGCCTTCTTGGTTGCCTTCTTCTCGGCAGGCTTTTCAGCCTTTTCCTTTTTCTGAACTGGCTCGGTGCAAAGCTCCATGATTACCATAGAAGCATTGTCACCCTTACGATTGCCAAGCTTCAGAATGCGAGTATAGCCACCCTGACGATCAGCAAACTGACCCTGAGCAACCTTCTCGAATACCTCACGTACGAGTTCCTTGTCACCGAGAGCAGCGATGGCAAGACGACGAGAGTGGAGGTCGCCCTTCTTTGCCCAGGTGATGATTTTATCAACATCAGGGCGAATTTCCTTAGCGCGAGCCTCAACCGTCTTGATGCGGTCGTTGGTGAACAGCGCACAAACCAGGCTCTTCTTCATTGCCTTGGTGTGGCTGGCATCGGTGCCAAGCTTACGCCCCTTCTTGTAATGCCTCATCTTATATCTCCTATTGCTTCAAATTGAGGTCCATAGAAATGAGCTTGTCCTTCACTTCTTCGATGGACTTCGCGCCAAAGTTCCTAATGTTGAGCAAGTCGTTTTCAGAGTATTCAACCAACTGACGAACAGAATGAATACCTGCACGCTTCAAGCAGTTGTAAGAACGTACGGAAAGATCCAAGTCCTCGATCTGCTTATCAAGCTCAGCGTTTGTTTCCTGATTTTCAGGAGCGAAGATAGAAACAACTTCTCCGTCTTCGTCTTCCTCGACTTCATCAAGCATCAAGAATGCGCCCATGTACTGGTTAATGATGTTCGCAGCGCTGCAAACTGCTTCCGTTGGATTGATGGAACCGTCGGTTTCCACTTCCAGCGTAAGCTCATCGTAGTCAGTACGCTGACCAACACGCGTATCGGAAACGCTCATTGAGCAGCGACGTACCGGTGAGAACAGTGAATCAACATGAATGATGCCGATTGGGTCTTCGGTACGCTTGTTGCGCTCTGCAGACACATAGCCACGACCAACACCGATGCGAATGGTCATATCGAGCGTGCCGCCGTCAGCAACCGTTGCAATAACATGATCGGGGTTGATCAGAGTGAATTCCGTAGGAACCTCAAGATCAGCACCAGTCACCGTGCAAGGACCTTCAGCATGCACGTGAGCCGTAGCTTCGGTGATGTCGGAGTTAAGGGCGCTGAATACCAGGCCCTTAACATTCAAAACGATATCGGTAATGTCCTCGATTACACCTTCAGCAGTGGTGAACTCATGCTGAACGCCTTCGATCTGGATTGCAGTTGCCTTAGCACCATCCAAAGAGGACAGTAAAACTCGACGCATGCAATTACCGAGGGTGTAACCGTAGCCACGCTCCAGCGGCTCCACGACGAATCGGGCAATTGTGTCATTGACCTCTTCAATCGTTACTGTCGGCCTCATGAACTCTGTCATATTGAATAAGCCTCCTTAATAAACCGCAGTGCGTACGTTACTTAGAATAGAGCTCGACGATAAGCTGTTCGTTGATATCCAAATCAATCTGGTCACGTTCAGGAAGGGTTAAAACGCTGCCCTGAAGCTTTTCGATGTCTACCTCGAGCCAAGCAGGAACCTGAACGCCTTCATTAGAAACGAGAGCGCTCTTAATTACGAGAAGTTCCTTAGCCTTAGGAGCAACAGAAACAAGATCGCCTGGACGTACGCGGAACGAAGGAATGTCTACGCGACGACCATTTACATGGATGTGACCATGGGTCACAATCTGGCGAGCTTCTTTACGAGTCTTAGCAAAGCCAAGACGGAAAACTACATTGTCGAGGCGAGATTCAAGGATTTGCATAAGGTTGTCACCGGTAACACCAGGCATAGCCTTTGCACGCTTGAAGTAGCCCCGGAACTGCTTCTCGAGAACGCCATAGACAAACTTTGCCTTCTGCTTCTCGCGCAGCTGCATACCATATTCAGATTCCTTGCGACGACGCTTTGGCTGACGGTTGGATTCCTTCTTGCTGCTGTAACCCAGAACAGCAGGGTCCAGACCGAGCTGACGACAACGCTTGAGAACCGGAGTCCTGTTAATTGCCATAATGTATCGATCCTTTCAGTTAGACGCGACGACGCTTGCGCTGACGGCAACCGTTGTGCGGAATAGGGGTGCAATCCTGGATGCTTGCTACTTCAAGGCCTGCTGCCTGAAGGGAACGGATAGCGGTCTCACGACCAGAACCTGGGCCCTTCACAAAAACAGAAACCTTCTTCAAGCCATGCTCCATAGCGGTCTTAGCTGCTGCTTCAGCTGCCATCTGAGCTGCAAATGGCGTGGACTTACGAGAGCCCTTGAAGCCTACGGTACCAGCGGACTGCCAGGAAATTACATTGCCCTGAGGATCCGTGATGGAAACGATCGTGTTATTGAAAGTGGATTTGATGTGCGCAGCGCCAACAGCAATGTTCTTACGTTCAGAACGCTTGATGCGGGTGCGGACGTTTTTCTTAGCTGCCACTAGTTACACCTCTACTTCTTCTTGCCGCCGATTTGCTTACGAGGACCCTTGCGGGTACGAGCGTTCGTGTGAGTGCGCTGACCGCGAACGGGCAGGCCACGACGATGACGCAGACCGCGATAGCAACCGATCTCCATGAGGCGCTTAATATTCTGAGAAACTTCGCGATGCAGGTCACCTTCAGTGGTGAGGTGCTCCTGGATGTAGTCACGAAGCTTGGAAAGTTCATCTTCAGTCAGATCGTTGCAGCGAGTGTCTGGATTTACGCCAGTTTCTGCGAGGATCTTCTTGGAGGTGGTAAGGCCAATGCCGTAAATGTAGGTCAAGCCGACTTCAATGCGCTTGTCGCGAGGAAGGTCGACACCAACGAGACGTGCCATGAATTAATTTCCCTTTCTCTTTAACCCTGACGCTGCTTATGACGAGGATTCTCGCAAATTACGAGCACCTTGCCATGACGTCGGATAATCTTGCACTTGTCGCACATTTTCTTGACCGAAGGACGTACCTTCATAATTCAATTCCTTTCGGTAAATGCGTTCTTTTCTTTATTACCACGCCCAGCCGCAGGCGATGATTGGTAAAGATTTTTCGCTTAGTAAGTAATTACTACCTGCTAAACATTTCGATAGCCAACAAATAGGCGAACATTACGCAATTAACTCTGTTCGCACACAAAATCACCACATTTCAAGACACGAAACGTGGTAAATCGTCGCTTATTTATAACGATAGGTAATACGACCGCGATCCAAGTCATACACTGAAAGTTCAACTTGAACCTTGTCTCCGGGAAGAATCTTGATGTAGTGCATACGCATCTTTCCAGAGATATGAGCCAATATCTTGTGCCCATTTTCAAGTTCTACCCTAAACATTGCGTTTGGGAGAGCTTCGAGAACTGTTCCTTCTAATTCAATTGCATCTTCTTTTGCCACAATTGCTCCTTCAGGCAAATAAGTAGACGAGCGACAAATGGGTATGTTACCAAAAATTAACCCTCTTGTGCAAGTTCAATAATTTCTGCACATTCTGAGAGATACTCACGATTCCCTCGCGAATTATTCTAACTACAAAACAAAACCACCGACAAGAAATCGGTGGCCGAAAATTTAGGTGGTGCGCCGTGAGGGAATTCCGCGTCCGCTTACGCGAACGCTCACTCCCTCGGTGCAAGCACCTTCGGGGCAAAATCCTAAAAACTATCCACTGGATAGTTTTCTATACGGATTTTCACCTTATCGGTTCGATCCCCTCACGAAATCAAAACCTTTAAAAATTAAGCCACCGTAAAACATTCGGTGGCTGAGAATTTAGGTGGTGCGCCGTGAGGGAATCGAACCCGCGACCTTGGGATTAAAAGTCCCCTGCTCTACCAACTGAGCTAACGGCGCATATGTAGTACTCAAACGTTTTGTTGCGAGCAGCTAAATATATTAATGCTCATCTATCTATTGGTCAATCAAAAGATTTCAAAAGATGATTTATACTCAAGAAAACTTTACAAGCTTCAACACTTGAAGATTACTAAACAGGCTCAAATTACTAAATGAGCCCAAAAGACATCAGGCTCTTCAAGGCTGTGACAAACGTCACCCTGCTTTTGAAAGGAAAAAGATGGCTGCGATAATCGTCGGAGTAATTTCGGATATCCATGGTGTGCTAAGCAAGAATGCCACAAAGGAGCTTGCCTCATGTGACGTTATTCTTTGCGCTGGAGATGTTGAGCGCGAGTTTATTCTTATGGAGCTCGACGCTATTGCGCCAACTATCGCGGTAAAGGGTAATTGCGATTACTCCAGCATAAGTTCTGACGTTCCTTTTACTGCCTCTCCACGTATTGGTGGAGTTCGATTCTTTATGGTGCATCGTCCTGAAGATATCGGCACGCCTGCAGATGACGTAAAAGTCGTCATCCATGGACATACTCATATTCCACGCAACCAAGTACTAGATGGCATTCGCTACATCAATCCCGGAAGCGCTACACGTCCTCGAGGGGGAAGCAAGAAAAGCTTGGCGCGTTTAACTATTGAGTACGGCAAAGTGTCGAAGGTCGAATTCATCACCCTTAACTAAGTCACGTTTTGCTCTAACCTTCGTCCAAGTTCTGGCAACCGCTAGTCCATTCATTTTTTCTGCGTCTACCAGTCTATTTATTTCCCTCGTGAGACCGCCCTCTCACTTCACTCGCGAGAACCGCCCTCTCGCTTCCCTCGCGAGCATCCACCCTCTCGCTTCCCTCGCTAGCGCCAGCACGAATAGCAATATTCTGTCGGTTGATCCGAATCCGCCTGATCTATGCCAGATTTATTTGAATCAGGCTGATTCAAATCTGACCGATCTGTATTCAAATGGTCTGAATTAGATTGAACCGAAGCATTTTGAACCAAGTTGCCTTGATCAGAACCATTTTGATCCAAAAAACACTGTTTTGATGCAAGCACTTCAGGATTCAGACAGTCTTTTGGCGTACGCCCTAACACCACATCAAGAGCTGCTTGCATGGAACGACGATGCAATTCTTCGCCCGATTCTTCAGAATAATAGGCAACATGAGGACTCAACACCGTGTGAGGTGCCTTCATGATGGGATGATTCCAATCGAGCGGCTCTTCTTCGAACACATCAATACCCGCACCCCAAAGCCTATCCTCACGCAAAGCCGCAGCCAAAGCAACAGTATCGATGACAGCGCCACGCGAAGTATTGACCACTACCGCACCTGGTTTCATAAGACGCATATTATCCGCGTTCAACAGATGATGAGTTTCTGAAGTAAGCGCTGTGTGAAACGACACCACATCAGCCTGTTTAAGAACATCCTCCAAAGTACCAATTTCGTATCCTTCGGGCGTGCGACGACCCGGTACTAAGGAGCGAGAATAGCAGATCACCCGAAAGCCTAAGCCTGCTGCCTTGCGCGCAACCGCGCAACCAATTTCTCCCATGCCTACAACGCCAAAAACCCTGCCAAATACTTGACCGAAGGGCCTACGACGCGTGTAATCCCATACCCCCGCACGCATGTCGGCATCGCACTCGTTTAGTCTGCGTAAGCAGGCAAGCGCGAGCGTTATGGCGTGGTCAGACACCACTTCAGTGCCATAACCAGGAACTATACAAACTGCCGTACCATTTTTTGTTGCGGCTTGCGCATCAATATTGTCATAACCAATACCGGTCCGACTCACTACTTTTAAATGAGGGAGTGCTTCAAATACTCGCGCTGAATAATCACCATAGGAAGTTACAACACCATCAGCATCTTGGGCATGACGAATGATAGCTTCAGCGCTTCTATCATTGTAAAGAGCAAGCTCCACGCCCGCTTCTTTTGCCATCTCGATTTCAATTGCATTATCTTCAAAATCGGTATCAGTAACTACAATCTTTGGCATATGAACTCCTCAAAGTGTTCCTTATCACCACTTTAGCGACAAGCAATTCAATCTTTCGGCAATTTGGCATTTCTTGCTTTGAGGTTCACCTTACCACCACTGCGTCACGGTTCCGGACCCATCAAGGTTAACGGGCTCACTTTTCGTTTCGGGTTCATTGTTAATCAAAACGGCAACAAAATCTTTTACGCGAGCAAGAACTTCCCGTTTCTCATAATCGTCCATATGATCGTAGGTAGACTTATCCCCCGGAACTCCATACGCATCTATTCCGAAAGACCGCGCGTCATACAGCGCTCGATAAAGATGGTACTCCTGGGTTACCACTACACACCGTTCCACTCCAAAAACATGACGAAGCCTATACATGCTGTCATAAGTAGAAAGGCCCGCGTGATCACAAAAAACGGCATCAGCAGGCACGCCTTGCTTTTCAGCGTAAAGCGCCATTGCCATTACTTCATTGTACGAAGCATCACTATTATCACCACTCATAATGATTTTCGTGGCTACCCCTTCGTTGTAGAGTGCGATGGCTGTATCGAGGCGATCTTTCAAAACAGCCGAAGGGCTACCATCCCAATTAATCCCCGCGCCAAGCACAACAATGGCATCTGCCCCGAAGGTATTCTGCTGGATATCAGGACTTGAAACAGATGAAAATTCAGGACGCGTTGAAGCACACACGAAAGCATTGATTGCAAGAGGAACTCCTACAACAATGATCACAACGGTAAGCATAAGCCCTACAACTGCTCTCACTAAGCGACTAAAACAGCCCCTGTTCTTATGTCTGTCCTTACGCGCAATCATCCCTAAATTAAACCGACCTCACTGCTTTTTACTACCCTGAAAATCTTTACTTTTCTCCATACTTTCTCAAGATTGCCGTATTGTTGGCTTCGGCAAGATATAGTTCCAATTTTATTTACTGCATTCTTTTCCGCACTCAAATGAAGCTCAAATAAATACGCCCCAGATGGGGCGTATTTGGCAATGCAACTCGTTGAACAACGCACTACATCTAGCAATGCAACTCGTTGAACAGTGCAACACATTTAGCAATGCAACTCGTTGAACAGTGCAACACATTTAGCAATGCAACTTATGAGTGTAAGTATTATATTTTGCTCAAAGTCAATTCGTTTAGAGGAAGAAAAGCTCCATTATTCCTTCGCACGACATCCACAAGATACGACACCAACACATGCATTATCGAAAGATGCGACGCTACCTTGTATGGTGCCATAATATGTGACGCCGCAATACGCGGCGTCACATCAAAGTTTTATACCTTGTCAGTCCACAAGAATTTATTTTGCGACGATATTAACCAAGCGGCCAGGAATAACAATGACTTTCTTGATATCTTTTCCTTCGGTTGCGCTAGCTGCTGCCTCGAGTGCTGCCTGACGAATAGACTCCTCGTCAGCATCGGTGGCAACCATAATCCTTGCCTTAACTTTGCCGTTTATCTGAACCGCCAGCTCAACCTCGTCAGCTTTCGCCGCTTCGGGATCAAAATCCGGCCAAGCTTGATGATGGACCGAATCGCTATGACCGAGTTCGGTTTGCCATAATTCTTCTGCCCAATGAGGGGTAATAGGAGCTAAAAGCTTAACCAAAACTTCAGCGATCTCGATATCAAACGAACGCAATGCCTCATCGGTTGCACGCACTTCAGGAGAAGTCTTATGCAAATAGTCACTTGCCGCATTTGCCAACTCCATGATTGCAGCAATTGCTGTATTGAAGTTGTTGCGTCCAAAATCCTCGATAACTTTACCTACTACACGATGACGTTCGCGCAGCAAAACATCTTTTGCCTCTTGTGCTTTCTCCTTCGTTGCACCCTCCTGGAAGAGAGTCTTTTCTCCTGCATCTCCCACCAAATCAGCAACAATTCGCCAAGCACGATTAAGGAATTTATACATACCAGCAAGGCCATCTTCGTTCCACTGGAGTTCTTTATCTGGTGGAGCCATGAACAAAATATAGGCACGAACTGCATCGGCACCATAGCCGTCAATCATTTCCTCAGGGGAAATAACATTGCCTTTGGATTTCGACATAACATCGCCATGCTCATCAAGCACCATGCCTTGGCACAAAAGATTCGAGAATGGCTCATCGAAATCAAGCATGCCCATATCGCGCAGAACCTTCGTAAAGAAACGCGAATACAGCAGATGTAAGATTGCATGCTCAATGCCGCCGATATACTGATCAACGGGCATCCAACGATTTGCACGTGCAGGATCAAAAGGCTGCTTGTCGTTGTGGGGATCGGTATAGCGCAAATAATACCAGCTTGAGCAGGTAAACGTATCCATGGTGTCAGTCTCGCGACGAGCGGGGCCGCCACATTTTGGACAGGTGCACTGAGAAAACTCTTCATGCGTTGCCAGCGTTTCGCCTGCCGCTAAATCGATATCTTTAGGCAGCATAACCGGCAGATCCTCTTCGGGAACAGGTACCAAGCCGCACTTATCACAATAAATAGCAGGAATAGGATTACCCCAGTAGCGCTGACGCGAAATAAGCCAATCGCGCAAACGGAACTGAACAGATTTCTTTCCTTTGCCCTCTGCTTCCAAATCTCCAATGATGGCATCTACTGCAGGAGAATGCTTACCACCCACCATGCCAGTATATTTGCCAGACTGGACTAAAACGCCTTCTGCCTCGTAGGATTTTTCCCAATCTACCGTGGTAACGCGGCGCTCTTGTACACCGTTGAGCTGATCAAACAGCGGGTCATCTTCGCCCAAAATAATTGGAATAATAGGAAGATCATACTTGCGTGCAAATTCGAAGTCGCGTTGGTCGCCACAAGGAACTGCCATAACCGCACCCGTACCATAATCAGCAACAATATAATCAGCAACCCAAACGGGCACCTTGTCACCGTTGACAGGATTAATCACATAGCGACCCGTAAAAGCACCATGCTTTTCACGATCCCCTTGAGCACGCTCAACAGCGCTCACTTTTGAGGCTGCCTCAACAAGCGCCTTAACTTCTGCTTCGTATTCGCTACCTTCAACCAGTTTTTCCACTAAAGGAGATTCGGGAGCTAACAAGAAAAAGCTGCAACCAAACAACGTATCTGGGCGCGTAGTAAACACGGTAATGGTGTCGTCCTCGCTGGGATGCTCGGGGGCATTACCCTCTTTATCACACAACAAGAAATCAACTTCAGCGCCTTCTGAACGACCGATCCAGTTAGCCTGCATTTGCTTTACCGGCTCTGGCCAGCCTTTAAGCTGATCAAGATCATCTAGCAGCTCTTGCGCGTAGTCGGTAATTTTGAAGTACCACTGGGTAAGATCGCGTTTTTCAACCGCGCCATGACAACGCCAGCACTCGCCTTCGGTTACCTGCTCGTTTGCCAAAACAGTCATACAGTTTGGGCACCAATTCACAGGAGAGTTGCGGCGTTCAACCAATCCTCGCTTCCAGAACTGGAGGAAAATCCACTGACCCCAGCGATAATACTCAGGATCGCATGCTACTACCGTGCGATCCCAGTCGTAAGAAAAGCCCATGCGCTTAAAGCTTGCTTTTTGCGTTTCGATGTTGGCATAAGTCCAAGTAGCAGGGTGACTATTGTGTTTGATTGCCGCATTTTCGGCAGGTAATCCAAAAGCATCCCAACCCATAGGATGAAGTACATCATATCCACGCATGGTGTAATAACGTGCCGTAACGTCGCCAAGCGTATAGTTACGAACATGGCCCATGTGAATATCACCCGAAGGATAAGGGAACATCTCAAGCACATAGCGCTTTGGCTTCGACTCGTCTTCGCGAGCGGTATATGCGCCCGTATCTGCCCAGACCTTCTGCCAATGGGGCTCTATTTCATGCGGGTTGTACTCTTTCATAGGTCAATCCTTTTTCTTGTTAGTAAGACTGCCAACTATAAACTTCAAGGACGCTTTATTCGCTTGATACGAATTGATTTCGCATCGCGCAAAACAAAGCGTCCTTCATTATAAGACCGAATTATTACAAGTGGGGAAATAGTCCAGAAAAACGACTACAGAATACGGTAGGAAACCGTTCTTACTCCCCATGCTTGACAGGTGCTAAAACCAAACGCTTTAAAAACGCCTGGCTGCAAATCGAGATGACGTGCTCCTCCTGATAGACCGCCGCAGTCGTTAATTGTGGCAACAACTGTTTTGCCGCCGTATTTGATCTCGACTGCACGACCGTAATAAGAAGAACGGTTTGGCCAACTTAGCGGAATCGCAACACCCATTGAATTATCGTCACAAACGGCGCCAGTAGCAGTAGTTCCAGGGTTTGGAGTATAAGGATCAGAAGATCCACCATAGGCAGAAGCAAGACCGCTCGTCCATCCTTTTGAAGTGTCCGCAGACCCGCTATCGCCAGAACCTCCGCTTGAACTGCCACTATCAGAAGAACCCCCTCCCGTAGCGGGGCGCTCGTTATTAGTGTTCCAGTCTGAACTTTCTTGCTGACCGCTATTCGAAGATTCATTGTTGCCCATCTGGTCAGCCTGAGCCTGAAGTTTTGCCAATTCAGCTTGCGATTCTTTTATCGACGAAACTTTTGCAGAAGCATCTGAAACAACTTTTTCGGCTTCAGCCTTCTTCGCTTCAGCCTGATCTAAAACTGTCTGTTGATTATCGCGTTGCTCGTTGAGGTCATCGAGCGCCTCGTTGAAAGTTTCGTTGAGCTGACGCTGTTCAGCAATTTTTTCAGCCTGATCTTCCTGAACTGCCGAATAGTATGTCATGTTGGTGACAAAGTCCGAAATAGTTTCGGAGGTCAAAACGATATTGACCAAAGAGAGACCACCGTCGCTTTTGTATTCAGCAAGAACAGCGTCTCCTAATAGTTCCTGACCCTCAAGCATAGCTTGCTGAGCCTCTTGCACCTTTTGAGTTGTAGTTGCAATTTCTGCATCAAGGTTGTTAATTTGCGTTTGTAAATCGTTGTATTCTGCAGAAATTGCCTCCAGCTCAGCAGAAGCAGCATCAAGCGTTGCCTGGGCATCGGAAAGCTCATCTGCATAGGCCTTTTGAGTTCCTCCCACATAAGGAAGAAGCATCGAAAAAGCCAACAGAAGGCTCATGAATGTGGCGCAGAGCGCTTTTTTTGTTCGCGTAAACATGTCTAAAAGTGTAACGTAGAATGGCTTTTCCTCATAATTCCGCCCAACCTCATCCCCCTCTTTAAATGTTACGTTTCTCTATAAACCCAGTTCATTGATATATTTTGGCTACCTTTACCCCCTTCGATTTCGGGGAGATTTTGTGAAGAGGACCCAAGGAGGTCCTTGGTGATACCTCTTTTTAGCCCTACTTTTCCCGCCGCACACCAACCAATAACGAAGAACCGCCACAACAATAAAGGGAGTCCCTTGACGCCTTTTCCCAAAACCGATCTAGACAAAATGCTCAGTCGATTAGATCGTGAGATTCAAGGCGCAGAGAGAACTCCCCATTGCATTTTTCTTGTTTAGAAATTTCTTCAGAAGAAATTTCTTGATTAAACCTTAAGGTCTTTACAAACTTCTTTTGTTTTTAACCACGAATGGTATTACCCACATAAGGGGTCTTGTCCTTCAGCAGAACGTCGTGCGCACCGCCCTCGACGATAGAGGTGGAGCTGACCACCGTAAGCTTTGCCTTCTCTTGCAATTCTGGAATAGTCAAAGAACCGCAATTGCACATGGTGGATTTAATCTTCGACAAGGTCATATCCACATTGTCCTTCAGGGCGCCAGCGTAAGGTACATAAGAATCTACGCCCTCTTCAAAAGTGAGGCCCTTCTTCGAACCACCCAAGTCATAACGTTGCCAGTTACGTGCACGGGCAGAACCTTCGCCCCAGTATTCTTTCATGTAGCTGCCATTCACCGTTACGCGATTGGTAGGGCTTTCGTCAAAACGAGCAAAGTAGCGACCCAACATCAGAAAGTCTGCACCCATTGCAAGAGCGAGCGTCATATGATGATCATAAACGATGCCACCATCAGAGCAAACAGGAACATAAATGCCTGTTTCTTTGAAGTATTCATCACGTGCTTTTGCAACTTCGATCAGCGCAGTTGCTTGACCGCGGCCAATGCCCTTCTGCTCACGAGTGATACAAATGGAACCGCCGCCAATACCGACCTTGATAAAGTCTGCACCAGCTTCTGCCAAGAAGCGGAAGCCTTCTGTATCTACAACGTTTCCTGCGCCCACCTTAACTGAATTGCCATAATGGTCACGAATCCATTTAATGGTGCGCAGCTGCCATTCGGAATAACCTTCCGAAGAGTCGATACATAAAACATCGGCACCCGCCTCGATAAGGGCAGGAACGCGATCAGCATAATCGCGCGTATTGATACCAGCGCCCACTAAATAGCGCTTATGAGAGTCGAGTAGTTCGTGAGGATTAGACTTATGCTGCTCGTAGTCCTTACGGAAAACCATGTACATCAAATTGTCGTCATCGTCCACAATTGGCAAGGAATTAAGTTTGTTGTCCCAGATGATGTCATTTGCTTCTTTTAAGCTGGTATCAGCAGAGGCAACGATAAGTTTTTCGCGAGGCGTCATAAATTCAGAAACAGGCGTATCCAGCCCCATACGAGAAAGACGATAATCACGACCCGTTACAATGCCGAGAAGCTTTCCCTGAGGATGGCCGCCTTCAGTAACAGGCATAGTGGTATGGCCATTCTTTTCCTTTAAAGCAACCACATCACGCAAAGTTGCCGTTGGCGTTAAATTAGAATCGCTGCGAACAAAGCCCGCCTTGTGATCCTTTACGCGCCCAACCATTGCAGCCTGAGACTCAATAGTTTGAGAACCGTAAATAAAAGAGATGCCACCTTGCTGCGCAAGAGCAACTGCCATGCCATCATCGGAAACTGCCTGCATAATTGCAGAAACCATAGGGATGGAAAGTTTGAGTGGACATTCTTCTTCACCCTTGCGAAAACGCACCAAAGGAGTACTGAGATCCACCGCTTCAGGAATACATTCTGATGAAGAATATCCCGGAACGAGGAGATATTCGTTAAATGTACGAGATGGTTCTTCGAAATAGTAAGCCATTGAGCACCCCTTGCCTGAGTTCTTCTATGTGTTCTGATTTCTGCCGACGAACTAATAATATCCCTCTATAAGGATAAGTTTTCACCATTATAGTCACGCACGCGGCGTATGACATGACTTTATTTATATTTTTTTCTTTAAGCCGACCGCTTTCTTTAACTCAAGACCGATTGTTTTCTCAAACACAATGCCGACCCTACGGTCGGCATTGATACTACGCTTCAAGAAATGCTCGGTAGGCGCGATATGCTTCATAGATATCTGCTTTTGAAGTTGCCTCCCAAGGAGAATGCATCGAAAGCACCGCAACGCCTGAATCAATAACGTCCATGCCATATTTCGCAGGGATGTAGGCAATGGTGCCACCGCCACCCGCATCTACTTTGCCAAGCTCAGCTGTTTGATACGAAACACCCGCGTCGTCCATAACACGACGAACATAAGCCACGTATTCAGCGCGTGCGTCGTTGGAACCGCTTTTACCTCGAGCGCCCGTATACTTATTGAAAACAATACCTTTACCCGCAAAGGCAGAATTCTTGGATTCAAAAACACTTGCATATGCAGGATCGTATGCCGCCGAAACATCCGAAGATAGCATGCGCGACGAAGCCAAGCAGCGACGAAGAGGCAATTCGCCCTCTGCGCCCATAAGTCCTAATATTTCCGCAATGGTATTCTCGAAGAACAACGATCCCATTCCAGTTGCTCCCACACTACCAATTTCTTCTTTATCAACCAAAACGGTAACTGCGGTAGTCTTCGGAGCTGAATCGAGTGCAAGCTGCGCTTCGAGAGAAGTGTAGGCGCACACACGATCATCCTGACCATAACCCAGTACCATGCTGCGATCAAAACCAAGATCACGCGCGCGTCCTGCGGGCACCACTTCAATTTCAGCAGAAATAAAGTCCTCTTCGGTGATGCCATATTTCTCTTCAAGTAAAGCCAAAGCGAAGGCCTTAACTCCTTCTTTGGGCTTCTGGCTGCCCTCATCACCCTTTTCGTGGGCGCCGTCGGTTTTAGCAATATCGGAAGCTTGTACAGATTTTTGTTCGACAGCAAGTGCTTCGTTATTGTTCGATCCTTCAGTTTTGTCATTTTTCAGAACTAAAGGACGATTACCCATGAGAATATCAAGGCTCTCCCCCTCAACGATTTCGCTGCCCTTCTTCGCCATCTGCTGACTTCCCAGATGAGGAAGAAGATCGGTTACGCAAAATACAGGATCGTCAGGATCATCCCCAATGGCAATATCAACCACGGTGCCGTCGGTCTTAGCGACCACCCCATATAAAGCGAGAGGCAAAGTAACCCACTGATAGTGCTTAATGCCGCCATAATAATGCGTATCCAAATAAGCAAATCCATCACTTTCATAAACAGGATTTTGCTTCAAATCCAATCGAGGACTATCGATGTGAGCTCCTAAGATATTAAGACCCTGTTCGAGGGGATTTTGACCGATATGAACAAGTACAAGCGTCTTGCCATGGATTCCGCTCCATACCTTATCACCTGGTTTGAGCGGTTGGCCTTTTGCTATCGCCTCTTCAAGCGAGATATAGCCCGCTGCTTGCGCCTGAGCAACCGAAGCACGAAAACAACGTCGCTCTGTTTTGTTTTCAGAAATAAAATCTATATATCGTTTGCTGAGCGCCTCTAGTTCTTCAAACTGATCTTCAGAATATGATTCCCATGCAACTTTGCGTTCCATATGCTTCCTTTCTTTTTGTTTTCAGCTCAAGCCTACCGCGTGGACATTGCTTTACTCAAGAAAAAACCCGCAAGCGTTATGTGGTCGTAAACCATTACACTCCATACCTAATACCGCAACTGCTGTCTTCTGACTTGTTCGGAGCGTAGTCTTTCTTTAGCACACTGAAAGAGTAGCCCTAAGTGTTCGAACATTAATAGGGGGGATAGCTTTCGCAATCATCGAATCATTTTTCGCTACTCTTCTTGCGCAAAAGAAAGACTAAATAAGCGAAGTCAAGTCAGAAGACAGCAGTTACGGCATTTGTAAACGACATGAACTAGCCAAGTGCCGATATTACGTAGTTAAGAGGCCACCCGCGAAGCACCTTAGAGGTATAGTTGTTGGAGGTTATCGAAAGTTCCGTCTTCTTCCATTGAAACAAGGGCTTCATTAATCGCCTCGGTTAATGACTGGTTACTCTTGTTAACCGCGATGCCATATCCCTCGCTCGTAGTTATCCGTTCTAGTATTTCGCAATCGGAATAAGAAGTAGTAAGCGCTTTTGCTACGGGATATTCTGTCACCACCGCCTGGACCGCACCTGTCTGTAAAAGATCAAAACAATCCTGTATCGAAGTTCGAGAAACCACTTTGCTTGATACTGAATTGGTTGCGTGGTCAAAACTTGAGGAATTTGTCAGAGCCACCACAGGTAGATCCGCCAGCTCTTCTACGGTTTCAAAGGTTGTCCCTCGGGTAACAATTGCCTGATCAACATAATAATAAGGCGTTGAAAAGTCGACCTGCTCTCTACGCTGATCGGTAATGGTAAGCGGAGCTACACCCACATCACATTGTGTTCCCGAAGCAATGGTTGCAATAATATTGTTGGAGGGTACCTCTTTAATTTCACATTCCAACCCAAGCCGATTTGCTACTTCCTGTATAACCGCGATGTTATAACCAGTAGGGGTATCTCCTTCAAGATACTCAAAAGGTGAATAGTCAAGAGATGCCGCAACGGTAAGCTTGCCCTCTGTTACTAAAGAATACTCTTCTGATCTTGAGGATGACGAACAGCCTCCTGTTGCGCTGAGGACAAGAGTTAAGAGCAGCGCAAGAACCAAAAGAACGCCGATTAGCTTTAAGCCTTTTGATTTCTTTTCAGATTTCGCCATAGTCACTTACTCTACGTTGCGTCAATTCCTGCGATTCCGAGACTTTCCCGTCTAGCGGCTTTTCCGTCCAACGGCCCATCCTACTTGGATTCCTGCTCCTCTAAAACTTCAAACGCACGTTTATAGCCACCCGCTCCATAGTTGAGCGCTTTCGATACGCGTGCGATAGTGGTGGCAGAAGCGCCTGTTGTCTGCTCAATTACTGCGTAAGAGCGCCCTTCCTTCAACATGCGCGCTACATCGAGCCTTTGTGAGGTGTCTTTAATTTCGCGCACCGTAAACAAATCTTCCAGTAACGCAAAAATATCATCAGGATTCGTCAGGCCCGCAAATACGGTTAGCAAGTCTTCAACTTCACGGGTACGCAATTCAGCCATAATCCCCTCGCTTTAGTTCACATCTATCGTATGTACTTGCAGTAGTTTCAAAGAGACGCAGCCCACCTTGTAGACTACCCTCTTCCTTATTATCGACCGCATTTCACAAGACCATATTCAAACGAATCAACCAAAGCATTCCAAGAAGCTTCGATAATATTCTCCGAAACACCAATAGTTCCCCAGGTTTCTTTTCCGTTTGATGTGGTAATCATGACTCGAGTTGTGGCACCCGTACCCACATTTTCATCCAGAATTCGAACCTTGAAATCCACCAGCTCAATATGCTTCACCTCAGGATACACATCCGCCAGTGCCAGACGCAGCGCATTGTCCAATGCGCCAACAGGGCCGATTCCTTCCCCGGTTGCAACAAAACGCCTATCGCCAATATGGACCTTAATAGTCGCTTCACTCGTTGCATCCTTCGCCCACGCATTGGTATCTTCTTTGTCGTCCACGATAACGCGGAAGCTTTCCAAAGTGAAATGGGGTTCAAAGGTCCCCAGATGCATGTGAAGCAACACTGCCAACGATCCATCAGCAATTTCGTAAGAAAAACCTTGATTTTCGCGTTCTTTAATATCGTCTAAGATTTGCTGTGTTAGGGCACCGTTACCACTCAGATCGAACCCGAGTGATTTCGCCTTCGCCACCAAAGAAGCTTTACCAGCAAGCTCGCTTACCAAAACGCGGGTAGTATTACCAACCTTTTCCGGCTTTGTGTGTTCATACGCTTCCGGAAAACGCGCAATAGCGCTAGCATGCAATCCACCTTTATGAGCAAACGCCGATGAGCCAGTGTAGGGATGATGCATAGAGTGAACCATGTTGCACATCTCCGCAATTGAGCGCGCAACACTGGTGAGTTGCCTTAAATTTTCTTCCCCCACCACCGTGCAATCCATCTTTAGCTCTAGGTCGGCTATTGCGCACAGAATATCGCAATTACCTACACGCTCCCCATAGCCATTTACTGTTCCTTGAACTTGGGTACAGCCCGCCTTTACCGCAGCCAGCGAATTCGCAACTGCACAACCAGAATCATTGTGGCAATGTACACCAAAACGCTGATTGGGAAAACGACTGGTTACGGCGCGTGTTATCTCTTCCACCTCAAAAGGCAAAGCTCCGCCGTTAGTCTCGCATAAATCAATAGAATCAGCACCAGCTAGCACCGCAGCCTCGATAACCTTCAGAGAATATTCGGGGTTTGCCTTGTAGCCATCATAAAAATGTTCCGCATCAAAAATTACTTCAACACCTTGGCTTTTAAGGTATGCGATAGACTCAGAAACCATGCGAAGATTTTCTTCAAGCGTAGTCATAAGCGCCCGTTCTACCTGCGCATCCCAGCTTTTACCCACAATAGTAACCACTGAAGCGCCTGAAGAAAGCAAATCCTGAAGACTGGAATCTTCTTCAGCGGCTACACCTTTTTTACAGGTAGATCCAAACGCAGCAATACGGGCATGCTTGAGATCCATTTTGGCAACTTCTTTAAAGAAGGCGATATCTTTAGGATTCGAGGCGGGGTAACCCCCCTCAATGTAATCAACCCCAAAGTCATCTAAGCATGCAACAATACGCAGTTTGTCTTCCAAAGATAACGTAATACCTTCGCTCTGTTCTCCGTCGCGTAAGGTGGTATCGTACGCAAAAACTTTAGTCGCCATAGCTTTCTCTTTTCAGATACAAAAAGAGCCCCGACTGCTATCGAGGCTCTTGAATTAACTGCCTTGAGCCCTCTGCGCGAAGACAGATTCTTTCTTTTAGAAACGAGTAATCCAATCTTCATACTCAGGAACTTTGCCGTATGCAACGTCAAAGTAGCGCTTCTGAAGCTGCTCAGTGATTGGACCGCGCTTACCAATTACACGATCGTCGATGCTATTGATAGGAGTAAGTTCTGCGGCAGAGCCCGTCATGAAAGCCTCGTCAGCAATATAAAGATCGGAGCGAGTGAGAGACTCTTCAATTGCAGGAATGTCCATATCGGTTGCAAGAGTCAAAATGGTGTCGCGCGTAATACCTTCAAGCAGACCATCAGACAGTGGAGGGGTGGAAAGAATACCATTGCGAACAACGAAAATGTTTTCGCCCGTGCCCTCACAGACACGGCCCTCTTCGTTAAGCATAATTGCTTCTGCGTATCCGTGAAGCGTTGCTTCCTTCTTTGCCAAAATTGAATTCATATAGGAAGCAGAAGACTTAACTGCAGGAGGAATAGCGTTGAAAGAACGCTGGCGCCAAGAAGAAACGCCTACCTTGATGCCATTTTGGAGTGCTTCTTCACCCAAATAAGCATCCCAAGGCCAAACTGCAATAATTACATCTACAGGAGCGCCCGTAGGATCAACACCCATCTGGCCATATCCGTAATACGCCAAAGGACGAATATAGCAAGACTTGATATTGTTCTTCTTGATAATTTCTACCGTAGCTTCGCACAGCTCATCAACGCTGTAAGGTATTTCCATCATGGCAATTTTTGCGCTGCGATGCAGGCGTTCCATATGGTCACGAAGACGGAAGATTACTGCCTCATCCGTATCGGTATTGTGGTAACAACGAATACCCTCAAATACCGCAGACCCATAATGCAAAGCATGGGTCAACACATGAGTCGTTGCCTGTTCCCACGGAATAGCTTCACCGTTTTTCCAGATGTAGTCCACAGCTTCCACGTCAGCCATGATGCGTCCTTTCGTCCTTGATCCTTTGGCTAGTTATAGCTTTTCAAGAATCGTATTCTACTCCAACTAAGTGGAGTGAAAAACGGAAGAAACATATTTGCAATATTTACGGGGTTCTCTGCTCCGTAAATGGTTACTAAAATTTCGCCCGTAAAAGTCACTTCAAGCAAAAGCTGCTTTTGCGCACAAAACGATTCTGTTGCCAATTTGGCAGCGCTCCGGTTTTCAGCAAGCGTTCGATTATTAGCGAGCGATTCAGTTTTCGGTAAGCGCTCGGTTATTAGCAAGCGCCCGATTTTTAACGACTAGCTTCAACCACCTGGAAAGAAGGTTGAGCTTTTGCCACGCGAGCTTCCTGTTCTTCGAGTTGTTCTCTTCGCTTGCGCGCCGCTTCTTCGACATCGGTAGTCTGAACTGCATGCATAAGAATTTGCATGCGTCGTTCCACGTCTTCAATAATCTCAGAACAGTTTTTAAGCTCGTCAAACATATCAATACCTTCAAGCTGGACATCCTGCTTGTATTTAAGGGTATGCTCAAGCGAAGCCCAGAAATCCATCGCGACGGTGCGGAATTGAATTTCTACAGGCACATACTGTTTGCGATCCAAGAAGTATACGGGCACTTTGACGATAACATGCAAGCTGCGATACCCGTTTGGCTTTGGGTTTTTAATGTAGTCTTTCACCTTGACGATCTTCAGGTCATCCTGCATCGAAAGCACTTTGACCATGGCATATACATCGTCAATGTAAGAAACAATAACGCGCATACCTGCAACGTCTAAGATATGTTCCTCTACCGATTGCAACGTGATTGGTACTTCATAACGCTGCAGTTTTTCGAACACATTCTTAGGTGTCTTCAGGCGAGATTCCATATGATGAATTGGATTTCGATTAAAACGATATTCAAGGTCAGCGTCAAGAATCTCGAAACGCGTCTTCATTTCCTTGATCGCCGCATCATATTTCTTAAAAAGTGATTTGCTTGCTTTTTCAAAAAGCTGAAAATGCTCTACGATTTGCTGTTTTTGTTCGGCGGTCATTTGTTCCCGCTCCATAATTATTCCCCTCCTGTGGCCAACATTGACATAGGCCTTTTTTCACAATAATAAAAGTTTCCTATTTGGTCGCCGTATAGCTACGGAATTATTTCACGATAGCAATTTAACCAAAGAGCTTTGAAGGAAATGCGAATTCAACAAAACTATTACCGCATCGTTACGCAAATTACCCAAAACAGTTCATGCGGGCATCTACTGTCGCAATAAAACCAGCACCACCCGCACAGCGGATGGTTTATTGTTTCGGACGCTTCACGTCCTCACCAAGCTGAAGCCAAAAAATAGTACGGTGGCAAAACCACCGTACTATCAATACTCTTCAAGAGTCGCGCCCCTACTCATCATTGGAACACTATTTACTTTAAAGCACTATCTCCTGTTCTTTAAGCATAGAACAGCATGTCATTATAAGTTGGAACTGGCCAGAAATCGCGCTCAACGATGCATTCCAGATCGTCGATTTCTTTACGCAAAGCCTCCATTGCAGGAATGACCTTTTCCGCATACGCGTTTGCCTGCTCTTGTGGATCTTCGATAGCCTCCGTTGCATCATGAAGCTTAACCAAAGTACGCACACAATCTGCCGCACGATTGAAACCTGACAAAATAATATTGAGAAGCTTCTCATGTTCGGTCATATCAGCACCAGAAAGCGCAGCTTTTACCGTCGTGATATTGCTTGCTAATTCCGCCATATAATCGCTGATAGCAGGAAGATAGGTACGACGTGCCATACGAATCATAACGCGTGCTTCAATATTGAGCAGTTTGTTGTACTTTTCAAGCTTGACTTCATAACGGCTGCGAACTTCCGCTTCGGTCAAAACGTCAAATTCCGCAAACAAGTCAAGCGACTTCTGAGAAACATAGCAAGGAAGTGCTTCTGCCGTGTTGCGATTATTCGCCAAACCACGACGTTCTGCTTCTTTTTCCCATTCCTCAGAATAACCATTGCCGTTGAAGATAATGCGCTGATGGTCGGTTAAGGTCTTTTTAATGTACTTGATAGCCTTCTTTTCAAATTCAGCACCTTCAACATCGCCCATAGCATCAGCAAAGTCCTTCAAGCCCTTTGCCATAGCCGTATTCAGAATCATGTTGCAGTCTGCCAAATTAACATCAGAGCCTGGCATGCGGAATTCAAACTTGTTACCCGTAAAGGCAAAGGGGCTGGTACGATTGCGGTCGGTATTATCCTTCAAGAACTTAGGCAATACCGCAACACCCAAATCCATTGCTACTGCTTCAGCAGAATGATATTCTTCGCCAGAGATAAGAGCATCAACAATAGCACCCAGCTCATCACCTAAGAACATGGAGATGATAGCGGGAGGCGCTTCATTTGCACCAAGACGATGGTCGTTACCCGCAGAAGCAACCGACATGCGCAGAAGCTCCTGATATTCATCAACCGCTTCAACAACACAGGTAAGGAACACCAAGAAACGCAAGTTATCCATTGGATCGTCGCCTGGATCAAGCAGGTTAACCTTGCCATACGAAAGCGACCAGTTGTTGTGCTTACCGGAGCCATTAATGCCTTCAAAAGGCTTCTCGTGCGTCAAGCACACCAAGCCATGATGAGAAGCATCAAGACGCATTTTCTCCATGGTAAGCAGATTCTCGTCAATAGCACGATTTGAATTCGTAAAAAGCGGAGCCAATTCATGCTGAGCAGGAGCTACTTCGTTATGCTTGGTTTTTGCCGAAACACCCAAAGCCCACAGATCGTCGTCTACTTCTTTCATGAAGTTATTTACGGTAGGACGAATAGCACCAAAGTAATGCTCTTCAAGTTCCTGACCCTTTGAAGGAGGTGCACCAAATAAGGTACGACCCGTCATGATCAGGTCCTGACGCTTTACGTAATCTTTTTCGGAAATTAAGAAATATTCCTGTTCAGCACCCACAGTCGAAACAACACGATGACCATCTTCGCCAAAATACTTCAACACACGCTGTGCTTGTTTATCAACTGCGTTCATAGAGCGAAGTAAGGGAGTCTTCTTGTCGAGCGCTTCACCTGTGTATGAACAAAATGCCGTAGGGATACAAAGAACTTCGTCTTTAATGAATGCAAACGAAGTAGGATCCCATGTAGTGTAACCACGAGCTTCAAACGTTGCACGCAAACCACCTGAGGGGAAGCTGGAGGCATCAGGCTCGCCCTGTACTAGCTCTTTACCGGAAAAAGTCATGATAGCAGTGCCGTCCCCTACGGGATCCAAGAAGCTATCGTGCTTTTCGGACGTAATGCCTGTCAAAGGCTGGAACCAATGAGTGTAGTGCGTCGCGCCTCGCTCAATTGCCCACTCCTTCATAGCGTGAGCAACAACATTTGCAACCTCAATATCGAGCGGCTTGCCCTCGCGCACGGTTTTAACAAGACTCTTGTACGTTTCCTTGGGAAGACGTTCCTTCATAACGTGCTCGTTAAAGACCATCGATCCATAAATTTCCTGAACGTGGGCCATTTCTTCTCCTTATAGGTTCATGCCACACATAGCGGCCTTACATACGAGATCCAATACTTTATTGTGCCATAACTCTGGCTCAGTTCCCTATAACCCTTGAATCTCTTTTACGGTATTTACCGTAATGTGCCTATGTTTCAAGCTGTTTTCTTACGCGAAAAGCCTGTGTTTCAGGAAAAAGAAGCTTTTGTTTCGGCAGATTACTGCCCCGTTTTTCCTTTTGCGTAATCAAGCAACAAAGGAAATCGATATGAACTCATAAAATCAATGAATTCCTGAACGGCTCGAGGCCTCCTGCTTTCATCACGGCATACCACATACGTTTTATGAAAATCGACAGGAGCTTCGCGAATGGGCAGGCACACAACATCGTCAAACGCGCTAATCAAAAACGAATAGCAAAACAGTGCCACGTGAGAAGGATCGGCAGCCACAATAGATGAAAGCGTTATCTCATCATCATAGGCATAATGAACATCTAGGTCATAGCTTTCTGCCAAACTCTTCAGTCCTTCAGTAACAGGAGAGTTTGGATTATAAGAGAGCAACTCCATCCCCTTTAGCTCTCCCAAAGAGACATTTTTTCGTTGAGCGAGAGGATGTTTCCGATTAACCCCCAACACCAGCGACTGAGACCAACAGAGGCTATACTGCAAACCCTTCATGTCTCCTACTCGACTACAAATAACGACATCAAGCTGACCAGCCCTTAACCGACGAAGAAGCTCACGCGAATACGCTTGCGTCACTGTAATCTGTGGATCGAAAGAGCTTTGAGCTCTGAAGTCGAACAAGGCCTGTGACCAAAATTTTCCCTGCATCGCATGTATAGTACCCAAGTTGATAACCGCGTTTTCGGTCCCCAGAGACTCTTCCGCCAATGTTTGCGCGCGATCTAAATCATACAAAGCGTTCGAAATGCACTCCACTATATCGTGACCAATATCGGTCAGTTCTACCGTTGCACGATTACGCTCCAGTAGCTGAACTCCCCATTCATCTTCGAGACGCTTGACTGCAAGCGATAAAGTCGGCTGAGAAATATGTAAGTCTTTTGAAGCACGAGTGAAGTTTAAAACCTTAGATAGGTGCTCAAAATAACGCAGGTCTTCAACTCTCATAGCCATCTCTTTCGTGTCTTTATAAAGGTAAATGGCATCCACGTCCGGAAAGACGAAGATGCCATTGCCTCGGAACTTAGTAATACCTCATAGGGTACTGCTAACTATACCTTACAAATCTACCGCCTGCTTTATTTCTGCTGATTTTTGGATACCCTTAATAACGCGCAGCGTGTCGAGGGCATCTTCTCCTGAGCAGCGAGGTACTGTTTCGCGACCGCGACAAAGGTCAATAAAGTGATCGAGCTCTGCCGCCATAGGGTCATTTATCTCGCAGTCAAAATGCTCTTTGAGTAAAGGCTCATTCCAGCCGTAGTGATCCTTATCGTAGTAATACAGATCCATGTGAGGAAAACCAAACGAGCCTTCTGTACCAAAGATGCGTAAAGAATTTTCCTCAGTACAGAAACCGTAATTGAGATTTTCTTCTGCCGCTAAGTCGTAACTCCAAGGTCCTGGAGTTCCATCACTTATAAAGTAAGTAGCGGTTGCTCCACCCTCATATTCAACAATCACTGAAACGGAATCTTCCACTTCATTATTACGAATTGAATTACGAGCGGCAGCGTATACTCGAACAGGCTTCATACCAGTCAGATAGTTGAGGTCGTCAAAATCGTGTATCGCATTAATAAGGAGAGGACCACCGCCCTTTTTAATACGCCACTCTACGTCAAAATACGCATAGGGCTTTGCGATAGCGAAGCTGCTCTGTAAACCAATAATCTTCCCCAAACGTCCTGAAGCAATAAAATCACGCAAGAAAAGATAGCGAGGCGAATTGCGGCGATGGTGTCCGATGAGCAGGGTGGCTCCCGCTTCCTTACATATATCAATAATATGTTGAGCTTCCTCGACAGTATTCGCGATAGGTTTTTCAAGCAGAATATGCTTTATGTTTGCAGCAAGCGCTTCTTCCACCGCCTCAACATGCAATCCATTTGGAAGAGCAATAGCTACCGCATCGAGCTGTTCTTGACGAAGCAACAGGCGGTAATCTTCATAGCGCTTTAACCCCAATTCGCTTGCGAAAGATTCCGCCTGTTGTCCAAATCCGGCTACTGCGACAAGCTCAACTTCTTCGTGTTTGAGAGCGTCACGTACAATTTTTGCGCCTTGGTTTAATCCAAGTACCGCGAACTTTACCGGTTCCATGTGTCCCCTTAGTCTCCTTGTGAGTCCTTTGCCCAAGTCAGCGATGCGAAACCCCTCTTTTTCTCACCCTGACTTCCCCTTGCTAAACCTATGCATGAGCTTTTCGCGTCTATCTTTTATCTAACGCGAAAAGCTCTTTGCGTTTCAAAACCTACAGCAACATCCCCTATTCGCTGCAAGCTTGCAAGGGTCGCGCCTTTTGGTTCCGCATACAAAAGGCGCAACATGGCTTTATGGCCTAGATATTGATACTTTTGATAAGAAAAATCCAATAAGGGATTATCGAATTTACTACTTCATATTAAGATTGATTATAAGACCAGGTAGTTGATAAATAGTCTCAACACTTCGTGTTGGTAAATCTTATTTTCTATTGTAGAAATCAATAGAATACTTCATCGTTTTATAACTGATGCTTATCGTATCGGTTTTATCTTGCTGGTTTTACCGCATCAGTTTTATCGTGTCGGTTTCTCGCGCTGGTTTTATTACAGTAGCTTTATCACAGTAGTTATATCGTACTAGTTTTATTACGGTGACATTCTCGCGCTAGTTTTTAACCATATCGGGATCACCTGGATGTTTTGCCAAAATAAAGACCGTAGCTACGATAAACACAAATCCCACGATATCTATCCAGACAAATGAAGTTCCCAGCCACAATACCGCAAACGCAGTCGCCGAAACTGTTTCGATACTTGCCATGAGCCCTGCTCGAGCTGCTCCAATATCATTAATCGATTGGAAAAACAGCGAAAAGCCCACAACGGTTCCGAAGAATACCAAGCCCACAAAAAGCACGATAAAGCCTGGCGGCTCCATCGCAGGAATATGCGCCCATGATTGAAGCAGCACGCTAAAAACTGTTCCACCTATCAAAAGGGCAGAAGCAACAACGGGCACACTTCCATAGCGAAACATAAGCTTTCGTGGTAACAGCGAATAGAGCATATAGGCAAAAGCAGACACCAAACCCCAGAACAATGCCTCCGGAGAAAGCACCATCACTGCAGGATTGCCGTGGGTTGCCAATAAAAACACTCCCACCACTACGCAAACAAGCGCAAGCAATTCTCGTTTCGTTGGTAGCCTTCGGGCTAAAAAGCAAAGAAAGAACACCGTAAGTACCGGCCCCACATACTGAATAATAGTAGCGGTGCCTGCATTGGAATACTGGATAGCCAACAAATAGGTAATTTGGCAGAATGCAAGACCAAAAATCGCAAATACTACCATTCGTCCTAAAGTATGGGGGTTCTTCCAGAGCTGCAAAAAGGGGCCCCGAAAACAGAAAAGAGCAAAGAGGGAAAGTATAATCCCTGCGGATAGCATACGCACCGAGGAGACCCATAATGGATCCACTCCGTACGCCCCAAAAAGATACTGAGCGCACGCCCCCGAAAAGCCCCAACTAATACCACTCAAAAGGGCAAAAATAATTCCTCGTATGTTCCTCGTATTTTGCACTGACCCAACGTATCAACTTGCGAAGAAAAATAATAGGGCTTGACTTATGAAAAATTGCAATTCATTCGGATTGAATAATTAAATAAAGTAATTTAATAAATTTATAACACGTTCATTGATTTTTACTCTACATATTCTATTTATTTGTCCATTAGTTCAATTTTTTAAAACGCATCCATAGTTTCTGATGAATGGGTTCATCACATAGACATTAGTAATTATCGTATTAGCAAAGACTATAGTTACGGAAGCGGACTATTCAATTTGTGAGTAGATGGCTCCTTTCGAACCGATTACAAATTGACGTTCCACAAATCACAAAACATAAGCAAAAAACTCTCTGTGGAAGGGGCTTAGTTTTGTGCGCTCAAATTTGGAGGTATTTCGATTAAAGAAAGGATTTCAGCAGTATCTGTCAGTCCCATTGCGGAACCTAATTTCAAAAGGAGGGTCTAATGGCTTTAAAGCGTGAATACGGTGGCATTCAGCCATGTATTCGACTGGGAATATTCCGCATTCGTATTCCCTTTATTCACTTCAACATTTCTGGTCCTGAAGTTATTACAGGTCTTATGAACGCTTGTACTTCATACGGTGCACTTGCTGTTCTTATTTCTACCTTGGGCTTGGATCCCAATACTGCTTACGCTCTCGTTATTTTTGAGACCGCTTGTTATACCTTAAGTTGGTTCTTAGGCGAACCGGCAGTTTGCGGTTGGATTACAGCGGCGATGGCAGTAATTGTGCTCTACCTGGAAACCCTTCCAGAAGGCGTAATAAGATTCCAAGCACTTACTGTTATACAGTTAGAGCTCGGAATTCTATTCATAGTATTAGGCGCTACAGGGTTATCCAAGAAACTCAACATGATTTTGCCTCCAGCCTTAAAAGGCGGCATCGTTTTAGGTGCAGGTATTAATTCCGTTGTTGCTCGTATGTCCGAAGGCGGCGCACTTGATACCGCAACTATCGCTTGCCTTGGTGGTCTGGTTGTTGTCTGCTTGTTTATGTTCAGCCAGCGCATTCGCGAAAAGATGTCTGAACACAAGATTTTGGCACTTCTTGGCAACTACAGCTTCTTATGGGGCGTTTTGTTCCTGTTCATTGTTGGCGGCATTTCTGGTGATTTCCAATACGAATTCTCAGGCCAGTTCATCGTAATGCCTGACTTCGGCGCGCTCTTTGCAGCGGTATCGCCCTTCTTTATTGGATTCTGCACCGATCCTACCATTTGGATTGCAGGTATTCCTTACGCACTGACGGCATGGATTATTGCCTATGGCGACTTCATTACCGTTCAGCAGCTTTGCATCAATTCTGCTCGTGACGACGAATACATTGAGTTCAACGTTAACCGTACCAACATTGTTTGCGGTATCCGTAACGTAGTTCTTTCCCTGTTCGCTCCTTATCCTGCACTGGCTGGTCCTTTCAGCCCTCCTTACGCAATTGCTACCTTCGCTCGTTATAAGGAATCTGGCCGTGAAGGCATGAACTCAATCTATGACGGTACTGGTACGAACCTTATCTTTACCGTAGTTGGTTTGTTCTTCTATCCACTCTACGAAGTATCCTTGGCTGCTTCTGGCGCTCTGCTGGTAGTTATCATGGTTGTTCAGGGCTTCGTTTGCGCTCAGATTGCTATCAACCTGCTTCGCGACGACATGGACCGTGGTATTGCTGGTATGTCTGCAGGCTTCATCGTTGCTCGTGGCGCTTCCATTGGTCTTCCTGCTTCGATCATTCTTTACCTGTTGCTCTGCAACAACAAGAAGATCCGCATCGACTATGCAACAAGCAAAGAAGAACTTCGTCTTGAAGAAGAAGAAACCGCTAAGCAGCTTAAAGCTTTGGAAGAACGTATGGCCAAGGCTAAAGCTGAGCACGACGCCCAATAAATGCGAACGTGCCCTTAGTGCCGCATCTTATAAGGCACCATCTATTACTAGATCTGCAGTGTTTGGCAGTACCAAGCATCAGTGCTAAACCTGTTTGATCATTTACCTCCAATCCCGCGATTGTCCACAAATCGCGGGATTTCTTTATTGGCGTAGGGTTATGGAAAAATACATGCTCCCGACACTCCCGACTAAAGGAATACTCCCGACAATTATTGTTCACCCGCATAGCGGATGGTTCATTATTTCGGACGCTTCGCGTCCTCAACAGGCTGAAGCCATTAAAAAGAAATACTCCCGACCGAAGTCGGGAGTATTTCATGAAAGCATTGAGGAGTTCTTTAATAACTTAGCGACGGCTAGAAAGAGCCTCTTCATACTGCTGAAGATAGAAGTCACGTGGCTCCTGAACGCCAAGCTGAACCTTACGACCTGCATGAGCACGAGCTACAGCGAGTTCCAAAGCTGCACTGTTGCCCTGACCAAGCTTTGAGAGCATAGCCAAACCTGCTGCAAGGAAAACTACACTAATTACTGCTACGTACAACATTTGAATCTAACCTCCAAGATTCTGATTCGGATTCCTTTACCGAAACCTTTAAACTTTCTCTCTCTCGAAGCGACTAAGATGATCTTTAATAAGCACCTCAATCGCTTATTACCAATACGGAACACTGCGCATAAGGGACGCAGCACTTATACGAATGCTGCGTTATGAAATAAACTCTTCCTGTTCCACAACCACAACCTTTCGTAAAACAAATAGGGACCTGAACACCTTGGTGTTGCAGGTCCCTATCCCAAATAATTTCCCTAAGCGTTTAGTTAACAAGCTCTTGGCATACTTCCCAGTTTGCCTTAACCGTCTGCCGTTAAACTCTACGCTTTCAAGCCAATCATTTTTGCCTCTAACCCCTGTGCAAAAAGATTGTCTTGAATTGGTGCCCATTCTAGAGAGCGCTATTCTTTTTGCAACGTGTGAACGTGTTGCAGTGGTTGATTTCAGGGATGAACGGGTTTTGAACCTGTTTTGAACTGGTTCGATGTAAAAATTCGCTTACTTCGCTTAGAGAAACTGCAACCCCAAGCAATGCTCTAAAAGGCACATCAAAGTGAACACTGAATCTGCATAAACCCCACTACCGAATTCGCACAGATTTAATTACCGAAATTGCCTGAGATCCACTATCGAGCTTTCATAAGGACTATTAGCAATAATTCTCATAAAAGTTGCATAAGAATCCGTATCAATAACCCAATCAGATCTTCTCTAATAAACTAGACAAACAAGAACCTATATTCTTTAAAAATAATATCGGCGCTCTATTGGTTCTACGTACGCTACAGTACTACAAACTTCTTTCATGTGTTCTATAAAGGAAACTATCTCGGAATTGTATTTGTAATTCTTGCGATACATAAAGCCAATCCAATGGTAAGGTTTATCAAACTCCTTAATCGGAATAAGCTTTAACGAGTCCCAAACAACATCACGAATACTATCCAACATAATCGCAACTGCATCTTCATTAGACCCAATAACTGATAAGGCACTAATTTCGTCCTCAAACGACTCGACAGGCTTAAATCCCCATTCAGAGAAACAACCCTGCAGAGCATAATACATATATGATGGCTCACGATATGTTAGCAACCTATAATTTTGTAAATCAGCTAAAGATACTGAATCTTCTTTTGCTAAAGGATGACTGTCGCAAACCGCGATCACTACATTCTGAGGCACCAAAGGTATCCATTCGAAATCCGATTCCTGAACAGGAAAACCACAAAATGCAACATCTAATAAATTAGTTCTTAGTCCTGAAATACATTCTTTGGTTGATCCTTTTTGTGAAATATCGAAATTTACTTTTCCGGATATTTCATTGTTATATGCATTAAGCAATCCAGACAAAAACCCACGCAGGAGCGAAGCAACTGCTCCTATTCTTATCCTTGAATTAGATTCCTTGGCAAAACCTTTCATTTGCTCTACAGCATCATCCAGCTCTTCAAGAATACCCGACACACTTGATAGAAATTTTTTGCCTTGCGGCGTAAGAACAACATTTCTGCCAACGTGCTCAAATAGCTCTACTCCAAGTTCCTGCTCTAGCCTACGCATAGAATTAGAAAGCGCAGATTGGGTAATATATAAAGCCTTTGCAGCTCTACCATAATGCTCCAGCTGAGCAACCATTACAAAATAACGCAACTGCTCAAGATTCACGAACTAATTCCCTTCCTCTCGTACCCTCATTGAGAAGTAAGAAAACGCAATAACTCGCTATTGAAATATTTAATCTTACTAAATAATGTTAATAAGCATATATCACCCCCGCCCCCTGAACCAGTGAAAAAAGATGATTTATTTTTAATCTCCGCATGATATGTAAAACAAATCAAATCTTACACAGGAAACCGTGCTACCCGAGCAAGAAACCAGAAGCGAATGGTGCCATCTTAAACAGAAGGTTATCCGTCTTTAAGATACCTAGCGAAGCAATATTTCAATATATGTCCCTACTGAAAATTGTAGATATCCTCAATTCAAAGTTTCATTTCATATTGTGATCAATGTCCTTTGATTGAAATGATTCCCTTATCCTTTTGTGATCTACCGTATAGTTATTCATATCGAAATTTCATTACATTCGAAATGAGGGGATTTGAATGGACCACAAAGAAGCCAGTGTCGGAGACGATGGTCTCTATATGACGAAGAAACGAATTATGATGCACCGCATCCTTAACTTTGCACTGGTTTGGGGAATAGTTTCATTTTTACTAACGCTTCTATTTGCCGCCCTTGCTTACTTCCAAGGGCAAACTTTTATTGGATGGGAGCTTATAGCGTATGGCGGTAATACCTTCAACGGATATTACACCGCAGATCTTCTAAGAATTGAAGCTGCTCTTTGTTTTGTACTTGGAATTCTTTTTGTAGTTATTTACCAAGCGGGCTTCATGTGGCTCTATGAGAGAAGAAACCAAAAAGTATTCCTAATCGCACTCTTTGCTGCCATTATTGCTTGTGTGGTTTGGGAAATATTTTTGCTTACAATTAGCGCTTTTGATCCCATTGCACTTCTTGGCATTCTATTTTCTTCTTGTATTATCCTATGCAATAAACGCGTTGAAAAAGAAAGAAAAGAAATCGACCTTACCGTTTAAAGTAAGGTCGATTTCTTCAATATAACGAACATTCAACTACGCAAATTTGAGATCTACTAGAATCTGATTACCCTGGCGATATAACTTAGATATCTTCTTTCGATTAGCTCTGTCAATATCTTCTAACGCTTCTTTAGGAGGAAACGCCGTATCAAATACTTGAACAGATGGATCATTCTTAAACCAAGAATGAAATACGCTTTTCGCATTAAGGTCAAACAGGTGGAATCCGGTTTCGCGATTTCCAGCTTTTCCTCCGCAGCACTTCAACATCACCAAAGCATTTGCAAAAGTGGCTTTTATCAAACAAACCAATTCTTTTACTTTTTTTGCTGGCCAGTTTTCACCAATAGCGGCAATAAAAATGAAACCGTTCTTTGCTTTACACAATTCCAAGACTCGCTTTGTCCATTCCGTATTGTCTGAATCCCAAACAACTTGGTTGATTCGGGAATCTTGGTCAAAACCTAAATCTTTTCGCAATTTAAGAACTTCTGGGCTGTCTAGCTCTATCCAACGCGCCCTTTTATTATCTAATTGATAATACAATGTGCTTAGTCCGCAATTGATTTCTACTATGTTCGCTTTTGGATTCCGCTTCAAGAAGTTTTTTGCCACGGCAATGTAATGGCTTTGTTCATATGCATGAAGGTACGACAGAGGATAAAAGCTTTTAACCTGTTCAGATGTGCAGCATGTTTCAGCAACTTGAACCGCAGCCTTGTCTTCAAAAAGAGAGGGATAATTTGAAGTACAGCGGGCTCTTTCTAAAAGCGGCTCTAAAAACATTTGATCAGAGGAGGTAAAAACGCGAGAGCTAAGAGTTTTTGGCAAAGAAAACGCACAGCCCCAAGCAGATCTCTCTGCTGCTTTTGATGCTAGCTCTCTTTGCTGAGCTTGTTGGATAATATCATCGTATTCTTTTTGCTCTTCTTCTCGACGTTGACGAAACTTACTGAACAGCATTTCAAACCCCTCCTCTGCCATACCTTACATAACCTGAAGCTTACTTACTTAGAATACTTTTCAGCATCTTCAAGAACATCCGCATTAATTTCCTCTAATGAGCGACCTGTTGTCTCAACAGCAAGGAACGCAACAATTAAGGCTCCAGCAACACAGATTAAACCATTCACTAAATAAACACCGGTTGCACCGAGACTTGTCTGCAGTAGCGCAGCAATCCAAAATGGGCTCAATACTGCTCCTACGCGTCCAATGGCGTTACCCATGCCAGCACCACGAACACGAATTTGTGTTGGGAATGGTTCTGGAAGATAAACCGATGAAGCAATGAGGCCCCAATAATTTGTCCAGGCTGCCAAGAAGAATCCAACAGCAACGATAACGATAAAGTTATCAACTGGGATAAGCGTCCAAAGATAACCGATAATGCCTGATCCCAAAATACCAATAATGAGCTGAGGCTTTCTTCCCCATTTATCAACTAGCAAACTCAGAATTGCAATACCAACCGGGATACCGATAAGAATCATTGTGGTGAGCGCTGTTGAGAACTGAACATCCAAACCTCTCTGAACAAAGATAGTCGGTGTCCACGTAATAATCGTATAACTAACTACAAAATTACAGAACTGGATTGTACCCGCAACGATAGTACGGGGGAGCATACGCTTTGAGAACAAGAATCGATACGGAAGTTCTTTGGGCTGATTTTTTGCCTCTTCAACCATTTTCGCGATTTCTTCATCAGGAATAGGATCAACCGTGTGGCCCAGTTCTCGCATCTGATTTTCCATTAGAGTAACACGTGCATCAGCTTCATCGTTACGGCCGTGCTGAGCAAGCCAACGAGGAGATTCAGGGAACCACTTAACGATGCACAAAATAACAGTAAGTCCCATAGCCGCTGCGATAATAAACATAGCACGCCAACCGACCACTGGGAGAAGGAACGTGCAAAGCAAAGTTGCCGTTGGCGTACCAGCATTTGCAATAAGACCTACCCATGCCTGATAGCGACCTCGATGTTCAATAGGACTAAATTCACTCATAGCACCATAACCACATGGATATGTTGCTCCCAAGCCAAGTCCCATGAAGAATCGAGTTACGGTAAGAAATACCATATTCGGCGCCATAGAGGCAACAACTGCCGATATGGTAAAGATAGCTGGGAAGATAAGTAATGCTTTCTTTCGTCCAATACCATCAGAAACAACACCCGAAATCAAGCCACCAAATAAGTAACCTAGCGCAGTGATAGAAACAAATAATGCATTAGCATCTACGTTAGACCACCCCGTGGTTAAAAATTGAGCAATAATTGGACCCGCGATGTTCATATCAATCGAGTCACAGAAGCAGATACCACCTGCTAGCCAAAGGACAGTACGTACTGCTTTGCCAGCAGGAATTCTGTCTAGTCGTCCGCAATACCATAGTACGACTTTTGCAAAGACCCCTTAGCTGATTCCTCTACAGCATCAAGCCTTGCATTAATTTCAGTGGATGAACTCATTTTTTCCCTCCTTCTATTCATCTGAAACTATGAGATCCCCATCGAATTAAAACCTCCATTCCCTTCGCTTTTGACTTCCAATTCTTGAAAGTTCGTCCAACACCCCTCTGAACGAAACTTTCTAATTTGAGATTACGTCCCTTAACGCCCGACTTCTAATTTCAAAAAGACTGCTTAGATTACAAAAAGAAACATTTTCATTACCGCTGATAAAGAATGGTTATAAAAAGGGTGTCCGCTACTGCCGGACACCCTTTAGACAAGTTCTTCTTTTAAAACAACGATTACAGATCAACTGGTAATTTCGAGTCTATTGAGTCAAAAATCGCGTTGATTACTTTCAGAGTATCTAGTGCATCTTTCCCACTGCAACGTGGTTGAGTTTCTTTCCCGAGACATAAATCAATAAAGTGATCTAGCTCAGCACGCATGGGATCATTTTTTTCAACATCATAATGCTCATGGATCAACGGACTCGTCCAGCCAAAAGCGTCATCATCGTAGTAATAGAAATCCATATTTGGGAAACCGAATGATCCTTTCGTCCCATAGACTCTTAAACTATTCTCTCCTGGACACATGTTCCAAAATACATTTTCTTCCGCTGCAAGATCATAGTTCCAAGGTCCTGGTGTTCCATCACTAATAAAGTAGCTTGTGGTAACGCCACCTTCGTATTCAACAATAGCCGTTACAGAATCCTCAACTTCATTATGTCGAATAGTGTTCCTAGCTGCCGCATACACTCTTTGAGGCTTCATCCCTGTAACAAAGTTCAGGTCGTCAAAATCGTGAATTGCGTTAATTAAGAGTGGTCCGCCTCCCTTTTTAACACGCCACTCTACATCAAAATAATCGCGATCCTTCGCAATAGCGAAACTACTCTGAATGCCAACTATATCCCCTAGCTTTCCAGACTCTATGAATTTCCGCAGGAACTGATAGCGGCTTGAAGATCTGCGATGGTGGCCAACTAAGAGTGTTACCCCTGTTTTTTCGCATATATCAATAATGTGTTCAGCCTCTGGAACCGTATTAGCTATTGGTTTTTCTAACAAAATATACTTAATTCCAGCCTCGATAGACTTTTCAACCGCTGGAACATGCAAGCCATTAGGAAGAGCGATTGCAACCGCATCAAGATCTACTTGCTTTAAGAGAAGCTCATAGTCTTCAAATCTCCTAACTTGCAATTCGTTAGCAATTTCTACTGCCTGATCTCCAAATCCTGCCACAGCAACTAAATCGACATTTTCATTTTTCACCGCATCGTGAGCAATTTTTGAACCCTGATTCAAACCAAGTACAGCAAGTTTTACTTTTGACATTTTTCCTCCCCACAAGAATTGCTGTATCGTTTCAGTGTTTGATCCCCTAAACACGTATTATTAGAAGAAATTTTTTTCGATATAGGCAACAGGCATATCAGTGCCAAACCATATCTTTTCCGCTAAAGCCGCCTGCTGCAGAAGCATTCCTACGCCTCCGGCAGTAACCAGGCCATAGTCCTTTGCCATCTTAATCAGCTTTGTTTCCAAGGGTTTGTACACGGTATCTGCTACCACAAGACATTCATGAAGCATTTCTTCATCAATTGATGATTGCCCTTCAAGTTCCCCAGAGCCAACTTTGGTCGCATTAACCAGCAAGTCAGACACAAAAATACTTTCTTTAAGTTCATCTCGATTATTCAAATCGTGCAAGGAAACTTTTACTCCAGTATGCTCAGCTAGTTGAGCTACACGCTTTTCGGTCGAATCCCAAAAGCTATCCTTGATGTTATAAACATAAATCTCTTCAACTTGCTCAAGTGCTAGCTGCGTGAAAACAGCAGATCCTGCACCTCCCGCACCAATTACCGTTGCAATCTTTCCTTTTGGATCAAAGCCAACATTCTTAATATTCTCTACAAACCCTGCACCATCAGTGTTATGCCCAATGCATTTACCATCACGTATTTCAACGGTATTTACAGCACCCATTAGCTTTGCTGCTGGAGATAATTCATCCATGTATTCGCAAATGTATGTCTTGAAAGGCATGGTTACGTTATATCCAACTGCAATATCTTTAAGACCAGCAACAACCTCTTTTAGCTGATCCATCTCAATAGGAAGACTCAAATACACTGCATTAACTCCAACTTCCTTAAAAGAAGCAGTATGCATCATGGGTGAAAAAGACTGAGTAATAGTATCCCCACCAACAAGACCAACCAGTTTGGTCTCTCCATTGATCGCCAATTCCATAATCATTCCCTCCTAAATAGGCAATTCTTTATCCTTTGAAAAATAGACAGTAGCCTGATCAGATTCGCGTATATCGTTAACGCAATGAATGGATTCCATAACTTGGTTCAAGTACTGCATCGGGCACCGGTTTTCCGTCATACACAAGCACAGCACCTTCAGAAACCATTCGCTCAACATCTTGAGCACTATATCCATATTCAAGAGCAACTTCTTTTGTGTCATAGCCAATAGGCTTTGAGCGCCGCAGCACTGGATCCCCAATGCTCTTTAAACGATATGGTGTCGTAGTAATGGTGTAGCTGCTATCCTCCCCATAACCTTGACCATCATCATATTTAACGCGACGAAGCTGATCATTAGCGAATGCTTCTTCATCACATAGAACATCTTTAACTGATTGAATCTTTTCAAACGGAATATCATTTTCGCGGAAACGCTTTTCCAGCTCCGCATAGGGCCATTTCATGCATGCTTTATGTATAGCTGCAGTCACTTCAACATAATTTCCGTTCTGAGCAAGAGTTTCGAGGTTGTTATACTCTGGATCCGACCAATACTTTGAATCCATTTCCAAAGTTTCAAATACCAACTTGCAGTAACGATTGTAATGCCCGAAACACATTAAGAACCAAATACCATCTGCTGATACATATGAATTGTTCGTCGGGCACTTTGCCATCATCCTATCCTTTGGATAATCACATCCTTGTTGCTGCGCAACCAAAGCAGCAGTCATGCCCCAAGTTCCCACGTGATACAAACTTGTAGTAACCTTGTCGCCTTCTCCAGTCTTTAGGGCATTTGCGTAAGCTGCAAGTACCCCTACAGCCAAAGCATTGGATGCATTCCAATCACCAAAAGCGATAGGAGAATTCCCAGGTTCAAAATGTTCGTTTGCCTGAGGAATTGCATGCACGAAACCAGATCGTGCAGCAAAACTCGTTGCATCAAACCCCTTCGCATCTTTCATGGGGCCATACTCCCCATAGCCCCTCATTTGACCAAAAACTAACCGAGGGAATTTCTCATGAAGAGTCTCATAATCAAGTCCAAGATGCTCAAGTGCTTTATCTCGATAAGACGTTAGCAAAATGTCTGCCTTTTCCAACATCTTCATCATAAAAGCGTGGCCATCTTCTGTTTTAAGGTTTATTGATACCCAACGTTTATTAAATGAAGTGCAGTCCATAGCTACGTCGTCAAACTCAGTACGGAATTTCATTCCCCAAGCCATTCCCTGAGTGCGCATTTCGTCACCGCCGAACGGCTCAACCTTTATAACCTCTGCACCTAAATCACCCATTATGCGAGCGCATGCTGGTCCTGCAACATATGCAGTAAGGTCGATTACGGTCGTTTTTTGCAAACCTCCCATTTTGATCCCCTTTCTTTTAATTACTCCCCTTGTGGCGCTACAGGATTTTCATCAACAAAATTCCAATCAACTGGAGTGTCGAGCTTAATTGCTCCTCTTTGCGCCATTTCCTCGATTGCTTCTTCCGTTGCTCCCAGTTTTAGAAGAAGAGATTTTGTATCTTGTCCTAAACGCGACGCTTCTTTAAATTCGCTAATAGTCGTTGGAAGGCTAGAAATACAATGCGGGATATTAGTTTGTAGAACCCTGCCGACATCTTCGAAATCTACATATGAAAGCAAGTTAGGTTTCTCTTCGACTATCCGAGGAATCGCTTCGTTTTTAGTTAATATTGGCGTAACGCTATATTCCGTTCGTGTGCTAAGCCAATCTTTCCATTCCGCCAAACTCTTCGATTTCACGTAATCTGCTAATTTCGAGAAAGATTCCGGGGCTTGCCACATTCTTTTCCTACAGTCATCTTTGAGTTCCGGAAGTCCTATCTCTTCAGTAAAGGGAACCCAGAACTTTGGCTCTATCATGGCAAACATGAGTCGAGCGCCATCGCTTGTTTCGTAAATGTTGTATCCCACGGATGGATATTCAAGATCTGCACGTTTATGAACTTTGCCATTAAACAGCCAACGAGAATCAATGAGCGATTGCCACCAAACGAAGCAGTCAAACATAGAAATATCTATATAGGCTCCTTCGTTTGTTTTATTGCGCTCCAAAAGAGCTGCAAGAAGAGCTTGCCCGGTAACCATTGCAGTGGCTATATCAGACAAAGGCAAAGGAAAAGCATTATCGTCAGCAAGATCCAAAAATCCAGTTTCCGCAATCAAAGCAAAATCATGAAGAGCTTTCTGTGATCGTGGGTCCTTTTGACCATAAGCAGAAATTGAAGCATAGATTATTTTTGGATTCTGCTTTTTGATTGTCTCGTAATCTATTCCTAGACGCTTCGTAACCCCTGGACGAAAACTTTCAACAATAATGTCTGCTTTTGAAGCAAGTTTAATGCAATATTCTTTAGCTTCTTCGTCCTTAAGATTCAATGAAATCGATTGTTTGTTTCGACATAAAGCCGTGCTGTAATACGAAATTCCATGCCGTGTGGGAGGATCGTGACGACAAAAATCTCCCTGACCTGTGTCCTCAACCTTAATTACCTCAGATCCCCAATCGGCAAACGGCTGAGTAGCATAACCCCCTGGTAAATAACGAGAAAAATCAAGAACCAGTAAGTCATTAAAGACGTTTTGCTTCTCCATTTCTCACCCCTTTCTTCCTGCAAGCCTTATCGTTCTCCAATCGGCTTGGCGAAGACTTAGCTTTGACATTTCAATCTTATGAAGGGGTGTTAAATAAAATCTAATTCCAAAACTGCAAAAACAGTTACAGAAGGAAACATTTTCTTCTGTAACCATTTTGTGCGTCTCTGTAATAGGTTAGATCTTGCACAAAAAAATGCCCGTCTCCGACGAAACGGAAACGGGCATCGATTGACCGAAATGAGAAGAATCGATAATAAATATCGACTAGCGCTTTGAGAACTGAGGGCGCTTACGAGCCTTCTTCAGGCCGTACTTCTTACGTTCAACCATACGAGAGTCACGCGTCAGATAACCAGCACGCTTGAGCTCTGCACGATAATCGCCAGCTTCAAGAAGAGCGCGAGCGATACCATGACGAAGAGCGCCAGCCTGACCAGATACGCCGCCACCATTGCAACGAGCAATAACGTCAAAGTGACCCTTGGTGTCAGTAACTACGAATGGGCTGGTTGCATAATCAACGAGTGCTTGGCGACCGAAGAATTCTACGCCATCGCGACCGTTAACTGTAACCTTGCCGGTACCAGGAACGATACGAACGCGAGCTACTGCGTTCTTTCTACGACCAGTGCCGTAATAGATTGCTTCGCCTGCCATTAGTTATCCTCCATCTTGATCTCACGAGGCTGCTGAGCCATGTGTGGATGCTCGCTACCAGCGTACACCTTCAACTTCTTAGCCATTGCACGGCCAAGCGTGTTCTTTGGCAGCATGCCCTTAACTGCGTGCTCGATAACGCGCTCAGGATGCTTTTCCATTGCTTCCTGGAACGTTTCGCACTTCAGTCCTCCGGGATAACCGCTGTGACGATAGTATTCCTTGTCCGTAGCCTTTACACCAGTAACACGGATCTTGTCTGCGTTGATAACAACAACAAAATCGCCCGTATCAACATGTGGGGTGTATTGTGGCTTGTGCTTGCCCTTTAAAATCTGAGCTGCCTTTGATGCAACGCGACCAAGTACCTGATCTTCTGCGTCGATCAGAAGCCATTCGCGCTCAACTTCGTTGGGCTTTGCGTAATAGGTCTTCACAGTGTTCCTCCAATAAAGTAACAAGTGTCGTTTTTCAAAAGTTGCTGCCGATCCGAAGCGGCGGGATCCTACTCCACCATCTCCAAACTTCCACCACCTAGCTGCGATGCCTTTTCGCTTCTGGACTAACGAAAAGGTGCACCTAAGAAACTTCTGTTTTGGAGTTCGAATCTCAAGCTCGCACGGGGCTTTTGAAAGCGAACTTTTGTAGTGTATAACGCGCGCGCGTAAGAAGTCAATCAGAAGCGCAGAAGGGTTTAAAAAGAAAAAGAAAATTCACGTTTTCTACGGAAGTAGCACCCTTACACGGATGTACCCCCTGCGCAGAAGCCCACTCTTATACGGAAACGCTGCCCTTATGCGGACCCCCGTGCAGAAATGCCGCCCCTTTACAGAAACGCTACCCCTGTACGAAAACACGACTCCTCTACAAAAACGCTACCCTTGATTTTCGGTGTTTTGTGACTGGTCCGTAGATGACGAAGCCGTCGGTTCAACCAACACATACCCCTCACTTGGTGCAAGCGTGCTTCGCTGGATCCATAAGGCTGCCACTAAACGAGCAAGATCTTCGCGCGTACCATCGCCATCGGGTGCTCCCGTCATAACAGAAATGAGATAAGCTTTATCGCCATCGTATACAATTCCAGCGTCGCAGAGGCCATCATCTGTTTCGCCGTTGAGCCAACCTGCCTTATCGTAAACAACAATGTTTGATCCCGATGTTGCCATGTCTGCCGCAGAAAGACCAGAAGAGGTATCTTCTTGCTGGCTAGCGCTTTGGTCGCTTGACTGATCATTCGACTGCTGATCACCCGACTGCTGATCGCTTGACTGGTCGCCATTTGATTGATCGCCGCTTTGGTCCGTATTCTCCTCAGAATTTGCTTGGTCGCCACCCTGATCAGTCTGAGTAGCTTGGTTGATATAAACCTCGCCACCATCAGTAATCAAGGCAAACGACGGATCAACCCCAGCACGCAGCATAGAAACTTCCGTCTGAGAGAATAGATCCTGCGCCCATGAAACTATTTCTGGATCAGATTCAGAAGAGGTGAAATATAAATAGGCATTCATCCACAACTTTGCCGATTCGCGTACTGAATAATGCGGGAATGAAGTATCAGTCTCGACATCTGAATCGATATTCATATTGGCAAGCCAATTAACAAGACTGATTTCGCTGTACTCTTCAAAAATTGCCCGCATATTGTAGTACGAGTTATTGTCCGAATAGATAATGGCATTCGAAGCCGAGTCGTTTACCGTATCAATCGACAGAATACCTGGCTCAAGCGCTTCTTGGCATCCGTAAATAAGGACAGGGCCCTTAAACGATGATGCACCGTAGACTTCCTGGTCAAGGTTATAGGAATACCCGCTTCCCGTCTGAAGATCCATCAGGATAAAGCCAACGTCGTATTCGTTTTCCATAAAAGGAGCAAGTGCTGTCTGAATGGTGTTTTGCCCTTCCTCGGACAACGAAGGCATATAATTCTGTCCTTCGTTTGCCAAGGTGAATCCAGCAATAGAGGACCCCGAGTCTGCTACCGAATCAAGCCCCGTCACTGAAGCCTGATAGCTCAAGTTTACTGGCTGGACCTCCTGCACCTCAATCTGCTCCTGTTCACCACCTGACGAACAAGACTGAACCGAAGAAACAACAAAAACAAGAAGAACAATGATAAGAATTAAAACCACAACTGGCAGCGCATAAAGCACCGGAAGGGGTAACGCTGAAAAAAGAGATCCTCCTCCTGCAGCATGTCCTCCTCGGTATCCTGTTCCATACCCGCCCAATCCAAACGGAAGAGAAGGCCCACCGCCAAAAATTCCTCGTCCAGATCCTGATCTCACGTACACTTCCGGTTCGGAATGACGGCCTCTTCTCGAAGCATGAGAAGCATAGCCGCCTTCTAAGGAAGCATCATAATCACGAGAATGGCGCTCTCCTCGAGGGTAGCGCTCTCCTCGCCGATCGCGCTCTCCTCTTTCGCCATAACCCATCCTGCCGATCTGTCCGCCATCTGAGTCAGAAAATTCTCCGCGTCTTCTTCGGGACTGATATCCATCACCTAACTCAAAATCCTGCCTTGGATCATTGTCGGCATGGCGTGCATAATCTGATGCCCGCCCATAGCTCGAACGAAGAGAAGCGGAACTTCTGCGACGTTGCGAAGCATCCATAGAAGCATCACGAGCTGACCTGCTACGCTGCGATGAGCCAGCTATCCGATTTCGAGAATTTCCTTGACGCAGAGATTCAGCATTCGAATCACGGTAGGTTTCGCGGCGTCTAATATCTGCGCGATGCGTGCGATCAGCACGACTCATCCGACCATCATTATTTAAGCGATTTGCACTTTGTGGACGACCTGCACTATCTGAACGACCAACGCTTCTCGTGCGATCTGCGTTATCCGAACGATTTGCACGATCCGAACGGCCCGCGCTTTCCGAACGATTTGCGCGATCAACACGAAAGTTGCGTTCTCCGCGATTATCGGCATCCCATCGTTTCGTAGCGTTTCTTTGGCTAATACGCTCCGTGTGTTCGCTGTGATCGGCGCGAGAACTACGACCGCGATTCGTACGCTCTGCGCGTTCGCCGTGGTTCGCATAACTACGCGAAGTAAAGGCAGAACGCACTTTTTCAAGGGCTTTTGATTGAGACTGGTTTTGCGCTTTTGATCTTGAATTTCGACGATCTGAGACAGCAAAATAATCATCCTCTTCATGGGAGAATGATTGTTTTGATCTGTGATTACCTGATGTGCCCCGATCATCCATGGGCTAATGGTATCAGTTTGTTTTATTTCTTTGTCCTATTTACGCTATCTATCCGTATTTTCTATACATTTTCTTCTACATAATCTTGCGTTTTGTTGAACTCTTACGAAACGGTACCAAATTAGCACTCTCGGCTTGAGAGTGCTAATTCCGCGCTATTATACCAAGTGAACTAAGAAACGCGATGAGCGGTAACTGTTTAAGTGACTGTTTCTTCTCTTGTTCGAACGTTGCTTTGCAAACCATTTGTTGGTTTCAGCAAGAGTTGACTTAAGCACTTGAAACAGCGAACCGCCACCGCACACACATGAAAGAGGATGATGATCATGCTGGCACGTAGAAACTTCTTTAACGACTTTTTGAGTGATCCTTTTGATTTCGGATTCTTTAACGACACCACACCAAAGACCACTACCGCTTCTTTAATGAAGACCGACATCAAAGAAACCCCTAGCGCTTATGAGCTTGATATTGATCTTCCTGGCTTCAAGAAAGAAAACGTAGAAATTGCTTTGGACGAAGGCTATTTGACTATTAACGCTCATACTGAGCAGAAAACTGAAGACAAGGATGAGAACGGATCATACTTACGCAAAGAACGTTTCGTTGGCTCTTGCCGTCGTAGCTTCTATGTAGGTGACGACATCTCGGAAGAAGATATTTCGGCTAAGTTCGAAAACGGCATCTTGAAAATTAATGTTCCCAAGAAAGAATTGCCAAAGCCTGAGGATCGCAAACGTTTGATTTCTATCGACTAACCCTCCCCCGACTGTTAACTAAAAGCAAGCTTTCGAATAGTTCGTTAGCTTAAGCACTTCGGTTAGCTTCAGTTTACGAAAACGGTTATTACTACTGTTTGATTCCGACATTTATATAAGATGGCAACTCTGATTTCTCTGTACCCTCTCACGTTGTGCATCCTCTAACGACAAGCCCGTCTCGTACGGGCTTGTTGTGTGTTTAAAACAGAAGCAGGCAAGCTGTTGGTTTTGCCGCGCGATATTTCTTCTATACTCATATAACAAGGTAGATGACGGCTTATCAAATGACAGCTTATCTCGTGAAAGACGATTCGAGAACTAAAGCAAGTCAAAGGCCTAAAGCCCCAACAGACAATAAAGAGCCAAACGGAAATCACCAGAAAGTGAGCCATCCCATGGCCTACATTGAATTTAACAACGTTGTGAAATGCTACGGATCAGGCGCAACAGAAATTCGTGCGCTTGATGGAGCAACGTTTTGTGTCGAACAAGGAGAGCTCGCAATTATCCTTGGTGCATCGGGCGCAGGAAAAACTACTGCTCTCAATATCCTGGGAGGCATGGACGGCGCCACTTCAGGTGAGGTTCTGGTAGACGGCACCGACATTGCCCAGTGTAGTGAATCTCAACTGGTTGAATACCGTCGTTCTGCTGTTGGATTCGTTTTTCAGTTTTACAATTTAGTCCCCACCCTCACAGCAAAAGAAAATGTGGAGTTAGCGGCTCAAATTTGTCCCGATTCGCTTGATGCCACTGAAACACTTACACGAGTTGGGCTCGAAAAACGCCTTAATAACTTTCCCACACAGCTTTCTGGTGGTGAACAACAGCGTGTTGCTATCGCCCGTGCGTTAGCAAAAAATCCCAAACTTCTTTTATGCGACGAACCCACAGGCGCGCTGGACTACAAAACAGGCAAACAAATCTTGCAGCTCTTGCAAGACATGTGTCGCACAAGCGGCATGACCACTCTCATCATTACGCACAACGCGGCGCTTGCCCCCATGGCGGATCGCGTTATTCGGGTAAACAGTGGTCGCGTCACCTCCACTGAAATAAACAAGTATCCTGCGCCTATCGCAGAAATCGAATGGTAGCGAAACAAGCGATCCAGTAGGTAGTTATGGCACACGCGTTTAGGAAAGACATATGGCGAACCATCGTTCAAAGCCGCAAGCGCTTTATCTCCATCCTGGTTATATGCGTACTTGGCGTAACGATGGTTACTGGTCTGCGTGCTTCCTGTTTTGACCTGCGCAATTCTGCCGATGCTTTCTTCGATTCGCAACAACTCTATGACGTTTCTATTCAATCCACCCTTGGTCTGAGCACCGATGATGTAGAGGCTGTTTCGAAAATTGATGGTGTCCAACAGGCGGAAGGCACCTGGACAGAAGACGCGTATACCGACACAGGATCGTCGCGCTTAAGCGTTGAAGTGAAAGTACTCTCTGAAAGCGGCATCAATGAGCCCTTTCTGGTTTCAGGGGAATTTCCAACCACCTCAAACGAAATTGCGGTCACTCAAAATTATTTGGATGTTTCTGGGGCATCCATAGGGGATACCGTAACCCTTGAAGACAACGGCTCTGATGCTCTTTTTAAGCGCACCGAATACACCATTACTGGCACGGTAATCGATCCAACAGAACTGACCAACCCTACTGGCCCTATCGCAATTCGCGCGAGCGCTTCTCCTGATTGCTGTTTTTTCGTAACAGCGGATGCAGTTGACCCCGAAGTGGCCGATACCTTCACCACGATATACATAAAAGCAGCAAACGCTGACGGAATATCAAGTTATTCAGATCAGTACACCTCCCTCATTAACACGGTTGTGGATAATCTTGAAACCTTGCGTACCGAACGCGAGCAGGCTCGCACTGACGAAATAAAGCAGGATGCCCTGGCAACTATTGATGAGCAGGAAACTGAAGCGCAAGATGGATTTACAGAAGCTGAATCCCAGCTTGCCGATGCCCAAGCTCAAATTGACGACGGCTGGGAAGAACTCAATGCAAGCAAATCGCAACTTGCCGAAGGTAGGCAACAGCTCGCCAATGGCGAAGCCGAGCTGGAAGCACAGGCCCAACAGCTCAAAGAAGGACGTGCGCAAATTGAAGAGGGTCTTAACCAGGTTACTGAAGGACGCACCCAAATTGAAAGTGGCATACAACAGATAAATGCTGCATGTGATGCACAAATTAAAGATGCACAAGCGGCCCTTGATCAGGGGTTAATAGACGAGACTACTTATCAGGCAGCACTACAAGCGATCGAACAAAAACGCGCAGACCGGCTTGCCCCTCTTGACGAACAACTAAAGACACTTGAGACCACCGAACAGCAACTCAACACTCAGCTTTCCCAAATCACCGAAGGCGAAACCGCACTTGCCTCTGCACGCCAGCAACTCGAAGCAAGCAGACAAGAAATTACCTCAGGTGAACAGCAGATCACAGCAGGCGAAAAAGATTTGCAAGCAGGTCAAACCGAACTTGATACCCAACGTCAAGAGTATGAAAAAACTAAAGCAGATGCCCTGCAGCAAATCGCTGATGCTCGCGCTGAAGTTGACGATATCGAAGCAGCGCAATGGTACATTCAAACGCGCGATTCCAATACAGGATACACCAGCGTCGAAAGTGACGCCTCCTCTATTGAAGCTATCGGCTTAGTATTTCCTGTTGTCTTTATTATCGTTGCAGTTCTTATTGCCCTTACCACCATTACACGCATGGTTGAAGAAGAACGAAGCCTTATTGGAACATACAAATCCTTAGGCTACAGCCGCCATACCATATTGATGAAATACTTAATGTATGCCTTAGGCGCTTCCCTTATTGGTGGCATCCTTGGAGGTGTATGCGGTTTTATCGTATTCCCCACCTTCTTGTTCTCGGTTGTTTTTGAAGCCATGTATCAAATCCCTGAATATCTCTATTCCTTTGATGCCCTGTATGGAATAGGGAGCGTACTATTCTTCATTGTTGGAATTGCAGGAGCTGCTATACTTGCCTGCCGTTCTGAACTAAAACAAACCCCCGCCGCTCTCATGCGTCCAAAAGCGCCCAAAGCTGGTTCCCGTATTTTCTTGGAACGCATAACTCCGCTCTGGAATCGCATGTCTTTCTTAAATAAAGTTACCGCGCGCAACATCTTCCGCTATAAAAAGCGTTTCCTCATGACCATCTTTGGCATTATGGGATGCATGGCTCTTTTGATCTGCGGTTTTGCTATTCGCGACTCCGTTCACGCTCTTTCGGTAATGCAATATAACGATATCAATCGCTACGATGTGCTCGCCGTGGTAAATCAGGAGGATTTCGACGCATCACTTCAAACCCTCGAAGAAGATACGCGCATCTCTTCAGTTCAGCCCCTCAGCGTTGACAGTGTTACTGTAAGCTCGCCCGCTTCACCCAACAGCGAAACAGACACATCTTCTTTAGGAGGCACTACGAGCGAAGCAAAAGAAAGTCTTCAGCTTTTTATCGTGCCTGACGGGGCTTCTTTATCGGATTTCATCAATACCCGCACCTCCTCAGATAACCCTTGCGAGCTTTCCGATGAAGGGATGCTACTCACAAGAAACGCAGCAGAGCTCCTTGGTATTCCAGAAGGCGGAAGTGCTCATGTAGAAACAAGTACTCTAAAACAGGCGGATGTCCCCGTTCAGTACGTTATTGATAACTACCTAGGTAATGCTGCCTACCTTACCGAAAGCACTTATGAAAAGTATTTCGACACTTTAGCATACCTAAATGGCTTTTTCATCAACCTCGTAAGCGATGACACTGCAGAACAAGAAGCATTTGCCAATGAGCTTACCGACAACGAAACCTTTATGACCGTAACAAGCACTCAAAAAATGAACGAAGAATTCTCACAATCCTTCTCGCTCATTAATACCGTGGTGTACGTCATCATCGTATTAGCGGCCGCTCTTGCCTTTGTGGTGTTGTTCACACTCTCTACAACCAATATCTCTGAGCGTATTCGCGAGCTAGCAACTATCAAAGTTTTGGGTTTTCGCAAACGCGAAGTTAATCACTATGTAAACAAAGAGACCATTTTGCTTACCGCACTTGGCATGATATGCGGCATTCCTTTAGGTTATGCGTTCAGTCAATCACTCACCTACGTGCTGAAGATGCCGTCTATTTATTTTGCGGTCACGATTGAACCCTTAAGTTATGTTTATGCGTGTGCCTTAACCTTGTTCTTCGCCTGGCTTGTAGCTCTGCTTTCGAATCGCGCCCTGGCTAAGATTGACATGATTGAAGCGTTAAAGAGTGTCGAATAAAAGGGAATTGAAGACGCTGGTTCTCGAAGCGTGATGTTCGAAATGTGGCGCTCGAAAAAAGATCAAGCCTCATCCTGAACGTTATCGTTTATACCATCAGCATTCTTTTCGGAACGATTTGGCTTGGTGCGCGGATTGAAATGATGGCGTAGTGCATCGCCCAAAAGGCGTAATTTAACGATGGCATACACCGTAACACCTGCTGCAACCAAGAAAATAGGAATGCGAACCAGATTGTCTGCCACCGTAATAACAATCGCACAAGCAGACAGCATTATCGTCCAGCCCCACATAATTAAGACCGTAGCACGCTGGCTAAATCCCGCACGCATTAAGCGATGATGGATATGTCCTTTGTCTGCCACATCGATGGGACGATGCTCGCGCTTGCGTCGCACAATCGCGAAAAAAGTATCGAGAATCGGAACACCCGCCGCCAGGATAGGAACCAGCAGCGAAACAAAAAGAGTAGAACGAGCCACCGCAAAAAGTGAAATGATGCCAAGCGAAAAGCCCAGCAAAAGAGCACCCGAATCGCCCATAAAAATAGAAGCAGGATAAAAATTATCTTTCAGAAACCCAATGCAGGCACCCAGCAGCAAAACACTAAAGACCGCAGCATCAGGACGATCGGTCCAAACTGCAAACAACAAAATCGTAGCTGCCGAGATTGCAGTGATGCCTGCCGCTAAGCCATCAAGACCATCAATTAAGTTGATAATGTTCGCAAAAGCAACCAAATAAAATACAGTTAAAGGATACGCAACCCATCCAAATTCAATATAGCCTTCGCCAATAGGATTGTGGATGTTTGCGAGCAACAACCCTGATCCCGCTACGATACAGGCAGCGATAACTTGGCCGAGCATTTTGACTTTAGGACTGAGATCTACGACATCATCCACCGCGCCAACGCCAAACATAAACAAGATACCTATAAACACTCCCACATAATTAGGAGTAATGTCGTCGTTTGGAGCGAAGGGATTATCCCACCCTAAAAAAGTCATACCTAGACCAAGCACTATGAGAGCAGCAATGATGCCGCCTAAAATTGCCACCCCACCTAAACGAGGAATAGGAAGCATGTTTACTCGTCGAGCACTAGGGTAATCAATGGCGTCAAGACGAACAGCCAAGCGTTTCACCGCAGGAACAAGAGCAATAGTGACTGAGCCCGCAACAAGGAAGAGCACGGCATACTCAAGCCAATTCATGAGCCCCTCCTGGTTCTAGTTCGTTCTTTACCTGCTTGGCGAAACGGACTCGCAAACGCCAAATCATGATTATATACCGTATTTGGTCACCAAAGGGTATTCATTGGCAATACTTCACACAACCCCGCACCCCACTAAGAACTTCCTCGTAAAAAGTTCATCAGGGGTAGGTTCAGTTCATCTAGGAGGGATCCTTATAAAGACGTAGTCTTCTCTTTGAGGAGCTCCCCTCTACAAAAGAAAAGCCTCCAACAAAGTAAAGCTTCAAAAAGAGCAACCAAAAAGGCTAAGGTGTCCTCGAATACATGGAGGTAGTTTGAACACATACGCTCTCCACAACTCTTACGCATGCCTTTGTATAGAATGACTTGATGAACCTTTAATTCGTAGCGAAATTGTTACTATTCGTTACGAACAAAAGGGCATCTGGCTTTGCGCACTGTTTCGCACGCCTAAAAGCGCGCTTGTATCGGTCGTTATTGGAAGAAGATTGCAATTGTCTCATAGTCCTTCTATAAGCATCATTATTCCGGTTTACAACGTAAAACCTTGGCTTCGCCGTGCAGTTAATTCGCTGCAGAACCAAACGTTTAGAAGTTACGAGATTCTACTTGTGGACGATGGAAGCACTGACGGAAGTGCTGAACTGTGCGACTTGCTTGCCGACTACGATATGCGCATCCGCGTCATTCATCAAGAAAATGCTGGGGCTGCAAGTGCTCGCAACGCAGCAATTGCAATCGCTCGTGGAACCTACCTATATTTTATGGACGGAGATGACTGGTGCGATCCCGAAATGCTCTCCGACATGTATAGCGTTGCTGCTAAACATGATCTTGATCTGCTTGTAACGGGCTTCACCATTGACACGTATTACGATAATGAAGGTCGTTATTATCGCGAATTGCGCAATGCACCTAATAAAATTTTTACAAGTCGTGAGGAATTCCGAAACGAAGCCTATAAGCTTTTTGATGCACAGCTTCTCTATGCGCCGTGGAATAAATTGTATCGTCGCGAATACCTTAATAAGCACAATCTGCGCTTCCCTACTACTTTCTGGGATGATTTGCCTTTCAATTTGGAAGTAATGCGCGATGTTGAGCGAGTAGGTTGTCTAGATGGCCACTATTATCATTTCCTTCGCGCACGTGCAGAAAGCGAAAATACTAAATATCGTGCCGACATGTACGATAAGCGCGAAGAAGAGCATCAGTGGATGAAGGAATTATTTGAGTACTGGGGCATCGACACCCCTGAAGTGCGCGAATTCTTAGCCCGCCGCTATGCAGAACGATTAGTTGGATGCATCGAGAATATCACTAATCGCAACTGCACCTTATCCTCTGAAGAGAAGCGTGCCGCGATTCGCGCAATGATTTCCACGCCTCAAGCACGTGAAGCATTAAAGCTCGCAAAACCACGCACCAAAATGATGGGCGTAGTACTCTGTCCCTTGAAAATGGGCAATGTCAACTTGACTATGATGCAGAGCTCGGTAATTTCATGGGTTCGACAAAATAGCACGAATCTGTTTGCGCGCCTCAAGGCGAATCGTTAGGGTTTTGCACGAATCTGTTTGCGCGCCTCAAGGTAAATCGCAGAGGTTTGTACGATTCCTTTCGTACGAACCTGTTTGCGTGTTTGCACACCTCAAAACAATCCGCTTAAGTTCCACCTTATCTCGTATCGCCCTCATTGAAGAGCTGGCTTTGTTCTCCTGACTATTTCAGGAGAAGCACCACTGCAACAACGATGAGCAGAATATAGCTTGCTTTGATGAATTGCTCTTGACTGAAGCGCTTTTGAATACGTCCCCCAAGCCAAGTAGCCAAAATAAGCAGAGGGATGCAAACCAGCAGAATAAGCCATCCATCACCTGAAAGATCACCTTGGATAATTCCGCAGGCACCGTAAGTTCCGTTTAAAATAGTCCACACTGTTGTAGTGGTGGCACGAAATTCTTCTTTGGTCTTTAGCTTTTGAAGAGCATAGATTGCCAAGAATGATCCGCCGGATACAAACATACCTTGGATGATGCCTGCAATGGCCACGATGACTATCAGCAGCCATTCGGGAAGAAGCTTATTCTTTTTATTAAAAAATAGACCTCGCGCAGCAATTACCAAAATCGCAACACCATATATTTTCTGAAGAAAATCAAGAGGTGCAATCGTATTAATCCAGGCGCCCACGCACATAAAGACCAACATGATCGAGCACATTTTTACCACTTCGCGCCACACGATATGTTTAAAACTGGTGGCGGCGATCATGATGCTTGCAAGAAGACCGGTACAGTTGAGTACCGCAATAGAGGTTTCATGTCCAATGGTAGACATGCCAACAGGCATAGCGAAAATATTCCCCGCAAAACCTGTAATACCATTAATAAGGTACGCAAAGAAGAACGCTCCCCAAAATAGATACTTCTCCATACTGCCCCTCTATCCTTCCCTGTTTTGTTAGCAAGCCCCAAAGCCTACGCGCGTCTTCTTGGTGGTATTACCTTATTTGTATAACCGTCAGTGTATGCTACTCCATTTTTCTGGCGAAAACTAACAAATCACCATGCGAAAATTAATCTTTCTCGCCATCCTATTTAAAAATGTCGTTTTATAAATAAACATCGCGTTAACGCGCTATGCCTCACGCGCAAGTTTTTTAATGGTACGTTACACTTACAACCAATCTATCGACCTATTAAAGGACTACTTCTATGAGTACTGAAATTCTTTTCCAGGAATTGAAACATATCTTTGACACCCATGCTATTCTCTGCGACGAACCGATGGCAAACCACACCACCTTCAACGTTGGTGGACCAGCAGATTACTTGGTTCGTCCCCAGAACGCCGATGAAATACATGGAGCAATTGAAGCAGCAAAGAAAGCATCCATGCCTTGGTGGGTTATTGGTTGCGGAAGTGACCTGCTTATATCCGATGAAGGCCTTCGGGGTGTTGTAATTAAAATTGGTGACGCCCTCTCTGGCATCACTATTGAAGGAAACACGATTGTTGCGCAAGCTGGTGCTACTAACGAGGCTGTTGCCAAGGCGGCCTGTGCTGCTGGCTTAGCGGGCTATGAATTCGCAAGCGGCATTCCGGGATCTATCGGTGGTGCCGCCATTATGAATGCGGGCGCCTATGAGGGAGAATTTAAAGACGTTGCACGTTCGGTAACCTGTCTCTACCCTGACGGATCAGTAAAAACGCTTGAAGCAAAGGAAGCAGACTGGAGCTATCGCCACTCAATGATGGGTGATGAGGGTCTTATCGTTCTCAGTGTTGAGCTTGTGTTGCACCCTGATGATACAGATGCTATCCAAGCACGTATGGACGATTTGGCTGAACGCCGCGCTTCCAAACAACCTCTCGAAATGGCAAGTGCGGGAAGCACCTTTAAGCGTCCTGTCGGGTATTTCGCTGGCAAGCTTATTCAGGATTCTGGCATGCAGGGGCATACCGTCGGCGGCGCCCAAGTTTCCCTTAAACATGCAGGTTTTGTTGTAAATACCGGAAATGCTACAGCCCAAGATGTGCTGCAAGTCATTCGCGATGTTCAAAAAGCCGTGAAAGATCACTTTGATGTAGAGCTCGAAACCGAAGTAAAGATGTGGGGCTTTTAGTCGACGTCTTTTGACCATCCGGGTTCATGACATACAACCCTTCAAGAGTTGTAAAAATTCACATCACATAACCTTTCGAGGACCAAAATCCCCTAAAGAGATTTTGGTCCTTCTTTTTGATTTCGAGTCAAAAGTATCGTCTCCCGAAATACATTGATTCTGAAAATTGAATATCGTGTTGAATCGAATGAAGGAGAATTGGCCTCTCCCCACATGAACGTGTTACCCTTATGAGGTTACTCAATAAGAGAACTTTGCGTTCACCCGTTTAAAAGAGAGGGATTCGGGATGGCGAAAAACAAGAAATACGAGCCGACAAACCCCAATAAAAGAAAAGATAAAAAACCTGTTATTACCTGTCCCCACTGTGGCAGCACCAATATGGAATATGTCCCCGATAGGCGTCGCATCCCCTCAAAATGGTATATCCATATGGCGGCAGCAGTAGCAGTTGTTGTTTTCTTCTTCTTCATGCCTGCTTTCTCGGTAGCCTTTGCTTTGATTTATCTGTATTACACCCTGTTCCACAAACATAAGGTGTTGGTGGGCACTTGCCAGGACTGCGGACAGGAAACTTTGTTTAATAGGCCTGACGACGGCAGTTTGGAACCCGACTTCGATAAGCCCTGGACAAGCTAAAGCAATCACTTATCCGAAGTTTACTACCGTTTACCCTCATACAGCATAATTAAGACCGCTAGTCCAGCTTGCGGTCTTTTCTTTTTGCCTGCTCGACTACTGTTATCTAAAGGCATTCATTAATCCCGCCTTTGTATATCGAAAGGGATGATCCTATGAAAATGCAAGGAAAATCGGTAGTAGTTACCGGCGCATCTTCCGGCATGGGAGATGCTATTGTTCGTCTTTTTGTTGCTGAAGGTGCTTCTGTTGTCGCTGTTGCTCGCAGAAAAGAACGCCTTGAGGCACTCAAGGAATCGCTCGCAGAGGCTCCAGGAACGATCGAAATCTATCCCGGGGACGTCTCTGATCAGAGTATTTGTGAAGGCATGATCGACTTTGCGGTAGAAAAGTTTGGCAAACTCGATGTGCTTATCAATAATGCAGGTGTTATGGACGATATGAGCCCCATCGGTGATGCCACCAACGAAAAGTACGAAAAAGTTATGGCAGTCAACATGTTTGGTCCCTTCTGCGCGATGCGAAAAGCAGTCAACGTCTTCTTGGAGCAAGGCAATGGTGGTTCAATCGTTAACGTTGCTTCCCTTGGCGGAATGCGCACCTGTGCAGGAGCAATTTACTGCGCATCAAAGGCAGCCGTAATCTCCATGACCAAGAATACCGCTTACATGTATATGAAAGACGGCATTAGAGCGAACGCTATTGCGCCAGGCGGCATTGCTTCAGAAATTGCTACTTCTATGGGTCAGCCAAATCCTAATGGTTATGGTCGCATCCAGCCCGTGTTGGCATGCGGACCCGAAATGGGCAGCACGGAAGATATTGCCAAGGCAGCGCTTTTCTTGGCAAGCGAAGATTCTGCTTACATCAGTGGCGATGTTTTGGTAGTTGATGGCGGCTGGAACGCAGGTTAGAAGAGGTATGTAGCTAAAAGAAGCGCCCCTAATAGCAAGTGAGACTGAAAACATTTGTTTTCAGTCTCACTATCGGGACCTAGTCCACTTGAAGCGCTTATTATTTAAATTCTGGTAGATTTAATTCTTGCAACTTTCGGCGTTCGATAAGCCGACAAGATAATTCTTCAACGAATCCGCCAATTTCGGAATATCATCTACAATGACTTTCCAAGCAATAGCCCGATCGATCTCGTGATATCCATGAGCTACGAAATTTCTAAATCCCCGTATATTTTCGGAAAGATGAATTGTATCTTCTGCTATTCGGTAAAGAGGATTCATGACTGCATCGAAAGCGAGTTCTCCTTCAAAAGTTCTATCAATGCAGAAAGATTCTTCAGTTACTTTAAAATGCTTTACTCGCTTTTGGAGTGTATCGATATCTTCTAAGATATACCCGATTAGTTCAGCATCTCTTTCGTCAGGCTTCATAAAGCAGTACCTCATCTTGCTTGATTCGGTTATAGAAACGAGGACTCATTTGCGAAGGAGGCGCAGTAACAATATCAAACGACAGGCCTAACTTGTTTTCCAACTCTTCACGAATTTCATCAAGTTGACCAAAAGTCATGCTTTTACCGCATAAGAAGCGAAGATCGACATCGCTACCAGGTAATTCGTCCCCACGCGCATACGAGCCAAAAAGATAAGCTTCTTTTATATCTTTACCCTCAAGCACAAGTGTTACCGCATCTCTTATTGCTTCTTTCGTAGTCATCGCAAATCCACCTCCTCATACAGACCATAATCTCATGATACTTCATAGTGGTTTTTATTCTTAATGCCAATCCAAGCAAAATAGCTAATCTTCGTTCAGAAAATCGAAAGCGTATTGCGCCGCAAGCTTCGCACCACTAACAAGAACGCTTTCATCCACTTCGTAGTAGCAACTATGTTGAGGGTGATCGGCGCCTTTTTCAGGATTTTTCCCTCCAACAAAAACAAACACTCCTGGTACTACTCGCAGATATTCAGAGAAATCCTCCCCTGAAAGCGTGCCTTCATATTTCGCCAGAGCGTCTTCGCCTAACACCTTTACCGCCGATTTTATGGCGCGTTTGGCGCATTTTTTATCGTTGATAAGGGCTGAATTGCCTGATTGCCATTCAAAATCAGCTTTGGCGCTATAAGATCGCGCCACATGATGAACCATGAATTCCATGCGCTCGCGCAAAAATTCACGAACCTTCGGATCAAACGAACGTACCGTTCCGGTCAGGTAAGACGTTCCTGCCATGACGTTGCGCGCTACGCCCCCGTGGAATTCCCCAATAGTAAGAACCACCGGATCAAACGGCGACACATCGCGACTCACGACAACCTGAAGTGCTTCGATAATAGCAGCTCCAACAACAATGGCATCAACACCCTTATGGGGCATTGCACCATGCGCACTCGAACCACTGATGTCGACACGAAACCAGTCGGTATTGGCCATGCGCGGACCTGACTCAATCGAAACGGTTCCCGCTTCCACTTCGCTCCATATATGAGCTCCATAGATGGTTTCCACCCCATCGAGCGCTCCCGCCGCAATCATTCGCCGCGAGCCAATGGATATTTCTTCGGCGGGCTGGAAAACTATGCGCACTTCACCCCGAAGCTGATCACGTAATTCATTGAGCAGGCGAATTGTTCCGAGCATCATTGCGATGTGGCAATCGTGGCCACAGGCATGCATCACGCCTTCGTTTTTCGAGGCATATGACGCGCCTGTCTGTTCCAAAATAGGAAGCGCATCAATATCAGACCGCAAAACTATACGATGCCTGGGTCGGCCTTGCTCGTCATATGCATCAGGCGCTTCCCCTCTGATCGTGACAATAAGACCCGATTGAGAGCTAATCGTAGAACCACCCTGGGAAGTTTTGGTGGTACTTGTCGACATGCAGCCACTATTTGTAGCGCTTGTCGATTCGCCACCGCCATTCGCAGTGCTCGCCGATGCGTCCTGGTTGCTGGTAGCGTTCACTGACGTGGCCCGGTCCTTAGTAGTCTCAGACGCGTTCTTGCGGTTGGCGGCGTTTGTCAGCACGCCCCGCGCTTCAACATCCTGTCGTACAAACGCCTTGCCAGCTTCTTTTAAAGATGCAAGATTTTCACTTTCTGTATAATGCGCAGGCACAGGACCAGGGATAAAGTCGTTAGGGAGTGCATATTCTATGCCCATGGCATCAAGCTCTTGCGCTATAGCTGCCGTCGTATTTACTTCTTCACCGCTCAATTCAGGGTGAGCATGAAAAAAGCGACGTTTCTCGATTAGATACGGTTCGATGCGCGCTGCCAATTCCTGTACGCGCTGGGTAAAAGTACTATCCACACAAATCACCTCATAAAAGGTGGAAATACCTAAAAGTTACCCAAAGAGTACCATTTTGACACGAGTATTTAAACTACGAGCAGGTGAATGAAACCTAACTACACTTCATACAGCACGACATCTACATTCATGCAGCCGACACTCGCACCTCACGCAGCACGGTGCCTACACTTCATACAACACGGCGCCCAAGGTAAAGCCTCCACCAAAAGCAACTAAGATTACTTTGTCACCTTTTTTAATCTGACCTTCGTTATACGCATCAGCAAGCGCAGAAGGGACACTTGCAGCAGATGAATTGCCACGATGCTCGATTGAGAGCTTAAACAGCTCCTTTGGTGCATGCATTCTTCGCGCTGCAAAATCAATAATTCGCTCGTTTGCCTGGTGAGGAACGATGAGTTTGATCTCGTCGAGCGTAACGCCCGCACGTTGGCAAACCTCTGTTACAGCCAAATTCATAGCTCGTGCAGAAAACTTAAAAACCTGCTGGCCATTCATACGCAATACATTACGAGGCGCGCCCGCCTCAAGCGATTCAATAATTGCGAGCTCTTTATCGATGGAAGCATGGCTTTTGTCGGTCGCTTGCGCAGCACTATGATTCACGCCGCCCTCATCAAAGGGTGGTACCACATCAAGCGGCATAGGACACGTAAGCGAGTTATGAATATCGTCTTCGTTGGCAATAAAGGTGCTCAAAATACCCGCTCGGCTAGGATCGTACTCCAAAACAACCGCACCGGCACCATCGCCCAGAAGAACACAAGTATTGCGATCAGCCCAATTAGTAATGCGACTCGGGCGTTCACCTGCCACCACCAAAGCGCGCTTAAAGTCGCTGCGGTTAGATGCCGTCGCGCTTGCCGCTATCATGCTTTCAGCGACGGTAAGCGCATATACAAAGCCTGAGCAAGCGGCGTTCAGGTCAAAGCACGCAGCGTTTTCCAAACCTAAGCGACGACGCAAAATGGCAGCATTAGAAGGAACCAAAACATCAGGGGTTACGGTAGCAAATACTATCAGATCAATATCTTCTGGGTTTATGGTGCGCTCTGCGTAGCCACCATCTGTCCAGCCAAGCGCTTTACGTGAAGCGGTCTCGGCAAGATCAGTGCTGGTTTCCTCTACGGCAACTTTGCGACTCTTGATGCCTGTACGCTTTGATATCCATTCGTCGCTCGTCTCAACCAATTGCGCCATATGATCATTTGTTACGTCCAATGCGGGAAGGGCGTTGCCACATCCTATAATTGCACAAGTCACGTGCTACCTCGTTCTATCTATTCTGTTTATTTCGCCTTATGAACCGTCTTATTATAGGCCTGTTCTACGCACTTCGGACGTGGGAATGTCCCCTAATCTTCTTTCGCCCAAAGATAAGAACAGCGGACTGCTTTATTCCATCCTTTGACTTTCTGCTGCCTTTCCTCTTCCGAAATGGCAGGACTAAAGATTTTGTCTACCGCCCAGTTTTCTTCCACTTCTTCGCGATTCTTCCAGTAACCGACAGCCAAACCAGCAAGATAAGCTGCCCCCATAGCGGTAGTTTCGATACATTTTGGTCGTTTTACGGGAGCTCCCATAATATCCGCTTGAGTCTGCATCAAGAAATCATTAGCACTCGCCCCACCATCAACGCGAAGCGAGGTTAGAGAAATATCAGAGTCCGCCTCCATTGCTCGTATGACATCATTAACCTGATAGGCAAGTGATTCCAAAGTCGCCCGAATGAGGTGATATTTGTTTACCCCACGAGTGATACCCACAATAGTTCCTCTTGCATAAGGATCCCAATGAGGCGCGCCCAGCCCAGTAAACGCGGGAACTACATAGCAGCCATTAGTGTCCTCTACTTTTTTCGCCATGTATTCGGAATCCGCAACGGAATCGATCAGACGCAACTCATCGCGTAGCCACTGAATGGCTGCTCCCGCTACAAAAATTGACCCTTCCAGAGCATATTCAACTTTGCCATCTAAACCCCATGCAATGGTAGTCAGCAAACCATTGTCGGAAAAAACAGGCTTTTCTCCTGTGTTCATTAGCAAAAAGCAGCCCGTGCCATAGGTGTTCTTTACGGTTCCGGGATGGAAACATGCCTGACCAAAAAGAGCAGACTGCTGATCTCCTGCAGCACCACCGATAGGAATCGGCCCGCCAAAAAACGATGCTGCCGTTTCACCATATACACAACTTGACGGCATTGGCTGAGGCAGCATGGAACGAGGGATTTTCAAGAGATCGAGAATTTCTTGATCCCATTCAAGAGTGTCGATATTGAAGAGCATGGTTCGAGCGACATTCGAATAGTCCGTCACATGCACTTTTCCTTTGGTTAGCTTCCAGATGAGCCACGTTTCCACCGTACCGAAAAGTAGCTCGCCCGCCTCAGCTTTTTCTCGCGCGCCCTCGACGTGATCTAATATCCAACGAATTTTGGTAGCTGAAAAATAGGCATCGATGATCAATCCTGTTTTCTTCCTGATCAAATCGGTATAGCCCTGCGCCTTCAGCTCATCACAAAACTCTGCCGTTCTTCGACATTGCCAAACGATAGCAGGGCACACAGGTTCTCCCGTTGCTTTGTCCCAGACAATGGTTGTTTCCCTTTGATTAGTGATGCCTATTGCTGCAATGTCTTCCGCCGATGCCCCAATTTTCGACATCGCTTCCACTGCCACGCCAAGCTGAGTGGACCAAATTTCATCAGCATCGTGCTCCACCCATCCAGGTTGAGGAAAATACTGCGTGAACTCCTTTTGTGCAATGCTGGCGATAGTTCCGTCTTTCTCAAACAAAATACAACGGTTGCTGGTGGTGCCCGCATCCAGTGCCATTACGTACTTTTTCATAGGTGAATCCCCGATTTTGTTTTTATGGTTGTTTTGTTAATAGATTTTAGTCGTTTTGACTCTACGAATGCTACTTCAGACTGCATTGGACGTAGCCAGGTACCGCTTCTCTATCGCTTAGGGCTTGGTAAATACCACCGAAAGTTCCTCATACCCAACCAAAAAAAGACAACCACTACAAAAGTTTTCTTAAAGTAATTTCTCACCCATTATCTATATCCTTTACCATATGAATTGAAAATTACTTCTACTTTTATTAAGGACAAAAATGCCCAAAATTGCAGCTGTTGTTGTTACTTATAATCGAAAAGATCTGCTTCTTGAATGTCTTAGCTGTCTTCAGAACCAAAACTTTTCGGATGCTTCACAAGCATGCGAAACCAGCCTGGATATTCTTGTAATCGACAATGCCAGCACCGACGGAACCTCGAAAGCCTTAAAACCGCTAGCAAATACAAAGCAGATCCTTTATTTCAATACTGGATCCAACTTAGGTGGCGCAGGAGGCTTTAACTACGGCATGAGAAAAGCCGTGGAACTGGGTTACGACTACGTGTGGGTAATGGATGATGACTGCATGCCCCATGAAGACACCCTGCTTGGTTTTTTGAACGCCGATGCCGAACTTGATGGCGAATATGGCTACTTAAGCAGCGTTTGCCGATGGATTGATGGCAGCATTTGCACTATGAACACCCAGCGTCATCCATTAACTAAAAATATCACTGATTTTTCTCCGGAACTGCAGCCTTGCACCCTCGCATCATTTGTGTCGCTTTTTGTTCCAGCGCGGATTATCAAGGAGCTCGGTCTTCCTATTAAAGACTTCTTTATTTGGTCTGATGACTGGGAATTCACCCGCCGCATTTCACGCAAATATCCTTGCTATCTTGTAGGTAAGAGTGTAGTCACCCACAAATCTAAAAGTAATGGCGTAGGAAATATCGCACTGGACTCGGAAGAAAAGATTAGCCGCTACCGACTAGCCTATCGCAACGATGTAGTTTTTTATCGTCGCGAAGGCGTTAAGGGATATGGATATATCTTGGTACGCGGTCTATATCATGCGCTCCTGGTACTCACTAAGGCAAAAAGCAAAAAAGGAGAACGCCTGAAAACGATTATCCAAGGTAATCTGGAGGGGCTAAAATTTCATCCGAAAATTGAATATATATAACAAGGCCTCCGAGCTATTTCTCGAAGGCCTTTAATAACCAAACCGAAAACTCGCTAGTTATCCGCTGGTTTTAAATTCGTACCCAAATACTCATTCCAGAAATCCCAAGAGGTAAGCCAGGGCTTAGCAGCTTTGTATGCCGCGCGAACCTCTGCACCGCGTTCCTTGTGTTCTTTCTTTAGGCGCTCAAAGCGCTCCATCAATTCACGATAGCGGGCGCGATCCATGCGACGCACTGCCGCGTTTTTGCCTTCAAGGTCAAACGCGACCAATGTCTTAGTAGCCATAGAGCGCGGAGACAAAACCGACAAACCACTATAGAAAACCGCTTCGGGTTTATCACGCAACAAAGCATCGGGCAACAAATGGCGATCGTAGGGCAACGTACGCCAGAAACGTAAGAATTGCCCCACATGAGACTTTCCACCAAAAGCACGACTACTGTGTTTCATGGAAGCTATCATTTCTGGATCAAAATCTTCAACAGGTACAAGCTTTTCGTTCTTTGCACCATTTTTCTTCATGAGTTCTTCGCCACTAACACTAGCAAGATAATCAGGGCCCTTAAGGTAATCTTTCATACCATCAAGGAATAGCTCCACCGTGTCATATTCCATGGTTCTCATATGCAAGCGAATATTACGCTCCCAGCGTGCAACAAACATCTTTTCTGAAGCGCAGTCATCCATTGCAATCATGACCATGAAGTTGCGAATATACTGATAACAATCTACCGAAGGACGGAATCTGCCTTCGAATCCTTCATGCCAAACGCAAATGCCATTCATTGTCATATAGGTTGGCTTGGTTCGCATGCCGTATTCAACATCATCACAACGAACAAACAGAGGCAATGGTAGGCCCTTTTCACGCACTTCATTTAGCGGGATGCAGCTATACCACCAAGCCCCGTAAGCATTGGAAACTTCAACATCAACCGCTTCGTTTTCGGCAATATCTGTCGTTTCATCGATGTAATAATCGTCTTTTATACGACGATAAGCACCCGATTTAATTACGTAAGAAACATCTTCGAATTGAAGATTTGGTTCCTCTATCGCAAGCATCGCACCATTAATAAAAGCATTGCGATACTTACCTTGAGCAAGCGCCAACAGATTGTAGGTACGCTTAAGGCTTTCTGAAGAAACCTTTACGTCGTCATCCATAAGAAGAATATGCGTAAATCCTTCATCGTTCGACAGCGCTTCCATCATGCCGCGAGCAAAACCACCAGCACCACCAACATTTTTATTAGGAAGCACCGTTACGCCATCGTCAGACAAAGCGGCAGCATCCAGGGTGCATCCGTTATCTACCACGAACAAATGAAATGCTTTCGCGACAGGATCGTCCGAAGCTAATACCTCGCGCTTTACGAGCTCAATGTTGGGAACAATGTATTGTTCTTTTTTGAAGGTGGTTGTGGATAAAGCGAGTTTTACTGGATTGATTGCATCCTCTTCGATTTCCGTAAAGTAATACGCATCAAATAGCTGCGCTTTGCCGCGAACCTGCAATACAAAGCCAAGAATGTCTTTATCGGTTGCTGGCGCATCGATTTCGAAAACCAAATGACCGTTTTTCTCTACCCCGCCAACAAGACGCTGGCCCTCGGCCAAAACCGAAGCATTTTTGTCTTTATGGGAAATGCCAACAAATTGAATTACACAAGCATCGCCTGCTAATTCCAAATGAAGTTTAATCCTTTGGATGTTGGTGTATTTTTTCCACTTGGCTACCGAACAAGAATTGAAATAAGTAAGAAAACCAACCCTGCCAGCAATCTCAAGAGCCTGATCAGCCTCATTAAATACAGCAGAGCCGTCATTGGTAGAATCAACCCGATAATAAACCTCAGGATAGTCTTTCATATGATCTGCGATTTTCAGAACAACATTCGATAGTTTATGCTTAATCATTGATGCACCATTTCCCAGGGGTACTGCCTACGGCATCAGTGCAAGAAGTGTGGAAGCCAACCCCTGAATTCGATCTTCAAACTCAGTACATAATATATGCACTTTGCCATCTTACCTATTTAGGCCATTGTTCGCTTTTGTGTTTTTCTGTTTCTTTGAAAGAATCACGAGTCCAATAACAATTACAACGCCAACCAGCGAAAGAATCGCACCCGTTCGCAAATTTGGTGTTTCATAATGGAGTTCAACACTATGAGTACCCTCTGGCAACTGAACCGCCATAAAACCTACATTTGCATTTACGATTTCAGCGGGTTCGCCATCAACCATTGCAGTCCAGCCTTCTGCATATGGAATACGGAAATAAAGATATTCACCATGGCCGTCAGCAGTTGCTGTGCATGAATAACCATTGTCAAATTCTTGGACATCTTCTGCTCCACGCGAAGCTAGATCGTTAATATCTTCCTCTACCGCGGAAACATCCTGCGCATACACCCCAAAATCATCAAAGGAATAAACTCCAGGAGAGCTGAATTGTAACGCTATAGTATGACGCTCTTCTTCCGAATAGCCAATGTTTACTGCCCAGTCGTCCTTTCCGCCATAGAGATGATGTTTGTTATTCATAAACCATATTTCTTGAACCATTCCATCACCAGAAACAAGAATTTTGCATTCTTTAGAATCTTCGAACATTAAACTCTCTAGGAAAGCCCACACTTTTTCGCGTTTACTCAATATAGAATCTATGTCTTTTTCTAGTGGCTCATAGTCCATATTTGAACATATAAAATACGCTTCTGTTTCAGCGGGAATCTCAGCATTCAAATAAAGGGTGGTATTAGGCTGAGAAATAGTAATGATATTTCCTTCAATAGCTACACCCGATTCTTTTTCAGCTACCGTAAGGGCATCTGAAACCTCAACAACATCCTCACCCGCTTTAGTAAAACTTAGCGAGGAAGGAATTTCTTTCGTATGACTTTCTACTTCTGCATTGTTTCCTTGGCTTTGGTTTGACTGATCGAGCACAACGCTTTGCGTTAATACATCTTGCCGCTGTGCTATAGACATCGCATCATAGTCCTGACGAGAAATTGAAGAATCATAAGTAAAAGCCAATGGCAATGTTTCATCGGCTTTATATACGGAATAATCGACTTCTTTAACCGCGCCTTCCGCTGCCAAAGTGCGATAAAGCGGCGGCAGCATATCCGTATCACCTGAAGGAACAACAAAGTTTTCAACCCCAGCTAGTGCCTCCATGGTGGTTCTAGAATTAAAGCCAGCATAAGAAAAGTTCATCGACGAGGTGGCGAGTCCTAGACTGGTGTGGTAATCATCGATATAGCTATTGTAATAACTGTTATAAAACGTGCTTCCCAACATCCCGTTTGCTATATTTCCATTGCGCCATTGGTGCTCAACAGCAGAATCGTATCGTTCCTCTTTGGATCCCTCTATACCCATTACTACCGACGAGGCATCGTCACGAACCGCGTAATTATAAGATTCCCCTAGCTGAACTTGATTCGGACTCATACTATATCCCCATTGAAAGGAGACGTAGAAAACACTGACAGCAACCAAACCAAAAAGAAACACATTAAGCAATGCCTGTTTATTGCGAAAAGCATACAAAACGGCAATCGAAGCAAACAGGATAACCAGCATCACGTAAAACGTCTCACCTGTATACCACATAAGAAATAACATACAGAAAAGCGCATAGCACAAAGATGCTACAAGTACTTTTCGATCTCCTGCTTCAAGCGCTCTTTTTAAAGCAGGAAGAAGCAAAACCACAATCAGGGATACCAGTAGGGTATATATCCAAACCCAACGATTGTTGGGATAGGCAAACCCATTAAAAATACGCCCAAAAAATGGCAAACATAAAAACAAAGTAAACACTACGAACAACACTCGAAGTATACGTTTAGTTTTCTTATCTATCCCAGTATTTTTAACAAAGAAAAGGCCAAAAACAGCTATAAGAGCAATAGGGGCGAAGCCATACATGCAATCTGCACCAACGGATGTAGGAGATATAAAACCTTCCAGTACTTGTAAGTAATAACCTAAAGAATAGGTTAGGCTCTCATATCTATCCAAACCTAATCTATCTTGCGACAATAGCGACATTGCGTTTGGAAAAAACAGAATGCACGCCAAAAGGGCTGACAAGCAAATACAACCAAATATCTTTAAAAACCAGCTAAAAAAGCTTCTAAGGGTAAGTTTTTCTTCCAGATTAAATACCCTAACGAGGCAATAAACAAACAAAGCTAAACACGTCACATATGCCTGCGTAACCGAACAAAAGAAGCAAAGAAACATTGCCCCAACAAATAAGGCTGGCGATTTCCTATCAAAAACCTTATCTACGCCCCATAAAGCAAGTGGGCCTAAGACAAGCGGATACAGAAGATAGATCTGGGTAAACGCTATAAGGCCATACCCAGCAAAAACATACACCATGCATCCAATGAGAGATGAAAACTTATCAAAATCCTTATATCGACAATACCCAAGAAAAGTTAAGCCTGCCAAAAAGAAAGTTATAAAGACCGTTGCATTAAGCAGCAAATCGGCATTTTGCGCTGTAGCAAAAACCGAAAGCCACATTATGGGATCGCCTAAGGTGTTCCCAACCGAAATCACATAGTCAGCGCCATAACCAACCATGTCAGTCCACATAGGAACAACAAATGAATGATCGATAAAAAAATTATGCAAAAGTTCGCGTAACCACTCCCCCTGCATAATGAAAAACATATACTGCTGTTCCAAGCCATCGGTAGCCCAGATAAAACCCCTTTTATTTACCAAAAGACCAGAAGCAAACAAAAGAAAAAAGAGGCAGAAAAGAACTATATACGAGAGATAAAACCCTCTGTTGGAATTCTCCATGGCAGCAATCCACTTTTCAATCAATAGGCTCAATCTATTCTTTTGCGAACGCTCCATCAGTCCTCATTCCGTAAATTAGCGCAAATTCAATATTTACACTTGCGCTTAACTAAGTCCGCTCAACTAAAAATATGCTCTAAATCGTGCACTTAGTATGCATACCTGGTAAGGATTGTATCCAAATTGACACCATAAGATAGAATAATATAGTTTTAAGATTGTTTGCCGACGCTATTACACAAACAACAAACCATAACTTCGGAGGTTCCTTGTGGCAACAAGCCAAAAATCAGCACTAAAACGTAACTGGTTTATCCTGTCGTCGCTGGTTTCCAAAGACTTCAAATTAAAATATCGCCGTAGTGTATTAGGCGTTTTATGGTCAGTACTCAATCCTCTTTTGATGATGATTGTTCTCTCTGCCGTGTTTAGCACTTTCTTCCGTTTTGATATCGACAATTTTCCGCTCTACCTTATCCTAGGAAGCACGCTGTTTACTTTGATGTCGGATTCGACCACAAGCGCGATGAATTCTATTATCGAATCTTCTGCACTCATTAAGAAGATTCGTATAGAAAAGATACTCTTTCCTTTGGAAAAAGTTCTTTTCCAGCTTGTAAACTACGTACTCTCCCTTATAGCAGTTGCGGCGGTAATGATCTTTTTCCAAGTTACGCCTACACCTAACTTGTTATTTTTGCCGTTGCTATTGTTTTATTTGCTTATGTTCAGTGCTGGTCTTGGCTTCTTGCTTTCAGCACTCGTAGTATTTTTCCGAGATATCGGCCATCTTTGGGGAGTAGTTATTACCGCATGGACCTATGCAACGCCCCTCTTTTACCCAGTAAGCATTTTGCCCGACTGGATGATGGGCATCATGAACTTTAACCCCATGTATCACTACGTTACTTACATGCGTGATATTGCGCTATGGAACGTAACTCCAAGCTTAGAGCTTAATCTTTTATGCTTCGGTATGGGCTTTGTCGTTCTGACAATCGGATTTTTAGTATTCCGTAAACTTGAAAAGAAATTCATCCTCTACGTTTAGGTGGTCAAAATGCCTGAAGTAGTAAACACTTCATTTTTAGGAGATACTTCTTTCGAAGAAGAATTAAACAGCTCCTCCGAAACCATGATTAAAGTCGATGACGTATCAATGGTCTTCAATATGGCCAGTGAAACGATGAATAATTTAAAAGAATATGCGATTGCGCTTGCCAAAAGGGAATTGCATTTTAAGGAATTTCGAGCCTTAGATCATGTTTCTCTTGAGGTTAAAAAGGGCGATGTTTTTGGCATTTTAGGCACAAACGGATCAGGCAAATCTACCTTACTGAAAATCATCGCTGGCGTCTTAGAACCAAGCGAAGGAACCTGTACCGTAAACGGCAGTATTGCGCCGCTTATTGAACTGGGCGCAGGCTTCGACATGGAGCTCACTGCGCGAGAAAACATTTATCTCAACGGTGCCCTTTTAGGGTATTCGAAAAAATTTATTGAACAACACTTTGAGGAGATTGTCGAATTCGCAGAGATCGAACAATTCTTGGACATGCCTCTTAAGAATTACTCCTCTGGCATGGTCGCCCGAATTGCTTTTGCTATAGCTACGGTCATCGTTCCAGAAATCCTAATAGTTGACGAAGTTCTTTCTGTTGGAGACTTCATGTTTCAGCAGAAATGCGAACGACGCATTAATACCTTAATTAAAGAACATGGCGTAACTGTATTAATTGTTTCGCACAGTAACGACCAGATTGAACGTTTATGCAATAAAGCAATCTGGATCGAAAAAGGCCATGAGCGCATAGCCGGAAGCGCCCATGATGTGTGCCAAGTATACAGAATGCTTGGTGGTCATTTTGGATCCCCTGAAGCAGAACAGCGCATTTTTGACCTTCTGCAACAACCAACGCCAGACAGAGGCAAGCTTGTAGAAACTTTTTCTGGAGAAAACCGCTATTCTACCCCTGTCAAAATCTTAGAATCTTTAAAGCCAGAAGCAGGGAAAGACCACATTATTATTGCTCCTGGCCTAAACCATGCAATATGCATGGTTGCAAATGCTTTTTCAAGCTTAGATGATGCGCCTGTTTTACTTACCCGTGCCGAAGCTTTGCCGGAGTTAGTTGAGCATAAACTGCGAGAACTTCAGCCTAAAAATATTACCGTTCTTGGTGGTGAACCATTTGTTTCCGAACAGGTAGTAACAGACATAAAGCGAGTTTGCCCATCTTCAAATATCACCACTATCAACGAAAGCAGCGAAGAAAGAATTGCCTATGCCGCATTTTGCCTTGGAAAAGACAAGGGCAAGGGCTGGGGTAAAAAAGCAATACTAACCTACAAAGAAGGTTTAGGGGATATTATTTGTTTCCTTCCTTATATCTACAGACAAAAAATTCCTCTGCTCTTTAGTGTCGAAGCACATACGGTGGCTAATGATGTAGTAGAAGAACTGAATAGTTTTACTGAAATTCTTCTTTTAGGTGGTCAGGACGTCTTCGCGAACAATTCACTAGACAAATTCGACAAGACCAAGATTTCGCGATTCTGCGGAAAAGATCCCTTTGACGCTAATGAAATTATCAACGACTGGATTGAGAGAGAAGACAACATAACTGAATCGCCATTTGAAGCTTTTTTAGTTCCGATATGGAACCCAGCAGACATTCTTGCGGCAGGATCATTAACAAAAGAACGCAGCTGCATAACACTTGTGGAAGATACACAAAACCTAGATAGTGTTACACGCAATTTAGATGTGATTATTTCCAAGAAAACCACTCTTTCAAAACTAGTTTTCTTTGGTGACCATACTCAATTTAGTGAACTAGACAAAGATCTTATGATTAAAGCATTGCTTAACAGCTAACACATCAAAAACAGGGAGCAAAGAGCTCCCTGTTTTTGTATAATCCAGCAACAACAATCTAGGCAATATAAAGACATGTCATTTATTCTATAGGCTCTATTTCGTATAGTCGCATATCCCCTTCGGAAAGGACTATTCTAAATCCGGGCGTATCATCGGATATTGAGTCGATTCCTTGCCAACGATCTTCGTAGTAATGATCGTACCAATATCTTTCCTGGGTTGTATCGTTAACGTCAAGATCAAGCAGCAGAAGATATTTTGCACCTACTCGCTCTACGGCATCTTGAACTTTGTTGTTATAGATATATTCATCGAGACAATTTCTAAACAGTTGACTTTCTTCTGAGTCAGTGTAGTACCCTTCAATTCCTGTTCTTTTGTAAAAAACATCTATACCCATCGATCCATACGCAAAAACACTTCCATCATCAGGTTTGTTTATAACAAGATCATCCCCAACGACAGCCCTGACTTCTTTTAGAAACTCCTGTTCATCATGGTCCAGCACACAAGCGCCAATATTATTATTGTAATCAAACCACTCGCTTTCAAACTCTCCTAAAGCTGTTTGAACTTGGCCGATTCCAATAATATTGAAGTTCGGATAATAAAAGAAAACCAGCATTACTAAAGAAATAGAAACAATCTGAGTTACTACTAACTTGTTTTCCTTTAAGTCAAAACCAGCTAGCTTATCCCAAAGAAAAACTACTACACGGAATAAACAATATAAACCAAGTGTTGCTAGCGGTATTCCAGCGAGAGCCGCCATCGCTGCGATACGATACGAATCGGTATACCAGAAACCAATTAAAACCGAACGTAACTCTCCGCTCATTATGGCTGCTGTCATGCACATAAAACAGCAAATAATATACGTGACCACAAGCCATCTATTTCTTTTTTGCTTTAGCAGATATAAAGCCCCTATAACTACGAGAATTCCCAATATCGGCTGGGCAGGCGTTTCCCTATAAGAAAGAAAGAAAATATTTGCCACTTCTTGACGGAGAGAAGTAAAAGGCTCCCATGGATAACTAACCACTCCCTGCATCACAGGAAGATTATAGAAAAGAAACCAGAGAACACCGCACATGACAATGAAGGCAGCAATTAACAAAACTCGCACAACGCGCTTTGAGAAAGAATGAAGCGGTATCAAATTAGCAGTTTTCCAAATTAGCCCCACGCAGAATGGAATCAGGAACACTCCAACTGTAAAGACCGCATTAGTCTGGAGCAGCACCAAGCCAGGCAGTCCTAAAACAAACAAGATGCAACAAACTACTCTTTCATGTCTGGCAATCCCCTTTTTGAACACGCTAATAAACAAACCAACAAATGTAGGAACCATAACAAATGCTACAAAATTCGGATAAAGGGGTCCGAACGTCAATAGATTCCATGGGAAAGCACCAAAGGCTATAGCGACAAGAGCCCCGGAAATAATAGCTAGACGGTTACCAGCGAACAAAATACTGATAAGTCCATAAATATTTAATGGAAAAACTATTGCGAGAAAAATAAATAAGGAAGCATTCGCGGCAATAGCAGCCCCCGCACTCGTTGCCGAGCCAGCTAAAGCAGTAAAGCAATGCCATGCTGCCGGATAAAATCCTGCAGATCCGCCCGCACCAGTAGGGTCTTGATATACGTTTTCTATTGTCTGATAATACGACGCATTTAACGAGGAGAAGTTCCCAGAATCTAAGAATGACTGAATTAAGCTTAGATGAAAAGCGTTATCGGGACCCTGATTAAATGAGTTTGCACCATTTAATGGAAGAATGAAGTAGAAAGCAGCGATCAAGCATCCTACCGCTAGATAGGCGCCAATAATCAACCAATCAGTTCTTCCTCTGGGAGCAATAATACTGCACAAATGTGCGTCTTTTTTCCGCGCAAAAGAAAAAAGCTTCGAAAGGAAAAGGATTAACAAGCAAACGAGAAGCAACGGAAGAAACATTGACTGCCAGGAACAGAAAATGCTGAGCTTCTCAAACAATATCCCCATACAAGAATAAGCTGTTATCGCTATAACTGGAGAAATAACAAGGCTCATTTGCGAGGAGAATCTCAAAGCTTTCAAAAAGATAAACCCTGGTAAATACAAAATGATTATTCCTGCGATAATCGTTAGAAGAAAGATATCCCACATAATCATTTACCTTCTAATCACTCGCATTAAAGATTTAGCAATCTTCCTCCTCTTGCTTCCCTCCGGAAACAGCGAAGTACCAAAAGGCGCCATATCAGGCTCTAGAACCTCGCCAAGCAAAACTTCGTAAATTTCAGATTTTCGCGCCTGTTTCCAATATAAATTTCCGAAGCGCTGATTAGCATTTAATATAGGAGGTTTCCCGTACTCTAAATAAACAAGAATCGGTTTCTCCGCCGCTTTCCATTCGCTAGACCAATCTTCGTTTAACCATGTAACAGTATCTACAGCATCAATTGCATAACTAACATCAGTAAATGGCAATTCTTGAACTTCGATTCGATTCAAAACATGTGCTCTGAAAGCCTGATTTTCCAGAAGGTAACCTGGTGCTACTGGTGTTTTCTTTTTATCCGAAGGAGATTTTCCAATCTCCTGCTCAGGTTCAATCAAACAATATTTCTCACGTAGCTCAGCAACAATCTGACAAAGTTCGCTAGCAGAATATAAATTTCGTGCCATTGGACAATTAACCACCAAGGCAGTCATATCCAAGATTCTGTCTTTTTTGGGATCCAGCTTATACTGTCCTAAAAAATGATAAGTGTTAGGTTTATTTAATTCTCTATGAAGAAGAGCATTTTTTATGCAATAGTACGCACTTGACTGCTTGTTTCCCAATAAAACGACTGGGTCTTCAGTAAACAATGCCAACCCATCAATCCATAGCACAGAAGAAAAAGACTCATTTAGCCAAGGCAATAACAATGGCTGAATCAAATCTAAATCCTTAAGTGAAATATCTGTTGCATCATCCGGAAGAGAACAAGTCGACCAATGAGTTTTATGAAGTACTAAATTATCAGGAAGTTCTGGCACTATATTGTTAAATGCATCCAGGATAAATTCCGTGTCATACAAAATAGTAAGTTCATACTCTCTTTTCGGATCAATATGCTCCAACAAGCTTTCAATACAAACTTCAAACGCATTAGCGGATCTATCACGATAGCGCCATACGATCTGAATAGTCTCTTTGGAGGTAGAAACCCTCGGAACGGAAAGAGCAGATGGCGTAGTGTCTAAGAAAAAAACCAATGGGACTTGTTTTATTCGGAACTCATTTTCTTGAATAATCTTTGCAACGAATACACTATAAAGCACTTCTCCCAAGTACCCACATATTCTTTTTCTAGTTGAAGTAATGTTCGAATAATCAAATTTCCTATCAAATTCCAATAGAACATCAAATTCAAACTCACAAAAACGACTAAAGATATCCCTTCGCATAACGAAGCAGTTGTAACCTAGGTATTTATCACCTGTCATGTACTCATCAAATACCTGAAGGTATTCAGGTTGCTTTTCTTGGATAATTTCCCTTAGAAGACAAATATCCGCATTGGTATACAGCCCAAAAGCAACCATATGCTCCTGCACGGATTTTTTTATACCATCTGGAGTCTTGGCCTCCGAAATATTCCAATACGGCGGAGTTACTACATCATAATTTTTTAGACATTCATAAATTAGCTCATCTTCATTTAGATGAAAATCTCGAAATGAATATTCAGACAAAGAGGTTGTTTCAATTTGAGCATGATCATTTTTGGGACGCTCAATCCCATCAAAACAGAAATAACGACGGTAGTGGCACAGCCCATAAAAGTCAGCATCAAGATTCTTCCATGCCCAATACTGCGCAGTAAGTTCACAAAACGTAAAATTTCTATCGGCTATGTTTTCGCCTTCGCGGTCTGGCTGCATTCCTCTGAGCTGCGGCTTATTGAGTGACCCTACCTGAACTGGGAGATAGATATCGGAACTGGGCAGAGGAACCTCTTTATGACAAGAAACGAGAATTTTGACCTTGGGATTGTTCTGCTCAGACATCAGTTACCTTTCCTTTTGCAAATAAGGAGAAGAGAAGCGCTCTTTGTGTTCCAAATAATAAGCAATCATTGCTTTTGTCTGTGGACCATATCCCAAATGACCTACCACGACATTTTCACTCACTATCATCCCACGACCCGTAAAACATGCGTAATGACAAATATGCTCTTCGTCATCACCTAAACCATATTCGCTACCAACAAAGGTTAGAGGGAACCTTCCGAACTCCTCCCATGCTTTTCTGGTAAACAGTATTGCCCCGATACTGTAACGCGTAGCACAAATAGTAAATGACAACTTATCTTTCATAAATTGCGCAGTTAATTCATCAACGCTACGAAGTACTGGCTGGGTGGATCCCCACAGGTATTTTGCAACATCAGGATTCTCTAAAATTGCTTTATTATGGTGGATTCCATCCGTAATTTTCATAGAAGTAAGCCCAGTAGCTTTAAAGTCTTCAATTAGGTTACATTTCTCGAGTAACCTAATATGACCATAACAACTCACGTTAATAAGCGGCGAAATAAACGCAGGCTCATAGTAGCTTTCATTCATCACTAATTCGTAAGTTTCGAGCATTGGCTCAAAGTAAGTCTTTGGCAAAAACATATCTTCATCGAGTTTGAAGATCCACTGAGCAGAAGGATGCAACTCAATTGCTAAGTTCTGAATTAAAGAAAGATGATTCACTTCAGTGGAAAGATATGACCAATTCCTAGATTCTGCGATTTCTTTTAATTGCTGATTTTCTAGACCGCTGGTCATAATGCAGATATCCATATCTACAGGAGCAGCTAGTTCAATACGAGAAAAAACTTCATCCCATAATGGTTCTTTATAACCAGCAAGAACAATGCACAGCTTGTCTGAACCTTTGGAGCGATCAATAAAGTTATATTCCGACGAACGAACTTGCTCAATGTGCTCTCTATGACGCCTAATACGGCGAGCTTCAAAGAATGCAGACATGAACGAATTTTTGTTCAACGCTTTATAAATACTTTCTTTAACAGTCATCCCGATCCCCACTTGAATTCATAGTTCGAGGCAGACCTTTATGATACCTGTTTAGCAAAGTAAATTAAAATAATAAGCAGAAAGGGCAGAATAGTTTCATTGCCCCTGTTTGGCGTATTTTGCTTCAGTAGCCTCCTTGGCAGGACGCCACCAAGATTCGTTGTCTTTGTACCATTGGATGGTTTGAGCAAGACCCGCTTCAAAGTCAGTATGCTGTGGCTGCCAACCAAGTTCAGTACGAAGCTTAGTTGAATCAATGGCGTAGCGCCTATCGTGCCCTGGACGATCCATTACCCAATCGAAATCGTCTTCATCTTTGCCCATACACGTTAAGATGGCATGCAATACATCAATGTTATTCTTTTCGCCATCAGCTCCAATTAAATAGGTTTCGCCAATCCTTCCCTTGACAAGAATAGTCCACACCGCAGAAGAATGATCTTCCGTATGAATCCAGTCGCGTACGTTTAGGCCATCGCCATAAAGTTTAGGTTTAATGCCGCAAATGATATTAGTAATCTGCCTTGGAATGAATTTCTCTATATGCTGATAGGGACCATAGTTATTTGAGCAATTAGAAATGGTAGTTTTTAGTCCGTAAGTACGAGTCCACGCGCGCACCAATAAATCCGATGCCGCCTTGGTGGAACTATAAGGACTTGATGGGTTATAAGGAGTCTCTTCGGTAAAGCGAGCAGGATCATCAAGCGCTAAGTCCCCATATACCTCATCGGTAGAAACATGATGGTATCGGATATCGTATTTTCTGCATGCTTCAAGCAAGCAATAGGTACCTTCTACGTTAGTGCGTAAGAACGGTTCAGGGTTAGCAATGGAGTTATCATTATGAGATTCTGCCGCATAATGAACAATCGCATCATGCCCTGGAACGAGCCTGGCCAGTAGTTCCTTGTCGCAAATATCTCCAACTACAAGTTCCACTCTGTTTTCAGGAAGACCTGCAATGTTTTCTTTATTGCCTGCGTAGGTAAGCTTATCAAGTACGGTTACATGCGTTTCCGGATGGTTATTCACAACATAGTGAACAAAGTTAGAACCAATAAAGCCACAGCCACCAGTTACAATAATATTTTTATATTCCATTAGAGACCTACCGTTTTTGTTGTGCTATTTAAGACGCGGTGCTCAAGAACGTTTGCCAAATGTTTGCCATATAAAGATTTGCCATAGCGCTGTGCCGCATCTTTCAGAATAGATTCATCAATCCAGCCACTATTAAAAGCAATCTCCTCCAAGGAAGCAATTTGTAATCCTTGGTTCTGTTCAATAACACGAACATACTCTGTTGCCCTAAAAAGGCTTTCCATGGTGCCAGTATCTAGCCAAGCGCTGCCTCGTGGCAAAAGATTAACCTTAAGTGAGCCATCCTCTAAATACATTCTATTAAGATCGGTAATTTCTAGTTCGCCACGAGCAGAAGGTTTAACTTGTTTTGCAAATTCAACTGCTCTGTGATCATAGAAATATAAACCGGTTACTGCGTAATTACTTTTCGGTTTTTCAGGCTTTTCCTCCAGCGAAATGGCGTTTCCTTCCTTATCGAATTCAACTACGCCAAATCGTTCAGGATCTGTTACATAATAACCAAAAACAGTAGCGCCTTCACTTCGAGATGCCGCCTCTTTTACCTTAGAAGTAAAACCACCGCCGTAGAAAATATTATCTCCAAGAATTAAAGCACAAGAATCGCCATTGATAAATTCTTCTCCAAGCAATAACGCCTGTGCAAGCCCATCAGGGCTTGGTTGTTCTTTATAAGAAAGGCTAATTCCAAACTGCGATCCATCTCCTAGCAATCGTTCAAAATTCGGTAGATCCGTAGGAGTGGAAATCAACAAGATATCCCTAATACCCGCTAGCATTAACACCGATAGAGGATAATAGATCATAGGTTTGTCGTATACTGGAAGCAGCTGCTTTGATGTAACCGTCGTTAAGGGATACAGACGAGTTCCTGAGCCACCCGCTAAAATAATTCCTTTCATTAAAGCCCCAATCGTAAAAGTACTATGTAAACAGTTTATTCAAGTACCTTCTTTTCTAAAAGATTTGCTTTATCATTTTGATAACGCTCGAACTTTTCCACCGCAAGCTGTTGGGTAAGCTCTTTAATCTTTGTATCCGCTTGCGAGATACGCATGTTCAGATGAAAACTCTGCACAAGCAAAATAAAAATAAAAAACAGGAAAACAAAGTTTACTGGTGCGTAGGTACCTATCAGGTCTGAAAGCCAATAAAACACATGCGGAAATATGCTTAAAAGAAAAATAATCGCAGCAAAGCACACCCAAAAGATTGAATCTTCTAACTTTACCTTTGAACTGCGGATCCGCTTTCCCACAAACAGCAGAGTAAGAAGCGAAACAACAATTAATACAGCACGCAATTCTATCGTCATGGCATCTTCACTCCAATGCGTTTTCGGATCAACTGTATAAATAAAATGGAAATGGTCATCCTTGTCATATATACAACAGAAGTCCACGGATTCAGATAGCTTTCGCCAGCTGCTCTATCCGCCATTTCAACTGGAACTTCAGCAACTTTTGCACCCGCACGCTTAATTAGATAAGAAACAGTATCAGGCTCAGGACCAAAATTTAATCCCAACGCCAAATATTTGATCATACGCTTATTGAATGCCCGCATGCCAGAAGTTGGATCGGTTAGCTTTTTGCCAGTAGTTAACCTAATGGCAAATGAAATAATATTGCTACCAAGCATTCGCATTGATGAGGGTTTTTTCTTGCCAATAAAGCGCGATCCAATAGCAATATCATTTGTTTCAATTGCTTTCTCCAGCGAAGAAATATATTCAGGCAAATGCTGACCGTCTGCGTCAAACTGTATTGCACAGTCGTAATTATGTCGATACGCATATTTCATGCCCGTCTGAAAAGCACCCGCCAAACCTAAGTTCGTCGCAAGATCTAAAAAAGGATACTCATTAGCACGACAAACAGCTACTGTGCCGTCTTTGGATCCATCGTTAACTACAAGAAAATCTACATCGGGACGCACTTCAACAAGTGAGTTAATGGTTGACTCAAGCGACTCTTCCTCGTTATATGCTGGTATTATTAAAAGTGTTTTCACACTGAAACCTCTATAAATTTTCTTCTAAAATAGACTAAATATAACATTACCACACTGAATAAACTGGAGTCATATATCTATGCCACAAAAATCCGTAAGTATTATTGTTCCTTGCTATAAAGTAGAAAAATATCTTCCAAGATGCTTGGAATCTTTAGTTAACCAAAGCCTAGAAAATATTGAAATTATTTGCATTAATGATGGATCTCCCGACCGCTGTATAGATATTCTGAGCGACTATAAAGAACGCTACCCTAATAAAATTGTTGTTATCGACAAACAAAACGAAGGCGTTTGGCGCGGACGTTTTGATGCTATTGCTATTGCACGCGGAGAATACATTGGTTTTGTAGATAGCGATGACTATGTAGAACCTGATTTTGCTGAAAAGCTTTATTCCTGTGCCATTAGAAACAATGCAGATATTGCTGTCTGCGGTTTTCATCGTGTTGATGTTGATACGAATAAAATCCTTAATACCGAAATGACAGAAGAGCGCCACGCTTTCGAAGTTGAAAAAGAACCTGAACGTCTACTGGAGCTTAACGGTGCTCCGTGGAACAAATTTTTTCGTGCACCTATTATGAAATCTCTGCACGATTTTAGCGAACCACCAAAAATCTTTGACGACATGATGATGCATTTGCTTGCCTATCCTGCAGTTAAGAAAGTAGCATTTACTCCCCATGCGTTAGTGAACTACATCATCCGCAACGACTCAATCATGACAACTATAGATAAAAGCAAAATTGATTCCACCTATAAAGCGATGCTGGAAGTAAAACAGGTATATCGCAAAACCGCAAGCCAGCAGCTTTGCGAATTCTTAGATGCCGCCGCTTTTTTGCACCTTGGCGTTTCTCTTATGTTTAGAATCTCTTACGATAAAAGCGCGAACTTAAAACAGGAACTCAAACGCAATAAACAGTATCTTGATAATAATTTTCCTACATGGAGCACCGATGCAATAATCTCCAACTCCCACGCTAAAAAGGATGGTGGAGTTCTAAAAAAAGCTAATTTGGCGCGTAAGATTTATCGTTCTGCTTTTATGAGATTAGCGCTAAGCATCTATTGTTTCATGATTCATAAGCTTAATTGGGACATCAAATGGTGATAGAGCTATTTATAGGATAAGAGGAGCTCTAGCATGAAACAAATATCAATAATCATTCCCGTATACAATGCCGAGTCAACCATTAAAAACACTCTTGAATCGTTACTGCAACAAACCTATAAAAATATAGAAATAGTTTGTGTTGATGATGGCTCAAGCGATGATTCCCTCCGAATTCTCAACGATTATTCCAATGCTTATCCTGAAAGAATTAAAGTAATCCATCAAGACAATAAAGGTGTCTCGGTAGCACGGAACACTGGCATTGATGCCGCCAACGGCGAAATTCTTATGTTTGTCGACGCAGATGACAACTTAACCACTAGAGCCTGTGAACGCATCAGTGAGGTTTTTCGAGATGGAACAATAGAAGTATTTACTTTTGGCTTTGTCTGTAGACCAGAAGAAGCTATGCCTTTAGGAATGAGCAAGGAACTTAGACCACCAGAAAAGACATATTCTCACTTTCATCCCGATCTGCTTTTTAAAGACAAATCACGTCCTTATATTTGTCGAACGGCAGTCACAAAACAGTTAATCTATCGTGAACACATTCGATTCGAGCCTGATATCACTCTAGGAGAAGATCAGATAATTTATTTTTTGCTTTATCCTCTTGCAAACAAAATAGCGCTCTCCCCCGAGCAGCTCTATATTTACAACATGAACAACGAGTCTGCAACCCATTCAAACGCAAACGACGCTGAAGGTTCACTGAAAAAACTTCAGCAACATATGTTAGTTGTTGAAACCATCTTGAGAGAATGGAAGCAGCGTGGATTAGAAAAGCTATGTCAAGCTGAACTGCTTAACTGGGTCTTGGATTTCGTTATGTTCGACATCAATGCCCTTGATAAAGCTGAAAGGCAGAAATATTTTACACAGCTTTATAAATCTTTGCATCTATATTTTGGAACTGATTTAATAAGCGTCCCTAGATCTTGGTCAGTAAAGAACTGCCTGAAAGACATAATGTTCATAGCTCAACTAAGCACCCTACAGCGCAAAAAACGTAGCAAAATACGCTTACCGTATTTAGCTACGTTTTATCTACATCGCTACGGATTTGTCCGTTGCATCCAACAGGTGCTTATTGGACTTAATTTGCTTCGTAAATGGAAGTAAATTAGCGGAATAACGTCAACGAAATGTCACGAATATTGTCAAGGCGATATAATTTTGCCTTATCTTCAATTAATGAGCGGGGGGTCCTTTTTGCACTCAACAAAGCTTTTGCCCAAGCTTTTTCGTTATTTAAGGGAATTTTAATTAAATTGGTTGAAATAACCGAACTTTCCCCTATACCTTCAGACACGACGCATGGAAGTTCATTATATTGCGCCTCTAATATAGATAGACTTAGCCCCTCATACCATGAAGGGAAAGCGAAGACATCGAATGCCGACAAATAGCCCTGAATATCGTGTTGTGAACCAGCAAATATTATTTGATTAGCTACATTTAATGATTCTACTAATGATAAAAGATGCTCTTTAAGGGGTCCATCGCCAACTATTACAACTTTAACATTCTTCATAGCGTCACGGAGGCTTGGTAGAAGCCTTATGAGAAACTCATGATTTTTCTCCTCGGCAAGTCTACCAACAGTCCCTATGACAAAACAATCATCAATCTTCCATTGATTACGAATATTTTTTCTCTTTTCAAGAGAAAAAGAGTTACTTTTATCATCAACCATATTAGGGATAATGCAAAACGGGCGCTCTTTAAAAAGAAAATTTCCCGCTTCTTCGGAACAAGCCCAATAGTCTGTGGTTAAATCCAAGCAAGACTTCCAATTAATCTGCGAAAAAAGTTTTGTAATAAACACATCAGGAAAGTGGGGGCTGTGCATATGGGTAATGCGCTGAGGGATTTCATATTGTTTAGCCAGTTTCAATAAATCGATATTGGAAATTTCATTCACATTGAACCAAAGAGCTGAATACTTCGATGCGTTCTCTTTCATAAATTTCCTTAAAGCAATTTGATTCTTTAAAGGATGCTTAATTTTAATAGGAATTACAAAATACCGATTTTTGCCATTTCGAAACAAATCGGCATGATTAACTGGAACGTCATAACAAAGAAAATCAAACCCTATTTCGGGCAAGCTTTTTACATAATTGCAAATTACTGCTTCTGTGCCCGCCCTATTGTTTGAAAGGCCCCATACTAAAACGCGCTTTCTCTGTTTTAAGGTCACGGCATTCTCCTAATTTCTTTCGCATGAAGCATGTATGTCATATGTATTTAGTTCAAGTGAATCATTTTACCAATAAAGCAGTTAAATCGATAAAGCACTATTAACAATCAGTTCGTTTACGCAATTTTTGATACTGCGGCTTCCACTATTTAAATTACTATAATCTCATAAGCCATTCAGACTGCTTTGGTGTTTTTAGATATTATTTCATTGACAGTAAACATTGTATTAGCATGTACATGTTTCATCCTGCTTTTAATTGTGCGAGCTAGTTTAAGGAAGATTCATGCCCGAACCTTTGATCTCAATCATTATTCCTATTTATAACGTAGAGCAGTATTTAGCTGAATGTTTGTCTTCTGTAATTAATCAAACTTTTCGTAATTTAGAGATTATCTGCGTTAACGACGGATCACTAGATGATTCAGCAAAAATTGTTGAAGATTTTAAAAGAGAAGATCGCAGGGTTCAACTCATCAACAAAACTAATGGTGGTCTCTCTGATGCAAGAAATGCTGGAATCAAGAGAGCAACGGGACGCTATCTATTCTTCCTTGATAGCGATGATGTCCTAGACCTAACCTGTATCGAACAACTAAACAAACTTAGAGAAAAAACCAGTTCACAGATAGTGAGCTGCGATTACCAAAGATTTTCGTCTACAAAATATAAAATGAAAACAGATCCTTCAAGTTCGATAATTATTACCGATCAAGCATACATTGTTTACAAAAAAGGCTATTACGACCCACATTTAAAAGTGGTTTTAAACATCGCTTGTGCAAAGCTTTATGATTGTTCTTTGTTTGACGGAGTTCGCTATCCGCTAAACAAAATAAACGAAGATGAACATACCACGTACAAACTATATGCACTTGCCTCAAAAGCCTGCCATGTTTCTTTGCCGTTATACGGCTACAGAATACGCGAAGGCAGCATAATGCAGAGCGCCATTCCCGAGTCAACAAACATTGATTTACTAAACGCCTATGAAAATCGCATTGCTACATTTTTGCCGAAAAATGATACAACATTAAACTGCCTAACTGTTGATGATTATTTATTCCACATCCTATTCCTATACTCAACAACGTCTAACAAGAAAAAACAAGCACTACTATTAGATAAATATAAAACTGCCTATTCTCAATACAAAGAATATCTAGCAACTATACCGCGAATCAAACGTCTAGCTTTTATCTTCTGTCCTTCTTTGTATGGTTTTATTTCAAAAATTGCTGATCGATTCCTACATAGATGATCGTATAACCGCTAGAATAAATCCGCTATTCTAAAACCCTCTAAAAGCTAGAGTATCTTAAATAGAATTTAAATATCCCTTTCTCTGATCGCACAACATCAGAGAACGAAAAGGTGGCACATGGCTAGTCGCGCGAAATTAGCTTCAGCAAATATTATTTTTGGACTTATTAGTAATTTTGTAACGATTGTTCTTGGCTTCGTATCGCGCGCAGTTTTTATTCAGGTGTTAGGCGCAGAGCTTCTTGGTATTGAAGCCGTTTTCACTAGTCTTATTCAGATGCTTTCTCTTGCCGATTTAGGACTGATGTCGGTAATGACGTTTAGCTACTATGAACCCTTAGCCAAAAACGATAGAAATCAGCTGAAAGCTCTAACATGTTTTTACCGCAAACTTTATTGCGGTATTGCTCTTGTTATAGCTGTTTTAGGAACGGCTATAATTCCTTTTTTGCCCTACATTGTTAATACAAGCACCGAAATCCCAAACCTCCTTATTTTTTATCTATTATTTCTCGCCGACACAGTGATCTCGTATTTATTTGTATACCGCACAACAATCCTTCGCGCTGATCAAAAAAACTTTATCGTTGCAAGGTATCAAATTATTACCAGTATCGCTCGAACCATTTCACAGATTATTGTTCTGCTTTTAACAGCAAACTATGTTTTATATTTACTTGTTAGAATTGCGTCTACTATACTTTGGAATTTTTTATCAGCTCGAAAAGCAACAAAAGATTATTCGGATTTGTTTTCAGAAAAAGTCTCCCTATCTCATCAAAACAAGATTGAGATCCTCGACATTATAAAATCAGGCTTAATTTATAAAATATCCTCAGTGTTTCTAACTAGCACCACTAACGTGGTGTTATCTATTGCGGTTGGTGCAATTACGGTTGGCTATCTGGCAAACTATAACTTGATAGCAACTTCAGTAGTCCAATTAGAAGCAATAGTTTTCACAAATCTTATTGCTTCTATTGGTAATTTAGTTGTTTTAGAAAATGCAAAGACTAGATTCTCGGTTTTCAAGTCCATGATGGCAGTGGCATCATGGCTCACTGTAGTGCTTGTAACATGCACTACAGTGTTATGTCATTCCTTTATTATTTTATGGGTAGGCGGTAATTACACTTTACCACTTGAAACAGAAGTGCTAAGAATGGCATGGATGTTTTTCGAGTGCATAATGCAGCCAATTTTTTCTTATCGTGAAGCTGTTGGCTTATATCGCAAAACGAAATATGTCATGCTTGTTGCAGCAATCATAAATGTAGTTTTCGGATTAACCCTTGGATACATATGGGGCATAAACGGGGTTCTTGCTGCAGCAATTTTATCTCGTGTTCTTACTTATTTCTGGTTTGAACCAAAAATTCTTTTTAAAGACTATTTTCAGCTCAAACCCGGATTCTTTTTCTGCTCGGTCCTTTTAGCCTTTATTGCTACAGCATTCTGCACTTTAGTCGGCATTGTCGCAATAGGGTACGTGCCCAATTTATCATGGAGCACTTGGATCATTGAAGCAGCAATAATATTCATAGGCACTAACTTCATATGTGCGTTGATTTTCTGGAGAAGACCTGAAATTCAGCAGGTTCTTAAAACCTTAAAATCCTTACTGCATAAGACATCATCTTTAAATTAAGAACCTATTCCTGCTTAAATGATTCTCTAATATATTAATTCGGCTGGCCAATTAAAACTAATTACCACCAATCGCGCAACGTTAAACCAAGATCAAATATTGCACTTATCTCTATTCTTTTTTCTCTCTATACCATTATTAAAGCTAATCAAATTACTATTTCAATTTGATTAGCTTTAAAAATTGCACTAACAGCCGCTCGATTCTTAATATAAAAGCTGCCAAACAATAACGTTTGTTTATAATTAAACTTAACGGGACAGAATAAACCAACCTAAGAGAATAGATTACTTCTTTGCTGTTCGGGCAGTATTCTAGAAGAAGCGCCCTAATTTGACTTGCGTATTTTAATTTAGCTTTCTTTTGGAGATCACTCCGAATCAGATTCTCAAACAGCCAATAACAGTTTCTGCAAACGCATTTTGGAAATTCTTCTACGCATTTTTGACTCCATTTTTTAGCGTAAGTACTTAAATGGTGAAAAAGATAATCCAAGTCAGACAACTGACCGTCTCGAAACGTCGCAGATTCACTGAAATTATTCAAACGATAGAAATACAATACTTCGTCTATATAAATTAAAGATTTAGCTTTATCAATAAGGGGTAGAAGCTGTAGTAAATCTTCACCATGCTTAATTGGTGAAAAGCCATCGTCAATCAGTTGTTCTTGCAAAAGTCTTGTACTGAAAACTTTTGACCACAAATTATTAAATTGGCCCGTACAAGCAATTCGATAGACTTCTTGGTACGCTTCACCCCTATAAAACCCTGGCTTAAATCCATCTATTTTTAAACAGCCTTGTTGATAATTTTCGCTTGTAGATCGAGAATAATTAAATGTAAGTATATCTGCCTTTGTTTCTTCTAGACATTTGACAATTATATCTAATGCATCCCGCCTCAAGCAGTCATCGGCATCTAAAAATAAGACGTAGGTGCTAGAATCAGAAACAGCCCTTAGTCCTGTTTGACGGGCTAAATAAACACCCTGATTTTTTTGATGTATAACTTTTGCATTCTTATGCAGTTGCGCAAAGCGATCACAAATCTCAGGTGATTTATCTGAAGACCCGTCATCAACTAATACTACTTCAAAAGAATTTAACGTTTGACCATCTAATGATTTAAGGCATTCTTCTAGATAGGGTTCTGCATTATAAACTGGTACAATTACTGAAATCAAGAGCCCTCCATGGCGATCAAACACGATTGTTTGATTCAGCTTTTTTATTGCGTCGGCGCTATTATAAAATAATTTTTATATATTATAGGAGTCTATATGCGTTGGCTTTTTGTGGTAAGCACACCTTTCCAATTGTATTATGCTGCAACAATTGTTATAGAGAAACTAGACACCAACGACCAAGCTGAACTTCTGTTAACTCCACAATTTCCCAACGCCTTTCAGTTAGCTAAGCAATTTCAAGAAGAAAAAATATTCGAAACAATTCACATTTGCCCTGTTGATTTTAATACATGTTCTCTTTATAAAATCCAACTTAAAGCTTATTTTGGAAAATCAGGCTTTTGCCCCAAAAGCCTGTTAGATAAACATTTTGATTATTATGCTCTATCCATGCCTGCCTATCCCAACTCAGGTGTATATTTCGCATTACGAAAAACCAACAAAAATCTTAAAGTCATTTTTTTTGAAGATGGAACTGGAACTTATACAGGAGAAGTTTTTCGAAACGCTACATATCTTGGCATTGTCCCAAAAGGCGTACAAAAACCCTCACAACGTGCTCAGATATACCGAGCTATTTTTGGCGCTTTGCCGAAAAAACTAAACACTTACTCACCTGCAAAGATTCTTGTTCGTCAGCCTGAAGCCATTTACTTCCAATCTCCTTTCCCGATTGAGCAAGTGACAATCCAAGAAAAAAACCTTTCTAGAATATACTCCTGTTTCGGAACACCTAGTTCACTGCCTCAAGACATGCGCGCAATCATCCTAGATCCAGCAAGAACTACTAATGAATCGATTGACGAATTGGATTATTTAGATTCGTTGATCGGACAGCTTGCTTCACAGGGCGTCAAGGTGGCTTTAAAAGCACATCCGAGAACCACTAACCCCAGCAAGCAAAAAGAATACTGTTTTCAGATTCCAAATGATCTATGGGAACTCTATTGTCGACACAATTCTTTAACGGATAAACTACTGATCGGAATTGGGTCTTCCGCTCAGTTAACTCCCATCCTCGAAAACAGCGAAAAACCCACATTGCTATTTCTGTATAAACTTTTCATAAAAAGAAATTCAGACACATACAGCAATTACGAAACCATTGTAGAAATAGCCAAAAGAATGTACAAGCAGGATGCCGAAAAGTTAATTTTAGTGCCGCGCACCGCAGAAGAAGCAACTGCTTTAGTATCTTCTTTTATTACAAAACACGGTAGCTAATTTAAAACGTGTATTAACGTAGTTTTTCTAATTGCTCAACAAGGTAATCAATATTAGAAATAGCTTTTTGACTATTCTTCTTTCTAATTTGAATACTACTAATTAAAATGATTTCTTTCTTTAGTTCCGCTGACTCCCAATCTAACGAAATTGAAGCAAAACCTGATGAATAATTTCTAAAACCCCTTGCATTAACCAACTGATTCTCGACAATAGGAACAGCAATTGTTGGTACTCCTAAAGTATGTAATTCATATAAGGTAGTCCCTGCGGCAGAAATTACTAAATCGCTTTCCAGCATATAATCTGATAGATCAGATGCGCCTTTAATCAAAGTAAGATTAAGTTCTTTCGCCAACTTATTATCGAACGTCGCGGAATTGCCTACTATAACCCATATTTCTGCATCTGGTAGGACTTCTCTGCATGCTTTAGATAATCTTTCAAGGCTTTTGCTGGGATTCGTAGATCCAGTGGTGATAAGGACTTTCTTTAATTCTTCACGAACCTGATATTGCCCTGCCTTTTTTCTAAAAACTTCTCTTACAGGAGCATATTGAGGACCAATAAATAGCTTGGTGGCGGTTTCGCCATAGACTTTTTCGTAGCTCTTTTCAGTTAAGCCGAAGCTGTAGTTAATAACTATATCTACATCCCTGCAAACAGGAGCAGAAAGACTTCCCGTTTCAAAAGTATACATATCATCAATGTAGGCAACTTTTAATCCGAGCTCTTTACAGGATTTAAAAAACTCATCAGTTACACCATAAGAATCAACAAGAACTTTGTTTCCGTCTTCCATTACTCTTCTGAGTTTTTCAGCATCACTTACACCTAGATGTTTCAAATCTCCACCAACAAGTATGGGCTCATACCCATACTCAGATAAGATTTTGGAAGATTCTTTACCAGAAGACACAAAGACAATTTGAAAATCTTGCTTTTCTATTTCTTTGGCAATAGATACACAGCGAACGATATGACCCGCCCCTATCGCAGGTCCTCCATCTACGCGAATATAGAATGTTTTATTGTTATCACTCATTGTTGTCGATTCGGTAAATGCGCTCATACTCGCTGTATCCGCAACCAAGTACTACATGCATGGAAGCCTCATTATGAGACAAAATGCGGGCAATTATTTTTCTAACGCCAAGTTCATCGAAAGCAACCTTGGTGAGCACTCTCACTGCTTCTTTTGCATAACCCTTACCACGACATGATTCATCACCGATCATGTAGGAAATCTCACAAGAGTCTTCAGTAATATCCGACAGAGCACAAGTCCCAATCGGTTTTCCATCAGGCTCTAGGATCAGATAATCAAAACGTGTTGGATTAGTAAGATAACCTTCAAACCACTTCAAGTGGTCTTCTTTAGTAATGGGTTTTGCATTCAAGAAGTTCTTATAGTTAGCAGGATTGCTGCGCCAAGCAACAATATTGTCTGCATCTTCACGTGTTATACCGCGAAATACAAGTCTCTCCGACTTAAATGAATAGTTCTTATCCATTATTAATCACCATATACAATTGGATCACCAAAACGATAATCCCTATCTGATGCGCTATCTAATAACTCTTCATAGTATTTAGGTTTTGCTCCGTTGTTCGGACGGACAATACGAATATTCTCTTTAGTGAAGTTCTCACCCTTTTTAATGTCAGCACTAGCAAAAATAGAGCGCCTAAATACTAGGCTTTTTGCTTCTTTTTCTGAAGGGGTATAGCAAGGCACTCCCATAGCAGCCATTGCATCGTTAACTGCATTGACCATAGCACCATACTCATCAGGGTCCATAGAAAACTCAGAGTCAGCTGTTTTGATCTCATGACTTAAGCAGAAATGCTTTTCGATTACACGAGCACCCAAAACAGCAGCAACAACATCTGCCCGGTATCCCATTGAATGATCCGAAAAACCCACCTGCACTCCAAAGCGATTTTGCATATCTGGAATACTAGCAAGATTCATGTCTTTAGGATCTGCCGGATATTCGCTGCAACAACGAAGCAAAACGATATCGTTGTTTCCTGTGCTTTTAACTGCATCTACTGCATCTTGAATATCTTCAATAGATGCCATGCCCGTAGACATAATCATCGTCTTGCCTTTTGCTGCAGCGTATTTCAGTAAAGGCAAGTCAGTAAGCTCAAAAGAAGCAATCTTTAGTGCTTCACAGCCCATTTCGACCAAAAGATCAACGGCTGCTTCATCGAAGGGAGTAGAAAGAAAATCAAGCCCTTCCTCGTCACATTTCTTTTTGATGGGCTCATGCCACTCCCAAGGCATGGATGCGTCGCTGTACAGATCATAGAGACGCTGGCCATCCCACAACCCTCCTTTGATCATGAAACAATCCGCATCACAATCAAGGGTTAAAGAATCTGCTGTATACGTTTGAATTTTCAGACAATCCGCGCCTGCTTTTGCCGCCTCTTCGACAATCTTTAAGGCAATATCTAAATCATTTGCATGATTTGCGCTCATTTCGGCAATGAAATAAACCTGGTCTGAATTTATCTTTTCTTGTAAGCGACTCATAAGCTTGCTCTCATTCTTTCAAACTTAACTTCAGCTATCTCCCAGTCGCTAAAGTTATCGATATCTTGAACTTCCAACTCAGACACTTCATAGCCTTTTGTTACGAAACCCAACAAAGTTGGCGATGTTTTAAGGGAAGAAATCCTACAGAAATAGAATTGCCCTGCGTCATGAAAGAGAGGTTCTAGGTCTTGGCTTCTTTTGTTTGCATTCTCAGGCATCCAGTATTGCACGCCATCAGCACTTTTAATTAACCCTCTTTGTGGAGGAAAAGAAAAACGAGTCATCGAAAGCACAGTGTCGGTATTGTCATCAAGCAGCTTTGATGCCTCTCGTAACTTTTCAGCAGTGACAAAAGGAGCAGTTGGATAAATACAGCAAATATAATCAAAACTGCGCCCTGCTTTTTCATAACAATCAACTACTTCAAGAAGTACATCTTTTGTAGTTGCAAAATCGTCACTGTTTTCAGTACTTCTCAAAAAAGGAACAGAAGCACCCAAAGACAGGGCGATTACAGCAATTTCTCCATCATCAGTTGAAACCATTACTTCATCAAAAAGATTGCTTTGAAGTGCAGCTTCGATTGAATAAGCAATGATTGGCTTGCCACAGAATTCTTTGATATTCTTACGCGGAATACGCTTAGAGCCCCCACGGGCGGTTATAGCGCACAGCATCTTAGACATGTTAGTTTTCTTTCGTCTCTAGGCAGTAATTAACCACCTTTTTAACAGCTTCAACAACATGTTTTCTGTCTTCATCGGTTAGGCAACAATGAAGTGGCAGAGTAATAGCTTCTTCATAGTATTTATTTGCCTCAGGGCAGCAATCGGGATCATAACCAAGGTCTGCATAATAGGGCAATCGATACACTGGAAGATAATGAACATTAACGCCAATATTTTCTGCTTTTAACGCCTCGAAGATAAATCGCCTATCCTTGCCGAGCGCTTCGGTATCAAATCTCAAAACATAGAGATGGCGAGTAGTGTCTTCAGGTGTTGGGTCATACTGAAATGAAACCTCATCAACTTTAGAAAATTCTGAATTGTAATATTCAACAATTTCCTGACGACGTCTTGAAAAATCAGGCAAGCGCTTCATTTGCGACATACCAAGAGAAGCCTCAATGTCACTAATTCTATAGTTATAGCCAAGTTCAAGCTGCTCGTAATACCATGACCCTTCATCATGATTGCGCAACAAAGAGTGATCACGCGTAATTCCGTGCTTTGCAAACAATACAACGCGTTTGGCAAATTCTGGATTGTTGGTAGCTACCGCACCACCTTCGCCTGTAGTTACTGTCTTTACGGGATGAAAACTTAGTGTCGTAATATCAGCAATAGAGCCAACTGGTTGCCCGTTGTGTTTGGTACCCAGAGAATGCGCAGCATCTTCAATAAAAATAAGATTAAATTCTTCGCAGATTGTTCTAATCTCATCAGAATCTACATTCACACCACCAAAATCAACAGCAATAATTGCTTTGGTCTTGTCAGTAATTTTCTCTCTAATAGATTTTGGAGATATGTTCCACGTTTTTGGATCAATGTCTGCAAAAACAGGCTTTGCGCCGCAATATAAAACGCAATTGGCAGAAGCAGCAAAAGTTATAGGAGATACTATAACTTCGTCTCCTGGTTTAATATCTGCCGCAAGACAAGCTACATGCAAAGCAGCGGTACCGTTCGATACCGCTGTTACATACCGAGCCCCTGTTGCCTGCTTAATGGATTCTTCAAAAGCCTCTGTAGCAGGACCGCAAGTCAGATAATCGCTTTTAAGTGTTTCTACGACTGCAGCTATGTCATCTTCGTTGATGTCTTGATGTCCATATCCTAAGTATTTTGGGCTTATCGGAGTTCCACCATGCAATGCAAGTTTTTCCATGCTTAACACCCTATTAGTATTTGATAACCATCTTAGAAATAAGTTCACGAAGCTCTTCTACGCTTAGCCACTCCGTGTTCGTCCCAGAATCGTAGATAAATTCAGGAGCTACTTTCTTGCCATCTTTAAGATCAACTTTATTCATGTCATACCACTCCATATGCGGATAAATAATGAAGTTCTTTTCATATTCGTATGTTGTAAGGCTATCTGCTGCAGGGACCATACATTCGTGCAGTTTCTCACCTTCGCGAATGCCTACTTCAACCTGCTTAACGCTTGGAGCCATTGCGGACGCAAGGTCAGTCACCTTAAATGATGGAATCTTAGAAATAAAGGTTTCTCCACCTTGTGCCTCAGACAATGCTTTAACAACTAGCTGAATTCCCTCTTCGAGTGAAATCCAAAAACGCGTCATACGGAAATCAGTAATAGGGAGTTCAGTCGCTCCATTGTCAACAAGATTCTTAAAGAAAGGAATAACCGAACCACGAGAGCCCGCAACATTACCATATCTAACGACACTAAATGTTGTACCAGACTCTCCACGATAGGCATTGGCGGCAACAAAAAGCTTATCAGAAACAAGCTTGGTACCACCATAAAGGTTTACAGGGTTTACTGCTTTGTCCGTAGAAAGAGCAACTACCTTTTGTACGCCACTATCAAGAGCAGCATTGATGATATTCATAGCGCCGTCAATATTGGTTTTAACGGCTTCCATGGGGTTATATTCACAAGCAGGAACCTGTTTTAACGCTGCCGCGTGAATAATATAATCCACACCGCCGGCTAAAGCTCTACGAAAGCGTGCCTCATCACGCACGTCACCGATAAAGAAACGAAGCTTTGTGTCATGTTCCTTAAACTTATTGCGCATGACGAATTGCTTATATTCATCACGAGAATAGATAATAATCTTCTTGGGATTGTAGTTCTCCAGCACATAATGAGTAAAGGCATTACCGAAAGAACCAGTTCCGCCTGTTACGAGGATGGTTTTGCCATCAAGCATGATTTCTCCTTTGCTTATCAAATCTTCTCGGACGAACTATGCTTCTCTCACTATGTTAAAGTAGGATTGGAATCAACAATAACATCTATCTAAATATTACGATTCCTTTTGATTATTTCTTTTGTAAGCCGATCAACACAAAGTTATATTGTTCACTCTATTCTCAAACTGAACCAACTCACTTATTCAACCCCTATAGTGTGACAAGCAGCGCTCTTCAAACTCGTTTAATGCTTCCCGATAAATCAATAGCGGCTTTGTCATTTCCGAATACAGCGATAACATTTGAGAAGGATTTTATATAGCTTAGCAAATAATAATGGATTATTATAGGCAGCCTTAAGCATATATCTCTTCGGATATCCTGGAACAGAATATCCGTTTTTCATGTATGCGTTTTTACTGAAATTAGGTACTTCACCTTTAACGTGTTGCCCTAAAAGAGAGATTTGTTCTTCATCTAAAGGATTCGCAACCAATTTCATTAGAGTGTTATATAGGCAAACAAATACATAATAGAAATCAAATTCGTCTTTGTAAGTTTTGTAATAGTCTAGCTTTTTCGCATTTGCAAGAATAAGATCTGACGACTTAATCCTATCGTCAAATTTTTTTCCTCCAAACACAGCACCCGCGGTAGCTGAGTTACTGTGCTGTCGAAAGAAGTGTATTGAGCCTTCAGCAATTCTAAAACTATCAATGATAAGCAACCAAGCTGCTAATGTCGGAGTATCTTCAAAAAACAATTTCTCAGGAAAATAACTGACAGCATTCTTAAAAATAGAATCTTTCTTCCAGGCACCGAACATCCAATGATTTAACACCAATTTGCGCCGCGTTTCATCGGAGATTATCCCTTGAGCTTTTTCCAGAAAATTATTTCTAGGAGAAGCTAGCAATAATTTTGAATTTTCATCAACCGAGTGCAAAGCGCCCGGAATAATCGCGTCAGGATGATTGTATAGCTCTATAGTTTCACAAAATGTAGAAAAGTAGTTGTCAGAAACATAGTCATCAGAATCAAGTAGAGCTATATATTCACCTCTCGATTCTTTAATACATCGGTTTAATGCTCCGCCTCTTTGTCTGTTCTCTATTAAATGCAGAACTGTTACATCTTGACGATCCTTTCCAAAATCAAGACAACATGTCAAAGACTCATCTTTTGATGCATCGTCTGCAAAAACATATTCAACAGGTAGATTACCTTGATTATCAATCGCCGAAAGGAGCTCTGAAAAAAAACCACTATTTTGAACATTATAAACAGGAATTATTACACTAATTAGAGGTTGCTTTATAGTCGATCTGATTTTAACTTCATAATCTTGCTCTTCATTATTCATCTTATCGAATCCTACCTTGCTAAATGTAATACTCCAAAAAAACTGACACAGAATGTTGTATGTTTGTAATTAATGCTTAAGTAGTCCTTTGGCTCTGAAATGAATGCTTTGCCAAGTTATTACGAACAAAGTCATTTTAATCTAAACTAAATTATCTTACACAGTTCAATGCTTTTTGGACTTGTGTTGGAGACAATAATACTCATCAAAAAATAACACCGAACAAAGATCCTCCGTCAACCTCACCCCAAGGGTTTCTCTAGCAATTTACGATGAAATTAAGTATATGAATTTATACGCTTAAACAAAGTTGCGAAATTATCTCTTGAGAAACTATTCTTGAGTGCAAAATCTTGATTTTTGATAAATTCTGGAATTTTTTTTGTATCGTTTAAATCCAAAATAAAAAGAATTCGCTGAGAAGATTTCAGCCATTCACTGTATACACCCAAAACTTTATTCGTTGCATTATCTAAGACAATGCAAGGAGTATCTGTTAAATAGCTGCAAAGCATTCCATGAAGTCTGTCAGTAATTACAAGATCGCATTCAGCAAAACGTTTCAGCATCTCGTTTACTTTATCCACGCGATTACTCAGGAGAACCCTGGAAGGCGCTATCGTATCAACCACCAAGAATTCATACAGGTCGGAATCAAAAAAATCAAAAATTACATTAAGTATGTCTTCGTTACTTTTTTTCTCGCGATCTGCTCTTAAACATAAGCCTATTTTACGATCATTTTTATGCTGATTTTTAGGCGCCTCATCAAGATAAGAAAGAGCCATATCTGGCGCGAGAACAACGTCGCATTTTTCAAACTCGCGTAAGGCAAATTCGTAAGAGCGACGTTCGCGAAAGCTCAACGTTAAGTTAGGGCTGTCATTGTAAGACTGCTTTGCTCTACTTAAAAGGTCCTGGCTTTTCTGGGACTGTAAATTCGAGTAATACACAGTTTGAGGAAAAACTATTACTTTATTGTTTCTAAAATCAGTTGCAATGTCTTGAAGCAATATTTCATCATGAGGCCATACATCACCCATCCAGCCACCACCATTAACAAAAATAATACTGCGAGGATCAACGCATGTAGCGATTCGCGATCCATACATACGTATTAAATCTAATGGAATTTCTATAATATTATCTACTCCACAAACGTCTCGCAAATAAGATCTCTCCGCCATTGCCAGCAGATGATCTCCAAGATTGTTGTGCAGGGGAGTCCCTACTAAAAAATGGTAGTCGCTATATTTCTTTTTCTCGATATCCTTAATAAGTATGATTAAACTATTTGCCTCACTGCCTATATTTTTTCTCAATATATATTTATAAGGATAAAATCTTTTTAATATCCTACTATTTAGCAAAGTGCCCATAATCCCCCGCTTGTTTTGAACTTAAGAGTTCAGTATAAAAATACTTTCGTAGCATTCTTGATTCGCAACTCAAAAGCTAACCAACTATATTAGCTGTGCGCTGTTTTTCTAATCTCATCTTAGTTACATATATTAATAAAGAATGCAGCTAGTAATGCCTAATTGTAAATGATCACACGCGTTCCCGAATATATATTGTTATACATCCACAAAGCAGCAGAATGCGAAAGTCTAATACAACCATGAGACAAACTATTACCTAGCTCACTTTCTGAAGCTAGGATAGAGTGGAAAAAATATCCTCCCCAGATCTGAGTACACCAAACCGCACGACTATCTGTAGAAAGAGATGTCCTTTTAAAACCAGTTGTATAGTAAGAACCAGTAATTGTTGGGGTGCTTGGAGTTCCTGTTACACAACTCCAATAATATATTAAATGCCAATTCCCAAACGATCCTTGAAAAACACTAACCTTATGGTTGCCTCTGTCCACGAGAATTAAGTACCCTGTATCACTAACATAGATCTGAGCTTTTTTAGCCATATCAGCCTTTAGCCAATCGTATGTCGTACACTTTCCAGAAGATCCAAAATTGTAATCAATCCCGTCTATAGTATGCCACCCTTTATACATAATCCCCCGAGAATCAAAATAGGAATATGTATTATCTGCATACCATTTAAGCCAGCCTTTATTATATAAAGAATAGTCTGAATCAAAATAATAATACTGACCATTAATAGTATTTCCCCATTTAACTGCACGCATAGTTACAGGGTCAATATAGTAAGTTTTTCCTTGCCAGTTTTGCCATCCAGATGTAATCACTCCATCTAAGCCGAAGAATGACATACTTCCATCTTTCGCCCACACCAAAGGGCCAATGTGCATCTTGCAGTCATCATCAAAATAATATTGTTTTCCATCTATTACTTGAGACCAACGGACAGTATGTAGCGTAGCAGAGCTAATGAAATATCTACTAGACCCATCATCACGCCAACCAGATAAAGCGATACCATCATCCCCGAAATAAGAACGGGAATTATCACTTGCCCACGTTAGCCAGCCGATATGCATAGAGCAATCATCATTAAAGTAGTAGAAGTCATTTCCTATTGTTTTGCTCCAACGATAAGCGTGATAGTTGTTTTCTGCATCAAAATAATAGCGCTTACCATCAAGGGTCTGCCAACCCGATAAGGCAGTACCGTCCTCTTGGAAATACGAACGAGTGCCGTCACTTGCCCAAGTTAACCAGCCAGTATGCATGGTGTAGTCATCGTTGAAATAGTAGAAATCGCCATCGATGGTCTGGCTCCAACGAAGAGCATAAGTATCATTTCCAAAATAATATTTCTTATCCTTGTAGGTGATCCATTCGTTCTCAGCAAAGCTGCCATCTTCTTTTACATAGCGGAGACCTTTGGAGTCCTGAACAAGCGGGGAATTATACGAACCTACGTAATCAAAATTCATATCTACGTTTCCAGTGACACCATCCACATGACCACAGTCGGAAAATTGCCATATTTCCGTTCCTGGTACTCCGCTACTAGTTGCCTTGTTTGATCCTGGATAGCGTGCTGCCCATTTGTGCCAATTAGAATTATCGAAAGCGGAATCTGTTAAATAATTCGACCACCAATTAAGGTTTGAATAAATACCTACTTCATAACCTTCCGCTGAAATAGCGTTACAAAATGTGGACGCCAACTCTCCAAGCTTTTTTGATCCAAGATCAAGCTGTTTACTTTCTTCCATATCAAAAAATACTGGATAGGCTAAATCATTCGGCTCAAGCCCCGCTTCATCAAGAAGACGGAGCACATGCCTTGCCTCGCTTGCAGCACTAGAATCATTCCCTGTTGTATTCATGGCATATGAATACAAATAAATTCCAATATCTATTCCGTTTTCCTGAGCCCCTCTAACATTCTCAAAAAATTTGACATCATCTTGGCTAGTAAAGTCACTACCATAGCCACAGCGAATAATCGCAAAAGAAACACCGCTGTTCTTTACTTTTGCCCAATCAATAGTTCCATTGTGATAAGAAACATCAATACCTACACGCTTAGCACCGCTAACGCTAATGTTTTGACCAGCGTCACCTGGCTCTTTCTTATAAGTATAGGATGTCGTTCCGTTTGATTTGTACCAAGTAGCATAAGATGATGCACCTTCTTCTGCCGAAAAAGGACTTATGCCAGGAGTAGAAACATCACCATCGGTGGAAGCCCCCTCATAAGAGTAAATTTGTTCACCATTTACATAACGCCAACTATTTGCCTTGTCGTCTGCTTCGTTATTGTTGGTTTCTGCCGCTTCTTCAGAAGCCGAATCCTGTTGATCAGCTGGATTATCCGTTGTGCCTTTTTGATTTGCTTCGTTTGAACGAACCAAGCCAGTGCCTGAATCAATATTGCTACTGTCGCTGCTGTTGTCATTGTTGGCGGTTTGATTGCTGCTATTACCGGAAGCCGAATTGTTTCCCTGGTTTTCAGAATCGTTTAATGCATTATCGTTAGCGCCAGTACTAGATCCTTCTTCCGCCGTGTTTTGATTGGCTGAGTTTTCGCCCAAATTAGAATTTTCCGCAAAAGCTAAAGTTGGAGTAAAAGAAAAAATTAAAGCTAGACTCAGAAGAACCGATACTACCTTCTTAGACAAAGTTGCTGTTTGCATGACGCTCCTGACGTTTAAAGCCTACAAAGAAATTGGTTTTTTACGCCGACCACATAATGGACTCTTGGTCGCTAGGAATAAATTTGACCCGCCGCTCGTTTGGAAGATCTTCATTGAATTTGCTTGGTCCCTATATCAAATATCGCGCTAAATATACTGTACCCCCCAATATAATTTCTCTATTTTGTTTTCCCTACAAACGAAAAACAAATAATAGCTTAAAAGATGCTCGGATATTCTCTTTTTGAAGACAAGATTCGATAGTCAGCAACTTCAAGCTACGTGAATTAGATATAAACTGCTTAGCTTCTGGGTTTTGTGTATTCTTAATATGTATTCAATTATTGCTAATACCCTAACAATCATTTATCATCAGTAAGCTACATTTTGAAGTTCTATTCGTTTCTTCTGTACAGCTTCTTCTTGTATAGTTCCTGCTATATAAGTTGTTAGGATCCCTATTGTGAAAAACTTTATTTTAAAAAATTGGAGTTTATTTCTTGTATTAAGTTATGTAATTCTTGTTTCCGCATATGCACTCTTAAACGGCACATCTTCTATCTGGTTTCAGATTCATGATAATTTGGATTCGAATGTGGTGCAGTATAAAATGCTACGAGATAACGAAGGGTTTTTTAATCCTTCGACAATCATTCCTTTTCTTGGCGGCTCAGTTTACGCATCTGGCATTGTCTCATCCTTAAAACTAATCAACATTCCCTTTCTTTTATTTGAACCAGATGTTGCAATGGTTGTTAATTATATTGTCTCAATAATAATTGCCATAATTGGGGGAGTCCTACTGGGAAAGGAGATATTATCAAGAGAATCTTGGAGCCTTTACAAGCATCTTATAATTCTTGTAAGTTTCTGTTTTGGAATTCTACCCGTTTTTCCAGCAACCCAGATTTGCTCAGCTTCTCTGCCTTTCTTATTCTGGGCGCTTTATAGGCTCTACGTAGCAGCAGACAGAAAAATACTAATTGTCGTTTTTTTATATCCAGCCCTATCTTCTTTCGCATTATTTGAGATCTTTATTTGTGGCTTTATTCTTGCATTCTTTTTATTTTCATCTTTATACAAGAAGAACTTCCAATGGATCGTATTAATATCTTTATTTGTTTTTATTGGCGGGATGTTTCTTTTCGACTGGAACACCTTTTACACTTTTCTTTTTTCAGATACCCCTTCAATTAGAAGCAGTATGCAGTCAACGCCTCTCTCCCTAGAACAAAGCTTACAAGAAGCTTTTATGGCTTTTACTGTTGGGCAATACCACTCTGCTTCTTCACATACACTTATTGTTCTTCCTGCATGTACCATCTACTTCTTTTTCCTGAACTATAAGTACACAAAACAAAAAACCTTAAAGCTAGCATTTAAAGACCCTTTCAACTGGCTTTACCTATGGTGCATTTTTAACGCATTAGTGTATGGATTCGACGACTGGGCACCCCTTAGAAACTTAGTCGCTACTTATTTTTCTCCTTTAGCTGGATTTAGTTTTGCCCGTACACTCTGGTTTAACGGTTTTATCTGGTATTTTATGTTTGCAATAGTTTTAGTTCGATTAGCTAAGCTCACCATTAAACACAAATGGATAATTTCTTATCTTGCAATATTTGCTGCCCTTTTATGCATCATTTTAGTGCCGCAAACCTATAACCATGTTCAGCTGCAGTTAAAAAATATCTATCTACAAGCAACTAATCAAGTTACGGACTTTACATTTGAAGAATTTTATTCTCCAGAACTATTCGATGAAATAAAGAAGGATATTAATTACCAAAACGAGTGGTCAATAACCGTCGGCATGCATCCAGCAGTACTTGAATATAATGGAATCGCAACACTTGACGGCTATTTATCATCTTATCCTCAGTATTATAAAGATCAATTCGGTAAATTAATTGAACCAGAATTAAAAATTAATCCAAACGCTAAATCGTATTTCGAAAACTGGGGTGGAAGGGCTTATGTGTTTAACTCTGAATTATCCTATGAGCCTAGTAAGCAAACAGTAAATGGTTCTATAAAATTAAATATCAACCCTAAGATATTCAAAGAAATGAACGGGACGTATATTTTTTCCCGGGCAGAAATATCAAATCATAGCGAATTAGGTTTCAGTTATGTAGGAAAGTACTCTAGTAGCGTCTCACCATACATTATTTTTGTCTACAAGAACTAAACCTAATCATCATTGCTTGGCAACTATGCAGGAAACTCATGCTTATATAGCAACTTTTCATCTGTCTTTAAATCATTGCTATACTTTTGCAGTGTTAATGTTTCAACTTTATTAAAGGTATTCAATGGCTTCACTTTCATTTAGTCAAGTTCTCTTAGGCTTTAGTAACACTATTTCCGATTTGGTTAATAAGCTTATTTACTCAAAACGCAGAAGACTGTTATTTGCGCTTATTCTTACTGTTGTCTTGATCACCTTGATGACTTTAACTAATCGCTACGCTGGTGGTTCCGATGATGACTGGGCTATTTCTTTAGCGCTTAGTGGACGCTACCCTAATAGCGGGCTCTGCCTTTTTGTAAACGCCGCAGTAAGCCAAGTTACTGTTGCTTTAAACGAACTATTTCCTGCTTTCAATTGGTTTTTAGCTATTGAACTATTTATTACTGCTGCAGCGTTTTTTGCCATAGTCTACAGTGCGCTGACCTACATGAAGCCGCTCTTTGCCTTTCTTCTCATAGGAGCAGTTGAAGCTTTCGTGTTGCCAGGCTGTACTTATGAAAGCAACTTCACTTTCGTTGCAGGAATTTCAACATTAGCTGGATTTATCATCCTTGTTGGCACCACAAAAACCCGCAGCCACTCCGTTCTTATGCCAATAGTGGGAATCTGTTTTTGCACAATAGGTTTTCTTTGGCGCTCCGAGGTATTCCTGCTAAGTCTTCCCTTCTTTACAATAGCGTTGGGCTTCATTTTTTTATCACGCCAAGGCAAAAAGGAACACGGTATTAAGTCCATAACGTTCGAATCATTTGTCCGTGCAACTATTCCTTATATTGCGGTTGTCGTTATATGCGGATGTTTTTACGTTTACAACAACGTTGCTTGGCAAGATCCCGAATGGGCAGCATGGAAAGATTTCAATTCTGCTCGTTCTGAAATTTCAGATTACCCTATGCCAGATTATGAAAAAGTTATTGATGAACTTAATGCTCATGGACTTTCGCAGAGCGATTACTTCGGACCAATGATGTGGGTAACTGCAGACACGGAAGTATACACCACCGAAACAATGGAATTTATTGCTTCATTAGCAAGTGCTTTTGGACCAGCAGATTACTTTCGAAATTACCTTTCTTATTTGGATAGCGTTTTACATTCGCTCCCATCTCACATTATCGTAGTAGTAGTTATTGCCGTCGCTGCAATTCTTGCCTCCCGCAAGAAAGCTGCACTTCCTCAAGTTTTAGCATCAATGCTACTGGCGGTTATTATTTGCGCTTATTTTGCTGCTATAGGGCGTCTCCCTGAAAGAGTCGAAACGGCTGTTTGGCTCTTTTCTCTTTGCGCTATCTTCCTGTCTATTAAACACAACGCCTACGACGATGATCCCGAAGCTGCTCGAATAAAGCAATCAGCTCCCCATAAACGCAAAGAAGTCCTTGCCGCAACCGCTGGTGCTGGAATGTGGGCAGGTGCCACCCTTCTCGTTCTAGCTCTGACAGTACCTATGTTTAATCCAAGCTTATTACCCGCGTATTTGAATCAGGATTCTTTCAAAACAGACAATCCTGCGGTTGAATACGCCAATCGAAATGACGGCAAAATTCTTGTATGGGGCATATCTACTTATTTCGATGTTGAACACGCTTATAGACTTAAGTTCCTTCCATCAGAAACTATGCTGGAAAAGAACTTCTGCTTGGGCGGTTGGACCGATAGAGCCCCCTTTAATATGGCAAATCGCGAACAGGCGGGGATGACTAATATTATTCGAGGACTAGCAGAAAATCCCGACGCATATTTAGTTGTCGAAAAAAGGCAAGAAAGCGAACTGCCCAACTTTGTGCTTTCTTTGATTCAACAGCATTACTATCCAAACGCTACTATTGAACAAGTTGATAGCTTCATAGGCTTTAATCCTAAAGACACTTTCACTGTTTGGAAAGTTCACAAAAACGAATAAGGACATGCAAACAAAGCAATCTAAAAAAGTAGTGCCCTATCATTATTTTTAAGAGGGACACTACTTTTATTAGTATTGCTTTTACTTAGCTCAAGTTTATTTAGGCGGCATCTTATCAAAGGGTTTTCTCACCTGAATAAATCCGTCCTGCGTTTTTGCATATACTGCAGGAGGATACTGAATAAAGAAATCGGGAGTAAAACTCATGGAATAGGCACCTGCATTTTTAATTAAAACCATATCCCCTTCAGACAGCTCAGGCTCATCATGAAGGATGCACATACGATCACTCTCCATGCAGGTATATCCGCAAAGCACCTGTTCAGGATAATTCTCTTTCTTTTGCGTAGAAAGCATATGAGCGTAAGAGGTTTTCTTCATTTCATGGTCAACATTAATTCGGGAAAGTTCACTCACCACAAAACGTTTACCTAAGACATCTTTAGTATCAATTATTCGACCAAGATAATACCCAGGAGTGCAAATTACCGCTCCACCAGGTTCAACATATAACGCAACATTTTCGGTGTCGCAAACCTCATCCAGTTCTGCAGTAATAGTTTTAGCGTATTCATCATAAGCGCCAAGATTTGCCTCGCCACCACCGTAGAAGCCGCCACCCATATCAACAAATCGCAGAGTGTCACTAAGATTATTTTCAGAAATAATCTTAGCTGCATGCGATGCTAAAACCTTATATACTTTCTGTGATCTGCTTAAAGTGGTTACATGCATATGCAATCCTGCAATCACAACGCCAGTACTGCGAAGTCTCGTAATCACTTGGGCAAGTGACCCGCCTTCAAAGGAAAAGCCAAAACGACCTTTATTTTTACCCGTTACTGTTTCGCCAGGGACAAAGGAGTCTAAATCTATATTAGCGCGCACACCAACAAACATTTTATTTAGCTGATCAGCGCCCTCTTTTCCTTTTGTCTTAAGATCAGAAGCAAGCTCCTCCAGCCAACGTACTTCACGTTCGGAATCTACGTTTACAATTGAACCATGCTTAAGAGCCCAGATAAACCATTCCTTGCCCTTTATAGGACCATTGAAAATAATTTCTTCTGGGGCAAAACCTTCATCTAACGCTAGAGAATACTCCTCGTTAGATACTACTTCAGCCATACATCCACATGATTTTGCGCATTGTAGAACCCAAGGAAAAGGATTGGTCTTTACTGAATAGGCAACACAAGAGTTCTTTCCCCAGACAGTATGAAGTGCATTGTTAAAATCATTAAAATTCGCCTTTAATGCCTCTTCATCAAAAATAAAACAAGGAGTCTGTAATTTTTCTAACTCTTCCCAATTCATTTCAATTCCTATTCTTCATATGCAGCAGAAGTTCCGTAACGTTCTTCGAAAAACTTTGAAAATCTGTTTAGCTGCATTTCTTTTTTGTAGTCCTCAAACACTAACTCTGGGGTTATGAACGCAGGAGCGTAGCCTAATTTTTTCTGCGCCTTATCTACATTCATGTAGTAATTCACACAATCATGCTTTTCGGGGCAATATATCTTTTCTGATCTTGAATCATCTGACGAAAAGACAGAAATTATTCCATCTACAAGACTGTCTAGCGAAGTTAACTTGCCAGTTCCTACGTTATAAATACCCGAATTTTCCTTGCCAGCAAACAGCGCCTTGTAAATCATTTGGCAGAAGTCTTTTACATAGATAAGATCCATGCCCTTATTAGGGTCTCCCCAAACTTCAAGAGGCTCACCCTGTTGGGCACGATGAATCATCAAACGGTATGAACTTTTTGCTGGTAAACCATCATGGTACAACGTCTTCGATTCGGGCATATAGCAATAAATATTTGGAAGCCTAAATGCAAAGCACGAAATATCATATTCAGCTTGATAATTCCAACACAGATCCTCTGCGGCACATTTTGTAATAGCATAAACCGAATGATCGCCGCTCATAGGAAGGCGGCGAGGCATATCATCCTGCAATTCAACCATTTCATCGAAGTAACCGTCATAATCAGAAATGGTTTGCGTATACATAATTCGATCCGCTTTATGCGTGCGTGCATATTCAAGAACATTCAAAGTTCCCAAAACATTTGAATTAACGTATTGATATGGATCGTAGCCTTCCATATATGCTGGCAAAGCTCCCGCAAAATGTACTACCGCATAAATATCTTCCTGCGGTAAAGAATTGAAAGATTGTTTATTCGATATCTCAACCTGCCTATAGATAACTTTGTTAGGGTATGCAGATTCAAAATATTCAACTTTCGGATTTCTGCCTGTTGCTACAATCTGCCAATCTTCGGGCAAATGATCTACTAAATAATCAATGAGATACAACCCTAAAGTACCCGTCGCACCAAATACCACTATCGTTTGTTTTGATTTAGCCATAGGTACTCCTTTCGAATTTGCCTTATCAAAAAAATTAAAATCCTGATGCATAAACACAAATACCTGCAATTATTAACCCTAGTGCACAGAGCTTTTTCTTGTTCATTTTCTCTTTAAAAATTACTACACCAAAAACTGTAATGTAGATATAGCTTGTTGCTTCTAGTATTGGGCCCAAGGAAAGAGGTACTACCTTGTAGGAAATTATTGTTAGCAAGGTGGCTGCCACAAAAATAGTGTAGGCAAAAATAACAAAAGGATTCAGATATTCCTGTAAAGGACTAGCATATGTACGCATAGCCGCCTTTTTTAATAGTACCTGCGAAACTGCACTAATAAATACCCCTATAAGATATATCCCTGAATACACAACAAGCGGATCCATTATTGTTGACCACCTTCAGGTTCCGCTCTTTTCTGCATTTGCTTAGGCTCATCTATCTTACAGAAAGTATCTCCGCCCGTACATGAAGCGTTATTGGAAAACTCATCAGAAAGCTTCCCATCCCCGATTGAATACCAAACAATACCTGCTATTACCAAAACAGCACCAATAATCATTTGGATATTAATTTGTTCACCAAAAATTAAGGCTCCCCAAACAATACCCCATACAACCGTAATAGCTTTATTGGCAAACGCTACCGTTAAAGGAAGACGTTTAATAATTTGCTGCCAGCCAATAGCATAGATAAACAATACCGCCAGCATGCCACCATATAAAAGAATAAACGGCACACTTAAAAATGGTTGATAAGCAGCATTTTTGCTAAAAATTCCCGAAAGAGAGTAAAAAAGTAAGAGCACATGAAGCGCTATTAAAACACCTGCCGATTTGTTTATCTGCCTCTTCATAAAGTTTGCTTTTGCCACTTAAAAAATTACCACTCTGTATTTCAGATCCTATTTTGCTACCTGCGGAGGAAATACTTTTTTACCTTGCTTGTTTATCTTCCTCAGCTATTTCATACTCAGATTTAATACTTGGTCATCTGATTACGATAAAGCAAGTCTATTCCTTTATCATCCTGAACATGGACTTCGTTGAACAGCCGCTCGGTAATTGAATCTAATTCCTCCCGATTCGGTGCAGTAATGTAATAACGCACCGCATAAGGCTTCGCTCCAACACCATGCTTAATATTCTCGCCAGGTTGATAATAAGGAAGGATCTGCCTAATATTTTCTATACCACTCGGAGCAAAAACCTTTTCTACTGTACCTTCATATCCGTGAAAATACAGTCCCGCACTGCAGGTAGTGAAAAACGGCGAATGGTTCGCGAGTTTTTTGCGTAATACCTCATCATCGTATACATAGTCAATAAGAAGCTCTTCTATAGATAAACCACTGGCAAGCGTTACTAACTCGTGCTCATAACCAAATAAGCGGCCTGCACACTCGCAAACCTGAATGCCTTCTTCAGGTTTGTAGAAGAATTGCATAGACAAAGGACCTGAGGTCATGCCAACATACTTGGCAACCTTTGTTAAGATTGCACGTGCATCTTCATAAACAGCATCAATCAAGCGGCTAGGATAAGCGCACCTGCTTACATGGGGAATCGCATTGGGAATTTCAACGGATTTTTCCCTATCCGCAATGCTCAGAACCTGCGGCTCGCCGTCAACAAGCCAAGTCATCATATTGAACTCAAAGCCATCGTTGTATTCTTCTGCAAGAATATAATCAAAATCCGAATAAGACGTTATTTCGTCAAAATGTTCCTCGATTTCGCTAAGAGAATCAAACTTATAAATGCCCCTCGATCCGTATCCATTTACTGGCTTAACCACGCAAGGCAAGCCAATTTTTTCGAGATCAGAAGCAAGAGTTTCTTTATGAAGAATTGTTGAACTTGGGAAAGGAATTTCTAGCTCGGAAAACATTTCCTTCATGCGTGTTTTTTCACGAAGAGTCGCAAATCTTTCTGGCGTGCTGTAGCAAGGTAATCCTGCTTTGTCTGCAATGTTCACTAAGCACTCCGCAAGCAAATCGGAAAACGAAGCAATAATGCCATCAACCTGCTCGTCTTTGCACATTTGCGCAATAGCGTCCGTATTCCTGACATCGATGGTATAGCTTTTGTCCGCTACTTTCTTTGCTGGACCATTTTCATAGCCATCGCAAACAATGACGTATATTCCTCGTCGCTGAGCAACTTTCACCAATTCGATGAACTCATCCATGGAGCCCAAGATTACCAGGCGATGTGTTCCTTGCTCCTTTGACACTGCGTGTTCCTTTCCACCATGCTGCACAATGTTGAATTTAACTAGATTTACCAGTAAAGAATTATGCCGTTAACTTTACGTTCAAGCTTAATTCTTTACTCTGGCATGTCGCTTATGTTTAAACGTATTTTCCTGAGATTGACTTATCTTTTTGGCTTTTCTGCAAAAGGAGAATCGTCCCCAACAACATCACGCAAAATATATTGAGGTGCCTTATTGATGGTCATAAACAATCTTCCCAAATATTCACCAACAAGACCAAGAAACATAACAATGATGCCCGAACAAACCAGCATAGTTACCATCAAAGAACTCCAGCCTTGTTGAATAGAAGGGTCAGTAATTCGCTGAATAGCCAAGAACAACGCTCCTAGCAAGCCTAGACCACCCAAAATTGCACCAATGACTGCCGCAAACCTAAGAGGAGCCATCGAAAAGTTAAGCACCGTAGACCAAAGTCGAATTAAACTTTTTAAGTTGTAACCCGAAACTCCCACTTCTCGATCAAAATGCTTAACAGACACATTAACCATGCGGTTAGTGACGCGGAACAATAAGCCCTGTATATATACGTAGGGGCCATCGTATTCTGTAACTTCTTTTGCTACAAAATCCCTCATAAGCAAAAAGTTACTAGGCTCAATTTCTTTAGGTCGTTTCGTTAAAACGCGCATACTCCAAACCGTAAAGCGAGAACCAAGCTTGCGCCACCATGACTCACGATGATCAGGAAACGTGGCAAATACCACATCTACACCATCAGTCATCGCATCTAGGAGCTTAATGCACTGTGACGGATGAGTTTGCATGTCGTCATCCATAAGCATAACTAAATCGCCTGTTGTATGGCGAAGTCCTGCCATAATCGCGCTATGCTGACCAAAATTTCTTGCAAGGTTTACTCCAATAACCTTGCTATCTTCTTCATGAAGCTTTTTTATTTCTTCAAAGGTACCATCCGTAGACCCATCGTTAGACAAAACAAATTCATAATCATAGCCCGCTTTAACTAATTCTTCTCGAGTTAGACGAACCACTTTTCCAATAGTCTTTTCTGAGTAATAACATGGAATTACTACAGATACTTTCTGACGATTGCTTGTATTTGTCGTTTCCGCTTCCATTTTTCTCCTGGCTGTATAGACAATTTTGATGTATTAATTTCAGAAGATGCACCGAACTAAAACGATATATGCTTCCTTCGCGATTTTTATACTTGCTTATAAATGACTAGTATTGCCACTGCTATTACCGTTTATTTTTTGCTATAAAACTCCACGACTGCCGCGATAACTTTAGATATATCCGAATCTTTCATGTTGTAATACATGGGCAAACGAACTAGTTTTTCGCTTTCGGATGTAGTCACTTCATCTTCTCCATCAAAACGACCGAAACGCATACCCGCTGGCGAAGAATGCAATGGGATGTAATGGAAAGTAGGAACAATGTCGTTTTCTTTAAGAAACGAAATGAATTCGGTACGCTCTTCAAGGCTTCGACACTTTAAATAAAACATATGCGCATTATGCACGCATTCTTCAGGAATGGTAGGCAGCTTCACTAAGCCCTTTTCTTCCAGCTCTTTAAACGCATCATAGTACGTATGCCAACTAGCAAGTCGATTGTCGTTTATTTCGTCTGCAACTTCTAACTGGCCCCATAAGTAAGCAGCGTTCATATCGCTAGGCAAATAGCTACTCCCGTAATCTACCCAAGTGTATTTATCTACTTGGCCGCGGAAGAAACGAGAACGATTAGTGCCTTTCTCGCGAATAATTTCAGCTCGATCGTTGTATTCTTCGTTGTTTATTATCAGGGCGCCACCTTCGCCCATGGAATAATTTTTTGTTTCATGGAAGGAGAAGCAGCCGAAATCGCCAATAGTGCCCAGAGCTTTACCTTTATATGAGCTCATAACACCTTGGGCGGCATCTTCTACAACTTTCAGATTGTGACGCTTTGCAATATCCATAATGGTATCCATTTCACACGCCACACCAGCATAATGGACGGGAACTATTACGCGAGTTTTGTCGGTGATTGCTGCTTCAATTTTGTTCTCATCGATATTCATGGTGTCTGGACGAACATCAACAAAAACCAACTTCGCACCAACAAGCACAAATGCGGTTGCTGTAGTCGAAAAAGTGAAGCTTGGCAGAATAACTTCATCACCAGGCTGCAGGTCGCAAAGAATTGCAGCCATTTCCAACGCTGTAGTGCCACTTGTAGTGAGAAGCGCCTTTTGGCAAGGCAAGTTTTCTTCTAACCAAGTGTGACATTTTTTAGTAAAGGGACCATCGCCGCAAATTTTATGGTTTTCTACCGCCTGTTTCACGTATTTGAGTTCCGTTCCTACATAAGGGGGAACGTTAAATGGAATCATTTCGACACCTTCTAGCAATCTGGAATGCTCAGACTTTTGGCACTGCGTCTTTTAGGGAGGCAGCACACCTTAAATCCAAGCTTTGTCCAACTATTTCTTTATGTGCGTCTATATACAAGCACACCAAATTCAGCGCGTTCGTCAAGACCTTTAAATAATAGTTGATTACGTACAAAAACGACAGAAGGGAACGCGGCAGAATCTCGGCCTTCAGTATATCCAAGAACTTATACGAATATGTAACTACTATGCTTTGCGGTGCTCCATTGCTGCCGTTCCTTACTTGTCGCCAGTAGACAAACTTCCTCTTCCTCGATGAAATAAATCCAGAATTTGATTCTTTTTTGCTGCCGCATAAATAAGAGCCAATTCTAGCCGCGTCCATTTTTTTCTGGCGAATATCAAAAAAACCTTGCTTGGAACAGTAAGACTTTCCGTAGGCATATTTGCAAATGAATCAATGAATACGCTGGTAAGATTGAGTTTTCTTGCAATAGAATACTTTTCACTCCAAGGAATAGAGTCATCAGTTACTAACCGCAACAAACTTCCAACAAACGTATTGAAAATTCTTAGCCGAGTTTTTTGGAATAAGTTTTTGTTGCTGCACGTATATGCAAGCAACTTTTCGCACTTGCTTACAGGATCGTGATAACGGTGCACCGTAGAAAGGGGATTTTTTTAAATAAAAGTAGTATTCCGTAGTTGTTATCGCACAACTATCTGCCCTTCGAAATGCATCAAGGTTGAAGAATAAGTCCTCGCTGTAAGTAACCCTCTCAGAGAGAAATGCGATATTGTTAGCTTTTACTAAGTCATTTCGATAAAGGTATGTACACGAAGACCAAGGGAGAATTTCTTCAAGAGGCTCCTCGACAACCCCTCCGATCAAGGCCGATACCAAAACCGACTCGATAGCCTCCTTATTGAAATTCTTAACACTCCGAAGCCGTTGATTTGCAAGCTGGTTAACAAAACTATCGAAATTGTTTTTTAAGAGCTCATCCTCATTTATTTCTTTAAGCCTGCAGCCAACAATGTCGTAATCGCCCGCACCTGCCAAGGAAAACAAGTCCTCAAACATGTATTCCGAAATCATATCGTCTGCATCTACGAAAGCGAGATATGTACCAGTTGCTTTTTTAATCCCCGCATTGCGCGATAAACCCTGGCCAACGTTACTTGAATTGCAAATAACGTATACAATTGTTCTCAGATTTATTTTCGGAAAGAGATATAGCTAAGAACCATACCCCCCCCCATAGATTAATTTCAACTTTTTGCAATAAAGAATCAGAATATAAATTACGCACCGCGCAATTACTATTCATTAATGCGACTCCTCTAAAGTTGAAACTCCTCCAAGTAAGGGATTGAGTTCGGATTTAACTGCTATTTTCCAAAGATTTTAGTAAAACAGCAGTTCAGCATCAAGATCATCAAATCTTATTCAATGATCTTGATTTACAGATTATTAGGTTTAGAGTTTGATTTCTGACTTTCCTAGCACCAGCTTCTAACCCGAAACAACTTCTAGTCGTCATCTTTACGACTTCTCAAACACTTCTTTCGCGGCGGCAACAAAGGCATTTTGGCCTTCGATGTTAGTGTGCGTTCTGTCGGAAAGCAGATACTCCGGGTGTCCGCTTGCTACCGAATTCCAGTCAACCAAGTAAACATTCGGGTATTCTTCGGCAATCTTTTCGTAAATCGCATTCGCTTCGTCAACAAACGATGAAGGACTATAAATGTTGTAGAGCAGAATGCGCCTATTGGGACCCAGTTCGTCTATTACCTGACGCACAAGCGCTTCGTCCGAAACGCCGCCATTAGTACCAAAGTCAAGGATGACATTCTGGCGGATCAAACCCTGATTATTGCCTTCCTTCACAACTTCAACGCCCTGTTCCCATTGCCGAATTGGTTCTGCCAAGAAGTTAATCTCGGGGAATTCTTCCTCAAAACCAATCGAGTTGCCCGAAATAAGCGAGTCGCCAATAGCGGTAATCGTTGAGCTGTCGGGAATGCCCGTCATCTGCGATTCGTCGTAATTCGGAATAGATCCAGGATCCTGCGGCGAACCATTGCCCGCATTTTGCTGCGCCTCTTGCGCCTGCTGAGCCTGTTCTGCCTGCTGCTGTTCAATCTGCAGCTGGAGCTGCGTTTTTGCCGGCGCCGTCGCAATAGCAATAATAGTCGCAAGTACCAGCACAACGCACACCGCTGCCTGAATTTTCCCAACGATGCCTTCGCGAACGCGATCGACCAGCTTTTCGAGCGACTTAATAAAGCCATCTTTTCGCATGGGCTCTTCAATGAAGCGATAACTCAAATCGGAAGCTACGAAAGAAATAAGCGCGAACAGCACATCGACCGCCACGTTTTCGACCGTACCCATAGCAGTCGGAATAAGAATGCGGCCAAACACCAACATTGGCCAATGCCATAGATAAATACCATAGGAACGAACGCCTATCCAGCGCAGGGGCGCAAGCTCCATGATTCGCGTGAACAGGGCATCTGGCCTGATAATTACCGCACCAACAAGGAACAAACTGAACAACGATCCAAGAACAAGTCCGAATGGATAAGTGAATGCAGCGGTATCGGGCACCAGCATCACTATAAGAATAAAGCCAATCAGGCCCACGGGAGCCAGCGCAGGGATCCATGGTTGTGCGCTCAACCACTCCTTCGAGAGCGAACCTTTTTCCTTGTTCCAAATGAACGCGAAAATGATGCCCATTGCAAGACCGAAGCAATGCGTATCGGTGCCGTAGTAAACACGTGTGTAATTGTCAGGAGCTGCCAGAACGCCCATCAACACCATCGAAGCAACAGCAATGGTTGCCACGATAGTAACAAGCTGCGAATTCTTCAGCCTGCGCGAAAGCAGCAAGAGCAATAGCGGAGGCCAAATGATGTAGAACTGCTCTTCAACGGCAAGTGACCAGAAGTTTTTAAAGAGCGACGGATTCGCCTGGTCGAAATAGTTCGAACCATGAATGATTTCCACCCAGTTGGTCGAATAGGTAAGCGCGCCGGCAACCTGCCTGAATGCGCCTACCAGAATATCGGGATAGATAATCGCGCCAATTGGCACGCACACCAAAATTACCAGCACGAGTGCCGGAATCAGGCGCCTAGCGCGGCGAAGCCAGAAGTTTTTCAGCGTGAAGGTTTTGTTTGGGTTTTGAATGTTTTGCAAATTGCGGTACGTAATCAAGAAGCCCGAAATTACAAAGAACAGGTCAACGCCAATGTAGCCACCTATAAATTGGTTAGGGGAAATGTGATACAGCAAAACCGCCAAAACCGCCAAAGCGCGCAGACCGTCCAAGCCAGGCATGTAAGATTTGCCCAGTTTGCGAGCATCGTGCGGTGATTTAGTGGTGGAGCCTGCGTCGGAATGGGATGGGGTGGCAGTTTGAGATACAACAGAAGAAGATGTCGCGACAGAAGAAACTTTAGTCGATGTTGCGTCATGCCTATCGCGTCCACCAAAAGGTATTTTGTCGGCAACATTACCAGCAACGCGAGCTGCTACGCCGCGAACTCCACGAGGAGTATGGGCTTCGCGGGCCTCACGAGCGGTGCGACCTTCATGCATGGCACGACCTTCACGACCTTCGCGAGCGACGCGGCTTTCACTAAAATCGCGAGCCTCGCGGTCACTTTCACCATAAACGTAATCATGCCTTTGGCGTGCATCACGAAAATCGCCACCTCTATTTACCTCGCCGAAACGAGAAGGCGAACGAAACCGAGTTTCATTTTCTGGCTCGATGCCAGGCTGATCGCCAATGCCATAGCGTTCATTGAACGAACGGTAGCGACCTGACGCGCCCCGATAAGCTCCATCGGGTTGATTTTCGTGACGATATCCCGCGCTAGAATGATCCATAATCTCATCATCGCGACTTTGCAAAAAATCTTGCGAGCGCAAAACGCGATCATTGCGCAAAGGGCGCTTGTTCACCTGTGAGCGCATCTGCGAATTGGCATGTGGCTGCTGCCCATGCAACTGAGCTTGTCCATGTACTTGCACTTGCCCACGCAACTGCGAGCGCGTAGAAGAATATTCCTGCGAACGAGTTCTTGGGTTCGTTTGCAGACGTGATTGTGAGTGTGATTGTGCGCGCGATTGTGACTGTACGTGTTGCGGCGATTGCGAGCGCACTTGCTGATGCGCCTGAGAATATCCCCGACGAGAATAATCGGTATCAGAAAAACGCGATTGTGTTGAAGATTGAGAATCCTGAACGTCTTGATTTGAATGTGCTTTCTGAGATGCATTCTCAACATTTTTAGCCTTAATAGATTTCCAATAATCAAGTTGTGAAGACATTACCAGATTCCCAATTATTCACAATAAAACCAATTTTTCAGTAAGGCTAAATGTATCACCTTCACCTGGTTGTTATATATAGAAATCAGCCCCAATTACCTGAATAGCACCATTTTCAAGAATAATTTGCAACGTCATCTATTCAGTGGCTAATTTTCTCACCTAGCTTACCCACAAATTCTTCTGCAAGACTAAGATCTATTTCTTAATACGATACTTTCTATTACGACTTTGCACTGCAGCGGTTGCTTCCACGATACCTTGATCGAGAAGCTTATTCACGCGACGACGCGCTTGGGTGATTGTTATGTTGCTCTTTTCGGCAATCTCACGCATAGATAGTTCACCGTTATTTCTAAGAAAGACCTCTACAATCTCTTTACCCCTTTCGGCATGACCAGGATTTCCTTTTCTCGCACCTGGACGCTTTAAAATCACTTTAAAATGATCCATTCTTGGATAAAACTCTGGCCGTTCTAAACCATTTGCAAGCATTTTATTAATCATTAAAAGGATTCCCGAACCGTTACCTTCTGCAGGAGCACCTTGGCTATCTCGCAGCGGAACAAGAGACATAAGTTTCATAATAGTTGCGTTACGACAGCATGATCTTCCATCTGTAAGATCCGCCTTTGATTTTCCCCACAGACCACCAGGGCTTGTAATTTCGATCCTGTCGTCATATACGTCAATAGCTACCGACTCGCCATCAAATCGCGAGTTATAGCTACGATGAACCAATGCATTAGTAATAGCTTCACGAAGAACAGTTTCAGGTATTTCTAAATTATCTTTACGATCAAGCCCTTCAATAGTAATCTCGCGTCGCAAATTCTTAGAAATTGCAGTAATGGAGCCCTCAATCATTTCTCCAAGCGTACCTTCACAAAGCGTTCTATCCTTGAAGCGTAACACACCACCGAGACTTTTCTGCGTTCCTGGATGTACTGCAAGATCAACATTTAATTTAGGAAAGAATTCTTGTGGATATTCTCCCGCCACCAGCAATCCCGCACGCATTACATTGCCGTTTGAATCAATGAAGTTTAGCCTTTTTAGGCGTTCTTCGGTCGTATTTGCTCCTCGCATAGAACGAGGAGCTATCATAAGCGCCCGCGCAAAGAGTGCTTCAAAAACATTTTTATCAAGATCATCAACAGTTGCGCCTTCTACAATGGCTCGATCTGAATTGTCCACTTCCGCCGCAGATCGAAGCTCAAAAATCTCATTCGGAGACAGCTTTATGTCCTTGTCATCAATACGCTTATAACTGCCGTCTTGCAAACCTCGATCCGTTATATAGCAAGGCTTCTGAGACGTGTCGAGTTCGTCAATTTTAATTTTAAGAGCTACACCCTCTTCGCATACCACTCGCTCAATATAATACGCAGGAACATTGGTTAAGCGACTCGGTTGTCCTCCGTCTCCCATGCCAACAACAAACTGATTAAGTACTTTATCAATCTGAAAATCTTCAACAAAAGAAAAACCTTCTTCTTCATCTATACCAAGAAGAAGCGCGCCTCCATCAGTATTAGCAAAAGCACTAACTGTTGGCCATACGTCTTGCGATAAGTCTCTCTCGCACTTTTTAGCCTCATAATTACCATCATCATTGTCCTGTTTGCGTAGCTTCCGCAAAACATCATTTATATCTAAGACTTCGTCTTTCATCATTCACTCGCAATCATTCATTAATTGTTAGTGATAATTGTAAGTGACAAGAAATGATAATACAAGTGATATCAGAAACCGTAAGTGACAATATCTGATCATAAGCGTGCATTGAATTTATGCCTGTCTTCTTTTTTAAATTACCTATTTGTCTGGTGTTTCTAAGGCGTTCTTAGTGATTTATATATACATTTCTCGATTTTATGCCTAAGACTTAACCTCTCCTCGTATTCCCATCAATTACTGATTCACTCACATTGTCACTCACAAAAGTTAGAGATAGAGTGAGTGACGAAAGATAAAGCGAAGAATAAAGCAAGGCGTAATTAACGCTACCTGAATTGCTTCACATATACCTAAAAGAAAACAAGCGGCCTTTACACCAGCGCCATAACGAGAGCGATGAATACTGCAAGCACAATAGCTGCCACAATTGCAAAAACAAACGCGAACGCCATACCTAGTTTCTGATTAGGCTTTTTAACGGGAGCGTTTTTATCTCCGTCGCTCCCACCTACGGCATCACTTGAAAAAGTAAATTTCGCAGCTCGTCTTCCCTCAACGCCAGCAGTTAAGGCTTCTGCTGCCGACACTGTCGCAACAGAAGCCTTTTCTTTCGATTCGCTTTTATCCGTTATATTCGCCTTGTCTGCTTTATTAGCTTCGTCACTTTTGCTCGTTTCGTCACTCATACTGAACCTTGTCGGATCTATTGTTGTTTTCACTCTTACCTGAAAGTTTGCGTACATCTAAACTGGGCGCTACTCGCCCGCTAAATCTCTCTTTGATCGCAGCACGGGAATATCGTCCAAATCTTCGCCATGCCAACAACGAATGGCTCCCTTTTCTTCCAGTGCAGCAATTTCATCAGCCGAATAACCTTTTTCGCGCAGATAGCGCTCGGTATGATAACCAACAGGTTTACCCAAAACTAGCGGAGGATCGCCATAGCCGCCAAAACGCAGCGGTGCCGTATTAAATACACGAGGCCCGAAGTCCTTGCTTTCGTATCGACGCAGCGCATCGTTGTCATAGGCTTCTTCATCAGCCAAAATATCGTCATAGTCAAATAGCTTCTGATGCGGAACCTCTTGTTCTAACATAATGCGATCCCACTCATCGTAATCTTTTCGCGCGTATCCTTCGCCAATTTTTGAAACCACGTATTCCTGCAAGCCATGCTCTGCCATAGCAGCAAGAGTCGTGATACGATCGTCCTCAATCAGCTCATCCAACCCCAGCATTTGCATCATGGATGCAAAATAGCGGTTGTAATCAGGCAAGCAAATCAAAAACCAAACACCATCTTTTGACTGATAGGTGTTATTGAATGGATTGTTTGCCTTCGCGCGACTTCCAGGATACTGCGCGCCAAACTGCCTAGACTGAATTCCGTGCGAATGACCCCACAACGCCACGTGATACAGATTCGTCGTCACCTTATTACCCACACCGGTACGCGTACGATCAAACAGCGCCGCCACAATACCACCCGCAAAAATTGCTGCTGCGTTGAAATCGCCAAAACCTTGAGGTGCTGTCGCAGGCGATTCTCCTGCCTGGCGAAATACCGCATTCACACCACCGCGCGATCCCCAACAGACCGCATCGTATCCAGGCTCATCACGCATTTCGCCAAATTCGCCATAACCGCGCATCTGCGCCCATATCAAACGGGGGAATTTTTCATGAAGCGTTTCATAATCCAAGCCCATACGCTTTAACGCCTTGTCACGCACACCATTCACAAACACATCCGCAGTCGAAAGCAGATCCATAAAGATTGCCATGCCCTCTTCGGTTTTTAGATTTAAGCTGATCCAATCTTTGTTGGCATTTACGTTTTCGTAGGTAGGGTCACATTCTTCAGTACGTTTACCACCGAATCCATAGCATTGCGTACGCTGCGGATCGCCTGCGGGATTTTCGACCTTGATAACCTCAGCGCCCATTTCTCCTAGGCACCGTACCGCAGCAGGAGCTGCCACCCATTCCGCCAGCTCGACAACGCGAACACCCGACAGAGGACCAAATCCCTCGAATTCTTTCGATGCGTACATGGCTTCCCCTCTCCCTCGAACAAAGCCTCAAATTCAATTTCGCGTAAAGACTGCAACAGCTAAAGCTGAACGCAGTCAAGTTGCAGCAGGCTGAAACAGCCGCAAGCACAACCAAGGTTGCAAGCGCTGCCGCAACCTCGCTTATCCCCGTTATCACTAAGCGATATTGCTTAGGTCTTATTTTGGCGTATTTTATCTGCAGTTTTAAATGTTTTTAAAAAGAGATTCATTCATATATGAACTGAACCCCGATAGTGAGACTGGAAACAAAAGTTTTCAGTCTCACTTGCTTTTAGGGGTGATGTTTTGAAATACGGAATACAGGTTAGAACTGAAGCGATTCGATACTTCGAAATGGGTTTTGCCGATAAGCGAGTCGCAAGACTGCTTGGAATTTCTTGTGGCACTGTTAAAGAATGGCTCTACACTTACAGGGCACACGGAAAGGAGGCTCTGTTCGTGACTAAACATCAAAGTTACTCCTATGACCTCAAGCTTAGCGCTGTTAAAGCAGTCACAGAAGGAAAGATGACTAAATCTAGAGCCATGGAGATCTATGGAATTAAATCATTGTCTTCGCTAAATGTTTGGTGCAGGCTTTATATCAAAGAAGGCCCTGATGCCCTTCGTCCTAAACCTAAGGGTAGACCCAAAAAAACTACACCAGTATTTTCTTCACGCGAAGAAGAACTGGAAGCGCGAGTGCGTGAATTAGAGCTGGAGAACGAAATCTTAAAACGACTCGATGCCTTAGCGGAAGAGACAAAGCAAAAGCGGCAGACGCGTTAAGGCATGACTATCCGCTTGAACTTATACTTAATAAACTCGAGCTTCCCAAGAGTACTTATTACCGCTACGCTGACGGCAAGAAGCCTAAAGTTGATAAGTGGGCTGATGTAAGGCCTCTCATCCATGAGGTATTTTCCCGTACTCCCAATGGTATGGGGTATCGTCAGATAGCAACGGCTCTTAGGTCCGAACAAGGACTTTGCATGAGCGGAAAGACTGTACTCAAGCTAATGCGCGAAGAGGGACTCATCTGCCGAACAAGACGCAAGCGGTATAACTCGTATCGTGGAGAAGAAGGGAAAGCTGCCAAGAATATCTTGAATCGTAACTTCACAGCAAAAGCTCCGATGAAAAAGCTTGTCACTGATGTTACCGAGTTCAAAGTGGCAGGAGCTAAAGCATATCTATCACCAGTGATGGATCTCTACAACAACGAAATTATTGCATGGTCAGTAGCAAGAAATGCAAATATGGCTCAAGCGATGGAGATGTTAGATCGGCTTGGGCCACACCTTTATGGTCCTGCTCTTTTACACTCTGATCAGGGCTGGCAATACCAGCAGAAAAGTCTCCAAAAACGCTTAAAAGAAATGGAACTTACCCAAAGTATGTCCAGGAAGGCAACATGTCTAGATAACGCTTGCATGGAAGGTTTCTTTGGACACCTCAAAGACGAGTTCTTTCGTGGCCAGAAGTTTGAATCTTTCGATGATTTTAAAGACCAACTTGATGCTTACATTACTTACTGGAACACACGAAGATATCAAGTATGCCTAAAAGGAATGACCCCGGTTGAGTACCGAGGCCATTCAATAAGAGCTGCTTAAGAACTTTTATTAACCGTCTCACTTTTGGGGTCTAGTTCATAGCGAATGGTTTATTGTTTCGGACGCTTCGCATCCTCACCAGGCTGAAGCCATCAAAAAAGGACGTAGCTGAGCAAAGCTCAGCTACGTCCGATAACACCGCTTACACTAATTTACTTCCGTGGTTCCATGCTACTTCCGCAATCCCATATTACTTCCGTGGTTCATGTTACTTCCGTGGTCCTTGTTACTTCCGCGACTCCATGATTTCCGCCAGGCCTTGCACGCGAGTCTCAAACTGCGCCTGACTAAATACTCGAGGATCAGCTTGGTCGGCATCAAAAGTGGTGTATGGCAGACCACGCGACTGCTCTAGCTGACGCTGCATTTTAAACATGATACCAACCCAAGGTTTGCAGCTACGCATCACATTACATAAAACTCCGTCGCAATGATAATCATCGATCAGTCCTAAACGATAATCTCGCCCGAGTTCGATACCTGTCGCGTTGTTGGTTTTCGCGTAGGCTTCACATAAGGTATAGAGATCGTTAAAGGTGACTCCATAGTTTCCGCAATATGGGGTGCCCACCAAATTGATACCATTTTCCGCAAGCGTCTCCGAATTGCTTCGCAGATAAGGCCAACAGCACAGACCATCAAATAGGATGCGATATTTTTCTTCTCCCTTAAAAGTGCTCTCGCCCGATATGATTTTTTCTTTCAGTTCCTCTATATACATACGAAGTACTTCAGTGGTTTCTTTCCGACCGCGCGCGATTACCATCAACGCCATAAAGTTGTACGCATCAAAGCCACTCACAGGTGAAGGGACTGTTTTTCCCATCAGATCCAGCGCCTCTTGAAACAAGCGACCATTTTCGGCGGAAATTTCCATAACCTCTTGGAATTTATCGTAATCAAATGATTTTCCGCTTATTTCTTCGAGCTGCTCAACGATGCCCTGCACCTGCTTTTTCATATAGGCGATCTTGCTTTTCTTGTAATACCCATCGGTGTTGTAGGGGACATCAAACATAATGAAAGGAATATCGAGCTTCCAAGCTAAATTCTCATACCATTTAATTACGGTGGTACAAATGTTATTGCCAACGCACAAGAAATCAGGCTCTGGGATATCTAACCCAAACCCAAAATCTTCCTCGCGCTCGATAAACCCTAAATTGATGCGCGCGTAGGAACAAAGGTCCATGGAGTAACCGAGTCCTTCGGCTTTTTCGCAAAAGGGAATAGCGCCTTTATGAGCCGCAACTGCCGCCGCATGATTTTCGGGATAAATTACATTGAGATCGAAAACCTCGAATAGCTCTTTTATGAAGTTTGAGGTGGAATACCCTACTGGTTTTCCCGCCGCTTTTGCATCACGCGCTTCTTGATACAAGTCACCGGTAACCTCTTTCATTCGTGCGCGAGCGGGACTGTAGTTTTTACTCTTTTTATCAACCGTGAGAACATCTCTTTCTTATTTGTTTGAACTTGGCCATACGGTTTTGTTCACTTGATCTTCGCCATTTCTCCGTGGTCGCTTGATCTTGGTCGTGCGATTCTGGTCGCTTGATCTTCGAACTTATCCAATCATTTCAGCGAATGCCTGAATACGCGTGGCAGCTTGTTCATTAATATGATCTTGCTGAGCGGTCTCCAAATATAAAAGTGGAACATCGGCATCGGCGAGTTGCTTTTTTATGACAGGGAAATCGTATTCTTCCTCTTCACAAAACTTTGTCACATTGATAAGGGCGCCATCTGCTTTACGCTCTTTTGCCAATGTCACCAGCGTTTCTCCTCGCTGCTTTGTAGGATCAAGCGCAACCGACGTGTTTTCGATATCGAGCCAAATATGCGCAAGACTAACAAACGGATCCACATTACCAGGAGCATCTTTCGCAAAACGAACTGACTCAGCCGACAACACGTCGCCCACAATTGCAATATTCTGCTTCTCAAGCTCATCGAGAAGCGGTTTGGAATCAAGCAAGATTCCTGTTGCGACCAGGCGCAAACCATCAAAAGTATCATCAGAAAGATTGGAGAGTTCTTGATTAATCTGAAGCACCATTTCTGTATGTACTCGAACTGGCAAAATCTGAGCTGCTTTATACACCACATGACGCTTCCAGGGAGTAACCACCCCTGGATGAGCTGCAGCAACTAAATCGAATTCCCTCATCGCCGCACGTTGTTTGTTGTACGCGTTGATGCTGGTGCGCAAAGCTTTGTCGGTAATAGAATTGCCCAAAATTTCTTCCAGCTTTTCTTTGACGTCTTCTAGTTCTGATAAGTAGTAGTCCTCCGCCGCTGGATGAGTGCGATTTGCTGGCTGCAACCAAACTCATAACAGGCATTTCAGGAAGCGCAAATTTCCAATTCTCTTCCAAATTACGTAAGCCGTCGCACGTGGTGGGAATAATAACGCCTGATAGATAGCTATACTCGCCACGCAAGGCGCGCTCCATGAGCGTTACCAAAATCGAACAATAAAAGGCAGGATAGTATCCATTTGCGCGACTTATTTCAGTGTCGCCTCCCCAGAGTTCGAGTGGATACATCCCCGCAGCATCCACTAACTCGTAAGGGGCGAAATACGGTAAGCAACCTATTGCCTTTTGATTGTCGCTTCGATACTTTTCAAAGGTTTTCTGCGGATCAGCGATCGCCTACTCCATCTCGGAAAACAATTCGTCAATTGTTTTGTGCGATTTTTCTTCAACAGTCCCCATGCAATACACCCCTTCTTGCCTCCGTCCATGACGGACCTCACTTGAAATAACCTCGCTTATCTATGGCGAATCCCACTTAAATTGCCTCGGTTATCCATGACGATCCCTGCTAAAATAACCTCGGTTTTTTCTTCTGCTTCCTTGTAAGTGTTTTTAAAATGCCTCTATTTGACACGTCTCAGATATTTATTTGCCTCAAATATTTATTTACACTTCTTGTACGCCTTAAGTGCTGCACCTATCGCACCGGCAAACTGGCAATTTTCAGGTACTGAAATAGAAGCACCAAGTTCTCGTTCCAGAGCACGAACGACTCCTGCGTTTTGTGCGACACCGCCGCTCATACCAACAGGCTTATGTATCCCTAAGCGACGCGCCAAACCCGCTGTCCTTTGCGCACAAGAATTGTGAATGCCTGCAACAATATCGGGGATCTTATTGCCTTCAGCCAGATGAGAAATAACTTCCGATTCCGCAAAAACCGTACAGGTTGAGCTAATCTTCACGGGATCTGTTGCTTGAGCATCGAGATTGCCTAACTCATCGGTGGTGGTTTCAAGAACACCTGCCATTACATCGAGAAATCGGCCAGTTCCAGCGGCGCATTTCTCGTTCATGACAAAGTTTTCTAGCATACCTTGGTCATTGAGACTAAGAACTTTTACATCCTGGCCACCAATATCAATAATGGTTCGAATCCCAGGCAACAGATGGCTCATTCCTAATGCATGACAAGAAAGCTCGCTGATTTCCTCATTTGCCTGCTCAAAGCGCTGGCGTCCATAGCCGGTAGCGATGCAGTAAGTAATATCGCCCCAGGAAAGATTCGCCTTTTCGAATAGATCATCGATAACACGCGCCGCACCACTTGTCCCTGCTCCGAGGGCATAAAGAGAACGCGCCACAATACGATTGCCGTCTTCAAGAATGACAGCTTTACTTGATGTTGAACCAATATCGATCCCCAAGGTGTACATAATGATCCCCCTCCATTAGTACGCCATTTTTTGTAATATTCCCCTATAGAACCAGCTTACTCGCACATTTGTAATCAGGGTTGCAAGTTCCTATATTCTTTTTAGAAAAGATTGTTTCATTTTGCGCATAACGCTATTCAAGAAGATTGTTTCATTTTCCGCATAGCGCTTTTCAAACAATTCAGGGACGTCCAGAACAACCTCAAACCTATTGCCATGACAACAACTGCCAAACCCGCAGTCGCAGTAATGACTACCAAATCCACCACTGCAGCAGCATCTACCAAACCTACGCAGTAGCAACCGCCAGGCCAACTTCCATAGCAATCATCAGATTTGTCATTAAAGTAGTTACTATATTTGCCACATTTTTAGCTTGTATGTACTTTTATGTTTGCAAATTGCGAGTTTTGTCACATTTTGGTCTTGTGTGTATAAGATTAATTTAAAAACAATTCTCAAATTCACGAATCCCTAAATACTACTTCGAACTCCATGAATTTATACAACATTTTCTATACTAGTGTTTATTTTTTAAATTAGATACTTCACATTTGTGGAATATAATTCTGAAACGGTCAAACACAAAAATACACACGAGCCTAAAATGTGTCAAAATCCAGACTTATAAACCAGAGTCCAAGCTCATGTGTCGAAATCAAGGCTTATAGGTCAATATTTAGGCTCATAAGCCAAATCAAGGTTTGTGTCAAAATCCGCACCTATAAGCCAAAATCCAAGCTTATAGGTCAAAATCGGGCTTATAGGTAAAATCCAGGCTTTGCAAGCTGAGATCCAAGCTTATAGATCAAAACCTAAACCGCGCACTTAGAACGATTTGTTAGAACCGCACCCATGAAAAAAGAGCCCAACAAATGTTGGGCTCTCGTCGTTAAAGAATCTAGCGCGAATGCACTTATCTTTATGCTTTCTTGGCGCCTGCCTTAGCAATCGCCTTCAGCAACCGTATCGGCCGGTATTACATCTGCATTGCTACCAAGTAACCGTCACGAATTGCCTCGAGGAGACGCTTGAACTCAGGCGTACCATAAGGATCGTTTGCAGCAACGCCTTCCCAGTCAGTGTGGGGAGAAGCATTACCGATGAGGTGAAGATGCTCTTCACCAAAAACACCCTTAGCCTCGTCATAGAGCTGAGTGTTGTCGATCATGGTAGTACCCGTAATGATGGTGTCAGCAGGAACCGTGAATTCCTTGCCCTCAGCATCTTCGCAAAGTACGCCTTCGTCGGTGTAAGCCTTAACCTTGGTCAAGGTAAGAATCTTTACGCCTTCCTTCTTCAGCTTGCGAAGCTCAGGGTTCTTGTCGATGATGCCGATTTCAGCGCCAGCCTTCTTAGCAGGCTCGATAACGGTAACCTCACGGCCTTCGTTCATGGAGGATGCTACCTCGATACCAGCAAAGCCGCCGCCGATAACAGCCATGCGCTTCTTAACCAGCAAGTGAGTACCAAGACCCCACTGCATAAGTCCCAAAGGTGCGCCGAGGATGCCCATGCCGAAGCAGGAAAGACCCCACATGAAGCCCTTACCAGGGGTGCCCTTGCCTTCAACGAGCTCCTTCAATGCGTGAGAATCGATAACGTTCTTACGATCCTTACCAGGAACATCAGGAGAAGTGGTTTCAGGACCAACAGCCAAGATTACTTCGTCAGCACCGAAATCCTTAAGGTAATTTACGTCTACTTTGGTGTTGCAACGAACATCAATGCCAAGACGCTTGATTTCGTTGTTGTACCAATCAACCATTGGAGGAAGTTCTTCGTTGAGAACCTGAGCAAGGTTCAGCAAACCGCAAGGCTTCTTCTTCTGGTCAACAACGGTTACGTTCTTGAAGCCACGCATCTTCAAGTTGCGAGCAGCTTCCAAACCAGCAGGGCCAGCACCAACGATGAGGATTTTCTTTTCTGCCTCTTCGCCCGTTACCTGATGATCTGCAGGCAAGCCGTACTGAGAGAAGTATACGTTGGGGTTAACCGAGCACTTGCAAGGCTTACCAATAAAGATGTTGTCAAGGCAGCGAGAGCAAACGATGCAAGGACGAACTTCTTCGCTGCGGCCTTCAGCAACCTTGATGCCGATTTCAGGCTCTGCAATCCAGTGACGAGCCATACCAGCAGCATCGCCAGAACCGTCTGCCAAAATCTTTTCGCAAACATCCAAGTGATTAATACGGGTACCAGGGAAGCAAGGCAAAGTGGTGTACTTCTTAGCTTCCTTGGACAGATAAATGAACTCGCCTTCAGGAACGAGCTGGTTAGCAACAGGACGAGGAGCCTCGTGGAAGCCAGCCTGGATAGACCAAGCATCTACGCCGTGCTTCTCAACGCATTCGATAACCTCTTTGAGGTCTTCAACGCGCTGACCACCAGGCATAAGGTCGTCTGCAGAGTAACGAATCAAGATAGGCATATCGTCGCCGCAAGTCTTGTGGATCTCGTCGATGATCTCGGTGAGCAGACGGCAGCGGTTTTCAGTGGATCCACCATATTCGTCAGTACGATGGTTGGAGTACTTGGAAATGAAGCGCATTACCATGTAGCCGATACCAGCATGAATCTCGATGATGTCGATGCCAGCCTTCTTGCAGCGAAGAGCTGCTTCGCCGTACTGCTTAACTACGATAGCAATTTCTTCCTTGGTGAATTCCTTTTCAGGCATGCCTACGAAGGGGCCAGAAACTACGTCCTTGGAAGGAGCGTAGGAGTGAAGTTCATCTTCACCAGTTGCGCGCCACTCGTAGCAGAGCTGAAGCTGAGCGGCCAGCTTTGCGCCATGCTTGTGGCAAACTTCTGCGGTGCGGGTAAGACCTGGGATAAAGCAGTCGTCCCAAACGCCTACTGCACCAGTGGTGGTGTGATACTTAGGATGCGTATCGAATACGTCGCAAACATAGCAAGAGCCCAGCTCGATCAGAGCGGCACCGCCCTTTGCACGCTGCTCATAGAAGTCCACCAAGTCGTCGCCAACATGATAGTTGTCGGTCTTCTCGATGGTCATTGGCAGCATAACAAAACGATTACGCAGCTCAACGTTGCCGATTTTAAACGGCTTGTTTAACAATTCGTACTTCACTTCGCGGCCCCTTTCGTAAGACAAAAGTGAAATTCCATTCCAGCATCTATGAGAGCAGATTGAACGTATCTGAGGCAACCCGTTACCCTTAGCTTTATCTTGCTGGCTCGCTAATCATCTAATCGCAATTCGTCAGAACGAAGTTGCATTAGCAACGCGCGAAATTAACAAAGCGTCAAATTGCTATACTGCCAACTTCGCAAACGCCTGCTGCTAGCTTAAGGCTGCATCAGTAATGACCAATCGTATGCACTCCTTCGCATTAAGATATTGTAAAACAGAACACCTTGCATTTTGTGTCAATATCCATTGATTGTTCTACCGATTAGCAGAAAAATGGATAGGCTCAGGCGCATTTGTCGCCAGTTATAAGGTTAATGCTACACATTTTTGAACTTTTGACCTAATTTTAACGAGAGCACGATAAAATAGCTTCAAAGTCATTTCGGGACTCAAACTCTGCATGTTTGGGACTACGACCGCACCTGTGAGGGGTTGTAACTGCACCTCTTAAAAGTTGTAACTATAAGGCGGCTATAGGCGAAAGGAACGATACGGTGGGCACCTTTGATACTAAACTACTGATCTCCCAGGCCTTAGTCGACCTATGCCAAGAACAACCACTAAAAAAGGTTTCTATTAGCGACATCGTGGAGCGCACAGGTAAAAACCGAAAAACATTCTACTATCACTTCGAAGATAAGAATGCTCTTATTATTTGGAAATTTCGATACGACCTTGGCACCGAACTCCAGCGCCGCTTCCCAGAAAACATCCTGGTATACGAAAAGGAAGGCGAAGGTACCTATCCTGAACTTCCTTTCTATATCACACAGAAGTCGGGCGTTCGCTCGCTTGATCATTCAAAATTTTTCGACACGTTTGCCATCGTGCTTGAACGAGAACGAAACTTTTATATGCAAGCCTTCGCTGAAACAGGTCCTGCCGCCCTGCGCAATTATCTCTACGAGCTTTATCTGCCCGCCTTGCGCAACGACATAACTATCATTTTGGCTAATCGATACTTACCCGAAGAAAACATCGATTTCTTGAGCGAATTTTATACCTGCGCTTTTCTGTCCTATTTCACCCGCAAATGCGAGCAACCTGGAACGAAGCACCTCATCAGCAACGCGGGCCCCTTCGCCAATATCATTCACAGCTCAATGGAAAGCGAAATCAAAGAAGCGCAGCTGCGTAGGAATTTATAGGCATCCCAGCCGACCCAACCGATCTCTTTAGCTGATTTGCCTTGCAAATTTATCACCCGTGCGGCACATATCTCGGACGATTTACTTCAGGCACCCACCTCTCGCGCGATTCATCCCTGGGTCAATTAATCGCCCGCGCAATCCATCCCTAGGGTTATCCGCCTCTCAGGCTATCCATCTCTTGGGCGATCCGTCCCTCAGGCTATCAACCTTTTGGACGATCTGTCTCTAAAGTAAACGATCCATCTCTTGGGCGATTCTTCCCTAAAGCAATCCACTTCTCAGGGAAATTTTCCTTCTACCCACCAAGTTGATCTGGAGATATTTCAAAAAGGTTGCCACTTGCTTGCCGCTTGTTTTCACCCCTTTTGCCGAACAATTAAAGACTGATTAATCAAACGTAAAACCAGCTCAGCTGAAAAAAGAACTCGTTTTTCGGTGCTACCCTACCAAACATATCGTTCAACGAAGAACGTTATCGAAACATTTGTTTCGTTTTCAATTCCCCAAAACTACTTATAAGCACCTCTTTGTACTTATAAATTTCAGCAGAAAACGAAACGCATGTTTTCTCGATTCAATGACGAATCGCTTCTAGCTGCGCGAACCTTCTCAAGAATTCTGCAAAGCAGCAGCAAATTCTTACGCGCATGGTTTTCGGATCAAAAAAGGAAGTGATCACATGACTCCTCCATCAACGGCAACCACCTTAGGTGGTGCGCGAGTCGAATCGAAAGAGTACTTTGAAAAACGAGCTCTCAAAAAAGGTGCCGTGAGTTGGGTACTCTTAATGAGTTTGGGCGTTGCCTATGTTATATCCGGCGATTTCTCCGGCTGGAACTACGGCATCGCTAACGGTGGCTGGGCAGGAATGGCTATAGCTTTTGTCGTAATGGGCGCCATGTATTTATTTATGGTTCTTGGCCTTGCTGAAATGTCTTCCGCTATGCCAACAGCAGGTGCAGGTTACGGATTCGCTCGTCGTGCAATGGGAAAGATTGGCGGTGCCGTAACGGGATTCGCTATTCTTATCGAATACTGCATTTGCCCTGCTGCAATTTCAACCTTTATTGCAGATTACGTGCATGCGCTTGGGCTCTTCGCCGACGTCCCTTCCGCCTTAATAATTGGATTCTTTTTTGTGGTATTCGTTGGAATTCACCTTATCGGCGTTGGTGAAGCCCTCAAGATTGTTTTTGCCATTACAGCAATCGCAGTTGTAGCTCTTCTTGCTTTTGTGTTTGGCATGATTCCTCATTTCGATGCAGCAAATTTGTTCAATATAGCTCCCGCTGTCGAAGGTGGTAGCAGCTTATTCCCCTACGGATTAACGGGCGTGATTGCTGCATTGCCTTTCGGCATTTGGTTATTCCTTGCTATTGAAGGTGTTCCACTAGCTGCAGAAGAATCCTCTAATCCAAAGAAGGATATGCCTCGAGGCATTATAGGCGCGATGTTGTTCCTGGTTGTAACGGGCACCTTAGTTCTCGTTTTAACCGCAGGTGGTGCAGGCGCAGAATTTGCAGGCAGCGCCGCTGCTCCTTTGGTTGATGCCCTGAACTATGTTGGTGAATCTAACATTGCAACCTTCGTTAATTATGTTGGCTTAACAGGCCTAATAGCTTCATTCTTCTCTACGGTATTTAGTGGTTCTCGCCAAGCATTTGCTCTTTCGCGTGCTGGCTATCTTCCTAAGTTCCTATCGGTAACCGGATCTCGCAAAACCCCTTACGTTGCCCTTTTAGTACTTGGGGTAATTGCCTTTGCACTAGCTGTAGTGGTTCAGAACGGAAGCATCCTACTGAACATGGCCGTATTCGCAGCGTGCGTGTCGTATGCCATGATGAACCTTTCCCACATCATCCTTCGCAAAAAGGAACCTGACATGGAACGCGGATTCGTTGTTCCTGGTGGTGTAGTACTCACCTCAATCGCTTTTGCTCTTTCGCTTGTTGCGATTGTATCCACCTTCGTGGTTGATAGTTTTGCAGCAGGATGCACGCTTCTGGTGCTCGTTGCCTTACTTGCTTATTTCTTCCTTTACTCGCGCAAGCATTTGGTAGGCAACGCTCCCGAAGAAGAGTTCGCAGCTCTGAAAGCGGCAGAGGCCGAGCTTAAGTAATGCGGCAAAGCTTAAATGAAGCAGACAGCTTAAATGAAGCAGCCAGCTTAAGTAATACCCGCCGAACTCAAGTAATACAAACCGAACTTAAGTGATACAGCAGCGCTCAAATAGCAAAGCTGAACTTAAGCGATACGGCAAAGCTTAAGTCATACAGGCGAGCTTAAGTAACACGGCAGAACTTACCGCGCCCACACAGCAAAGCAAAACTCAAATAGCAAGGCCTGTGCGTTTTGTCGGTTGACCTACTTTTATTCTGGAAAGGATTCTTATGGTGAGGGCAGTTTTATTCGATTGCGACGGCATCCTCCTGGACTCCATGAATTCATGGCATAGCCTCGAGGTGCATTTAGCTTCTCGAGCAAATATAACCTTGACCGCCAATCAGATGGATATGCTGAACAAGAACACGCTGAGACAAACCGTCCAATATTTTTATACCGAATATCGGATAGAAAATCGTTTTGAAACACTTTATGACTATGCGTATAGCTATTTACTCAAGCAATATCAGAACAATATTCCTGCCCGAAAAGGCATTCTCTCAGTGATCAAAAAACTTAAAAGCAAGGGTATTTTACTCTATATAGCTTCATCGAGTCCCCGAGCTTTTATTGAAACGGGACTACAAAGCAATAACCTTTTGGCTTATTTCGAAGGATGCTTTTCTGCCGAAGACCTCAATAAATCCAAACAAGACACCGATTTTTATCGTTTCATTTCCTCTTCGCTTCAAATCGCACCGAACCAACTTTGTCTCATTGATGATTCGGCTTACGCCTTAGCGGTTGCGCGCATCGTAGGAATGCGAACCATAGGAGTCCACGACACCAACATTGCTTCAACTTTCGAAATGTTGCACTCGTGCGCCGATTTCGCTATTCAAGGCTTCAGCCAACTTAACTATTCCTGGTTTGAAAATTAGAAAAGAGAATGCTTTATGTCTTGTCCTGAAAAAAATGTAGGGATACTAGAATCCAATAGTTTCAATATGAATAACCTCGACAAACTTGACGAGGGCCTTCGCTCGATGGTTGCACGTCGTGAAGTTCTGGGGCCTTGCTATCGTCTTTTTTATCAGAAGCCTCTTCATTTAGTGCGCGGAAACGGTACGCGCCTGTTCGATGCTGATGGAACAGAGTATCTAGATATGTACAACAACATCCCATCCATCGGACACAGCAACCCCGTCATTACTGAAGCAGTAACGCAGCAGTTGCAGCTCATTAATACCCACACGCGCTATGTTCATGAAAACCTTCTTGATTACGCAGACAACCTTATCGCACTGCTTCCTGATGAAATCGATCGCATCATGTTCATGTGCTCGGGCTCCGAAGCAAATGATTTAGCGGTACGATGCGCTCAACTCTATACTGGCGGAACAGACATTATAGTTACCAGCGAAGCCTACCATGGCAACACCGCTCTCATCTCAGGGCTTTCTCCTTCTATCGGTAAAGATGTGCCTATGAGCATGACCATGCGCATGATTCCCTCACCGGACACCTATCGAATCGGAACAGAAGATATTTCGCAGTGGATGTGCGACCAAATCGCGCAAGCAATTGCCGACATGCGGCGTCATGGCATTTCTTTCGCGGGCGTCTTATTTGACAGTATTTTTTCTTCGGATGGAGTAATACCCGGCAAACCTGGATTTCTTAAGCCTGTCGTTGATTTGGTTCACAACGAGGGCGGCGTATACATTGCCGATGAGGTACAGCCTGGTTTTTGCCGCACCGGCGAATCCTTTTGGGGATTCGAGCGCCACGCCCTTGTTCCCGACATTGTTACCATGGGAAAACCAATGGCCAATGGCATTGCTTGTTCTGGCATGGCGATTAAGCACGAAATTCTCGATGCTTTTGCCCAAAACAACCCATACTTTAATACTTTCGCAGGAAATCCCGTTGCCATGGCTGCCGCGCAAGCAGTCCTGGACTATCTCAAAACCAACAACATCCTTTCCCACACAAAAGAAATGGGAAGCAAGCTCAAATCAATGCTTGAAGGTATGCAAGCCGACTACCCTCTCCTCGGAGATGTGCGAGGTAGCGGATTGTTTATTGGAGTGGACATAGTAGAACCTCATACCACCACTCCAAATCGATCCCTTGCAGTAAAGCTTATCGAAGTGCTTCGTGAACATAAGGTTCTCATTTCGCTTTGCGGACCTCACGGAAACGTGCTTAAAATACGCCCTCCCCTTGTCTTCGACGATGCAGACCTTGATTGGTTTGCTGATGCGCTTCAATCATCCCTGAAAGAACTGTCCTAAAAGAGGTATCTCATGGCTAACAATTTCGAAAACCCCGAAATATTTGCAGAAATAGCGCAACAAGCTGCGGAACGCTACCCTTTTGAAGCTCCCGCTGTCAAACTTCTTGCTTTTTCAGAAAACGCAACGTATTTGGTATTCAACCCCCACACGCAGGAAAAATATTGCGTACTGCGCGTAGGGCGTCCGGGATACCACACCCTTGAAGAATACGAAAGCGAAATAAGCTGGCTGCGGCAAATCAACGACTACACACCCCTTGTGGTTGCCAACCCGATTCCAGCTGCAGATGGCAGTTTCATCCAGCAGATTCCCGACGAAGCTACTGCCACCACTTATTTTTGCGTAGCGACTGAATTTTTAACGGGACAAACTCTCGAAAATGACAACGCGCCTGATGCAGCGGTTCGCCACTTTGAGACTTTAGGCAAAATTACCGCCTATCTACATCGCCAAACAGAAATATGGAATGGCACCAAAAATATCAAACGCTTCCATTGGGATACCGAAAACATGATCGGCGAACAGGCGATTTGGGGCAATTGGAAAGACTATCCGGAAATGACCCCTGAAGCCGAAGAAAAAATCACGCAGTGTTGCGCAATCATAAAATCTCGGCTCGATAAATATGGGAAGAATCCCCGAAACTATGGCGTGATTCATGCTGATCTCCGCGATACCAATATTCTTGTTGACGGAGATGACATTAAGGTGATCGATTTTGACGATTTTGGATTCGGCTGGCATTTGCATGACTTAGCAAGCGCGCTTACGTTTATTGAGGATCGCGAAGACGTGCCTGACCTCGTAAATGCCTGGCTTGATGGATATCGAAAGGTTCTCCCTTTTACCGACACTGACTTTGTCGAAATTGACACGTTTATTTTGCAGCGTCGCATTCAAATGCTCGCTTGGATGGCAAGCCACCAGGACTCGACTCCCGTACAAGGATATATGCAGGGATACATGGAGGGAACCATGGAACTTGTTGATCGCTATTTGCGATTATTCGCTTAATCCAACACAGAAAAAGGACTGGCCATGAAGGAAATTGAAATAATCATCAACGGAGACAAGCTTGAAAGGGTCAAACGCGTTCTGGGGGCCTTTAGTGACAATGGTGTTTTTGTAAATCAAGGTTTTGGATACGGACACCAACATGGATATCGACAAGTGTATACGCGAGATGACAATCGAGGCGTAAATCTTTTGCCCAAAGTTTCAGTACGTACTGTAGTTGCTGACGAAAACGTAGAAGCTATTGTCAACGAAATGGTAAATACCCTGGGAAATGATTCATTTGGCGATGGAAAGATTTTTATAAAAGAAGTAGTTGAGGCTATTCGCGTTCGTACCAATGAACGCGGAAATGAAGCTCTATAGCTACCATCCTTGAATTGACCTACATAACAATTTTCTTACATTAAAAAGCGACAGAATTTCCGAAGAAAGCAGCGCTAGTTACCTTCTTCGGAAATTTTTTTGTGAAGAAGAACCGCCTGAGCAATTTTATGTAGTGGAACACGTTGATCCATTGATGCTTTACGCATTAATTGATAAGCCTCTTTTTCGCTGAAGCCCTGGTCAATTAAAACACCTTTGGCTTGATCAATCAGCTTTCGATCATCTAATTTATGCTCTAGCTCTTCTATAGTTTTCTTGCTTTTGCTTATGTACGCGTTACGTATTCGGGCGAAATCGATTTCCTCTAGCAAACGGGAATCAATGCAATCTTTTTGCACAAATCCCCCAACGCCCCTTTGTATAAGGTTTTCTTTTTCATTGAAAGAAAGCTCTTGATATACCACGACCATCGGAATTGTTGTCTGAAGTTTTACTCTTTCGATAATTTGATCAATTTTTTCAAATTCGGAAACCGAAATTATCAAACAGAGTGATTCTCTTAGAGTTTCCACGGATAAGTGATCGCAAATGCGAAAACCCGCCGCTTCCAAGATGGCTTTAATACGATCGATATTGATTGTACCTAAAACAATAATGTGCTTTTCCATCACTAACTACCTTATTTTGCTTCATACAAAATAAGCATATTGACTCGGTATTTCACTATCGTTTCAGGCGGTTTTCCACTCTGCAAAATTGCTTAATTTGTGGGGCTTAATTTGCGAGACACACCGCCAAATTTGCAAAATGCACTACCAAATTCACGAGACGGACCTTATCGAGCTCATCCTAATTATTCCGCATAGCTTTTCATGATAAGAGGTGCAGCAATATATACCATAATCTGGTCAGTGCCTTCTGCTATCTGGTTACCACGGCAGTCTTCCCAAATGGTACTTACTCGTGCACTTTCGGTGTATCCAAGGCCACCAAGAATCTGCATCGCATCACTTGCCACTTGAGTAGCAGTTTTAGGAATATAGCGCTTCATCAAAGCTACCGCTAAACGCTTCTCGGGGTGGTTGGTTTCTATAGACCACGCCGCGTGATAAAGCATCGCTCGCATGGTGCGCAAACTTACTTCCATATCGGTAAGCATCTGCTCGATTTGCTGGAACTGCCCAATAGGCACACCAAATGCCTTGCGCTCCCGAGCATTTTCGACCGCATCCTCCATTGCTGCCTGCGCCATACCAAGCGATGAAGCGCAAGTAAACACTCGCCCATATTCTAAAAGTCTAAACAGGTGGCGGAACCCGCCCTTGTGACCAATCAGACGATATTCGGGTTTAATCTCCACTTCATCGAAGGAAACTGAAGCGAACGGCACCATCGATTGACCAATTTTGTTAATAGGAATTGCACGAATACCAGGCAGATTATGAGGAATAAGCCAAAATGAAAGAGGGGGATATTTGTCGTTGCCCACGTTGTCTTTGTCGATGGCTGCAACCAAAATACTTGGAGAATATTCACCGTTGTTTACATAAGTTTTCTTGCCGTTAAGAATGATTTTGCCGTCACGCGTTTCGACCGAAGTGCTCATGCTCATGGTATCTGATCCGGCGTTGGGCTCTGAAACCGCAAGTGAAAACATAAGTCTTCCTGTATTGCGGTAGTTCTCCAATACTTCCGACACAACACCTTCATCGGCAAAGCCGCTTAATATCTGCAGATTGAATAGGTCGTTTTGAAACGGCAAAGCAGCGCCAGCGCATCTTGAAAGTTCTTCCAAGATGAGGGTCTGCCCCATAATGTCGAGCCCACGACGACCATCGCTTTGCACCTTATCAAGAGCAAAATAGCGATCAACAAAGCCCTTCACCACTTCATCGGGTAAGCCTTGATCTCGTCGCCACTGAAACACATGATCGGAAGTAAACACTTCTTCGCCAAAAGCGCGGAACGTCGCGATGATATTTTTTTGGCTTTCTGAAAGCTCGAATTCCACAAAGACCCCTCTTTATTCTTTAAGGTATAGCGCATAAACCCTTACATGATAAAAAGGATACGGCACTTGTTGGCAATATCCCATCATCAAGTTTCGCAATCTGTCGGAAGTCCTAACAACCCATTCACAAATTGAATCAGCCTAAATCACCTCAAGAACTGCATGGCAAATTTTCTGCGCCGCTAAATCAAAGTAGCTTGGTTTTGATAACTCAGTATTAATGAAAATTCCTACCGCCACTACTACTATGACAGCTAGGCAAGCTAGAACAATAACTGCGTTTCGAGATTTTGAGTTCATTGTGACCAGCTCCTCAATTTGTTACAATGACCAATGAGCGGTCACCCAATACCCTGGGTTGGCTGCGGTCAACTTGGAATAGTGACAGCCGCCCCTTTGGGTTGTGTGGGCGGCTGCGCTACTTTATGAGCCTATGTGTCAAAAGTAGCAGCAGCATTAAACAAAATAATTCCAAAACAAGAATCAATTCATCCATGACTTACCCCCATTTCGGTAGGCAGCCATCCACCCATTGGCTTGCGCACACAATACTATGTGTATTCTTGAAGCACAATCGACAACATAGCTAATATGACCAGGTCATAAGGAGATAAAAAATAAAGAGAGCTTATTTAGCTCTCTTTATTTTTCGTAACACAAGTACCTGAGTAGCTTTAAATTGCTTCAAGCAGCTCAGAATTATTTAGAGTCTCGACAGTGAGCAAACATGTTTGGCGACCTGCTTGGGCTAGCTTGCTGGACTAACTCACCTAGGCAAGCGCCTAGGCTTGCCCGCCTGAACAAACCCGCTTGGGCAAATACCTGAACAAACCTGTCCTAAACTCTTAACGCCCTTTCCAGACTGGCTCACGTTTTTCAGCAAACGCCGTTGCTCCTTCAATTTTGTCTTCACTGGTCTGGGTAATCTTTTCGATTTCTTCCAAAATCTCCCAGCCCTTAGAAGGATAAACCACGTTTTCACCCATGGTCTCATAAGCGGTACGCTTGGTGCATTCAATGGCCAAAGGTGCACCCTTGCAAATTAATTCTGCCATCTTGATAGCTTCATCGAGAACCGTGCCAGGCTCTACTGCCTTGTTAATCAAGAAGCATTCTTCTGCCTTTTTCGCAGAGAAGGGTTCGCACGTAAGCATTAATTCCATGGCTGGTTTAGCAGGCATTGTTTGCATGATACGCATCAGCAAGCCACCACCAGCAGCTGTCAAACCGCGACGAGGTTCAGGAAGCGAGAATTCCGAATCAGTACCAGCAATTGCCAAATCGCACGCAACGACAATCTCAACGCCGCCGCCTAACACACGACCATTTGCCGCTGCAATTATGGGCTTTGAAATATAGCGCTTGCACATTCCTGCAAAGCCACTCTTTTCATACCCCTCTGGTGCATGCATGGCACCCGCAGCAATCTCTTTCAGATCGCTACCCGCACAAAAGCAATCCCCCACATTGGTGATAATTCCAACTCGCAGCGAATCAGTTTGCTCCAAATGATCAAATGCCTGACAAAGCTCGAGCCACATTGCGCTATTAATGGCATTTTTTGCTTCTGGCCTGTTCAGGGTGACGATATAAATCCCATCACGCTCTTCGGTCAGAATGTACTGGTATGACATATGATCCCCTTTCTTTCCCCTCTTTAATCATACGCCGACATGCATTACCCCAATGCATCTCAGTCAAAGCGTCTAAGCCAACCAAACGTTTAAGGCTTACATAGACTTACATAAACTCCTTGAGGAATTTATCCACTGCTGAATTAAAGGCAACCGGATTGTCATAGGCAACAAAATGATCGCCCTGTATCAAAACGAGTTCCGCCTTTGGCAAGCTCTTATAAATAAGCTCAGTATGATCGGCAGAAATCATATCGTTGGTCCCCACAATGACCAAAGTTGGCGTTTCTAACTTCGCAAGTTTTACTGGATCAATAGCAGGCTGTGTTGCCATAAGATTTAAAAGCTCGTAGCGTCTCATGGCCTCTTCGCTTTCGTCTTTCTTTTCGGCAGCCTCTTTTGCTTTAGTTGCAATACGCTCTTGAATTGGAGGAATAAGTCCCTCGAAGTCCAAGTTAGCGCCATTCAAAATAAGCTTATTTACTCGTTCTGGGTTTTTAAGTGTGAACAAAAGTGCCGTGATACCGCCATCGGAAAAACCCAAGATATTTGCACGAAAAATGCTGTGTTCATTCATGAAATCGAGCAAATCCTGAGCGAACTGTTCAAACGTAAAGGGCGCCGTCCCACGTGGAGATTCTCCCTGGCCACGGGTATCAATAGCAATTACCCGATATTCTTTTGAAAAATATTCAATCTGATGCCTAAAGCGTGAACCATCTTCGCCATTGCCGTGCAGCAAAATAAGCGGATAACCCGAACCTTTTTCTTGATAATGAAGCTTGATATCCATAGCCCCTCCTTTTCCCTCAATCATATTGTAGCGGTCTTTACCCCTCTTCAAATACGCAACGCTACAAATGGCCTGCTTTTTTAGCATTTGGTTACCTGTGGCATTGATACAATACAAAAAAGGACAAGAGAAGGAGTCCCTATGAAAATTCTTGCTATCAATGGAAGCCATCGAGTAGGCGAAAACACCAGCAAGTTGTTGCAGATGGCACTTGACGAAGCCGCCGCGCTCGGAGCAGAAACCGAAATGGTTGATTTAGCCGAACTCGACATTGAGTTTTGCGCAGGTTGTAACAAATGCCTCTTTAAACCAATGTGCTCAATCAGCGACGACATGGACGAGCTGAAGCAAAAAATGCTCGAAGCAGATGGCATTATTTTGGGGTCGCCTGACTACTTCAGCAACGTGACAGCACGCATGAAGAATTTCATCGACCGCACTCGTCCCCTTCATATGACTTCTAACCAGCTTAAGAGGAAAGTAGGCGGTTTTCTTACTATGTCTGGCTTAGATAATTGCGGGGCTGAAGCCACTAATGCCGTGATGGAAAACTTCTTTGCCACCCATGAAATGCTAATCGTGCACCCGCGCCCCGAAGGCCCCGTGATCGCCTCTGGCATTACCGGGTCGCTCATGGCGGGCATGAAAGAAGGAAAACCTCGTTGGCGTCGTAGCGTTGAAGAAGATCCCATTGCGCCGCTCTTGGCTCACCAACTAGGTAAAGATATGGTGGAGCTTATTCAGCAGCTGCAAAAGTAAATAATAATTGCAGCTTATTTTGAAGCTGCAGGGTTTAAGGAGCCTTATGACTTCTCAAGATAAAACCACTGACGACAAGCAAAAATTTTCGTTAAAAGCAATTGCCAGCCCACAAAATATTTCACGAGCTATGCAGATATTTTTATCCGGAGCTCTTTTCGTCTTAGGCGCTGTTCTTTCGGTACTGTTGTTAATGAGTACATGGAATCTGATTCTTCTTGTGTTTGTAACGCATGAAGTAAGCAGTAACGAAATTCTTGCATCCATCGTTACCTGGTTTTTATACTTCGAGTTTCTCGCACTAATCTCTAAGTATTATCAATCGGGACTCCATTTCCCTCTGCGCTACTTTATTTATATCGGTATTACTGCAATCGTACGACTGATCATTCTCTATCATGATGACCCCATGAATACGCTCATTTTCTCGGTAGCTATTTTAGTACTCCTTGGCGGCCTTTGGCTTGCCAACACAAGCGTTATCAGGCGCGATGGTCAGTAAAAAGAATCTACCGAAATCAAATAATGAACCATCCGCATAGCGGATGGCTCATTATTTCGGGCGCTTCGCGTCCTCAACAAGCTGAAGCCATTAAATCAAAAAGGCACATCCGAAGATGTGCCTTTACTTTAAAGCAATCTGCTTACAAAGGGATTACTAGTTCTCCCAAGTGCAAGGAGCTTCGCCAGCTTCCTGACGCTGAGACTTAAAGATGGTGTCAGGAATAGGCTCACCATGATAAATGCCTACGCCACCTTCATCTTCGATACGAGAAATCTCTGCATCGGTATAGCCATACTTCTGCATGATTTCCTTGGTGTGATAGCCAACTGGCTTAGCAAGGATAACAGGAGGATCGCCTGCAGAACCAAAACGAAGAGGAGTCATAGGCAAAGCATGCTTGCCCCACTCGTCGTATTCAACATAACGAAGAGCGTCATTTACGTAAGCCTCTTCGTCACGAAGGATGTCAGGGAAGCGGAAGAGCTTCTGAGCAGGTACCTGGTTAATGCGGAACTGTTCCATCCAGTAATCGAAAGGCTGCTTAGCGAATGCCTCTTCAAGCCATCCGATAACTTCCTTGTTCTTACCGGAAGCCTTCAGGTGGGTGAGGTCCTTGGTGTCGATGTTGTCGATCTGATCTTCGCGACCAAAGATCTTCATCATCATTTCATAGTACTTATCGTACTGAGGCATGCAGATATAAATCCACTTGTCGTCAGAAGTGCGATAGGTGTTGTTGAAAGGATTAGGAACGTCGGTACGAGACTTAGGATAGTCAGCACCAAACTGCTGAGCGCAAATTCCGATGTCAGATGCGAAAATTGCAGCAGCATAGAGGTTGGTTACAACCTTTTCGCCCTTACCGGTACGAGTACGGTTGAACAGAGCAGCGCAAATACCGCCAGCAAGCATGCAAGCAGCGTTGTTGTCACCGAATGCCTGAGGAGCGATTGCAGGAGACTGACCCTTCTCACGGAAAACGTTAGCTACGCCACCACGAGCAGCCCAGCATACTGCGTCGTATCCGGGGGAATCCTTTTCAGGACCATACTCGCCATAACCACGCATCTGAGCCCAAATCAGCGTTGGGAACTCTTCGTGGATGGTTTCATAGTCAAGACCAAGCTTCTTCAAAGCCTTGTCACGCAGGTTAACAACAAAAACGTCAGCATCAGCAAGAAGCTTCTTCATGAACTTCATGCCGTCTTCGTTCTTGAGGTTAATAGCTACCAGGTCTTTGTTGGTGTTGTTAAGGTCGAACGTAGGATCTTCGAAGTCGTTCTTTTCGCAACCAAAGCCAGGACCCTGGGTACGCTGAGCATCGCCATGAAGAGGTTCGGTCTTAATGACGGTTGCACCCATTTCGGAAAGGCAGCGTACTGCAGCAGGAGCTGCTACCCATTCGCAAAGCTCTACGACTTTAACGCCTGCGAGAGGGCCGAAGCCATTGAGTTTATCTGTAGTGGACATACAGACTTTCTCCTTCCATTGTTATTAACGATGGAACCCGCTCTGCGCTGCAGTGAAAGCGCCTTTGCTTACCCCTAGTGCAGTCGGGCTTATTACATCACCTTTCTAGTATGGCTATCGCAAAGGTTCATGGGGATGGTCAGTAATTCGTGTTTGTCTATTTTTTCGCGAAAAATACTTATTTCTTTGAATGATTAGCCAAATTTCATGAATATTTTGAGACAAAACCACTCTATTTGACCACCACTTACCCCCAAATTGAATCCGTTGACCCATTCACGCTTTTTACTCACTACTTCCAGCAATACCCAAGCGGTGTCAGATTAGCTGCTGCTGCGACGTTCGAAAGGTGAGATTTCCACACATTCCAATGGTTTATCAATTTATTTCTTAGGGTTATATCTGCCGTTTACCTGAAAAATCAATCCGTTTACCCGAGAAGATCATTCATGATTATTTTTCAATAAAATTTATAAAAGAGCTGATAACTTGCATATATTAATTTGTCTAGCAGATATCACTATTTTATACAATTAAGGGCAGGCAATTTGCGCTTTTGCGTTCCCCTACTAGGTCAATCAATCGCAATCAGGTGCAGCTAAGCCTTACCTTTGTAGCCCAGAGCCCAAGATTAACGCTACAAGCTCAATCGTTCATATGTTAGGAGGATTGGATGAGCAAACTATCCGTGACACCCGTCGCGCAAGACGATGCCAAGCAAAATGCTTATATGCAAGAGTTCGCTCGCCGTATCGAAGCAACACCCCCTGGAATGTGCCCCGTCTCTATGCAGCTATCCTTGCTACAGGCAAGCGGCTGCCAGACATGCGGAAAATGCACCCCTTGTCGCGAAGGCATTCCTCAATTGGAAGGCATGCTTGAAGCAGTCCTCGCCTTTGAAGGCACCCCCGATCTATTGGACACCATGCGCAAAAAGGCACGTGTTATTCGCGATACTGCCGACTGCGCTATTGGTTGGCATGCCGCAGATGTATTTCTCCAAGGAATGGACACGTTTGCTGCAGAATACGAAAGCCACGTTACTAAATTCTCATGCCAAGAAGGCGTTACCCAAACGGTTCCCTGTGAAACCATGTGTCCTGCGCACGTAGACGTTCCTGCTTATATTGCTCTTGTTGGTGAAGGCGACTACGCAGGCGCTATCAATATGATTCGCAAGGACAACCCTTTCCCTACCGCTTGTGCCTTTGTTTGTGAGCATCCCTGCGAAGAACGTTGCCGTCGTACTCTTATTGATGCACCTATCAACATTCGCGGCATTAAAAAATTCGCGGTAGACAATATGCCAGCAGATAAAGTACAAACCCCTAAACCAGCCGATCCTACGGGCAAAAAGGTTGCTATTATCGGCGGTGGTCCTTCTGGCTTAACCTGCGCTTACTATTGCGCTTTGATGGGCCATGAAGTGCACGTTTTCGAACGCCGTAAGCACCTTGGCGGCATGATGCGCTACGGCATTCCTGCCTATCGTTTCCCCCGCGAACGCCTCGACGAAGACATTCGCGCCATTCTTTCTGCGGGAGATATTACGGTTCATTACGAAAGCGACATCGACACCACAACCATGGCACAAATTTCAAAAGACTACGACGCTTGCTATGTAGCCATTGGCGCTCAAGGCGGCAAAGTATTGCGCATGGAAGGCTCTGAAGCCGAAGGTGTTATGAGCGCGGTGGATCTTCTTACTGAAATCGGCGAAAACAACTACCCTGACTTTACCGGAAAGAAAGTTGTTGTTATCGGCGGCGGCAATGTTGCTATGGACTGCGCTCGCACAAGCGTTCGTGCAGGTGCAGAAAGTGTAACGATTGCTTACCGTCGTCGCATCGAAGACATGACTGCTTTGCGTTCCGAAATTGATTCAGCGATGCAAGAAGGTGTGGAAATGTGCGTCTTGCAGGCACCTGACCACATCGAAGTAACCGATGGTCACTGCACCGCACTTTACACACAGCCCCAGATGATTGGTCCCGTAAAGGGTGGTCGCCCCACTCCTCAAAAAGCAAACAAGCCGCTTTATCGCATTGAAGCAGACATCATTCTTATTGCCGTCGGCCAATCGATCGAATCAACGCCTTTCGAACAGTTCGGTATGGAAGTGGATCGCACCTATTTCCAAGCTGATGAATATCTGAAGTCACTTCATGGCCCCGACAATGTGTTTGTTGGTGGCGACTGCCAAGTTGGCCCTAAAACCGTTATCGTCGCTATCGGTGCAGGAAAAGTTGCAGCTCGCAATATCGATGACTACCTGGGCTTCGATCACGAACTTGACTGTGGTGCAACCGCACCAGCCCCCAAACCTAACAACCGCGTGGCATGCGGTCGTGTAAACATCGTAGAACGCCCCGCAAGCGAGCGTAAACATGACTTCGATGCCGTGGAAGTTGAAATGAGCTTGGAAGAAGCCCAGCAAGAATGCGGTCGTTGCTTACGTTGCGACCATTATGGCTGCGGCGTAATGGAAGGAGGCCGAATCCAGTATGTTTAACGTAACCGTTGACGGTAAAGCCGTATCAGTAAAAGAAGGCTCCACCATTTTAGATGCAGCCCAAGCTGCAAGCGTTTCCATTCCTACGCTTTGCTGGATGAAAGACCTGAATGAAATTGGTTCCTGCCGAATTTGTGTGGTAGAAACCGAAGGCGACGATGCTTTAAGCGCAGCTTGCAATACTCCTGTACGCGACGGCATGAACATCAACACCCGTTCGCCTCGCGTAATCGCAGCACGCCGTGAGAATATGCGCACGATCCTAGAAGGACATCGCAGCGAGTGCACTACTTGCGAACGCTCCGGCACCTGCGCACTTCAGCGCACCGCAGCTGAATTAAACGTAGGCGAACTTGATTTCGATCCGGTATTCGACTTTGAAGCATGGGATGAAGATTTCCCTCTGCAGCGTGATGCAAGCAAATGTATCCGTTGCGGACGTTGTGTTGTGGAATGCGCAAAAGTTCAGCATTGCAGCGTTTGGGATTTCAAGGGTCCTTCCGCTTTCCGTGGTATCACCGTACGCGATGGCAAGGAAATCAGTGAAGCAGGTTGCGCATTATGCGGCCAATGCATTACTCATTGCCCCACAGGCGCTCTTACCGCGCGTAACGATATTGCAAAAATTCTTGATGCTTTAGCAGACCCCGATACCATGACCGTGATCCAGTTTGCCCCTGCCATTCGTGCAGCATGGGGCGAAGTAATGGAACTTACCCACGAAGAGGCAACTCCTGGGCGCATGGCGGCTGCCGCAAAATCTTTAGGCTTTGACCGCGTTTTCGACACCGATTTTGCCGCCGACCTTACCATCATGGAAGAGGGCAACGAATTTATCAAATGGTACACCTCAGGCAAGAAGCGCCCTATGTTTACCTCTTGCTGCCCTGGCTGGGTACGTTTTGCAAAGCTGCATTATCCTCAATTTGTCGAGCAGCTCTCTACAAGCAAATCCCCTCACCAAATGCTGGGCGCTGTTGTTAAGAACACCCTGAAAGAACCCATGGAAGCAGAAGGCAAGAAACGCATGTTTGTTGTTTCGGTTATGCCCTGCGTTGCAAAGAAATATGAATGCGGTGTTCCTCAGCTTTCTACCGAAGCGGGCCCCGATGTTGATGCGGTTCTTACTACCCGCGAATTCAACAGCATGCTGCGTATGTTTAAGGTAAACTGCACTGAATTAGAAGAAGTTCCTTTCGACAATCCTTTGGGGCTTTCCACTGGCGCAGGCACGATCTTTGGTCGAACTGGCGGCGTTATGGAAGCAGCGCTGCGCACGGCTGCCTTTATTTTGACTGGCAAGAATCCCGACTTTGCAACCTGCGATACTACCGAAGCAACGCCTGAGCGCCCCTGGACCGACAAGACCCTCGAAATCGCTGACCTCACTATCAAGATCGCAGTAGCAAGTGGCTTAGAAAATACTTCGAAACTGCTCGAAGCGCTTGAAGCAGGTGAAGCAGAATACGACTTTGTCGAAATCATGGCTTGCCCTGGTGGCTGCGTTGGCGGCGGCGGACAACCTATTGAATTCAACGTGGAAATGGCAGCCGAACGCGCTAAGGTACTGAACCGTCTCGACTCAAATGACACGTTACGCTTCTCGCATGAAAACCCCGACATCCAAAAGCTCTATGCCGATTGGATTGGCAAACCGCTTTCGGAAACTGCAGAAGCATGGCTTCATACCGAACAGGTTGAATGGGACATTTAATTTGGTAACTGAGCGATAACAAATTACGACTTGTTACGCATTTGAAATGCCGGCAGGATACCTTCTATGGGTGTCCTGCCGGTTTAACTTTAACTATCCATGAAGAAGATGCATCAACATATCAACACAAGGCTTCCGCGCCCCCGCGCCTTCAAACGCACTCGAATGAAGTGTGCCAGAAGACAATGGGGTAATTTTTGTACGCCATCCCTTATGGATTCCTGCGCAGAAACCTACAAGCTCTCTTCTTTTATAAAAACTCACAACCCCTCTTCGGACAAAAACCCCACGCTCACTTCGGACAATAACTCCCCGAAAGTCTCTGGGCGCATTTCTCATGCCTACCTTCTCGAGTTGGCAGAAAAACTCATAGCGTTTCGCACGTTAAGCCTTGACGAGTACGAATCGCTTATCAGCTTCTACGATAAAGAGGTAACGGATCTTCTAACCAATGAGGCAAAGCGAATTCGTGAAGATGTCTACGGCACAACAGTGTATATTCGTGGGTTGATTGAAATTAGCAATTACTGCAAAAACGACTGTCTGTATTGTGGAATCAGAAAAAGCAACCACTCTTGCACGCGTTACCGTCTAACCCCTCAAGATATTCTCGAATGTGCTTGCGAAGGATATCGTCTTGGCTTTAGAACGTTCGTTTTGCAAGGCGGCGAAGATCCCTGGTTTAACGACGATCGACTCGTTGATCTTCTTCACGAGCTCAAATCCGCCTACCCCGACTGCGCGATTACCCTTTCACTTGGCGAGCGCACCTACGAAAGCTACCAGCGCCTGTTCAATGCAGGTGCTGATCGTTATCTTTTACGCCATGAAACCGTATGTGAAGATCTGTATAGCAAGCTTCACCCTCAAACTATGCATCTAGAGAATCGTCTCCAATGTTTGGAAGACCTTCGCAGCATTGGATATGCGGTTGGATGCGGCTTTATGGTAGGAGCCCCCTATCAAACCGCACGTGATCTTGCGCATGATTTGAAATTCATTGAGCATTTCAAGCCCGAAATGTGTGGCATTGGGCCTTTTATCCCCCATCATGCCACCCCTTTTCGCGCTATGCCTGCAGGCAGCGTTGATTTAACATGCTTTCTGCTTTCCTTGATACGCATCATTCATCCATCAGTATTACTTCCTGCAACCACTGCCCTCGGTTCGCTCGACCCTCAAGGCAGAACTAAAGGCATGCTGACAGGAGCCAATGTGGTTATGCCTAACCTCTCCCCTTTGAATGTGCGCGCAAATTACGAACTTTACAACAACAAAGCTCATACCGGCACCGAGGCTGCTGAACATCTCAGCCTCCTCGATGCCGATATGCAGTCGATCGGTTATCACCTGGTAATTGATCGCGGAGACCCTAAAGAAAGGCTATAACATGGCATCTTTCCCCTATAACCCTAAGTCTCTGTGCGCTGATGAATTCATTAACCACGAAGAGATTTTAGAAACACTCGCCTATGCCAATGAGCATGCACATGATATTGAGCTCTGTCGTTCCATTCTCGATAAAGCACGTACCAATCTGCATCCCTCGAACGATCATGGCGCCATTATCACCCATCGCGAAGCCTCCGTATTATTAGCATGCGACGATCCGGCGATTAATGCAGAAATAAAAAAACTTGCTCACGACATCAAGCAAGCCTACTACGGCAATCGCATCGTTCTCTTTGCGCCGCTCTACCTCTCGAACTATTGCGTGAACGGCTGCTTGTATTGCCCTTACCATGCTAAAAATCGCGAAATCCCTCGACGCAAACTAACCCAAGATGAAATTCGTGCTGAAGTGATCGCCCTGCAAGACATGGGACACAAACGTCTCGCCATTGAAGCAGGCGAAGATCCTAAACATAATCCTATTGAATACATCCTGGAAAGCATGAACACCATCTATTCCATCAAGCATAAAAATGGCGCTATCAGACGCGTTAACGTAAACATTGCCGCAACGACTGTAGATGAATACCGCATGCTTAAAGAAGCAGAGATTGGCACCTATATTCTGTTCCAGGAAACCTACCACAAAGAAAGCTACCAACGCCTTCATCCCACAGGACCTAAGAGCGATTACAACTGGCACACCGAAGCCATGGATCGCGCCATGGAAGGCGGAATTGATGATGTGGGTCTGGGCGTTCTGTTCGGATTAGAGGGCTATCGCTATGAATTCGCTGGGCTCCTCATGCACGCAGAGCACCTCGAAGCGGTACACGGCGTAGGTCCGCACACCATCAGTGTTCCGCGCGTAAAACCCGCCATGGATATTAATCCTGACGAATTTGACAACGGCATTCCTGATGAGATGTTCGAAAAGCTTATTGCGCTTATTCGCATTTCGGTGCCTTACACCGGCATGATTATTTCGACCCGCGAAAGCCAAACTGTCCGCGAACATGCTCTTCAGTACGGAATTTCTCAAATTAGTGGTGGCTCGCGTACCTCTGTTGGCGGTTACGTGGAAGAACAGCGTCCCCATGACACTGAGCAGTTTGACGTTTCCGACCAACGCACGCTTGACGAAGTTATTAGCTGGCTTCTGGACAACAATCATATTCCCAGCTTCTGCACGGCCTGCTATCGCGCAGGACGTACGGGAGATAGGTTCATGTCGTTTTGCAAGAACGGCGAAATCCTGAACTTCTGTCATCCTAATGCGCTTATCACCCTCGCTGAATACCTGAGCGACTATGCCACCCCTGAAACAAAATCGAAGGGCATGAAAATCATCCAGCAGGAACTGCAAAAAGTTGAAAACCCTAAAACAAAAGAATTGGCAAAAACCTATATAGATAACATTGTCAGCGGCATTGGTCGCGATTATCGCTTCTAGGAGAACCCCCATGAGCCTCAACGCTACTCCCTCAGCAGAACGCTTACATATTGGTTTTTTTGGCATTCGCAATGCAGGAAAATCGAGCGTAGTTAACGCAATTACCAATCAGGATCTATCCATTGTGTCAGACACAAAAGGTACGACTACCGATCCTGTTAAAAAAGCCATGGAGCTTTTACCCCTGGGTCCTGTAGTGATCATCGACACCCCTGGTATTGATGACGAAGGAGATCTGGGCGCCCAACGCGTAGCAAAGGCAAAAAAGGCATTGCGTCAGTGCGATTGCGCCGTACTAGTTGTAGATGCTACGTGTGGGCTCCAAGCAGCTGATCTCGATTTGATTGAGGCTTTCAAGCTTCGAGAAATTCCCTATGTTATCGCCTATAACAAGATAGATGCTCTCCTGAACAAAGGGAATTCACCAGTGCCCCTGCCTGCGCAGGCATCCGAGTGCCTCACAAAGGAGGCGTGCGATTACCTTTCAAAAACCATTCCTGGGCATGCTTCTCCAACACTTGCCGCCAATGAAGCCCTCATAAGCGCGCAATCAGGGCAAGGCATCTATGAGCTCAAAGACCTTATTGGAAGCTGTGCAAAACAAGCTGAATCAAATAAACGTCTTGTAGCAGATCTCTTGGAAGAAAACGATCTTATTGTTTTAGTTATTCCTATCGATAGCTCTGCCCCTAAGGGACGCATCATCTTGCCCCAGCAGATGGTTATGCGCGATGCTCTCGATCGCCACGCTATCTGCATAGCTTGCCAGCCAGAAAATCTTACGGAAACACTTCAGGCATGCGCCCGTAAGCCACGCCTCGTCGTAACCGACTCTCAAGCGTTTGAACAAGTAAATCGTCTTGTTCCAGACGATTTAGCGCTCACTTCTTTTTCCATTTTGATGGCGCGCTATAAGGGTAATTTGGAAGACTATGCTGCGGGTGCAGCGCGCTTGGCTCAGTTAAACAACAACAGCAAAGTACTTATCGCCGAAGGATGCACGCACCATCGTCAGTGCGACGATATCGGCACTGTTAAAATCCCTAACTGGATTCGTTCCTTCACGAATGCAAGCCCTCATTTCGATTTTACGTCAGGTGGTGGCTTCCCCGAATCTCTTGAAGGATATGACCTGGTAATACACTGTGGCGCTTGCATGCTAAATGATCGCGAAATGCGCTATCGCATAGCATCATGTCGCGCAGCAGGAGTTCCTATCGTCAATTACGGGATTGCTATTGCTGAAATGCATGGCATTTTACGTCGCAGCCTTGCGCCATTCCCTCAAGCATCTGCCGCATTCAAAGAAAGCTTTTAATCCAGATTTGATCTGCGAGTTGTTTGCTAGAGAGCAAATGCGCTAAAGGGATCTAATGTATTGAAAGCTTAGGGAATGGATGGCTGCTCATAAAGGAAATAAAATCACTCACCAACTGAGAATGGGGTTCTTTGCGACTCATGAGATACACCTTGTGAAAATCCTCAGGAACCCCTTCAATGGGCAGACACACCACATCGTCGAAAGAATTAACTAAGAAGGAATACACCAACAACGAAACATTTTCGGGATTCACTGAAACAAAAGAAGAAAGCGTAATCTCGTCATCAAAATTACGAATGAGATCAAATTCATCTTCTTTGCCCGCAAACAGCTCATCAAGTCCTCTTGAAACTGAAGAATCTTTTCCGTAAGTCATAAGACGGTAGTGTTTTAAATCATCAAGAGTTACCGATTCCTTTTGAGCTAAAGCATGAGCCTTGTTGACGCAAACCACTAAAGGCTGTTCCCATACAAGAGTCATATTAAGATCACTGGCGTATTTGGTCTGCGCAGCAAACGCTACATCGATCTTTCCTTCTTTAAGCTGGCGCGCAAGCTCACCTGAATACGCCTGTTCCATATGAAGGAGGGGTCGTTTTTCGTACTGGGCCACAAATTCGCTCATTGCCTGGGACCAAAATTGTCCCTTCATGGAATAGAGGGTGCCTAAACGCATGGTGTTTTCACTGATGGCGACCGATTGTTCAGCAAGACGTATGCCCTCATCGTAGGTTTCAAGTGTACGAGTAACGTATTCCAGATAAATTTTCCCTTGAGTGGTTAGCTCGATGCGCGAAGCGACTCCTTCGGAGCGATTAAAAAGCGAAAAACCTAGCTCCTGTTCCATACGAATGATCGCAGCAGAAAGTGTTGGCTGAGCAATAAACAAATCTTTTGCCGCCTTGGTATAACTCATCACTGAAGCAAGATGCTTAAAATAGCGCAAATGAGCCAATTTCATTTTTGTGGATTACTCCTCAAATAAAACACTGTCCAATAGCTTTTTAATATAGCAGAAGGGAAAATACTGCGAATCGCAACTTTTGCAAGCGTACATTCCAATAAGAAATGGGTATGATTAAGGTTACGTATTATGCGTAGTATGTTTAAAGTGGTAATGCATTTTTACCTCTTTTCGTACATAAATCTGCAACATACCTCATTCATGGAGATATGCCGTTCCTCTTTTGTCGAGAGGCAATTTACAAAACTTCTTCGTTAAACTAGGAACGCTGAAATCAATTAAAAGGACAGATATGAAATTCCGTTTACGACCCCATTCTAAAGACGAATCTAAAGCACTTAATCCCGAAAAAGTAGAGAAGAAACCGCTCTATATTCATTACGACAAAGAAGGCAACCGCATTGGCGATGATGGATACCCGCTCACCCCAAAGCGTCACCGCTTGCATAACGTTTTTAATGCAATTTTCATTTGGGCAATCATCTGTGCCGTTGTTGGCGCTGGCTGCGCGATTATCGCATATGCCCAAGGTCAGCAATATGGCGGCTTTAGCGGCGACTTTTCCACCTTCGACTTGGTAGTATATGGCGGCAACATGATCAACGGCTATTCCGTAGCAACCCTTTTGCGTGTTGAAGCGGTTTTGCTTATTTTCATGGGTATCTTTGGTACCACCATTAATTTCAAAGGTTTTCACTGGCTCTACGACAAGGCGTCCCCCACTATTCTGGTGATAATCATGTGCCTTATTGGTGTCGTTACCGTGGTATACCAAGGAATGTTGCTTTCCACCGTGGGCATTCCTGATCCAGGCTCTCTTATCATGCTGATATTGGTCATTTTGGCAGCAGTCTTCATGAAACAAGTTGCCGAAGAAAGACCTACTCTTCGCAAGGCCAAAATCGCTCGTACCGAGGTTAAAAAGTAAGTTCGTTCCGAAGTTAAAAGCGATCTGAAAGTAAAAGACCTTAAAGGCACCAACGCTGATTAAATATCTGCGGCAGTATTATAGCGGTACTGCCGCTTTTTTATGGGCTTTTTGGCGAATAAAATGAGTTGTGCATAGGTGCTTGAATGAATAGAACGAAACAAAGCGCACCCTATGACACAAACTAGCTAATTAATGTAACGACCACTAAGCAGGAAGCACCTGTTACCCTTCTTTGTTTTTACTTTTTTTCGAAACCCGCACACTACTCGGATTGTTCGCCATTTTCGGGCGAAAAAAACCGGAAATTTTGAAACTCCTATACCTAAGCTGAAAAGCCGAGAAAGTTTTAACTTTCTCGGCTCTACTAAATTCAAGATTAATGTTCTTTCGCCAAAAGAACCAGCTAATCCAACTTTACAATTTTTCCTGTTTCAGCAGATTCTAGCAAAGCCTGAACAACTTTTAACGTTGCAAGACCCTGCTCTCCTGTACACCGCGGTGTAGTTTCACGACCGGTACAAAGATCAGCAAAATGCTCCAAAGTGGCAGTGGCTGGATCTGGGCGACCTACTTCAAAGTGCTCTCGCTGTAACGGTTCGGTCCACCCATAATGATCAGGCAGATAAGTAAAGAAATCCATATTAGGTAATCCAAAAGACCCTTTTGTCCCAAACACGCGCGTACAATTTTCACCATGATAACAATTCATAAAATGCATTTCTTGGGCTGCCATATCATAACCCCACGGAGAAGGAACTCCATCAGATACAAAATAGGAACAGGTAATTCCGCCTTCAAACTCTATTACCGCCGAAACACTATCTTCAATTTTGCCATGACGTATAGTATTTCGTGCAGCCGCATATACCTGAGTCACTTTTTTCCCAGTAAAATAATGAAAATCGTCTACATCGTGGATCGTATTAAGAAGCAAAGGGCCTGTCGTAGTATGCCATCCAGTAAAATAACTATCCGGCTTAGCATATGTAGCGGAACATTGGATGCCAACTAGTTCTCCCAGTTTTCCATCATCAATAAACTTCTTCAAAAACAACATTGTTGCCGATGAACGACGTTGGTGCCCGATCAATAAATTCGCATTCACGTCGTTGCATGCCTTGATAATCTTCTCTGCATCTTCAACACTATCTGCAATTGGCTTTTCGAGCAAAATATTTCGAATACCTGCAGCAAGAGCGGCCTCAGTTGCTGGCCAATGCAAGGGATTGGGCAGGGCTATCACAACAGCATCGAGTTCCACTTGGTTGTATAAATCTTGATAGTCGGCATATAGCGGTGCATTTACTTCTTTTGCAACCGATTCCGCTTGATCACCAAAACCACCCACGGCAACTAAGTCAAAACTTTCGCTTTCCGCGGCATCGCGTGCGGCTTTTGCGCCCTGATTTAAACCTAAAACCGCAACTCTAATTTTCCCCATAAGAATCCCTCTTTCTTTTCCCAGAAGTCCAATTCTTGTCACTTCTGTATAACTAGAAGCTCCTAGTTGCTACGCTACCAACCTGCTTCCAAGAAGAGAAATTGATTCCATTAACTTGGGCTACTCTTGTTTGATGAAATCTATATCTACTAGTAAAACCAGTCTTTTATTTCAACCGTACAAATATTTTTTTATATTTTTTTGAAACTCAAATCACTTAAAAAACGAAGTGCACCAGATTAATAAGAATTGAGTTAACGTCTCACTCTATATGGCGAATCTAGAACTTACCGTTCGGGCAAAAATCGGCAAGTACATTTTGCCCATCCACAAAAAACGCTAGGCTATTTTCAGCCTAGCGCAAAAAACACCGAACTTACAATGCCTATTTGGCACGAGTAACTGCTTCAACAATAAAACCAAGTTTATCCATTGAATCATAGTAGGTAAAACGAGATTCTGGATTAATCAATGATGTTCCCTCCATCCAGATCCCAATACCTTTTTCTGCCATTAAGCGATTTGCACGATCTTGGTCATCCACGTCAAATCGAATATGATGCAAGCCCGATTGCCCCATTTTTATATAATCGCTCCATACCGTATCGGTATCTCCAATTGGCTGAAGCAACTCAAGCTGGATATTGAAGAAGTTATAAAACGCCGCTAAAACAGGGGCGTCTATTCTTTCTTGTGAATCTTTATAAATACAGTTTTTATAGAGCGACTCCCCTCCAGCATCTGGCTCAAGTCCAAACACATCAAGCATGCCTTGCTTAGCTTTCTCTAAGTCTTTAACAATGATGCCAACTTGGACAATTTCACCAAACTCGTCGGTTACTGTGACATCTCTAACCTTCATGTTCTTCCCTCCAAATCTCAGTCTGACACTAGACAACAATCAAAACCCCCAAGAGAGATTGATGAGTTAGCTTTATTGTCAAAAAGCAACAATGGGAAGTCCAATAAAGGTTAACAAACACACTTGTCTTTGATTTGTCAAACAAATGCAAGGGATAAAACTACCGCAAACAAATGAACTAATTAGATTGCAAAATCAGCATTTACAATCTAAGAGTAAAGAATTTAACTGCTGATTAGATCCCCTTAATGATAGAATGCTCGTCTTCTGCCTGCGTAGTGTTTTGAAAATCGTATCGCTTCATGAATTCAACAAATTCTTCCACAACAAAAGGAAGTCTCCCATGCTTCTTGTAACTGATATAAAACTGATGGAAGTTATCAGGCGCTTCAGTTATTTTTACTGGAACAACCTCAGTAAAAGCACCAATAAGCCACGAATGGCACGCAATTGCCACGACATTAGGATCCGCAGTAACAAGAGATGCTAGTGTTATTTCATCGTTATAGTCATAAGCAACGCTTAGGTTTTGGTGTTTAGCAAGAAGACTCGAGATCTCTATAGCAAACGGTCCCTTCTTATTTCTATAAGTAACAATAGGAACTCCTGCTAATTCAGAAAGAGATATCTCTTTCTGTTGAGCTAAAGGGCTCCTTTGATTAACTAAAAGAACGACACTCTGAGAAGTAGCGGGTATAGATTCCACTTCGGGGTCATTCTTACTTAAAATTCCCGCCATAATTACATCAAGAGACCCATTTTTTAGGTCTTTCATAAGACCTTCAGTTGTACCTTGTTTCCAATTAATCTGAACACGGCTCCTTGTGGAACAATGATAGGCATGAATAGCTTCAGACCAAACTTTATCTTGAATTGAATAAACCGTTCCAACACGAATGCTGCCATACTCAGCTGAGACTCTCTCTTTAATTATACGAACTGCATTATCAAGAGAGTTTGTTGCAGCAACCACCGCTTCATAGAAATCTTCTCTACTCTCCGTAAGTTCTAGAGAGTTTCGTTTCTTCTTAAGTAAGGCACATCCTAATTCACGCTCTAAACTTGAAACCGCCAAAGATAAGGTCGGCTGCGCAATAAATAGCTCTTCTGCCGCTCGTGAATAGTTTTTTACTTCAACAAGTTTTTTAAAGTAATACAAATGAGCGAGGTTCATCGCGATAGCCCCTTAACAATTTTTGATTAGTCTTTTCTGGATAGAATATTTAGGCAAATAACTACAAATATTTTAAAGAATAACCCCCCCATTGAGTAAAACAAGGTTTGAATCTGCTGTTTTACCTGAAGCTTTTTTGATTAATTTTTAATAGACTTATTTAGATTTAAAAGTTTTAAATTAAAGGTGAATTGTTTAATTTCGTAATATTTCAGATTGAAAAAGAATCGATATAAACAACTATTTGTTTTTTTGATTCTCAACTGTCTTGTTGTGTTTTTTAAAACAGGAACTTACTTACATAAGGTTTATAAATACTCCTGGTCTTCTTCCTCTTGTTCTTTATTGGACTTAATCAGCTTTCTTTCGAAAAAATTATTCAAAGATTAGTTGTTAGAGGAAGGAGAAACCATGGGAGAAGCTAGTCGTATTTCAGGTAAAACTAAAGTCATTGCAGTTGTAGGCACACCAATCGAACATTCACTTTCACCAGCAATGCATAATACCTCATTCGAACATTTGGGCATCGATTGTGTCTTCTTGGCTTTCGACGTCAAAGAAGAAAAAGATCTTGAATCTGCTGTCAAAGGTATGAACGCATTGGGTTTTGTGGGCTGCAATATTACTATGCCCTACAAAACAAAAGTACTTAAATATCTTGACGAACTATCTCCCGCTGCAGAAATAATGGGTGCGGTTAATACCGTAGTATTCAAAGATGGGAAAGCGATTGGACACAATACAGATGGTGCAGGATTTATGCGAAATGTTGCCAATTCTGGGGTTGATATCATTGGCAAAAAAATAACTTTAGTAGGAGCTGGAGGCGCAGGTTCCGCAATCTTTACTCAAGCTGCACTAGATGGTGTTGCTGAAATAGATATTTTTAATCGCAAAGACGCATTCTTTGAACAAACTAAAGATAAAGTAGCATCTCTTGCTAAACGCACAGGTTGCAAAATGCAACTAATAGATCTAGAAGATCAAGAAGCGTTAAAGCAGTCGGTAGCTGAATCCGCTCTCTTTATCAACGCCACGCGTGTAGGAATGCCCGACATGCCAGACGCTAGCACGTTAAACCCTGAATTCATGGTAGACGGACTTGCCGTTGCAGATACAGTATACGAACCAAGGAAAACAAAACTTATCCGCGATGCGGAAGAAAAAGGTCTCGTAACTATCATCGGTTTAGGTATGCTGCTATCTCAAGCTGCCATCGGAGAAGAACTATGGGTAGATGCCAAAATGCCTCTAGATTTAATTGAAGACAAGTTTTTCAATTAAACAGACTTTGGATTCATTTATTTGCTAAGCAAACTCTAGACCTTAAATAATTAGGCTGAAACAACAGTTTCAGCCTAATTATTCTATCCCTTTTTTACCACTGTTTTTGCTATCTTTGCCGGTCTCAATGATCCCTTTTCAGCAGCCACATCCACAGTAAACTTATTCATTAACACCGCAATAATTACCATTATCAAAGAAAAAGGCTCAGGAATACCAACCGTAAACAATGCAACAAGGAAAAAGAGGCCTGATACTATACCCATAGCTAGCATTGTTATACGGACTGGTTTGTAAGGTGCGCCATCATAAAGCCACCCCATTCCTTTAATATTGGCAAATAGACAAATTGCTGCCACAAATAAAAGATATAGAGCCTCAACACGCAACATATTAGCGACACTCCAACCATTAAATTGGTTTCCTCCATAAGCAATTAGTTCCCAGTGCGATAACTGTTGTCCTTGAAAATAAGAGAGAGCGATAAATACTACCGCCACAACAAAAGAAAGAATCATTATGATAAAGCAAGCATTATATAAATGATGTAATCTCGTTCTTGCTTTTGTCATAAGGTATCCATCGTCACCTATACGCCTGCCTTGCTCATCATAAGCAATTACTTTTTGCCGCGCTTTTTGTTTAACCTCTCGTTCCGCTTCCCTTTGCGCTTTCTCTCTCGCTCTTGATCGTGCTTTGGCTTCTTTCTCCTTCGTTTTAGTTCTTTGCGACATCTATTTCCTCCCTCATATGTAATTTCACCATTCCAAATTTTTTATTCCTACTATTGAGAGAGTAAATATTTGTTTTTCTTCCTATATGCTCTTCCTTTAACACTTTTAATATTTATTTTTGCTCTTTATAAGTTCAAAACAATCTCAATATTTTTGCGAATAATTCACTCTTTAATAAGGCACAGAACAAAAGCCGTCGAGGGGAAGGCTGTTCTGAAGGGTACGTCCCTGACGTACTAAAAGAGGATGACTTTAGAAAGGAGAGGCTATGAGTTCTGCTGCCGCTATTGATGCACGTGTGGATAATCTTCGTTCGCAAGAATTACAGACATCATTTCACGGCATCGCTGCCCGTTTGGACCGACTACCTTCCGGAGCATTTCAACGCAGAGCAATGTGGCTAATTGGAGGCGTTTGCTTTTGCGACTGCTTAGACATGAATGTTGGTGGTCCAATTATTGCTGAGCTTCTTGCTTCTGGTTGGTCAGATGCTGGACTAAACTCATTGTTTGTTTCCATCACTGCTTTTGGCTATCTTTGCGGTGGCCTTATGGCAGGTATGGTGTCCGACTATTTTGGTCGCGTTCGTGCATGTATTGCAAACACCATCATTTTTTCGCTCGGTTGCTTAGGTGCCTGCTTAGCTCCAGATATGTATTTCCTTATTGCAATGCGCTTTCTTATGGGCATGGGCTTAGGAGCTGCATATCCTGCAGGTTATAGTGCTTTAACAGAATACACACCGCCAACAAAACGTGGACAATATCAAGCATGGGTAGGCCTCATCGCAAACTGCGGTACCCCATTTGCTTCTTTTGTTTCACTTGTTCTATTGCCTATGTTCGGATGGCGTGCAATCTTTGTATTCTGCGGAGTTGCAGGCATTATTGTCGCTGTTCTTCTTATTAAATTTATGGAAGAATCTCCCCGCTGGTTAGCCATGAAAGGCCGCGGAGAAGAAGCGGATGCTTTAGTGAAAAAATGGGAAGACGCTGCACGAAAAGCTGGACACGATATCCCCGATGTTCCAGATGAGCTTATTGAAGCCGAAATGGCAAAACGAGAAGTAAAGCAGCTTCCCACAAAAGTTTTGTTTACCAACAAGCAACTCTTCAAGCGTCTCGTTGTTGCTTGCGTCCTCTGCTGGACAAACTTTGTTTGCGTCTACACCATCGTATCTTGGACGCCTACAATTTTTGTTACACGAGGATTTGATGTTACATACTCAGTAGCAATGTCTGTTGTTATCAATCTTGGCATTCCAGTTGGTGTAGCAATCATGAGCGCGTTGATCGACAAATTCCCGCGCAAAGTCCACCTTTGTATCACCTTGCCTTTGTCCGGTATCGCAGGTTTTGCTTGGTCCATGATCCCAGCAGATCAAACTATCCTTATCATGGCTGTTGGTTTTGTAATGGCAGCACTCGTTTACTACTGGTCATTAATTGTAAGTTCTGTATATCTTTCCGAACCTTTCCCAACAGAAGTAAAAGTACGCGGAGCAGGCATCGCAAACGCCTTCGGTCGTATCGGGGCAATTCTCAACCCTATGTGGATAACCTACTTCCTGTCAACTGACCTAGGAGCTGTTGGCATTTTTGGCGTTTCGTTTGCTACCGCTGTTGTTGCTGCAATTGTCGTTGGTGTTCTTGGTGTCGAAACAAAAGGTAAAACACTCGAAGAAATCAATGATGGAGTATTCGAAAAGAATTAGCGAAACCTTCTCCTTGACTTTTACCCGATTCCCCTCTATCTCGTAAAAGTCAAAACAAAAAAAGAGCTACTCTTTTCTTACTACAAACTTGAAAGCAAGAAAACTCATTGTAGCTCTCACGAAGCGGGCTCGAAATTATATCGGGCCCGCTTTTTGCTTAAACAAAAATACAATACCGTTCCACTAAGCAAACAAAAAGACAAAGCCATAAAATGGAAAGTAAAGAATTTTCTAGATTTGATACATATTCCGAAAGTAAGAGTTACGCACATTCAATAAAAGTGTTTCTTGTTGTTGTCTTTTTTTACTCTCCAAAACACCGCATAACGAAAGGCAGTAAGGCTTCAAAATCATCAATTAATAGCTGAAGGTTACCTCGAAGAAGATCTTGCCATTTTGCAACATCTCCCTTGGATAAAGAAGATTCCGACCGACGATAGAGAATGGCCTGATTTGTTGATCCGTTATAACCAAGCAAGGCCTTTTCGGAAACTAAACCCTCGTTTTTCAATCTTTGCAATTCTTCCTTCAGAGAAGGATAAAGTATTTTAGAAAACCCTATGTTAATGCCAACGCTAAATGACCCACTATTCGGAGCAGAAACAAGCACCGGTACTTGCTCTCCTTTATATAAAAAGACCGCATAAGCACCCTTAATTTTCGCTTCTTTATTCTTAATCCACCGAAACTCAACAACAGTTTTCTCATCAATAACATCAACTGGAATCCTTGCACAAACCGCCTCATAATAAGGATTATCTTTAGGATTTTCGCCGATATCAGAAGAGCTTCCATTCAAAAATGTATCTTTAATCGCTTTGACTAGTCCCATGATTCCTGCTTTCATTCATTTTTCTTTTGCTACTACGATTAATTAAACTGAAGCAAAATCACAGGCACATTAAATGAGCTCTTTAATATCATTCGATATTTTTTTAAAAAACCAATAATCGCTCAATAATCATCTCGCTTCTAAAAGATTCAGACCCCCATAGTGGCCTTTAGAAAACTAATAAGCATCACTTATAAGGCATGCTGAATTACTTTGTTTTTAACGTAATTCTGCGCGAATTTCCTCAATAGGAATATCAATGCCAAAACGAATTCTGTCAGCTACCACAGCCTGTTCATCAAGCATTCCAAGCCCGTTAATAGCAGTACATCCGAGTTCTTTAGCATCTTTAAGCAATTGAGTTTCTTCAGGCGAATAAATAACGTCTGCCACGACCATGCCAGGCTTTATATATGAAGCAGGAACTGGAGTTTCAGTATTGCCTTCGCCCATGCCTATATTGGTTCCATTAGCCAATATGTCAGATTCTGAGATTGATTTCTTCAGTTGCTCAGTATCCTTTAAAGGATAAAGCGTGATCTTGCATGAAGTAGCTTCTTCAACCTTTTGCTTAAGATCTTGAGCATGTTTATACGAACTCCCATTCTCGCGAGCAAAAACATCTAGACGAGAAACCCCATCGAGAGCAGCCTGAACAAAAATTGCCGATCCAGCTCCACCAGGACCTACGAGTGTCATTGTTGCACCCTCAACGGAGACTCCATGCTTCTTAAGGTTATTCATGAAACCTTGACCATCAGTGTTGTGGCCAACCAGTCTTCCGTCGTCTTCCTTTTTTATCATGTTGACGCTGCCCATCAACGAAGCTGCATCACTCAACTCGTCAAGATAAGGGATTACTGCTTGCTTGAGCGGCATAGTTACCGTTGTGCTTACCCAGCCTTTCATGACACGAAACGCATCAATGACTTTCGGCATTTCTTCTATTCCAACGTCAAATACCAGAAATACCGCATCAATCCCCATTTTTTGATAGGCCAGTGAATGCGTAGCGGGCGATGCCGAATGCTCAACGGGGCTACCTATCATTGCCACCATGTGGGTATGACCGGTAATACCTGTCCCCTTCTTTGTTTGCTCCATGACAACCCTCTCTTATCCTTTGTCATGCTGGTTTCATTAGATATCTATTGTACGGCACGTGCTTATTCGTTTCTCTGGCCAGAGTGATATTTCTTTTACATAAAAAATCCCGCGCCTTTTCGGCACGGGATTTTGTTTGGGTGGGTTTGTTGTTGCCTCGCTTATTAAGCTGAGCAAGCGGGCTCTTTTTAACTACTACAAAATTACTTATGTAGTGACCAATCTACTAATCGTCGAGCAAGCCCTTCGTAATGTCCTCAAGGGTACGACCGCGAGTTTCAACGCCGAACACTGCCAGCCAAATAGACATAGCAACTGCAAGTGCGGAGTTGATAAGATATGCGCCCATCGTTCCAATTGGGGATGCTACGAAGAATGCAATCCACATTGGGCTTACGATACCAGCAACGCGGCCGAACGCATTTGCGAGACCAGCGCCGCGAATGCGGCAAGCCGTCGGGAAAGGCTCGGAAAGGTAGATAGCTGCAGTGGTAACAGAGTTGGTGAACGTAAATACGCAAACCAAGAAACCAAAGCCCATGATAAGAGCGGTGTTATCGGTTGGCAGCAAAGACCAAATAGGGCCAAGAATTGCTACTGCCAAGTAAGAACCAATAAGAATGGTCTTACGATTTACCTTCTCGACGTAGAAGGTTAAGGCACCTACACCAACAGGAATACCAAGCTGCATAACAACGGTCATCAAGGTTGACATGCTTGTATCGAAGCCCTTTGCAACCAAGATAGTAGGGGTCCAGGTGATGATGGTGTAAACCAATACGTTCATTACAAAGCAGAGGAACATTGCCGTAAGGGTACGGGTGATCATGCTCTTCTTGAACAGTACCGAGAACGGAAGCTGCTTTACTTCCTGTTCGGCAGCACGAGCAGCAATTTCTTCATCAGTTACCTCAGGAACAGCCTTACCACCAGCTGCAGCCTTTGTCTCAAGCTTTGTAACAATTGCATCTGCTTGGTCGTTGCGGCCCATCATAGCCAACCAACGAGGAGATTCGTCCATGCAGGTCAATACCAAAATTACTACTACAGCACCAAGAATACCGCAGAATACAAATACTTCACGCCAGCCAGCGATTGGCAAAATGATGAGGTTCATAACCGATGCGAACAAAGTACCGCAGTTTGCGATCAAGCCCATGTAGGACTGATACTTACCACGCTTGTGAGGTGGCGTGTACTCAGTCAAAGCAGAATAGCCTGCAGGGAATGCAGCACCAAGACCGAGACCCATAAAGAAACGGCATCCAGTCAAGAAGTTTGCATCAGGTGAAGCAGCTGCAACAAAGCAGAAAATGGTGAATACGGAACCGCATACAATAACTGCTCTTTTACGACCAAAACCGTCAGAAACAACACCAGAAAGCAAACCACCTACCAGGTAGCCTACCATCGTGATGGAGTTAAAGAATGCAAACTGTTCAAGAGTCATGAATCCCTCGGTCTGCAAAACAGCACCGATAGGACCACCTACAGCCATGTCAACGGAATCGCAGAACGTGATGCCAGCAAGCAGCCACATGATCTTCATGTGGAAGCCGGAAATAGGCATGCGGTCAAGACGTGCTGCAATACCGTGGAACGACTTGTTTGCTTCAGCAGAAGCCATACGAATATCGCCTTCCTTTCTTTCGCGCAAGTTTTGCCTTTCTCTTGCCTTGCTCCGTGGTTTTGAGTCATGCACGCTCATAGTTGAGCAAAACCAACAAAAGACAAAAACAGCTTTAGCCCCTTTGCCCCAAATACAAAGGAGTTAGTTGCGTCCTCTTAAATTGAACTCGAATCCTTGCAAAAGAAATAAGGTCGAAACCTTTTTCAACGGAAGTTACTTAAGGCAAGAAAGCCTTTCCCCTGAAATGCTATGGCTTTTATTTCCACCCACGAATAAAAGCAACTTAGCTATTACTTCCGAGATAGTATTGTGAACTTTTATTACTTTTCTTAGCGAATAGCTTTTTTTAGTTACTTTATTAATTTTTTCTATACTGATACTGACCTGCCATTTTAATGACTTCTATGACTTACTAATAATTTTGTAAGTATCTTTTGTAAAGGAATGTTATAACGATTTCTAATATTCGTTTAATCAATTTGTCCGGTTTCCATAATGTTGGGGAAACGGTATGAGCTCATAAACGAAATGTAATCGTCCACTACTTTAGGGTGAGTTTCTTTTCGACTTACCAGATATACCTTATGAAAGTCTTCTGAAAGACCATGAACTTTTCGACAAATAACATCCTCAAATGCATTAACCAAAAACGAATGACAAAACAGTGCCATTTTTTGTTCGTCCGAAGAGATAATGGTGCTCATCGTAATTTCGTCGTCATATTCTCGCACCAAGCGCATTTCGTTAACGGGAAGCTCAATATCGATACGTTTTACCGGCGATTCCTTTGGATAGGTTAGAATCTCGTGACTCTTTAAATCGTCGATCGAAATCTCTTTCCGCTTAGCAAAAGGATTGTTCTTATGTAAGCCCAAAACTAAAGGTTGAGACCATACCAAAACATAGTTTAGATCGTCTAGATCATCCATTCGAGCAGCAAAAACAACATCTAATTCGCCTTTTCGTAAACGCGAAATGAGTTCTGGGGAATAAGCTTGCTCGATCGAGATTTTAGGCGGCGATGATTTTTTGGCAAGAAATGCCTGCATCGCCTGAGACCAAGTCATCCCCTGCATAGAGTAAACAGTTCCCACGCGCACAAGCGAGTTGGCCTCTCCTTGGATTTCACGAGCAACACGAAGACCCGTATCAAGATTATTGAGAGCAAGAGAAACGTATTCGAAGTATGCTTCACCTGATTCGGTTAGCTCAATACGCGAGCTGCCCTTGCCACGCTTAAAGAGCTTAACTCCTAATTCTTGCTCCATGCGCTTAATCGCAACCGAAAGGGTCGGCTGCGCTACGAATAAATCCTCCGCCGCCTTGGTAAAGTTGAGGACTTTCGCTAAGTGGTTAAAATAACGCAGATAGTCAAGTCTCACTTTTTATTCCTCCCCTTGGAATAATCTTTTGACGTGATCCCCGAATAGAAACAAACAAGATAAAATCCGTTTAATTTCTCTGTTTTAGTTTGAAATTCGTTATTAAGCATACCGTATTTACTATAAATTCGCTTCATGAATTAGCTTGCATCGATCACATCTTTACCTCTACTGATAAGTAATCTATTCGTGCTTTTAATCTTTAAAACGCCTTGCATCCACACATCACTGCAAGTACTTTTCGCCCTCGCAAGCGCCTTTCATCCTTACAAACTTACGAATGCCTCTCGTCCTCGCAAGCGCCTTTCACCCTCGCAAGTATTCTTCGTCCTTGTGGGCGCTTCTCATCCGAGGAAGCGCTCCGCATTTTCGCAAGTGCATCTCGTCCTTGTAGGCGCGTCTCATCCCAGCGCTTTCGGATTGCTTAACGAGCGAGTTTTGGATGATCTAAGGCAAAACAAATTACGCATCAATAGAAGAGTGGGGCCCTATGATGGACCCCACTTGAGAAAGAGCAGTTTAAGCTAGCTAAATTACTACTAGTCTTCAAGACCCTTAGTAATATCCTCCAGCGTACGACCACGAGTCTCTACACCGAAGATTGCCAAAACAATTGCCGTCACGATGATGAGGCAGGAGTTTACCAGGTAAGCACCAATGGTACCAATTGGGGATGCTACGAAGAATGCGATCCACATTGGGCTGAAGATACCACCGAGACGACCAACTGCGTTTGCAACACCTGCGCCGCGGATACGGCAAGCCGTTGGGAAAGGCTCGGAGAGGTAGATAGCTGCAGTGGTAACAGAGTTGGTGAACGTAAACACGCAAACCAGGAGACCAAATCCCATGATAAGAGCAACGTTGTCGGTAGGAAGCATTGCCCAAACAGGACCAAGAATTGCTACGGCCAAGTAGGAACCGATGAGGATAACCTTACGGTTTACCTTCTCAACGTAGAAGGTCAGAAGACCAACACCAATTGGAATACCCATCTGCATAACTACGGTGGTCAGGGTTGCCAAAGAGGTGTCGAAACCGTTTGCACGCAAGATGGTAGGAGTCCAAGTGATAACCGTGTAAACGATAACGTTCATGGTGAAGCAAAGAAGCATTGCGGTAAAGGTACGAGGAAGCATCTTCTTCTTGAAGAGGAAGCTGAATGGAAGCTGCTTAACTTCCTGTTCCTGTTCGCGACGCTGGATCTCTTCTTCGGTAACCTCAGGAACAGACTTGCCAGCAGCCATAGCCTTTGCCTCGAGGCCAGAAACGATCTCGTCTGCCTTGTCGTTCTTGCCGTTAAGGGCAAGCCAACGAGGAGATTCGTTCATGCAGACACCGATAAGGATCATTACTACTGCGCCAAGAACACCGCAGAATACGAATACTTCGCGCCAACCAGCCAAAGGCAGGATGATGAGGTTCATTACAGAACCGAACAAAGTACCGCAGTTTGCGATCAAACCCATGTAGGACTGATACTTACCACGCTTGTGAGGTGGCGTGTACTCGGTCAAAGCAGAATAGCCTGCAGGGAATGCAGCACCAAGACCAATACCCATGATGAAACGGCATCCGGTCAGGAAGTCTGCATTAGGTGCCATTGCAGCAACGAAGCAGGCAGCCGTAAAGATGGTACCGCAGGTGATAACAGCCTTTTTACGACCAAAGTTGTCAGATACCAAACCAGATCCAAGACCACCAATAAGATAGCCGATCATGGTGATGGAGTTAAAGAACGCAAATTGTTCAAGCGTCATGAAGCCCTCGTCCTGAAGAACAGCACCGATAGGGCCACCAATAGACATGTCAACGGAGTCGCAGAACGTAATACCTGCCAGCAACCACATGATCTTCATGTGGAAACCAGAGATTGGCATACGGTCGAGACGTGCCGCGATACCGTGGAATGACTTTTGAGCATTAGAAGCCATGCGTTTCCCTTCCTTTCTTTTCAATCGATTTCCCTTGCGCATTTCCCGCAATTCACTGCATGAAAACCATTTGGCAGTCCCTCAAAACAACACCTTATTAATTAGTTGTTTTAGAGCTTGCTTTCTAGTTTCGGTAGAACGGGAAAGGCGCACTCCTCTTTCTCTCCTGCAACACATTGAGAACTCGCTCAAAGCACACATGCAGCATCATGTTTGCTTCATGTGCCCTTTTAGAACTTGTTCATTTATTGGGGATGTTGCGGAATCCATTTTCAAACTATGGGAAATTCATTTCCAATAGCGATGTAAAGAGCTTTTTTAAAAGTTATTGCGATACACTATACTTCCTGGTTAAAGTGCCTTTTTGGTATATTATATTTGCCCTACTTATAGAAATGCTATTTTTTTATAACTTTCTATTACCATTTGAACTGGGGTTATGAAATCGAACCCATTAAATTTGCTTATGTAAAGCACTTTTTATTGTCTTAACAAATTATCTGCATTTACACAATTTTATAAATTTATCCATCAATTGATAGCGAGAAACTATCAATTGATCGTGAACATGTTCACCCAACTTTAGCAATTCTGTTCTATTTCAGCAGCGTTCGGAAATCGATAAGTGCTCATGCACTGAATGAAATTTTCCACTACTTTGGGATGCGATTCTTTGCGGCTTACCAAGTACACCTTATGAAAATCATACGGCAAATCTCTTATCGGTAAGCACACTACATTCTCGAAAGCATTCACTAAAAATGAGTAGCAAAACAACGCCATCTTGTTAGTTTCCGACGAGACCATAGCGCTCATTGTTATCTCATCATCATATTCCCGTATTAAATTCAGCTTTTCACACGGCAATTTTTCTTTGATTGAACGCAGAGTTGGCGAAGTAAGTGAATAGGTAAGAAGCTCATAGGGCGCAAGCATTTCAAGAAAAACAGACTCATGATTGGCTAAAGGATTGCTTTTATTCACGCAAAGCACCAACGGCTGAGACCAAACGAGGGTATAGCTAAGATCATCCCAGTCGTCAGTTTTTGCAGCAAACACTACATCAAGCTCACCCTTGCGTAATCGAGACACCAATTCAATTGAATAAGCTTGCTCGATAACAATTTTTGGAGGATTTTTCTGCTGTTCGGTAAACGCCTGCATCGCCATTGACCAAAAATAACCCTGCATTGCGTAAATAGTGCCTATTCGAATTTCAGAATTGATTTCACCCTGGGTCTCATAAGCTAGGCGAAGACCCGTATCGATATTCTTGACTGCAAGTTCAGCGTATTCGCGAAAAATGGATCCTGCCGCAGTCAGTTCCACATGAGAGCTACCAGCACTTCGTTCGAAAAGCTGCAAGCCTATCTCTTTTTCCAATTGTCTAATTGCTGCAGAAAGCGTTGGTTGAGCAATATAGAGATCCTTTGCTGCTTTGGTATAACTAAGCACCTCTGCCAAATGGCTAAAATAGCGCAAATACTCTAACCTCATACATTACTCATTCCCCTCGAACTTTGAGCTTTGCTACCCTCCATGGCGAATCGCAAGCTAAAACCCTATTCGCGGTAGAGCGCAGCACATCAAGCGTATCATTTTTTTACTGTTTCACTCATCAAACTTACTCAACTTTAAGGCCCAAAAATCAAGGAGTCTCAAGACTAACCTTGAGACTCCTTATGTTCTTAAGAAATATCACTTGTGCTGACGACGTCAGCAAGATTTGGCAGCAGGATTTGCTCGCAAGATTTGCCTGCAGAATTTCCTAGCTTGGTAAATACACAGCATTACCAGTTTCTGCCGATTCGAAAACACCATTTACGATCTTGAGTGTTTGCAGCCCTTCTTCACCAGAGCAGCGCGGCACTGTTTCTCTACCTTTGCAAAGATCGATGAAATGCTCTAATTCAGCCTTTAGAGGACTATTGAGTTCAACTTCAAAATATTCATGTTTCAATTCGTGCGTCCAGCCAAATGCATCTTGATCATAGTAGTACAGATCCATATTTGGAAAACCAAAAGAACCCTTTGTGCCAAATACCTGCATACTGTTTTCTCCAGGTGACATTACAAACGATTCGTTTTCATCCGCCGACAAATCATAATTCCAAGGACTAGGAGTACCGTCACACAAGGCATAGGTTGCGGTAACGCCATTTTCATACTCAATCAAGACAGAAGCTGAATCCTCGGCATCATTTCCTCGAATGGTATTTCGCGTAGTTGCATAAACCTTAACGGGAGTTTTTCCTGTAACAAAATTGAGATCATCAAAATCGTGAATAGCATTGATTAGCAGAGGTCCGCCTACTCTTTTTGTGACATACCACTCGCGATCGAAACAGTCCTCGTCTTTTGCAATGCAATAGCGTGATTGGATGGTTACGATTTTTCCCAAGCGTCCTGAATCTATAACTTCACGTAAAAATTGATACTTACTTGAAGAACGACGATGATGCCCGATTAGAAGGTTCACACCTGCCTTTTTGCACACCTCGATTACATGCTTTCCCTCTTCAACAGTATTGGCAATAGGCTTTTCCAGCAGAATATTTTTAATACCTGTCTCAATAGCGTTTTCCACTGCTTCCACATGAAGTGTATTGGGAAGAGCTATATACACTGCATCGAGCGGAATTTGTTTGAACAACAAGGTGTAATCACTAAATAGTGGCACACCAAGCTCGTTAGCAATTTGGAAATCCGAATCCCCAAAGCCAGCGACAGCCGCTAATTCGACCTCGGGGTTCTCCTTTGCGAAACGGGCAATTTTTGAACCGTGGTTCAATCCCAATACTGCAAATCTTACGGTATCCACGAAAAACTCCTCCTTGTTTGGTTTCCTTGTTCCCCTTTTCCCCTGAACCTGATTATCAAAGCGGTTGTTTGTTTTTTCCAATAGAGGGATAGTTTGTTTAAGAAAAGCAATAGGAGTTTCGTATATTTCGAGGTAAATACTTAATAATTGGCTGCGAATGTATTGCTTGATTCATCCGTTAAATTATTGCCCATCCGCAGAGGGTAGTAATGCAACACAGATTGTTATTCATCCGCAAAGCGGATGGTTATCGTTTCGAACCCTTCGCTTCTTCGCTAGGCTGAAGCTATCAAAAAAGCTGAAGCCATTAATAGAAAGCCTCCATTTCTGGGGGCTTACCTGGACTTATATAGAAGTTATAGCAACACATTTTTCCTATAGCCCTAAAATCTGATCCTCTGATTGAGAGGGTTAGGCCGACTATTGCCTCTTGACAATGTCCTGCTCATATTAAAAAAGCGCCGCCCCTTTTAAGGAGCGACGCCTTGAAATTTCACTACGCCGAGTTATTTCGTAGCGATTTTACATGTTTGTGAAAGCAAAGTTCTCTGGGTGAGCCTTTACTTCTTCGCGCAGTTTAGGATTCATCTTGCGAACACCGCGACGAGCATCTTCGGTCTGAGAAGCCAGAACCTGATTGCGGTTTTCCATCTTGATCTGAGCCTCGAAAGAGTTGTCAAGAGAGCACTGCAAAGATTCCTTGGTAAGACGAAGACCGAGAGGAGCTGAATTCTTAACCATAGCTTCAGCCATCTTTACTGCTTCTTCTACTACATCTTCATCAGCTACAACCTTGTTAGCAAAGCCCCACTCAAGCAGCTCTTCAGCGCCAATACGACGAGCAGTCATAAGAGCTTCAGCAGCGCGAGCATAACCAACAATGCGAGGAAGATAATAAGAGCCAGACATGTCGGTACCGGTCAAGCCGATGTTGAGATAACCAGCCTGCATCTTGAAGGATTCACCGCAAACACGAAGATCGCAAGCGCAAGCCAAAGAAAGGCCGCCACCAATTGCATGACCCTTTAAAGCACCAATAATAGGCTGCATTGCGTTGCGCATATTAACTGCCTGATCAGAGCAGATAGTCTGCATAATGCAGTGGTCACGCTGAGCACGACCCATATCCTCAGGAGGCTCATAGTTGAGCTCGTTCAGGTTAAAGCCGGCGCAGAAAGACTTACCTTCACCGGTAAGAACAATTACGCGGCATTCTGGGTCCATGCGAACCTTCTTCAAATAATCATTGAAGTCAGCCATCTGCTGATAAGACATCGCATTGAGGTTTGCAGCGTCATCGAAAGAAACAACGTGGATTGGACCACGAACGTCAACCTTCAAGCGCTCATACTCATACTTGAATTCGGGCAGGCAGTATGCCTCCTGATATACGCTCATGCGCATTCCCCTTCCATTTCGGAATTCTTGGTTTAATACTACGAATCGTAGTTTTTACTGGTGCTGTCTGTCAAGAACAAGCCCCAAGCATTGGACTACTGCGAATCAATCAACAAGAATCGATTTGTTCTTGTTGAAATATGCTCTTATTGAAGTATGGTCTTATTGAAATATGCTTTTGGTGAAGCAGGTTCTTGCTGAAGTAGATTCTTGTTGAAATTTGTCCTTGTCGAAATTACCGCCCATGAAATTAGCTCTATGAAATTAACGTTCAACTTGTGAAGTCCTCATCTATCCCTTAAATACACCCTGTGCATTTAAGGCGATTGCGCATTACAATGTGACACGCATAAAAAATATCCGAGCAAGAGTTTTAGACCCAAGCCCGTATTGTCTAGGTCAAAACTCTACTTACTGCCGAGGGAAGAGGTATTTTGATGGCAGAATATAGCCCTACTCGCACCCATGCAACCTGGAAACCACGCGTAACCTCTGCTCACATTCCTTACTTTCATTGCACTGAATGTGGCGCAGTAGTTCAAGGTATTGATGGCGTCGTTGACAATCAACTTATCAACGACGGAGAACGATCGCTCATTTTTGAGCCTTCCTATGCACATGTTGAATATCAACTTACTTGTTGCGGTAAGCCAATGGAGCAACTCCAGCCTATTACCGCTGCAGAAGTTGAAGACCGCTTTAAGCTTAACTACCAAATCATGGGTGGTCTAAACAACAACTGTGTAAAAATTGATTGGCGTTCCGTAGACTCAACCTGCAAGCCTCGTTGGTTTGCGTTGAAAACATTTACGGGAGTTATGACTAAATATGTATCACCAAAAAAGTGGCCTCCCATTGTATTTGCCCTAGCCGACGAAGACGCCTTCGCTTACTGCGACAAAAATCCTTGCGTCGAATGCACCTTCCGCTGCAAGCGCGGTATGGAAATCTACGCTTATGTGGACAACATCGGATTGGTAATTTTGCCGCTTGATCGTATGGAAGCTCCTGGCAGCGCACGTTTTGACGATTTCGATTCTCCTCATGAGATTATGGAGAAGGCAAAAGCAGCTAAAGCGTAATAACATTCGCAAAGGAAAAGTTCAGGCAGGCTGCTTTTTACGTACCTTCTTGGAGCGTTCTCTTCTTTAGAGCACCCTCCTCATCAAAACTTTCCTCTGTAAAGAGCCAGCAAAGCGAAATAATAAAGGGCTGTTGAACATCCATAAAACAATGATTCAACAACCCTTTTCTTGTATTCGTTTCAGTATTTGATTCAAGCTCAAATTTATACCTACATCATAAAGATTCAGCGCAGTAGAGCAGCAGAGTATTTATGTCATAGAGGTTCGAATTCGATATTCGAACCAAAAGTGGTATTTAAGCCATCTTGGCTTCGTATCCTTCCTCAACCACTGCATCGATAAGCGTTTCATCTGACACTTCCGCACTAAGCTTCACTGTTGCCTTCTTTGCTTCTAAATCTACAAGAGCTTCTTCAACTCCTGCTACGCGCTCCAGCCCTTTCTTAACATGCGCTACGCATTTTTCACACATCATTCCTTCAACGTGTAATACCTTTTCCATTGCTTCTTCCTTTCCTAGAACTTCTTTTGCATCGTCATTTTTTCTTGATGTCTCACGACTGGCGTTTGGAACAGTATTTTCATTGGCTTCAGAAGCCGAGCCAGAAACGCCTAAATCAGACATATTTAAACTGCCTAAATCGGATCCATCTGAATCGGACATACCTGAATCAGACGCGCCTAAGTCGGAAACACTCGAATTAGACGCACCCGAATCAGGCCCATCTGTGCCAGACATACCCACTTCCACCTTGGTCTTCGGCTTCCATCGGCGCAAACGCAGCGCATTGGTAACCACGCACACCGAGCTAAAACTCATTGCTGCTGCCGCAATCATAGGGTTCAAACTAAAGCCAATAAAGGCAAGAGCACCCGCCGCAATTGGAATACAAAGCGCATTGTAGAAAAGAGCCCAGAAAAGGTTCTGCTTGATATTGCGCAAGGTCGTACGAGATAGATCCAGCGCAGCAGGCACATCAAGTAGGTCACTATGCATAAGCACAACATCGGCACTCGAAAGCGCTATATCTGTTCCGGCGCCGATAGCAATCCCCACATCGGCACGTGCGAGCGCAGGCGCGTCGTTGATACCATCGCCCACCATTGCAACCTTTCCTTTTTGGGAAAGATTTCGCACTATTTTTTCTTTGTCTGCCGGAAGCACTCCCGCTATCACTTCATCGGTACCAACTTGCTTATGGATTGCTTCTGCGGTAAGTAACGCATCACCAGTAAGCATTACCGTTTTTATGCCCATTTCACGGAGGCGTTTTATTGCAGAAGCACTCGTAGGCTTAACCACATCAGCTATAGCTACATAGCCTAAAAGCACATCGTCTTGCGCAATATAGAGAACTGTTTTCCCTTCACTTGCTACTTCTTCTGTCCAAGCAGCATCGATCGTAATATGGTGCGACTCCATCATGCGGGCGTTCCCCGCAAGACACCAATGGCCCTCTACTTCGCCTGCTACCCCTTCACCTGCGCTTTGGGTAAAGTTTTTTACCTCACCGATCGCGACGTTACTTTGCTCCACAAGGCTCATAAGAGCTTTTGCTAAGGGATGCTCGGAATGTCTCTCAAGAGCGCCTATCACCTGTAAAAGATGGATTATTTTTTCCTGTATCTCGGCAGACTGGACAGCAAAAACCGAACCAAAACTTAGGGGGCCTTCCTGCAAGCTGAGCTCAATACGCTTTGAAACGTCCCCTGCGATTCCTGAGCTTCCTGCAATCCCTGAGTCTCCTACGGCTCCCGAGCTTCCTGAGATCCCTGAACTTCCCGCGACCCCTGAGTCTCTTGAGACTCCTGAGTCTCCTGCGATCCCCGAACCTCCTATAATTCCCAATTCAGTTACCTGCGGTGTTCCCTGAGTGATGGTCCCTGTTTTATCTAATACAACCGTTTTCACCCCTTGCGCCGTTTCGAGGGCTTCAGCATTTTTTATCAGGATGCCATTTACTGCCCCTCGTCCCGTGCCGACCATAAGAGCAGTTGGCGTTGCAAGACCAAGTGCGCAAGGACACGAAATAACCAGTACGGAAATGGCATAAGAGAGCGCGGTAGGAAATTCAGCACCCAGCGCCATCCAAACGATAAACGTCACTAGAGCAATGCCAATAACCACTGGCACAAATACGCCGCTAATTTTGTCCGCAAGTTTTTCAATTGGAGCTTTGGAACTGGTTGCCTCATCTACTAATCGAACAATACCTGCCAGAACCGTATCAGAGCCTACGTGTTCGGCACGCATAGTAAACCAGCCGCTCGTGTTTAGCGTAGCGCCCGTCACTGAAGATCCAGTACGTTTAGTCACCGGAAGCGATTCGCCCGTAATGACCGATTCGTCAACCGATCCCTGTCCTTCCAGCACTACTCCATCAACAGGAATTGCCTCTCCTGCCTTTACTACCAGTACATCACCTACGCGCACTTGCCTTACGTCAACTAAGGTTTCTACTCCGTTTTCCAACCGTAGGGCCTGTTTAGGCGAAAGATCCATCAACTGGGAAAGCGAATCGGTCGTTTTCCCTTTAGCTCGCGCTTCGAAATACTTCCCTAGGGTAATCAGAGTCAATATCATGGCAGCAGACTCAAAATACAAATTCATGGCATACCCGTGAACCTGCTCCAGATTTCCATGGCCCGCATAAAACGCCATCTGGAAAAGTGCATACAGGCCATAGAGAGTCGAAGCCCCTGAGCCAAGCGCAATAAGGGAATCCATATTAGGAGAAGCATGTATCAACGCCCGGAACCCAATGCGAAAAAATTTAAAGTTCACGCACAAAATCGGGATAAGTAAAACGAAAAGAGTAAGGGCCCATACCATCGCATTTTCTGGACCCAAGAAGAATGAAGGAAGAGGCCAGCCAAACATATGTCCCATAGAAATATAGAAAAGGGGCACCATAAAAATAAGGGAGATGATCAATCGCCTAAAGATGGCTTTGCGTTCCTGCTCTGCAATATTTGATGCTCTTACGGTATTTTCTTGAGTGCTGGAAGGAGAAACAAATCGACCCTGATCATCTAAATCAAAACTCGATGATTCTTGATGCAGATTCCCCTCTTGCCCTAACGGCAGCTGGGTAGGCATACCTCCTCGATCAGGATTGCGCGGAATGGCACCGTATCCCGCTTTGTCCACCGCAGCTTCTATCGCCTGCGTTACCAGGGAAACATTAGCGTCCTGTTCGAATTCAACCTCCATCGAATTTTTCAACAGGTTAACGTTTGCCTTATGAACTCCTTCTACCCTATTAGTTGTTTTTTCTACGCGGGAAGAACACGCGGCGCACGTCATTCCCGTTACATCAAAGGTCTGCTTAATCGGCATATTTCACCTACTTTCGCAAATGCTCTCATGCTGATCGACTTTTTCAGAATCGAACTTTATGAAAGCCTGCGAGATATCTACGAACGTGCGAACTTTTTAATAAGGCGCATTGCCTCTTCAATAACCTCATCATCTCCACGACGAATTCGATCCTTTACGCATGTTTCTAAGTGGTCGCGCAAGATTAGCTCTGCAGCTGAATGCACCGCGCTCTCTGCCGCTGCAAGTTGAGTCAACACATCGCCACAATAACGATTGTCATCGATCATATTCTTGACACCGTTAAGTTGACCTATTGCACGGTTCAGGCGTTTTTTTACGTCTGATTGGAGCTTATCGGCACGCTCGGTCTCTTTGAAATGGCATTCACACATTCGTACTCGCTTTTCTCTCTAGTTTTCGCCCGTATTATATACCCCTATGGGGTATATTATGCAAGTACTTTTCGACAAAACATCTTCCTCGATATCTTTCTTAAAAGTTCTCTCGGTACTTCTTAAAGGGTTTTCTTTTTAACCCAAAGTTGAAATAGGAACTGTTTTAGTAACGTTTAAAAATTGTTTCTTTATTTATAGGGTGCTACGAGTACAATGAGGCAACGCGAAGAACGTTTTGTTATGCCCTTTCTAAGAGCACAGCGCTTCGGTGGCGCTTAAGGCAAAACGAACCTGAGCTAATATCCGTTTCCCCGACATTTCTTGGTTGAGAAAAATGACGCAGCAAAACGATCCACATAATCACCCTACTCGTCGAGCTTCCTCGCGTGCGTCTTATTCACCACGTGCGCCCTACCCATCGCCTCGCGCTAACTCTTCACGCGTATCTGCCTCACAGCGCATGAGCGTCCCTCATGCACGCGATGAACTTGAACGCGAACGCGAAATGTATAGCGCACACGATCCCAATCAAAACGCGCCTTCGCCTGCTCAACGCTATGCCCAGGCGCAAAAAAATAAAGCAGCTGACCAAAGGCAAAACTATTGGGCTCGTCATCCAGAAGAGTCTGGCTACACCAGTCAACCAAAAGCAGCTCAGGGCTCTGCCGACATGAAGCAGCCTACCTACCGCAACACGCATCGTTCGAATGCTAATCCTTCACGCACGAGTAGAACGCCACGCGTTGGTGAGGCGACTTTGAGCGGGCAGATTCCACGACAAAACGCTCCAGCGGCGAGCGGTCCCATGCCTCAGCAAGCAGCGCCATCCGCAAGTGGCGTTATACCACGTCAAAGTAGACCGTCTGCTAGCGGCACCATGCCTCGTCAGGACAGGCCGTCTGCTAGTGACGCAATGCCTCGTCAGAGTAAGCCATCTGCAAGCGGCGCCATGCCACAACAAGACACAAAAAACGCTTATCAAAACGCATCTCCCACTCGCCGAAGCGTCTCGCAGAAACGCGGCGCTCGTACCAACGCGACCCAACGCCCTCAAGGTGCCGCCAGTCGGATACCTGAATCGTCCGATTTCGGAGCCGAACGCTATCTCAGCGCCCAACGCACCCGTCGCAAGCCTTCAGGATCTTTGCGCAACAAGCTAATTGCTGGCGCGGTTGCTGTAGCGGTAGTAGCAATTGGCATTTTCGCTTTTACTACCTGGGATGCCAACAAGGCTGTTAGTGTAACCATTAACGGACAACAACAAACGATCGAAGGTCAGCAACGCACTATCGAAGGTCTGCTTGACACCAATACAGTTTCTGTAACGCCTGGAAACTATGTTGCTGTTGATGGATCGGTTATGCGCGAAGGCGAAGGTACGCGCGCTACTGCTACCATCAACGGACAAGGTACCGAAGATTTTTCCACCCGCTTAAATGAAGGCGATGACATATCCCTTACCAACGGTTCTGATATCACGGAGGAATTTACCGAAGGCGAGCCTCAAACTCTCCAGCCCACCCTTGAGATAAAAGGCACTGGAGCAGTTCATCTGTACACCCAAAAGGGAGAACCCGGTGAAAAAGTAGTGCGCACGGGCAATGAGTCCGGCAAAACAGCAGAGGTTACCACCAAAGAGCCTGTTAACGGCGTCGTACAGTACTACAACGTAAATACCAATGGCGACAAGGTTATTGCCCTCACCTTCGACGACGGCCCTTGGGATACCTCAACCGTCGCCATTCTCGACACCCTTAAAGAATACGATGCGAAAGCAACCTTCTTTACGGTCGGTCAAAAGATCTCAGGCCACGAAGACCTTCTTCAGCGTGCAGCAAACGAAGGACACGAAATCGGAACCCATACGTGGGACCACGCTGAAGGCAGTGGCCAAGGCGTAAGCCTGATCTTAATGTCAAGCGACGAACGAAAGCAGGAGGTCGAAAAAGGCCTGCAAGCAATTAAGGATGCTACAGGACAAGACGCAAGCTTGATGTTCCGTTCACCGGGCGGAAACTTCGATGCATCGGTTGCAAGTGACTTAAGCGATCTTATCGATGCGGAAATTGGCTGGAATATTGATACGGGCGACTGGCAAAAACCAGGAGTAGACACAATAGCGCAACGTATTGAGAGCGCTGGTCCTGGTGAAATTATCCTTATGCATGATGGTGGTGGCGATCGTTCAGAAACCGTTGCCGCCCTTAAACAAGCCTTACCTAAGTTAAAAGAAGAGGGTTATCGCTTTGTGACGGTAAGTGAACTTATTAATAGTTATCCCTACCAAGGATAATTGAGTTGCTTACCCCCCCATTTAAGACTCCATTTAAACCATCTCCCCGTAATATTCCCGCAAAACAAAGAAGGATAGGCATAGTTCATGTCACCTTCTTTGTTTTGTAGTCAAAAAAAGCTGCAGAATCACTAATTTGCCCTACAATAGTAATGTTGCCCTTGAGCGGTTAATTTCAAGCTGTTAGCGGATTAGCAACCCTGCGGTTCTACCCGTAAGTATTCTATTTCCGCCAATAGCCGAAATTCGCTCCTACTGAAAGGCGAACAGTACTTATGGCAAAACGAACAAAAATTATCTGCACACTGGGTCCCGCAGTTGACTCAGAATCTGCGCTCAAAAATCTTCTGCAAGCAGGAATGGATGTAGCGCGATGTAATTTTTCCCATGGCTCGCACGCCGAGCATAAAGCACGCATGGATAGGCTCAAAAAGGTTCGACGTGAACTTGATTCTCCCTGCGCGATTATGCTCGACACTAAAGGTCCCAGTATTCGCACGGGAAAACTAGAAGGCGGCAAGCCTGTTCTTCTTCGTGCCGGAGACAACATTTTTCTTACCGAAGAAGACATCCTAGGAACCTCACGACGTATCCACCAAACGTTTCCCGGTCTTTATAACTATGTTGAGCCTGGAACCATAATCCTGATGGATGATGGCCTGATCGAACTTGCAGTAGACCGTGTGCGCGGCACCGAAATCCAGTGCACCGTTCAAAATTCAGGTATGCTTGGCGAATGCAAGCAGCTTAATCTTCCAGGAACTAATGTTCCTTTACCCGTCATGACCGAACAAGACGAAGCTGATCTTCTCTTTGCTATCGAGCAAAAAGTAGATTTTGTTGCTGCTTCTTTTGTAGGTTGTGCTGAAGATGTTCGAACTATCCGTTCGTTTCTTATCTCTCATGGCGGTAGTGCCATTCGCGTTGTCGCGAAAATCGAAAATGCTCGCGCTGTAGAACACATCGATGAAATTATCGCAGCTTCTGATGCTGTCATGGTGGCACGAGGCGATCTTGGTGTTGAGGTGCCTTCTAATCAGGTACCGCTTTTACAAAAAACTATTATCAAAGCCTGCAATAAGGCCTATCGCCCTGTGATTACGGCAACCCAGATGTTGGAATCCATGATTCACAATCCGCGTCCCACACGCGCCGAAGTTGCAGACGTTGCAAACGCTATTTACGACGGCACCGACGCGCTCACCCTTTCGGGAGAGACCGCAATTGGCATGTATCCCGTTCCTGCCGTACAAACTATGGCGCAAATAGCAGAGGCAACAGAACCGCATCTTTACAAACAGGGCTCCATCCCTAATCGTGCCACAGAACCAAATGGCATCTCTGCCGTTGTGGGATTAGCCGCGGTTACTGCCGCCGAACATGTAGGAGCCTCCTGCATTGTCACCCCCACCATGACCGGACGCACCGCACGTCTGGTATCGAATTATCGTCCTCATGCACCAATTTATGCAGTAACACCTACCGAAGAAAACCGACGCTCTTTACAGCTTGCTTGGGGCGTTATTCCTCTTCTTGGCAAAGTGGTGGGCGATGCTTCTTTTATTCTCGAACAAGCTCGTTCAGTTGTAATTGAAAAGGGCTATGTCCATAAAGGCGATATTGCCGTATTTACCCTCGGAGACAGAACAACTTCTCCCAACACCGATGATGCTGGGGTGGATCCTTCGCTTCCTTCCCCTCGCCCAACAAACGTGATGCAGATTGTTCAAATCGGTATCGAGGAAGGAGGCAACTAAATGGCTTCAACAACTAATTCAGATTGCTATGCCGCTGTTGACATTGGTGCCTCATCAGGACGTGTCGTGATTGGCACCGTCAACGAAGGCCATATTGAACTCACTGAAATTCACCGCTTCAACAATATTCAAAAGCGTATCAATGGTCATGATTGCTGGGATATCGATATGTTATTCCGCGAAACTGTAGCAGGCCTAGCAAAATGCAAAGAAGCGGGCTTTACCCCGAAAACCATCGGCATTGATACCTGGGGCGTTGATTTTGTTTTACTCGACGAACAGGACGCCCTTATTGGAGAAGCAGTAGCCTACCGCGATGAACGCACCAATGGTATGTATTCAATCGCAGATCGTATTATGGCATCTGATGCCATATATCGCCGAACGGGTATTCAACGTCAACCTTTCAATACCATCTATCAGCTTCTTGCCCTTAAGCTTGAACATCCCGAACAGCTTGAACAAGCAAAAAGCTTCTTGATGATTCCCGATTATTTGGCTTTCCTTCTTACGGGAACCAAAGTTAACGAATATACCAACGCAACTACCACCTGCCTTTTGAATGCTCGAACCCAACAATGGGATCAGACCATTCTTGATGCATTTGGCATTCCTTCCGAGATGTTTTGCGATGTGGTAATGCCAGGCACCGATCTAGGTCCCGTTTTGCCTCAGATCGAACAAGCACTTGGCTATTCTCCTCGTATAATCGCACCCGCCACTCACGATACGGGCAGCGCTTATTTAGCGGTCCCTGCACGTGATGACGATGCGGTTTTCCTTTCGTCAGGCACTTGGAGCTTGCTCGGCGTAGAGAACGAGGGGCCTATCACTTCCGATGCATCCCGTTTTCAGAATTTCACCAACGAAGGTGGCTACGATCTGCGTTTTCGCTTTCTGAAAAACATTATGGGTTTGTGGATGATTCAGTCTATTCGTCGTGAACTCAACGGAGTTTCCTATGTAGCAGGCAAAGAAGAACATTCTTCTTCAGAAGAACCATCCGCCCAAGAAGCTAAACTTCCCGCATTTAAAGGCGCAACCCATGAGATGGGCTTTGGCGATCTCATCGAAGAAGCAAAAGCAGCGCAGCATTTTGAGGCGCGCGTCAACGTTAATGACGATCGCTTTTTGGCGCCTGATTCGATGATTGATGAAATTCGCCTAGCCTGTTTTGAAACGGGACAGGATATACCTACCACAATCGGCGAACTGATGCGCTGCATGTACTTAAGCTTATCTACCTGTTATGCCGAATCTATTGAAGAAATGGCTTCGCTTACAGGACGGACCTATACCTCCATCAATATTGTTGGCGGAGGATGCCAGGATTCTTATCTAAACGAGCTAACTACCAAAGCATGCGGCATTCCCGTATTCGCTGGTCCCGTGGAGGGCACGAGTCTGGGCAACTTGATCGTCCAGATGATCGCCGACGACCAGATCGAAGACTTACAGGCAGCACGCGATATGATCCGCGTATCCTTCGATATCGACATGGTTAGCCCGCAGGAGTAGATGAATATATCGCACGCAACATCAACCGCGTATGTAGTAGATAGAATACAGCAGAAAACAGACAACAGGAGGTTGCCTATGCTAGTAGAGACAAAAGCAAAAGTCGGCGTGTTCTCCATCGCGCTGCAAGCGTACCTGCCCCAGTTCCCGGAGCTGGTACCCGAATTTGAAGAGCAGTATGCCGCATTCAAGAAGACGTTGCCTGAAACCGTCAAGCTCATCGATGGCGGCCTGGTCACCACGAAGGAACAGGCACAAGCTGCAGGCGATGTGTTCCGTGCAGCGGATGTGGACCTGGTCATCTTGCAGCTACTCACCTACTGCACCAGCTACAACATGCTGCCTGCCGTGCGAGATTTGGACGTACCGATCGTGGTGGTAAACCTGCAGAAGCTGCGCTGCCTTGACTTTGACGCAGCGGGCACTGCTGAGTGGCTAGGCACTGGCTATGCAGGCGGAGCCGTAGGCGAAATGATTGCCGACCTCAACCGCGCCGGCAAGCGCCATGCCGTAATCACGGGCGTCGTCGAAGGTGGCGACTCTGAGGCTGCTGCCGAGATTGAAGACTGGTGTCGTGCCGCACAAGTACGCCGCCGCTTCCGCGATACCAATATCGCTCAGATTGGCAGGCCGTATCCTGGCATGATGGACCTCTACATCGACGAAACCAACCTCTATAACCGTATGGGCGTATACACGAAGCAATTCGACTGGGAGCGCATGTGGGTTATTGCTGATGACGTAAACGATGAAGAGGCGATTACTGCAAAGATCGCCGACATCCACAACACCTTCGAGATCAAAGGCGACTACGAAGAAGAAAGCATCCGCGAGATGGCCCGCTATGTGTTGGCCTTCGAACAGTGGGTACGTGACGAACAGCTGGGCTTGGTTGCCAGCCATTACGACGGTCTCGCGCAGGGCAAGGCGGGCGTACTCGACTCCATGCTTATTCCAGCATTTTCCATGCTCATCAAGCAGGGTACCGTATGTGCAGTTGAAGGCGACATGAAGGTTGCCATGGGCATGAGCATCATGAAAACCATCTCGGGAGCTTGCCAACTTTCCGAGTTCTATACCTTCGACTTCAACGACGACGTGGTGCTCATCGGCCACTCCGGCTCAGGTGACGCCTGCTTCTCCACGGCACGCAAGGCCTCGATGGAAATCGTTCCAGTGTTCCACGGCAAAACCGGCGGTGGTTTCCTCACGCGCTTCTATCCGAAGCCAGGCCCGGTCACCTACCTGGCCATCACGCAGGATGCTGACGGACATTTCAAGTTCATCGTAAGTGAAGGCGTCATCGAGGATGGCCCCACTCTGCAAAACGGTGACACCACCTTCCGCACGCGCTTCTCCATAGGCGCACGCGAATGGAACAACCGCTGGTGCGAGTGCGGCCCCACACATCACTTCGCTGCAGCGCAAGGCAGCTGGACAGGCACCATCCAGAAGGTCGCTGAGATCTTGAACGTGCCTGTCGAAGTCGTCTGCTAGAAGCATTTTTAGCCGATGGACGGAGCAGGCAGCACGCCATCGGTATCCCTCTTCCCAAGAGGGACGAATCGAAAGTAAAGAAGAAAGGGACAACATGGGTTTTTCCGATAACGCGCAAGAAACGCATGAGATGGGAGGAGACGTCGCGAAGGCCGGCGCGGACGGGATGTCGATAGAGCAGCAGCCCTTCCTGCGCTCCTTTGTGCGGATGTGTAAAGATGGGTTCGACCAGGGCTGGCACGAGGCAAACGGCGGTAACCTCACCTACCGCTTGACCGAAGAAGACGTTGCAGCGTGCGAAGGCGAATTTTCCTTCGACCGCCCGTGGACGCCGATGGGTGTGCAGGCGGACAATCTTCGCAACGCGTACTTTTTGACCACCGGGTCAGGCAAGTTCATGCGCAACGTGCCACTACACCCAGCCAACTGTCTGGGTATCGTAGAGATCAACGATGCCGGCGACGCATGGCGCATCGTATGGGGCCTCGAGAATGGCGGCAAGCCAACGAGCGAGTTCCCTACCCACTTCATGAATCACAGCGTGCGTTTAGCGGCAACCAACGGTGCCAGCCGCGTGATCTACCATGCGCACTGCCCCAACATCATAACGTTGTCCACGCTTATCGAACCTGATCCGCGCACGTGGACGCGCATCCTCTGGAAGTCTATGACCGAATGTGTGATCATCTTCCCGCAGGGCGTGGGACTTGTGCCCTGGATGGTGCCTGGCGGTGCCGAGATCGCCCGTGCCACGGCAGATCTAATGGATCGCTACGACGCAGTGGTATGGACCCAGCACGGCATGTTTGTGTCGGGCGACACCTTCGATGCGGCGTTCGGAATGATGCATACTATCGAAAAGTCCGCGGGGCTCTACTTGGCTGCACGTGCCGCAAATGGAGGTGCCGAGCCTGGGTATCTGATCTCCGACGCACAGCTGCTCCAGGTGTGTCGCGACTTCAACGTGAAGCCCAATCTGGCATTTTTGGACGAGAAGTAGAGATGAAACGTTCAACGGGTGCTCGCCGGCTTTCGGACTGGTAGGCTCCTACGACGAATGCTGCCGGAACGCTGTGTTCCGGCAGCTCAAGAGAATCCGAAAGAAGGTAAGCATGGCAATTCGCAAAACAGCAGAAGGTCGCGTTATTTCGGGCTTCAAAATGAAACTCTACCCAGGGTTTGCCGAAGAATACGAAAAACGTCACAACGAATTATGGCCAGAAATGGCAGATATGATTCACGAATATGGCGGACATAATTACTCGATCTTTATCGACGAAGAAACCAATATCTTATTTGGCTATATCGAACTCGATGATCCTGAACACTACAACGAATCCGCCAACACAGAAATTTGTAAAAAATGGTGGGATTTCATGGCAAGTGTAATGGAAACAAACGAAGACAATTCCCCTGTTTCTGTTGATTTGCCCTGTGCCTTTCATTTAGATTAACAAAGCGTTTGTCTATCCCATAAACCAACCTTTGTTAATCTTGCTAGTTTTATTCCCGATCAGAAAGAAACGTAATGGCTTTATCTCAAGAACGTAAGGGAACCATGGCGGTTTCCTTAACCAACTTCCTGGATTCAGGCTGTATCGTCGCAAGCAGTACTGCACTTACCGCTTGGGCAGCAGCTTTTGGATTCGGAGCAACCTGGACCGCTATTCTAGGCGCAATCGGCGCAAATGCCTTCGGTGCTGCAGTCGGCGCTTTGATTGGCGGTTTCTTGACCGACAAATTCGGTCGTACCATTATCTACCGCTACAACCTCTTAGTTTACGCACTGGGCGTTTTAATTGCTGCCTGTGCAGTAAATCTGCCTATGGTTGTTGTGGGCGTTGTAATTTCAGGTTTGTCGGTAGGCGCAGGTGTTCCTGCTTCATGGAGCTACATCTCAGAAACGTCGTCTTCCACAAGCCGCGCTTCCAATATTGGTATTAGCCAGTTTGCTTGGAGCTGCGGTCCTGCTATCGTATTTGCCCTTTCGCTGATTATGAGCTTTATCATTCCCGGCTTTGCTGCCGACGGTAAAACTCTACTTCCTGCAGGTACCTATGGACCTTTTGACGGCATGCTGGCAACACGCATTCTCTTTATTGTTCTGTTTGTTGTGGCTCTTGTTGCTTGGAACCTTCAGCGTAAACTCCAGGAATCCCAAGACTGGGCAGACAAGCAGGATACTACCGAGCATGTAAGCTTTGGTCGCATGATGGCAAATGCCTTAAAGAATTCCGTTAACGTAAAGACCATCATCTTCTTGGTAGCAGTGTATCTGACCTGGAACCTGGCTGCAGGTACCAACGGTCAGTTCATGCCTTACCTCTATGCTGCTGCTGGCAATATTGACTCTACTGGTCAGAGCCTGCTTGGTATCGTTCAGTGGATTCTTGTTGCTGCATTTTCGCTCATTGTTTTCTCTAAATTGGGCGACAAAGTTTCCCATCGCGTATTGTTCGGCATCTCTGCTTTGCTTGCGTTACTCTCTTGGGTATGCATTGCAATCTTCGGTATTGCTCTTCAGGACGGCACCAGCGCTTCTATGGGCTGGGTTCTTTGGGCATACGTTATTTTGTGGGGCGTTTCCGCTGGTTTCTCAGCACAATGTTTCTACGCCTTGTGGGGCACCGAGTTGTTCCCAACCCAATACCGTGGCGGTGTTCAGGGTATTATGTTCTTCTTGGTTCGTGGCGCGCTAGGCATTTGGTCGCTCGTTGGTGTAGGTGCCATCATGGGTGATATCTCTGCAAATCCTGCTGGATTCTTCCCTGCTGCAGTTATCATGTGCGTCGTGCTGCTCATCAGCTTGGTAGTAGGTGTTATCTGGTGTCCTAAGACTCAGGGCAAAACGCTTGATCAGATCACCGAGGAGCGCTACGGCAAGCTGGATTAAAGAAGTGGTGTGGTTGCTGGATTAAAGGAGCGTTACAGCAAACTGGATTAGTCAGCTTCGTGTAACAGACAATACTTCGCTCAATCAGAACCACTCACATAGTGAACTGAATCCCGATAGTGGGACTGAAAACAAGAGTTTTCAGTCCCACTTGCTTTTATGGGATGAAACGTTGAAGCCGGAATAAAGAAACGATGCATTGAAGGCATCTTTTTATTACTACCTCATACTCTTGCGAAACTAGTACACTTAAAGAGGTCAATCGAATTAAGCTTAGATTCAGCCGGGTGTATTACCCCATAGTGAATCGAAGAAAGCGCATTAACCATGATGATGCATCGACAATGACGCAGTAACTATGATGTATCACCAAAACAAAACAGTAGACTTCCAACTAACAACTTCGAAAAAGAGTCGCTATGTTAACTAAAGACGAACTTCCCGCTTGTCCTGTAATGTGTTGCCATAACCCTAGTATCAACCCATAACAAATTTGACACTTTTGTCCTATAGCCCACACTTTGCGTCTTTGAGAACCAGTAGCACAAAAACATCCCCCGTATGGTGTTCGCCATACGGGGGATGCCAGTTTTAAGGGGATATTTGTTTAACAGTCTTTGACGTCGTTAACTTACGTTATTTCTCTTCTGGAACTTGACCAGCCTTGATGGCTTCGAGACGA